>Ga0208480_1000223_pt1 | contig 22231 bp, 16 predicted proteins | sample NGESurshal092012_4_FD_184485 | JGI IMG/M metagenome (GOLD analysis project Ga0208480, IMG submission 184485) | Arctic peat soil microbial communities from Barrow, Alaska - NGEE Surface sample F53-1 shallow-092012 (SPAdes) | ecosystem: Environmental > Terrestrial > Soil > Wetlands > Peat ... | reverse complement strand
TCTACGTCTTCAACCAGATCGAGAACGACAACGTCCCCGCCGCGGCCGCCGTCTCGATCGTCCTGCTCGCCGCCGCGCTGGTCGTCGTCGGGCTGCTCAACCTGTTCAGCAGCCGGCGGTTCACCTATGGCCGCTGACTCCGACCAGCCCGACCTGGCGAGGCCGGCCGACCGATCGCCTCGCGCCGCCCGCCTCGGCGTGCGCATGATCGGCCTCGGCTACCTCGCCCTGCTCCTGCTCCTGCCGCTCCTGATGATCTTCTACCGGACCTTCGAGCACGGCCTCGGCCCCGTCTGGACCGCCGTCACCCAGCCCAATGCGATCCACGCGTTCTGGCTCTCGATCGAGCTCGTCGCGATCGCCGTGCCCCTGAACACCGTGTTCGGGATCGCGATCGCGATCGCCCTCGAGCGCCAGCGGTTCCGCGGACGGGCGCTGCTCGCCGCCGTCCTCGACCTCCCGTTCGCGATCTCACCCGTCGTCGTCGGCCTCGCCCTGCTGCTCGTCTACGGCAACAACGGCTGGTTCGGGAGCTGGCTGACAACGCACGGGATGACCGTGATCTTCTCGGTCCCCGGGATGGTCCTCGCCACAGCGTTCGTGTCGCTGCCGTTCGTCGCCCGCGAGACGATCCCCGTGCTCCGGGAGATCGGGACGACCGCCGAGCAGGCCGCGTCCACGCTCGGCGCAACCGGCTGGCAGACGTTCTGGAGGATCACGCTCCCGGCGATCCGCTGGGCCGTCGTCTACGGGGTCGTCCTCACGACCGCCCGCGCACTGGGTGAGTTCGGCGCCGTCAGCATCGTCTCCGGACGGATCGAGGGCGTCACCCAGACGCTCCCGCTCTACGTCCAGGATCGCTTCGAGAACTTCGACACGACCGGCACGTATGCCGCCGCCGTCGTGCTGGCGCTGCTCGCGCTGGCGACGCTTGTGCTAATGAATGTCCTAACCAGAAGAACCAGGAGGGCCGGCTGATGGCAATCGAGGTCCGCAACGTCGACAAGCGGTTCGGTGATTTCGTCGCACTCGACGACGTCTCTATGACCGTCGCCGACGGCTCGCTGACGGCACTGCTCGGCCCCAGCGGGAGCGGCAAGTCGACGCTCCTGCGGATCATCGCCGGCCTCGAGACGCCCGAGCGCGGGCAGATCCTGATCGCCGGGAACGATGTCACCCGGGTGCCCGTCCGCCAGCGGGGGGTCGGCTTCGTCTTCCAGCACTACGCCCCCTTCAAGCACATGACCGTTGCCGAGAACATCGGCTTCGGCATGCGCGTCCGCAAGGCGCCCAAGGCGTCGGTCGCCGCGCGTGTCCACGAGCTTCTCGGCCTCGTCCGCCTCGACGGCCTCGCCCAGCGCTACCCCTCCCAGCTCTCCGGCGGCCAGCTCCAGCGGATGGCCCTGGCCAGGGCGCTTGCCCCCGACCCGGCCGTCCTCCTCCTCGACGAGCCGTTCGGCGCGCTCGACGCCCAGGTCCGCGGCGAGCTCCGCGAGTGGCTGCGACGCCTCCACCAGGAGATCCACGTGACGACGATCTTCGTCACCCACGACCAGGAGGAGGCGATGGACGTCGCCGAGCAGATCGTCGTGATGAACGCCGGTCGCACCGAGCAGGTCGGCACCGCCGAGGACCTCTACGAGCGCCCCAGCAACCAGTTCGTGATGTCGTTCATCGGCCCCGTCAACCGGCTCGGCGACTCCTTCCTGCGCCCCCATGACATCCAGATCCTCGCCGCCGACGACGACGCCGGGTCCGAGGCCCTCACCGAGCGGATCGTCTACCTCGGCTTCGAGGTCCGCGTCGAGCTCAAGCTCTCCGACGGCCGCCAGATCTGGGCCCAGATGACCCGCGAGCGGGCCGTCGAGCTCGAGCTCGAGGAGGGGCAGATCGTCTCCGTCCGGCTCGGCGAGGCCCGCGTCTTCGCAGTGAGCTCCGAGCCGCAGATCGCGTGAGCTGCCGGCGACGGCTCGCCTGACCTCCCGGGCGCGGATCAGATGCAAGCAGTTTGCTAGCATCTTGCAAGATGCGGATGCTCTATCTGCGAAATGTCCCGGACGAGGTCGTCGAGCGGTTGGAGCGGCTTGCCGCTCGTGACGCAACCTCCGTCGGCGCGGTCGCCGTCAGGGAGCTTTCCGACGTGTCACGTCGAGCCGACAACCCCCGCCTGCTCGGTGCCCTCCCGGATCTCGGGGTCGCCGTCGCGACGATCGTCGAAGACCTCGAAGTCGACCGACCCGACCCGTGATCGTCGTTGACGCGTCGGCTGCGGTCTCGGCGGTCCTGAACGCCGGCGCGGCGCGACGGGCTCTCAGCGATGAGCAGCTCCACGCTCCGCACCTGATTGACGCTGAGGTCGCCAGCGGGCTGCGCCGGAGGGTCGCGGCCGGGCAGATCGGCCCGGATGCCGGCTGGACCGCGCTCGACGCCTTCCGGCGCCTCGGCATCACCCGCTACCCGCTCCGTTCCCTGCTCGATCGGGTCTGGGAGCTCCGCGAGAACGTCTCCGCCTATGACGCCACGTATGTCGCCCTGGCGGAGCTACTCGACTGCGAGCTCCTGACGGCGGATGGCCGCTTGAGTCGGGCGCCGGGGATCCGCTGCCCGGTCACAGTCGTGCCTCGGTAGAGGCCGCGAACCGCGACAACGTCGGGCCGAAGGATTCCGGGAACGCCTGCGGCGTCCCCGAGTGACTGCCTTGGTGATGGGTTGGTCGAGCCGAAGACCTGGCCGCGGCCCTCGGTCAGCGCGATGTTGCAGAACTGGCGCGTTGGACGCCGGCGATTTCACTGGTCCTGGGGTCGGGTCCCGTTCCGGGTGATATTTCGTGGCGGCGGCGCTCGTCTGGCGGGGGCTTGGCCAGCGGGCAGTCGGGGATGATTGCCAGGGGTCGGGAGGTCAGAGGCGGGCGAGCTCTCTGCGTGGGGACTGGGTCGTGGAGCAGTGGACTCTCCAACGAAACTAGTTGACTGACTCAGGCAGCGATTTCGTGCTGAAGGTCTCAGCATCCTGCTCCGACGCCGGGGAGGAGCCCAGTCGATCACATCCCATACGCCCCGCGCCCGACCCGCACCAGCCCCCGCCCCGCCCCGCCCCGCCCGAACCGACGTGCAGCCGGCCGAGCGAAAAGTGCGAAACCCGAGAACGACCCGGGAGACGCCTTGGTGGCGCCCCCCGGCGTCCCGCTCATGCTGTCCGCGTTTTGCCTGGTGTGCGTCCTGCTCCGTGTCACGGCGCGCCTTGACCTCGCGTCAACGCGTGCTTTCCGCGCGCCGCTCGGCCGGTCAGACGGCGAATGCCGCGGGCCGGACGATCTGGACCGGCGGTGGAGCCGACCCGGCCGACTCGGCCGGGCCGGGAGACGGACGGATCTGATGAAATGCGAACGCACGCTCGGTTGGCGATGAGTTTCCCGAGCATGGCGCGTCTGAAGTGCAAGGCCGCCAAGCGGCCGGCCCCGGCCCCGACCTTCGAGACCAGAGAGACCCTTCATGCGCAAACTCGCCCGCACCTGCGTCGACCACCGCCGCGTCGTCGTCGCCGCGTGGGTGATCGCGCTGATCGCCCTGACCGCGATCAAGTCGTCGGTCGGCAGCGACTTCCGCGACAGCTTCAACCTGTCGGGGACGCCGAGCTTCGACGCCCAGCATCTGCTCCAGGAGTCGGCGCCGTCGGCCGCCGGCGATACCGAACAGGTCGTGATCGCCGCCAAGCAGGGCACGGTCGACAGCCCGGCGGTCCGCGGGGCTGTCGGGCCAATGCTGGCCAGGCTCGCCAAGCTGCCCGACGTCGCGAGCGTCGTCTCGCCGTACGACAAGCTCGGCGCCGGCCAGATCTCGGCTGACGGGAAGGTCGCCTTCGCGAAGCTCAACCTGACCAAGGACGCGATCAAGATCCTCGTGCCCGAGGCCAAGCACATCGTCTCGGTCGCGCGTTCGGCCAATGGCCCGGCCGTCGAGGTCGAGGTCGCCGGCCAGGTCGCCGAGCAGTCCAACCCGATGGCCGCCAGCGGAACGATCTTCGGCGGGATCGCCGCCCTCTTGATCCTGTTCGTCGTCTTCGGGTCGGCCCTGGCCGCTGTGATGCCGCTCGTCACGACGGGGATCGCCCTCGGCGTGGGCACGGCGGTGATCGGCCTGCTCTCGCACGCGATCACGATGGCTTCGTTCTCGTCCGAGCTGTCGCTGCTGATCGGACTCGGCGTCGGCGTCGACTACGCGCTGTTCATCGTCACCCGGACCCGTCAGGGAATCCAGCATGGACGGGACGTCCCAGATGCGATCGTCGATGCGCTCGACACATCCGGGCGGGCCGTGATGTTCGCCGGGATCACCGTCTGCATCGCCCTGCTCGGGATGTTCGCGCTCGGCGTCAGCTTCCTCTACGGCGTGGCGATCGCCGCGAGCATCACCGTCGCGTTCACCGTGCTCGCCGCCCTCACGCTCTTGCCGGCGCTGCTCGGCTTCGTCAAGACGATGGTCCTCCCCCGCCGGCAGCGCAAGGCCCACGGCGCCGGCACGCTGGAGCGGCCGAACCCGCAGGGGTTCTGGTTTCGCTGGAGCGGCGCGATCAGCAGGCGGCCGATCGTCTTCGCGGCGATCGCCCTGCTCCTGATGCTGGCGATCGCGATCCCCTTCCTGTCGATGCGGATCGGCTCGTCGGACGCCGGCAGCGATCCGTCTAACACGACGACCCGTAAGGCCTACGACCTCCTGGCGAAGGGCTTCGGCCCCGGCTACAACGGGCCGCTCCTGCTGATCGCGAAGATCGACAACGCGGCGCAGAAAGCCGGCTTCGACCGGATCCGGGCGGCGGTCGCCGGCAACCCGGATGTCGTGACGAGCACCCCGCCGGCGTTCATCCCGTCGAAGGTGGGCGGCGGGTCGGTCGCGATCGCGGACGTCTATCCGAAGGGGTCGCCGCAGGACGTCTCGACAACGAACCTGCTCCATGAGCTGCGCAACCACACGGTTCCCGACGCGACCGGCAGCTCCGGCGTGGACGTTCTCGTCGGCGGGCAGACGGCGATCTTCGAGGACTTCAACCACGTCCTCTCGGCCAAGCTGCCCCTGTTCATCGGCGTCGTCGTCCTGCTGAGCTTCCTCCTGCTGACCGCCGTTTTCCGCAGCCTCGTGATCCCGGCGATGGCCGCCGTGATGAACCTCCTGTCGGCGGTCGCCGCCTTCGGCGTGATCACGGCCGTCTTCCAGGACGGCTTCGCCGCCGGCCTGTTCGGGGTCGACAAGACCGGGCCGATCATCGCCTTCGTGCCGGTCCTGATGTTCGCGATCCTGTTCGGACTGTCGATGGACTACGAGGTCTTTCTCGTCACGCGGATCTACGAGGAGTGGCACCGGACCGGCGACAACCGAGCGGCGATCACGCGCGGTCTCGCGGCGACCGGGCGGACGATCACGGCGGCCGCCCTGATCATGATCCTCGTCTTCGGCGCGTTCATCCTCGGCGGCGAGCGGATCATCGAGCTGTTCGGCCTCGGCCTGGCCAGCGCGGTCGCACTTGACGCGCTGATCGTCCGCTCGGCCCTCGTTCCCGCGCTGATGAACCTGACCGGCGACGCCAACTGGAAGCTCCCAAGGTTCCTCGATCGGATCCTTCCTCATCTCAACGTCGAGGGCAGCGTCGACTACGACGACGACCCCCCGGCCGCCCCGGTCGCCCCGGCTGTGGAGGCGCCCGCCGGCGCCTGAGTCTGGGCTGGGTCCGCGAGGCGCCAGCAGCGGGCAGGGAGGTGACACTGTGTCACGTCCGGCGTTCGCCGGGCGCCGGGGCGTCCCGATCTCAGACATCCACGTTGTGCACGATCCCGATCCTGGCTCGTCCGGGCCAGCACGGCAGGGACACGACGGTGATCGCGACGTACAAGCTCACGGCCGGGTCGATCGTCCCGAAGCCGACGGCCCGACCGCCGACCTTCAGGTAGGCCGCGGGCAACCGGCGCGATCGGCACCGGGGTCCGCCGCGTCGGTCCGGCTAACCTCAGTCCATGTCCGATCTCGAAATCGATCTCGAAGCCGACGAGACGGTCGATCCGCTGCAGCTGTTCCTCAACGACATGGGACGGACGCCGGTCCTCACCGGGTCGGAGCAGGTCGAGCTGTCAAAGCGGATCGAACGCGGAGACCTGGCCGCCAAGTCGCGGATGGTCGAGTCGAACCTCCGGCTCGTCGTCTCCCTGGCAAGGCCGTTTCGCAACCAGGGGATCCCGTACCTCGATCTGATCCAGGAGGGGACGATCGGCCTGGTCCGGGCGGTCGAGAAGTTCGATCACCGCAAGGGCTACAAGTTCTCGACCTTCGCGACGCCGCTGATCCGCAAGGCGATGGCCCGGGCGGTGGCCGAGAAGTCGCGGACGGTGCGCCTGTCGGCCGGCGTGCTCGACAAGCTCAACAGGATCCACGAGGCCGAGAAGAAGCTGGCGACCGACCTGCGGAGGGACCCGACGGCCGAGGAGCTCGCCGCGGCGACGGGCTTCAAGGCGGCCGAGGTCGAGTCGATCAAGATCTGGGGGCAGGCACCCGTCTCGATGGAGCGTCCGCTCTCCGAGGACGAGGACGAGCGCAAGGCCGACGAGCTGGCCGCCGAGGATCGCGCCGACGCCGACCTCAGCCGGGCCGACCCGGCCCAGGCGTCGACGCTCGGCCTCCTGACCGACGTCGAGCGCAAGGTGCTCGAGCTCCTCCACGGCGTCGGCGGCGGTCACCCGCTGGGGGTCAAGGAGATCGGCCGGATGCTCGAGCTCAGCACCGAGGACGTCCGCCAGATCGAGGCCGACGGGCTCGTCAAGCTGCAGGTCCACAGGGCGACCGGGTAGGCCGGCTCGGCCGTAGCGGGCTTGGCGAGGGTCGTCAGCCTCGTGTCGCAGGGCCGGGCGGGCCCGTCCTTATGGCGTAGTACTTTACGATTCTCGGCCTTATGGGCGAGTTGTTTACGAAATGCCGGAGGGACGACCGCCGCTATTCGTGACTTGTCGACAACCGAGGTCCAGCCCGAGGTCTTCGGATCTCTGCAGAGGTTCACTGCAGAGGTCGACTTCTCTTCGCGACGGGCGGCCGAGCTGGATCTGTACCGGCGCCACGCCTTCGACGATCCCTCGCAGCACCCCGGCGTGGCCGCGCGACTGCTGGGTCACGCCGACCAGATCTAGAGACTTGAAGAAATCGCTGATCGCGCGGTCTGCGATCGAGCTCGTCCGGGGCGGCGGAGGAGGATGTTGCGACCTTCATCGTCTGAAATCGCTGACTGAGTCAGTCAACTACTTTTCCTGGAGAGTCAACCTCTCCACGACCCGGTCCCCCGCGGAGTGCTCGCCCGCCGCCGCCGCCCCCCTTGACCGGTGACGATCTCGTGAAGACCGCGGCCAGCCCGTCAGCGCGCTGTTAGAAACCACCACCGGTCACCTACCGGGGAGCACTACATGCGCCGGACCCGCCGCGTCCCGTCGAACGTCTCACTGCTCCTCGGCGCCTGCTCGGCGCTCGTCGTGCTCCTCGCGGGTGCGACCGCAGCGCCGGCGAGCCCGACGACCTACATCCCCGGCAGCCCGGTCGTCGACGGGGTCTCGGGCGGGCCGTGGAACACGTCCCAGGGCAACCCGGCGGCGGGCAGCCCGTACCAGTCGGGCGACCTGTTCCCGACCTACACGCCGGGCGGGAGCGCGACAAGCATGCCGACCGAGCCGAACCTGGCCGTCTATCCGGCGGCGAGCGGGCTGAGCCCGCTGCCGAGCGGCGTCGCCGGGACGCCGGGCCCGCTGACGGGGTACTGCGGCTCGACGAGCAACGAGACGGGCACGCCGGTCGGGCAGCCGGCCGGGACTCTGCCGTTCGCGCCTTACTACTTCCCGGACGTCGTGCGCAACCAGGACGGCAGCCTGACTGGGTACTTCGACTACCGGCCGAAGGACGCCGACGAGGCGATCACGGTAGCGCGGTCGACCGACGGTGGGGCGAGCTGGAGCACGGAGGGGGAGGCGCTCGAGCAGAACCCGGGGTACTGCCCGACGGCTGACACGAACGACGACGGTCAGGGCCACCCGTTCGTGATGTCGGTCGCGGGGCAGAGCCACGTGTACACGCTGCAGCGCCCGGCGGGTGACACCAGCGGGATCGGCCTGCTCGTCCACAGCGTCGCGCCGTCGGCGGCCAACCCGCTGTCGGGGGTGCCGGCGAGCGAGCGGGTCGGGATCGATCCGAACACGTTCGCGACGGGGTCGGCAGCGGTGCCGACGAGCGGTGGGTCGATCATTTCTCTGACCACGCTCGGCATGGCGGGCAGCGCGGATCAGATCGTGGCCGGGCCGTACGAGGATGTGACCCAGCCGGGGAGCTCGCTCATAACCTGCACGGGGACGGGCGCGGCGCCGGCGTCGCTGACCGGCTGCACTACGGCGACGGCGTTCACGGTCGCGGCGAACGACGACCTCGTCCAGGTGATCGCGACCGCCAACCCGGGCGCCGGGTCGACCTATGCGGTGCCGTTCGGCCCGAACACGGCGGACGGGTCGGGTGGACTGGGGACGATCAAGGTCGTCGGGGCGACGTCGGTCTCGCCGATCACGACCTACATCCTCAACAACAACGCGCCGAACCGCGTCTACATCGACGGGTCGACCGTCTACTGCGCGCAGTCGAACGCGAACCCGACGAACAAGATCGAGAATTGCACGACGACCAACCCGATCGGGCTGACGGTCCACCAGGGCGACCCGATCACGGCGGACCCGATCCTCCCGGCGAGCGCCCGCATGACCACCGGCCTGATCGCCCCGGACGGGATCGTCGGGACGCTGCCGAGCTACCCGGGGGCGTCGGCGGGCTCGACGGTCGTGCTCTACACCGAGAAGATCCTGGCGGACTTCGTCGTCGGCACGGTCAACGGGTACGTCGACTCGAGCAGCAGGTTCCAGGCCAAGGCGGTCCCGCTGCCGGAGGCGACGATCAACTACACGCCGTCGGTCACGACGAGCGAGCCGCTGCCGGCGAGCGGGTCGTTCACGATCTACCTCGGGACGGCGGTCGGCTCGCCGATCCAGGCCGTCACCTGCACCGGCTTCACCTCGAGCGCTCTGCCGAGTGGCGCGCCGGCCGGGAGCGTCGACCTGACCGGGTGCAGCGGGGGAACCGGCGGCGTGGCGGTCGGCAACTGGGTCGGTGGCCCGAACGCGGCGACCGTGCCGTTCTCGGTGCTCAACGAGATCGGCGAGGGCAACGACGCGAGCAGCAAGGGCCCGGAGAAGCTGTTCGGCAACAACGAGGACTACACGGTCCTGCGAGCGGCCTCGACGACCGACGGCGTCAACTTCACCGACCTCGGCGCGATCAGCGGGACGACGTCGGGCACGGGCAACGACACGGGCTCCTACGACGACATCTCGAACCCGCTCCAGACGACGAGCCCGTCGGCGACGAGCCCGACCAGCCTGGCGGCGGGGAGCCCCGACACGACGCAGCTGCGGTTCGTCGGCTCGCGGGGGACGATCATCACCAACCCGGACGGGAGCTTCGGGATGTTCCTCTCGGGGGCGTGGGCGAGCGACGGTGACAGCGACGCGTACAACCAGGTCTTCTACACGACCTCGAGCGACGGGCGGCACTGGAGCGTGCCGAAGGTCGTGATCGGCACCGACTACACGTTCGCGGCGTCCGCGGCCCAGGACACGTCGCTCGCCGGCGGGCATGACACACCGCTCGGGATCAGCGCGTACTACTCGGGCCGGGCGTACGGCCCGTCGGTCGTCCAGAACCCGGACGGGACGCTGACGATGGTCTTCTCGGGCTACCGGATCCCCAAGCCGATCGTCAACGCGGGGACGGTGCTCGGGACGGACTCGACGATGCCCTACACCGTGGGTGCGACGGACCCGGCGCTCTACCGCAACATCCTCACCCTCCACCTCCGGTCGATGACGACGCCGCGCGTACCGACGACGACCTGGCTGAGCTCCTCCGATCACGGGAGCGGGCTGGTCGGCGCGCCGGTCACCTACACGGCCACCGTCAGCGTCAACCCGCCGGGCACCGGCCTGCCGACCGGGACGGTCGCGTTCTCCGACAGGTTCGGCCTGATCACCGGGTGCGCGGCTCAGCCGCTCGGCGTGAGCAGCCCGGACACGGCGACCTGCGCGACGACGCACGCGATCCCGATCGGATCCGACCAGGTCACGGCGACCTACGGCGGGGACTCGAACTACGCGACGTCGTCGGGCACGCTCGCCGAGCAGACGACCGCGACGGTGACGATCACGGGCACGAGCGGTCCGGTGATCGTCAAGGCCGGCGAGTCGGTCTACCTGGCACCGGGGTCGAGCGTCGACGCGTCGGTGATCGTCGACCGGGGCGGGATCCTCGACGCCGAGGGAGCGCGGATCAACGGCGCGCTCGACGCATCCGGCCCGGCGGAGGTCCGCGTCTGCTCGACCCAGGTCGCCGGCGCGCTCTCGGTGACCGGGTCGACCGGGCTGGTCGTCGTCGGCGACGACGAGGGGACACCCGCGTGCGCGGGAAACAGGATCTCCGGGTCGGCGACGCTCTCGAACAACACGGCCGGCGTCGAGTTCGACGGGGACACGGTCGGCGGCTCGGCGAGCGTGCTCGGCAACACCGGGTCGGTGCCGCCGCCAGACACCGGCAGCGTCCGCGCCGTCGGCGACCACGTCTCCGGGTCGAGCCACATCCAGACGCCGTAGCGGGCTCTGCCGATACCAACGCGGCTTTTCAGAGGTCGATGTCGGTCGGGAGCCCGGCGTCGACCGTGACGGTCCCCGGGGCGTCGACGACCACCCGGGTCCAGCCGCCGGGCGCCTGGCTGAAGCTCGCCGCGCCGGTCCTCGCCGTCCAGTAGGGCGTGTAGTGAAGCCGGACGGTGAAGCTCCCGGCGTGCTGCGCCTGGAGCGTGAAGCCGTCCGCGGCGACGGCGGTCAGCGATCCGGGCCCGCTGGCGAGCGGGCGGGGCGCCGCCACCGCGTAGATCTGCCAGTTCGCGGTCTGCTCGACGAGGCGAAGGAACGGCAGCCCGCCGCGGATCAGGGCGTCCTCCTGGACGCTCGAGAAGTCCGGGCGGGCGGTCGACAGGGCGACGTAGCTGACCGCGTTGTCGAGCAGCCAGGCCTCGTAGGCGCTCGCGGTCAGGACAGGCGCGTAGAACAGGGCGTCGTAGCGCGTGTCGAGCTGGCGCTCCCAGCCGCGGGCGAGCAGGAAGCGGCTGCCGAGGATCGTCGCGTCCCAGTGGTCGCTGGTGAACGGCACCTCGATGCGGATCGCCCGCCCGTCGCTGCGGCTCTCGAGAAACCGGATCGCCGGTACGTAGAAGGCGTAGTGGGCGGCCGGATCGTCGGCGGCTCCGACTGACTGGTCGATCGGACCGCTGACCTGCCAGAGCACGATCGCCGCGGTCAGCAGACCGAGCAGCGCCGCCGCCGGCGCGCGTCCGAGCACCTGGGTGGGGACGGCCCCGGCCCGCAACACGCGGCTGACGCGCACGTACGCGCGCTGGACGTCGGCGACGCCGACGCGGCCGGCGAGCACCGCCGGTACGAAGAGGATCCCGAAGCGGACGGCGTTGCTGCCCATCGGCGAGCGGACGACATATGCGACCAGCAGGCTCGCGAGGTAGAGCCAGCCGAGCCGGCGAAAGAGGCGCTCGCGACGGGGGAGCAGGACGAGCACCGCGACGGTGGCGGCGACGGCCGCGATCAGCGAGCTCAGCGCGAACGGCTCGTAGCCGCCCTCAGGGAACAGCAGGACGAGCGCCCCGACGAGGCACGCTCCGGGGGCCGCGAGCAGGACCGCGCGAGCGGGGGCCCGGTTCGCCGAGAAGTCGGCGCACGCGGCGAGCACCAGAAAGGCGGCCGCGACCGGGCTGGCGGCGGCGCACGCGACCGAGCAGATCGCGCAGGCGAGGCGCTTGCCGCGAACGCACGCGAGCACGGCGGCCAGCCCGAACGTGACGCCGAGGGCGAAGGTGACGCGGCCGATGAAGAGGTCGCCGGTCGCGCTCAGCGCGAAGAAGATCGTCGCCGGGCGAGCGCGGAACCCGTCGAGCATCCGGGCCAGCCGGGCGAAGATCAGCGTCGAGAGCACGACGGCGAGGATGCCGGTCGGGCGCACGCCGAGAACGCTGGCCAGCGGAGGGAAGATCAGGCTGTAGCCGGGGAGGTAGTGACCTCCGTACCAGGAGTTGTCCCAGATCGAGAAGCCCGCGGTCGAGAACAGCCTGGCCCGGTAGACCTGCCCGGCCAGGTCCGGGCTCGGCGGTTGCCAGATCAGCCATCCGGCGAGCACCGCGCCCAGCACGAGCATGACCGGCGCGAGCCACATCCACCGCGAGAACCTCCCCCGTGCGATCGGGGCCCGGCCCCGCGTACGGGGCAGGTCGTCTGGCTCGGGCTCGAGACCCGCGCGTGCGGTGCTCGGTGCTGGGGTCGGCCCGGCCAAGGAGGGGTCCAGGGTACTCGGCGAAGATCTCCGCAGTGTCACCAGGCCACGGCGCAGGTGGGCGTAAGGTGTGGTGCTTGGATGTGCTCCTTCTCATCGCGCGGGTCGGGCTCTGCGCGGTGTTCGTGCTCGCCGCCGTCGGCAAGGCCCTCGACCAGTCAGGGACGCGACGCGCCTTCGAGCAGTTCGGGTTCTCGGCGAGCGCCGCCGGCCTCGGTCGGCGGCTGCTGCCGGCCGGTGAGCTCGTCGTCGGCTTCGGCCTGCTCGCGGCCCCCTCGGCACGGCTCGCGGCGCTCGGCGCATGCGCGCTCCTGGTCGCCTTCTTCGTGGCGGTCGCCCGCCTGGTGATCGGCGGCCAGTCGCCCGACTGCCACTGCTTCGGCCAGGTCCACTCCGAGCCGGTCGGGAGCGCCACGCTCGTGCGGATCGCCGTGTGTCTGCTCCCGGCTGCACTCGTCGCCGTCGCGGGGTCGGGGAACCGGCTAGGTCCCGCCGACCCGCAGGGGGTCGCGGTGCTCCTGCTCAGCGGAGGCGTGATCGCGCTCGCGGCGCTGGTCCTGGCGCTCTGGCAGGAGAACCGCCGGCTCCGGGCGCCCGTGCGAGCGGTCTCGCGAGTGGGAGCGTTCGCCCCGAGCGTCGCGCTCAACGCACTCGACGGGAGCGGTCGGTCGCTGGCGGACGAGCTCGACCGGGACGTTCCGTCGCTACTCGTCTTTCTCAGCCCGGGCTGCTCACCATGCCGGGAGCTCGCCGGCGAGCTGGGGCGGTGGCGGGTCGGCGTGAGCGACCGCCTGAACATCGTCAGCCTGACCAGCGGGGCGGTCGAGGCACAGCCGGACGAGTTCCGCTCGGCGGAGCTCGGTCTCCTGCTCCACGAGAGCGCCGACGTGCTGGGTGACTGCGGCGTGCGCGCGACGCCGGGCGCCGTCCTCGTGGGCTCCGATCGGCGCATCTTCAGCCGACCGGCCGAAGGCGCGCTCGCGATCGAGGCGCTGATCCGGGCGACGCTCGGCGGTCAGACGGGCCCCGCGGCGGCGTGAGCCGGGCCAGCCGGCTACTGACCTTCCGCGCCTACGGCGTGGACATCCAGGTGGAGATCGGCGACCCGGGGCTGCTCGCCGGTGTCCGGGACGTCCTGCCTCCGGGAGCGCAGGAGATCGATCCGGCCGGCCCGAGCAGCACGCTCTTCGCGCTTTCGGCCGAGGGCGACGTCCAGCAGGACGGCCGGCCGCTCGCCACCGGGCAGGCGCCGGTCGTGCAGATCGTCGCGCTCGAGGCGGCGATCCGCACGCACGTGGCGGTGAGCTCGCCGGACTACGTCTTCGTCCACGCGGGCGTCGTCGCGGTCGGGGATCGGGCGCTGCTGGTTCCGGGCTTCAGCTTCGCCGGCAAGACGACCCTGGTCGCCGAGCTCGTCCGCCGCGGCGCGACCTACTACTCCGACGAGTACGCCGTGCTCGACGCGTCCGGGCAGGTCCACCCCTACCCGAAGAAGCTCTCGCTCCGGCTCGGGGCCGGCAGGCGGCAGACCGAGACGAGCGTGACCGAGCTCGGCGGCAGGGCGGGCACGGAGCCTGCGCAGGTGGCGCTGGTCGCCGTGACCAGCTACCGGCCCGGGGCAGTCTGGAGCCCGGTCCGCCTGAGCGCGGGCCGCGGCGCGCTGCTGCTGCTCGCCCACACGGTCCCAGCGCGCCTGCGACCCGAGGAGTCACTCGCCGCGGTCCGGCGAGCCGCCGACGGAGCGATCGTGCTGGAGGGAGAGCGGGGGCCGGCGGAGCTCGCCGCCGGCGACCTGCTCACGCTGCTGGCGGCCTGAGAACGCACCGGGTCGATCGCTGCTCTTCACGCACTGCCCGTGCGATCGAGGCTCACGCCAGGACGACAGCACGCCATAGTGCAATTCGGCCAGTGTCATCGCGGAGATCGCCATTTCATCCAGGGCGGGTCGCGAATCGGCAACGATCACCTACGTGTCGAGCAGACCCCACACAGAGGCCAGGGGTCCTCCGGCTCGTCGGAGCGCAGATCAGCCAGGTCCTTTGCCCAGCTCGGGTCCGCTGGCAGCGCGAAGAGACGATCGAGGACGTCAGGGCCGACGAATCGGGCCCGGTGCCGGATCGGGACCAGGTCGGCGACCGGCCGACCGTTGACGGTGACCCGGACGGTTGCGCCGTTCTCGACTTCCCGCAATACATCAGCGGTGCGGTTGCGCAGCTCGCGCTGGGGAACCTCCCGAGGTGTAGCCATACTGCTTCACCGTAGCAATGAGTCCCACGAACTCACGCCGACCCTGCGTTTCGAGCCGTGACTCGGTCAGCGGGCCTGCCAGGCGCTCGGTCAGCGGGCCTGCCAGGCGTCCTCGTCGCGCGTCAGAGCGAGGACCAGCTCCGGCAGCTCGCCGCCGGCGATGTCGGCCACGGTGACCAGCTCGAGCACGGCGCGCAGGTTCGCGCGCAGGGCGATCCAGACCTTGGCGAGCGGCTCGGCGGCTCCGGTGTAGGAGACCTCCTCCGGTCGCTGGCCGCGCACGCCGACCAGTGGACCGTCGACGGCCCGGATGATCGCCGCGAGCGTCGTCTCCGCCGCCGGGCGGGCCAGCCAGTAGCCGCCTTCGGGTCCGCGCTGGCTGCGGACGATCCCCGAGCTCTTGAGCTGGGTGAGGATGTTCTCGAGGAAGGAGATCGGGATCTCCTGGGCCTTGGCCACGTCATCCATCTTGCGCGGCGAGCCCTGCTCCGCGTGGGCCAGCTCGACCGCTGCCCGGACCGCGTAGTCGGCCTTCGCCGTCACCCGCACAGCGGGCTCCGATCGACGCCCTCGAGCAGCGCCGCCCGGACCCACCGACTTGGCTGCTCGGGCGCTGCGGCCGGCGCTGAGCGAGCCCGGCGCGAGACCTCGAGTGCCCCGACGATCGCCGCGGTCTCCTCGGCGCAGGCGCCCGGCGCGATCAGTTGCAGGTCGGGCCGGCGGTCCACGGCTGTGGATGATCGCATGCGCGGTAGGCTCCCGGACCGGCGGCGCGTCTGGGCCGGTCGACGATCTTGTGATTCCGGTGATCAACCACGACGCCGTGCTCGGCGCGGTCAGCCCGGCCGCGGCGATCGATCTTGTCGGTGACGCGTTCCTGCGCCACCACCGGGGCGACTGGCAGATGCCGGCCAAGGTCTACCTTCCGAGCCCGCCCGACGGCGACTTTCGCGCGATGCCGGCCCGCGGCGACGGGATCGCCCTGCTGAAGTGGGTCAGCTCGTTCCCCGGCAACCCGGCCGGCGGCGTGCCGACCGTGAGCGGCGTCGTCGTGCTCTCCGACGCGACCACCGGAGCCCCGCTCGCCCTGATCGACGCCCGCGCGGTCACGGCCCTGCGAACCGGCGCCGCCGCAGCCGTCGCCGCACGGGCACTCGCCCGCCCGGACGCCGCGACCGTCGGCCTGCTCGGCTGCGGGCTCAACGGAGCCTCGACCGCACGCTGCATGGTGGCCGCCGGCTACGGCCCGGGCGTCTGCGCGGATCCCCGCCCGCAGGCAGCCGCAGAGCTCGCCGACGAGCTCGGCTGGAAGGTCGGGTCAGCCGCCGACGTACTCGCCTGCGACATCGTCTGCTGCGTCACGCCGGGCGCCGAGCCCGTCGTCGATGTCACAGACCTCCGGCCCGGGATGCACCTCAATATGCTCGGGGCCGACGGGTCCGGCAAGGCGGAGGCGACGATCGACGCCGTGACCGGATGCGACCTGTTCTGCGACGAATGGGAGCAGGCCTCCCACGGCGGCGAGCTCGCCGCGGCCGTCGCCGCCGGACGGATCGACCGCGACCGGGTCACCTCGCTCGGCGCAGTGCTCGCCGGCGAGAGCCTGGGGCGGGCCGGAGCCGACGCGATCACGCTGTTCGACTCGACCGGCCTTGCGATCCAGGATCTCGCGATCGGCGTCGGCATCCTCGCGGCCTGGCGCGCCGGACGCCTCGACGCCCAGACCGTGTCCCTGTGACCCTCGGCCCGACGATCCCCCGGCGATAGCAGCGCCGACGCGACGATGCCCTGCTGGATATATCTCCGCGCCGACCCCAGCCCGGTCCACTGCAACGAAGCCGCGGACGCCGTCCTCGAACGGGTCGAGCGCTGCGAGGGCAGCGAGTTCATCCAGGTCGCCGTGGTCCCCTACGCGCACGACGACTCCGTCCGCACGGCCTACATCCGCGGGACCGACGTGACCGCGATCCTGCCGATGCATCCCCGCGAGCTCGAGGCCGAGCTCAACGACCCGCCGGACTGGTACTCACGCTGATCAGGAGGCCGCCTCGCGCGATCACCGGCTGAGACCAACGTCACTCATTGCGGTCCGGCATTCGGATCCGCGACGACGTCAGATGATGCTGGTCGCGGGCTGGCGTACCGCACCAGGGGTTGGCGGGTGCGCCAGAACAGGGGTTGGTCATCGTCGTCTGGGCCGGCATCGCCGGGAGCACGACGTTCGTCGGGCGCGGGTAGACGAAGATGCCCGGCAGGCCGAGCAGGCTCGGCACCGAGGGGCAGGAGACGCTCGGGATCAGCGTCGCCAGGAACTGTGAGTCGCAGATCACGTTGAGGCCGAGCGGGCTGACGAGCGCCGCGCCGAGGTTCGGGATCCCGCAGACGCCGTGGGTCACCTGGAGCAGGGGAGGCGCTGTGGAGGCCTGACCCTCGCCCGCCGGGCGCTCGTTTCCTAACCAGCAGTTGCCGGGGTCCTCCGGATTGGACGCCTCCGCCAGGTCGCCGTTGGTCAGGTTGCCGAACGACCCGTTCCCGCTGACCGCGTTGTCGGCGATCTCGTTGCCGAAGTCGTCGTAGTAGCAGAACGACTGGTCGCCGAGCAGGCCGCCCAGCGGGATGTGAATCCCCCCGCCGCAGCTCGCGACGCCCGGCGGGTTGCCGATGTCCGGGAACGGGATCGTCAGGATGCCCCACGCGCCGTTGCCACTCACCACGTTGTGGATCACCGTGTCATCCCGACCGCCCGCGATCACCACGCCCGTCCCGACCGGCGCGAGCGCAGCGAAGCCGAACGACGGCGCGTTCGCGTTGTTGTTGTCGTGGACGTAGTTGTGCTCGAAGAACCAGCACGACCGGCTACCCGTCGGGCCGGTCTCCCCGTTCGGGCATGCGCCGTCCTGCGGGGAGGGCGCGTCGTCGTTGTTCGCAGAGTTGGTCACCACGCCCGACTGGTTGTCGTCGAACTCGGAGTTCTCGATCACCAGGTGGCCGCCCGAGTTCGTCCCCGAGTAGCCGACGTCGTTGAACTCCGCGTGCGTCTGGTTGAGCGTCACGTTGCAATCCGGGCACGCCCCGACGTACAGGCCCGAGTCACCCATGTTGCTCGCGTACGCCTTCGTGATCGTCCCCGGCCCGTAGACGTTCGACGCGTAGACCCCGTAGGACGCCAGCGCCCCGTCGGCACTCGCGTAGTACGTCGACGTCGCGTTGAGGTACGACCCCCAGAACCGCCCGAGCCCCTGCGTTCCCGTCGACCCGCCGCCGTCCCACCAGATCTCGTTGCCCCCGCCGTCCGCGCCGGTCAGGAAGTTGCAGGCCGACAGGTTCTCGACGACCGTGCCCGACGCCTTGTAGACGACGATCCCGTTGCGGCCCATCGCCTCGCCTGACGGATCCGACGCGCCGAAGTCCTGATCGGCCGCGGCCGCGCTGCACTGCGGGGCTCCCGGCTTCGTGCCGTCGATCACGACCGTGTTGCGGTTCATTCCCCGGATCCGCAGGTCCGGTGTCGTGACGAGGACGGCCGCACCCGCCTCGTCGTCACCCGCGGCACCGACCGGCACCCGGTTGCCCGACTCCTTGTGGTCACCGGGTCCCACGAGGATCCAGTCTCCCGGGTGGGCGGCGTCGACCGCGGCCTGGAGCGAGGAGTACCCCCCGGCGACACCGCGGTAGCTGCCGACCAGCAGGACCTTCGCCGGTGCGAGGGCCGGCAGCCCGAGCAGGCAGATCACGCCGAGGACAGATCCGGCGAGCGCCGCTCGCCAAAGCCGCACGATCGCGAACGCCGTTCGACAGCGCCGCACCGTCACAGACACATGCACCCCTGGCATTCCACTCCCCCGTTCGTTGTCACGGGGATTCTTGCCGAATCGCGGTCAACTCGTGCGTCTTGCGCAATCGCGCTCAGCCGGTGCGTTCTTGCCCAATCGCGGTCAGCCCGCGCGCGCGTGCACCAAGCGGGCCGGGCCGAGGCCGGCGACGTGGCCGCCCTCGACGGGCGTGACGTGGATCCGGAAGAAGCCGCCGTGGCGGCGGCGGAGTGTCGCCGAGTAGCTCGAGCTCCCACCCGACGACGCCCGGGCGCTGGTCGACGTGACGCGCTCCCACCGTCCGGCGGCGAGCCGCTGGAGCGATACGCGGGCGCCGACCTCGGCCGGAGCGATCCGGCCGGAGAAATGCAGGCTGAAGGAGCCGGTGCGGGTGCGGTGGCTGGTCGTGTGCATCGTGACCCCGAGCGTCACATAGTCGGTCAGGGTGGGGCTCACGACCGCCGCGGCGGTGCCGGCGCCGAGCACGCGGAACTGGGTGGTCACCGGGAGCGAGAGCAGGTTGAAGCGAAACGCCCCGGTCGGCGCGGCCAGCTCGGGGTTGCCGACGTTCTGGAAGCCCCCGGTGAAGGGGTACGGGTTCTGCTGGAGGACCACCGTCCGACCCGACGCACCAGTGCCGCTGAGCGCGCCGACCAGGCTCACCGGCGCGCCGAACGCCACCGGGCTCGGCAGCGCGGCGATCGCGAGCGAGAGCGGGATCGCCCGCGTGGCGAAAGTCGCGTCCGCCCCGAGCGCCGTCCCGGCCGCGTTGACCGCGATCAGCCGGTAGTGGTACTTCGTCAGGGGGACGAGCCCCGGGATCGCGCCGGTCACGACGACCGCGCGGGTGCCGGCCGCGAGCGGGGCCGCCGGGCTCTCGCGGCCGTACTGCGCGGTCGGCCCGTACTGGAAGAAGTACGTCGCCGGCTGGCCGCTCGGGTTGATCGTTCCGCGCAGCGTGGCCGACTCGAAGGTGACCGCGTTCGCCGCGCCGGTCCTCACGACCGGCGGCTTGGGCTTCGGCACAGGCTTCGGCTTGGACGCCGGCTTCGGTTTGGCCGCCGCCGGCGCGGCCGCCGTCGTGAACTCGGCGTCGGCGCCGGAGGTCGTCCCGAGCACGTTGACCGCGACCAGGCGGAAGTGGTAGCCCGTCCGGGCGAGGAGCCCCGTCACGGCGTCGCTCGCCTTGACCGCGGCCGTCCCGGCCGCCACGTCGACCGGCGGCGTCTGGGTTCCCATGGCCGCCGTCGGCCCGTACTCGAAGTGGTAGCTGGTCGGCAACCCGCCGGGGTTGACCGCGGCGGTCAGGACCGCCGTCCTGTAGGTGATCGCCTGTGCGACGCCGGTCGTGACGGTCGGGGCCGACAGATCCAGGACGCCGGCTCCGGCACTCGACGCCGTGGCGAGCGTGCCGGCGAGCAGCGCGAGCGCCAGCAGGGCGTGGCCGAGGCGGCCGGGTGGGCTCATGCCGGTGGGAACCCGGAGCGCCCGGCGAAGTTGCGCGCGGCGGCGAACGCGAGTCATCGGCCTTCTGGCCCGCCCTCTCGGACCGACGGTATTACCGCCAGAAATCTCACCTCACGCGCCCGTCGAGATGTGCTAAACCATGGGCAGATGAGTCATTCGACTGAGGTTCTTCCATGCAAACTCACGAACAGCACCATCAGGAACGCGAACGCCGGATTGTGTCGGGACGGACAATCGCCGCGCTCGGCCCGTTGTTTCGCTACAGCCCCGTCCGCGATGCCTACGTGCTCCGGATCGTCGGCCGTCGACGAGGACCGGTCCTCAAGCGGCGGACGCCGTAGGTAGCAGACACAGTCTGCGCCCTTTGCCGTGGCGATCGACACCGTGCGTCGCGAGCCGCACAGGGCGGGGAGCGAACGCGGAGTGCTACAGCGGGATGTTCCCGTGCTTGCGTCGCGGCCCGGGATCCCGCTTCGTCGAGAGCATGTTCAGTGCCGCGATCAGCTTCGGCCGGGTCTCGTGCGGGATGATCACGTCGTCGATGTACCCCCGCTCGGCCGCCGAGTACGGGTTCGCCGAGCGGGCCCGGTAGTCGTCCATCAGCTTCGCGCGACGCCGCGCCGGCGTCGGGCTGGCGGCGATGTCGCGCTTGTAGATCACGCTGACGGCGCCCTCCGGGCCCATCACGGCGACCTCGGCCGTCGGCCAGACGTAGTTGAGGTCGGCGCCGAGGTGCTTGGATGACATCACGACGTACGCCCCGCCGAACGCCTTCCGGGTGATCACCGTGACCTTCGGAACGGTCGCCTCGGCGTACGCATAGAGCAGCTTGGCCCCGTGGCGGATGATCCCCCGCCATTCCTGGTCGGTCCCCGGCAGGAAGCCCGGGACGTCGCAGAACGTGATCAGGGGAATGTTGAACGCGTCGCACGTCCGCACGAAGCGGGCGGCCTTCAGCGACGCGTCGATGTCGATCACGCCGGCCAGCGACTGCGGCTGGTTGCCGACGATCCCCACCGAGAACCCGTCGAGCCGGGCGAAGCCGCAGACGATGTTCGTCGCGTGGTGCTCGTGGACCTCGAAGAACTCCCCGTCGTCGAAGACCAGCTCGAAGACCCGCCGCATGTCGTACGGCTTGTTCGCGTTCTCCGGGACGACCGTGTCGAGCTCTGCCTCGCACCGCCCGGGATCGTCGGTCGGCGCGACCCGGGGCGCGGTCTCCAGGTTGTTCTGGGGGAGAAACGACAGCAGGTAGCGGGCGTCCTCGAGGCACGCGTCCTCGTCCTCGGAGGCGAACTGGGCGACCCCGGACTTCGTGTTGTGGGTCATCGCCCCGCCGAGCTCCTCGAAGCCGACGTCCTCGCCGGTCACCGTCTTGACGACCTCCGGGCCCGTGATGAACATGTGCGAGGTCTCCTTGACCATGAAGACGAAGTCGGTGATCGCCGGCGAGTAGACCGCCCCGCCGGCGCACGGCCCCATGATCAGCGAGATCTGCGGGATCACGCCCGAGCAGCGGACGTTGCGCTGGAAGATCTCCCCGTAGGCCGCCAGCGAGACGACGCCCTCCTGGAGCCGGGCGCCGCCCGAGTCGTTGATCCCGATCACCGGGCAGCCGGTCTTCTCCGCGAGGTCCATGACCTTGCCGATCTTCTCGCCCATGACCTCCCCGAGTGATCCGCCGAAGCGGGTGAAGTCCTGGCTGAAGACGCAGACCTTCCGCCCGTCGATCGTCCCGTGCCCGGTGATCACCGCGTCGGCCAGCGGCCGGATCTTCTTCGAGCAGCTGATCCGCGACAACATCGATATCGGCCGCCCGGACAAGGTGAACATCGTCTTCGGGCGCCTGATCCGGCTGCGTGGCAAGAACCCGACCCCCGGCAGCTTCCGCACCCAGGTCATCACCGCCGGGGTCTGCCCCTACCTGTACCTGTACTACAAGAAGACCCAGGTCAAGCAGTACCTGAAAGAAGGGAGAGCGCTCCGTACCGAGACCACGATCAACCAGCCGCGCGACTTCAAGATCGGGAAAGAGCTGACTAACCTCGCCGCACTGGCCGAGGTCGGCTACACAGCTAACCGGCGCCTGCTCGACGCCGAATGCATCAGCCACGACCCCGCCGCCGGCATCCGGCTGCCAGCGCTGAACGTGAAACCGAGAGAACGCGTCGCCTCCCCCCAAGAATTCGTGCTGCTGCTCGACGCGCTGCAGCCCGACGACGCGCTGCCATACGCGATCGCCGGCTACGGCTG
>Ga0208480_1000221_pt1 | contig 22344 bp, 25 predicted proteins | sample NGESurshal092012_4_FD_184485 | JGI IMG/M metagenome (GOLD analysis project Ga0208480, IMG submission 184485) | Arctic peat soil microbial communities from Barrow, Alaska - NGEE Surface sample F53-1 shallow-092012 (SPAdes) | ecosystem: Environmental > Terrestrial > Soil > Wetlands > Peat ... | reverse complement strand
AATGGAATTTCGCCCTTTTTATGGGAACGATCTTCGCGACGGGAACTCCATTCCGCGCGATAAAAACCTCTTCTCCGTGTTCCGCCGCTTCGACCAGATGAGACAGCTTGGTCTTGGCGCCAAGCATATTTTCCTGAATCATAATCCCATCTTAGTCAAGCAGCTTAGCTAAGTCAAATCCGGCCTGGTGGCTTGACTGCATGGGCAATCCGGTGCGCTCTTTAGGGCGTTTTTGCAATCTGCCGGTACTCTTCTTCCGATTTAGCGGGCAGCAGAACCCACAGCGTGTAAATCCCGAGCGCGGTCCCGAAAGGCATGTCCAGCAAACTGAAACAACCAAAGATAATCGCCAGCATGCGCGCCCAGGGTTGCCGTTCGAGCAATCCCCACGCGATTACGATCCCAATTGCCGCGCCGATCAGCAGCAGCACTCCGATCCCTTGGAGTAAGCCATGGACGAAGTCCGGCATACCGGGGGGAACATTCGGCGGCAGAAACGGTATCGCATGCCCGAAGACCACGATCAGGAATAAGCCTGGCAACAGGCGGAATGCCGAGATCGCCAGCCACAGAATGGCGAGCAATCGGACATGCCCGGCGATCCGGCTCTTCACCGGCATCAGCGGCACAGCCGTCGCCATCGATTTGCCGCAGTTGGGACAAAAATTCCGATCGGGCACCAACGGCGCGCCACAGCGGTCGCAAAACATGGTTTACTCTCCCTGCTACCGCGAGGCTACCGCGGCGTTCAGTTCTTTAATAATGCTGCCCACGAAGGCCTTGGCGTCGCCAAAGAGCATCAGCGTTTTTTCCAGGTAATAAAGCTCATTATCGATGCCAGCAAAACCGGGATTCATGCTGCGCTTCACTACCATCACCGTGCGCGCCTCATAGGCGTGAAGGATCGGCATGCCCGATATCGGGCTGTTCTTTTCGTTGAGCGCCGCCGGATTTACCACGTCGTTCGCTCCAATCACCAGCGCGACATCCGCCCGAGGAAAATCCGAATTGATATCGTCCATCTCAAAGAGCCGGTCGTAGGGAATATCGGCCTCCGCCAGCAGCACGTTCATGTGGCCGGGCATGCGGCCCGCCACGGGATGAATCGCGAAACGAACATCAATGCCTCGCTTCGAGAGCACATCGAACATTTCACGTAGTTTGTGTTGGGCCTGCGCAACCGCCATCCCATAGCCCGGAATGATGATGACGCTGCGCGCCGCATCCAGAATTTCCGCAGCTTCCTCGGGCGACGCGGATCTAACCGGACGCTCGCTGCTCTGCTTTGCCGCTACCTGGATGGTGCCGAACGCGCCGAACAACACGTTGCTGAAGGACCGGTTCATGGCACGGCACATAATCACCGCCAAAATAAAACCCGAGGAGCCATCCAGCGCCCCCGCGACGATCAGCAGCTTGTTGTTCAGCACGAATCCCATTGCGCTCGCCGATAAACCCGCGTAGGAATTGAGAAGGGCGATCACGGTCGGCATATCCGCGCCGCCGATGGGAACAATCAGCAGGACGCCGAAAACCAGCGAGAGAACCGTGAAAATGGGAAATAGCCACATCCGTTCCGGAGAGATCACGAGCAGAATTCCCACGATCGCCGCCGCGGCGAACACTCCCAGGTTCACAAAGTTCTGGCCCTTAAAGGTGATCGGCCGCGTGGGAAGCGTCTCCTGCAGTTTTCCGAAAGCCATCAGACTGGCCGTAAAGGTGAGAAAGCCAAGCAGCGTCTCGAGCACCAGCGCGCCCATCGAGAACCCGTGCGGCATATGGCGGTAATATTCGGCTGTTCCAATCAGCGCGGAAGCGAGCGCGCCACACGCATGCGAGAAAGCAGTTCGCTGGGGGACCGCCGTCATGGGCATGATGTATGCGATTGGAACTCCGATGGCCGTTCCCAGGAAGAATGCGATCAGAATCCATTCGTAATTCACCACTTCGTGCCGCAGCAGCGTGCCCACGACTGCCAGCAGCATGCCGATCTCACCGATGATTACGCCACGCCGGGCAGTTACCGGCGAATTCATCCACTTGATAGCGAGAATGAAACTCGCGGCCGCAAGAATGTAGAGCGCCGGAAAAATGTTTTCGATCATTTCTTTTCCGGCCCCCGCTTCTTGAACATTTTGAGCATCCGGTCTGTAATGAGATAGCCGCTCACCACGTTGGTCACGGAGGCGACTACCGCAATGAAGCCCAGCGTGCGCGACAGCGTGGAAGCGTCCTTTTCACCGGTGATCAGGATTGCGCCGACCACCGCGATTGCGGAGATCGCATTGGTCAGGGACATGAGCGGGGTGTGCAGCAGCGGAGACACGCGGCGGATCAGCTCGAAGCCTAGAAAGGCGGACAGCATGAATACCCAAATGGCGATTTCGTACGAGGTCATATCCGGACTTCCTTCTCACCGGCTTCTTGCCAGGCTTTCAAGAGCTCGGAAACGCGTGGATGGACAACTTGATGGTTGTGCGTCACCAGGGTTTCACGAATAATCTGGTCGTCCAGGTTCACATTCACAACTCCGTCTTTCACCAGCAGCTTCAGGAACGCTGCAACATTGGTCGCAAACATCTGGCTCGCGTGGTAGGGGGCAGTGGAGGGTAGATTCAAAGGTCCCACCACGGTAATGCCGTTGTGGACGATGGCTTCGCCGGGCCGCGTCAGCTCACAATTTCCGCCCCGCTCCGCTGCGATATCGACGATCACCGACCCCGAACACATTCCGGCGGTCATCTCAGCCGTAATCAGCACGGGAGCCTTCCGGCCTGGAATCACGGCAGTCGCGATCACCACATCCTGCTCCCTGAGCACCTCCGCCATCAACTCACGCTGCCGGCGGTAGAAAGCTTCGTCCATGGCCTTGGCATAACCGCCCGCGCCTTCGGCGGAGCTTGAATCCACATTTAAGACGACGAACTTAGCGCCGACACTTTCGACTTGTTCCTTCACAGCCGGACGCACATCGTACGCCGAAACAACCGCTCCCAGCCGCCGCGCGGTTGCAATGGCCTGAAGACCGGCTACTCCGGCACCTAGCACAAAAACCTTGGCGGGAGTGATGGTGCCCGCAGCGGTCATTAACATCGGGAAAATTTTAGGCAGATAGGCAGCGCCGAGCAGCACGGCTCGATAGCCCGAGATGGTTGCCATAGAAGACAGCGCATCCATGCTCTGCGCGCGCGTGATGCGGGGCATCAGTTCCATGGCGAAGGACGATACTCCGGCGGCGGCTAAATCCGAGCATTCCTGGAAAGCCGTCAAGGGCTCGCCGAAGCCGACGACGGCGTGGCCTTCGCGGAGCAGCGGAAGATCGGCGCGGCCTACTTCAGGATTAGCACCCAGAGTCCGCACTTGGGCGATCACGTCCGCTTGCTGGAACAGTTCCGCGCGGTTGACCAGGCGAGCCCCGCGAGAGACGTACTGATCGTCCGGAAATCCAGCTTCGGCCCCGGCCGCGGGCTCAACGATGACTTCAATCTGGAATTTGCGCAGCAGCTCGCATTGGCGTGGGGTCATCGCCACCCGGCGCTCGCCCGGAAAAGTCTCCCGAGGTGTTCCAACAGTTACCGGCAAACGGCCTCCTTGCCTGGAAGATTCTTCATTTCGACGAGCCACTCCAAACCTGGGTTACGCCAATCGGCATTGTATAATTAAGCCCAAACCAATTGGCGTGACCACCCGGTCGCTGGTCGTATTGACGCGTGAAACCTACAGACGTTCAAGATCCGAACTATTTTCATAAAGTCGTCGACTGCCAGTGGGCATGCCCGGCGCACACCAATGTTCCCGAGTACATCCGGCTTATCGCGCAAGGCAAATACACCGACGCCTACATGCTCAACCGGGAATCGAACGTGTTCCCCGCAATCCTCGGCCGAACCTGCGATCGTCCCTGCGAACCGGCCTGCCGCAGAGGCCGTCTCGATGGCAAACCGGTTGCCATCTGCCGACTGAAGCGAGTTGCGGCGGACCTGCGCGGCGAGATCTCGCACTTGCTCCCGAAAATCCCGGATAAGAAAAACGGCAAACGCATCGCTTGCGTGGGCGCGGGGCCAGCCTCGCTTACGGTTGCGAACGATCTGCTCCCGTTGGGTTACGAAGTTGCGATATTCGAAAAATTGGACAAGCCCGGCGGCCTGATGCGTTCCAATATCCCGGCATTCCGGCTTCCCGAGCGCGTGCTGATGGAGGAGATCGATCTCATCCTCAACATGGGCGTCGATATGCGCTTCAACGCCCCGGTCGATAGCATGAAGGACATGCTGCGGCAGGGCTACGACGCGGTTTTCGTCGGCAGCGGAGCGCCTCGCGGAAAGGATCTGGACATTCCGGGCCGGTACGATACGGATCGGATTCATATCGGGATCGACTGGCTGGAATCGGTCGCCTTCGGTCACTTGGATTCGATTGGAGAACGAGTACTGATCATCGGAGTCGGCAATACGGCGATGGATTGCTGCCGCTCCTCCAGAAGGCTTGGCGGCAAAGATATCAAAGTGATGGCGCGACGCCCGCGAAAGTACTTCAAGGCTTCGCCCTGGGAGCTCGACGACTCCGAAGAGGAAGGCGTCGAAATCGTCGTCAATCACAGTCCGAAAAGCTTTGTGATCGAAGAAGGCAAGCTGAAAGGCATGTTGTTCGACCGCGTAGAATGGGATGCCGATGGCCGCCTCTCGAGCGCGATCGATACCGTCTTTCTGCCTGCGGACGACGTGATCCTAGCGATCGGCCAGGAAAACGCGTTTCCCTGGATTGAGCGCGATCTCGGAATCGAGTTCGACAAGTGGGAAATGCCGGTCGTGAACGAAACCACCATGGAATGCTCGCGGCCGGGGATATTCTTCGGCGGCGATGCAGCGCTGGGTCCCAAGAACATTATTTGGGCCGTCGAGCATGGCCACCGCGCCGCCATTTCTATCCATAACTATTGCGAACGAATTCCGATAACCGAGCGCCCGCCCGATGGCATGAACCTGATCACTCAGAAAATGGGCATCAGCGAGTGGAGCTATCACAACGATTACAATCCCGTCCTGCGCCAGAAAATGCGGCACGTGGATCTGGTGGAGCGGTTTGAGCAGCTCAACATCGAAGTCGAGCTTGGCTTTTCCGCCGAGCAGACCGCGCGTGAAGTGGAGCGCTGTTTGAATTGCGATATCGAAACCGCCTTCACCGCGGGCCGCTGCATCGAATGCGATGCGTGCATCGATGTTTGTCCCGTGCAGTGCCTCACCATTACGCGCAATGGAGAAGAGACGGACCTTCGTACCCGGCTCTCGGCTCCGGCGTTTAATGCGGATCAGGCGCTGTATGCGTCGGCCCCGCTTCCGCACACCGCGAGAATCATGGCCAAGGACGAAGATGTTTGCGTCCATTGTGGATTGTGCGCGGAGCGATGTCCCACGGCGGCATGGGACATGCAGAAGTTCGAGCTTTTGATTTCATACGCAGGCATGAAGGCGAGCACCAACAGTTGCGTACCCGCGTAAACGATTTCGCTCTCAAATTGGCCAACGTGAACGGCACTGGGTCGGCCAGTGCCAACGGTCTTCTCATGCAGGCTATTTTCCGCATGGGAATTCCGGTCTCCGGCAAGAATCTGTTCCCCTCGAACATTCAGGGACTTCCGACCTGGTACGAGATTCGTGTAAATAAAGACGGCTACACCGCCCGCGCGCTCGATTATGACCTCATGGTTGCCATGAACGCGCAAACCTACGCCCGCGATATCCAGGAAGTACGGTCCGGCGGCTACGTGCTCTACGATTCGAGCTGGCCGCTCGACCGCTCCCTCTACCGGGAAGATGTGAATTTTCTGCCGGTGCCCTTCGCGCAAATGTGCAACGAGCATTTTCGCGATCCGCGCGAGCGCACTTTGATGAAAAATATCGCCTACGCCGGATCGCTGGTAGCCACGCTGAATATCGATATGGCGATCGTCGAGGAATTGCTCGATGAGCGATTCGCAGGCAAGAAAGCGCTTCGGGAATCGAACCTGCAGGCCCTGCATTTAGGCTGCGAATACGCTAAAGAGCACTTCGATTGCCCGCTCGCATTCCATCTCGAAAAAATGGACGCGAACGCTGACAAGATTCTGATCAATGGCAACACGGCTACCGCTCTTGGCTGCATATATGCGGGCGCCACCGTTGCCGCCTGGTATCCCATTACACCGGCGACGTCGGTGATGGATGCGTTTAAGGAATTTTGCGAAAAGTACCGGCGCGATCCGGAAACCGGCCGGAACAACTTTGTCATCCTTCAGGCGGAGGACGAGCTGGCAGCCATTGGAATGGTGATCGGAGCTTCGTGGAACGGCGCGCGCGCCTTCACTTCCACAGCAGGACCGGGAATCTCGCTCATGAATGAGCTGCTCGGACTGGCCTATTACTCCGAAATACCGGCTGTTGTGATTGACGTGCAGCGCGTCGGCCCCTCCACTGGAATGCCCACCCGCACGCAGCAAGGGGATCTGCTCGAATGCGCGTACGCTTCGCATGGCGATACGAAACACATCCTTTTGTTTCCCTCGAGCCCGGCGGAATGTTTCGATTTCGCTGTGAAGAGCTTCGATCTCGCCGAGCGCTTTCAAACTCCCGTGATGATGCTCTCCGACCTCGATATTGGAATGAACGACTGGGTTGTACCGCGTCTCGCCTGGGACGATTCATACCGTCCCGACCGCGGCCGCGTGCTCAGCGCGGAACAGCTTGAAAATCTGCCAAAGTTCCACCGCTACTCCGATGAGGATGAGAATCACGTTGCGCCCAGAACGCTTCCGGGCGTTCACCCCGCTGGAGCGTATGTGACGCGCGGATCGGGACACAACAAATTCGGCGGCTACACCGAAACGCCCGCCGATTATCAGGAAGTGGTGGATCGCCTCTTGCGAAAGCAGAAAGCCGCCGCGAATTATGTTCCTCAACCCAAAATCGAGCGACGCTCCGACGCCCGGTTCGGCGTCATCACCATAGGCGGCTGCGATCCCGCGGTTCGCGAAGCTGTCGATCTGCTCGCCGGGCGCGATATTCCCACCGATTACATGCGCATCTGCGGATTTCCGTTTCACAAATCCATCGAAGCTTTCCTCTATGAACATGATTTCTGCTTTGTAGTCGAGCAGAACCGCGATGCGCAACTGCGCTCCCTGCTGATTCTCGAAACTTGCGTGCCGAAAGACCGCGTGCGCTCGGTCCTGGTCTACGGCGGTTTTCCATTGAGCGCCCGCCACGTGATCGAGAGCATCACAAAACAACTGGAGAAATAACCGTGCCATCGATCGAGAAGCCCGTCGCTAAACATCCCAGCCTCCAGCGCAACCAGCTTGGGCTGACCATTCGCGACTATGAAGGTTCGATGTCCACGCTCTGCGCCGGATGCGGGCACGATTCGATTACCGCCGCTCTGGTGCGCGCGCTGTGGGAGGTTTCCATGGCTCCGCACATGCTTGCCAAGATGAGCGGCATCGGCTGTTCTTCCAAAACTCCCGCCTATTTCGTCAATGGAGCTCACGGTTTTAACTCGGCGCACGGCCGCATGCCGCCGATCACTACCGGAGCCAATGCGGCGAACCGGGAGTTGACCTACATCGGTATCTCGGGCGATGGCGATTCGCTTTCGATCGGGCTCGGCCACTTATGCCATGCTGTGCGACGCAATGTCCGCATGGTCTATGTCATCGAGAATAACGGCGTCTACGGATTGACCAAGGGCCAGTTTTCCGCATCCGCCGATCCCGGATCGAAAAGCAAGCGCGGAGAAGCCAACCAGATGTTGCCGATCGATCCCGTCATGCTGGCCCTCAGCATCGGGGGTACTTTTGTCGCGCGCAGTTTTTCAGGCGATAAGGAGCAACTCGTTCCCATTCTGAAAGCGGCGCTCGCGCATCGCGGCTTCGCACTCATCGATGTTATTTCGCCGTGCGTTACTTTCAACGATCATTCAGGTTCTACCAAAAGCTATCTTTATACGCGGAAACACGAGATCAAGGCCACTGAAATGGATTTCGTTCCACCTGAAAGAGAGATTCTCGCAACCATCGCCCGCACCGGCGTCACGGCGGTTACCATGCACGATGGCAGCGTTCTGCAATTCAAATCGGTTCCGGAGGACTACGATCCTACCGATCGCCGCAGCGCGATTGCCTATCTCCAACAACAGCAGAGCAAGGGCGAGATTGTAACCGGATTATTATTCGTCGATGAGAGCGTCAACGACCTGCATGAGATGAATCGTACTTCCGAAACTCCGCTGACCCGAACGCCCTATGAGAAGCTGTGCCCCGGCGCGGCCGAGCTCGACCGGTTGCAGGAAGAGTTCCGTTAGCTCCTCCCATGGATTGCGGGCGGCCGCGGCTATCTTCGCCGGGCTGTGCTTGGAGAGGACGAAACACCCAGCGCGCGAAGCTGCTGCTGCGCCTTTCGGGCGTCGTCGGTGCGCGGATAGTTCTGAACCAGCACCCGGAATTCCTGCACCGCACGGCTGCTCTGCTTGGCTTTCACCAGAGCCATCCCCTTCATCAGATGAGCGTCGGGGGTCTTCGGGTTTTCCGGATAGCGCTCGAGCACCGCATCGAAGGCCTGGATCGCTCCCTCGAAATTTCCGCGATTATAATCGATTTCGCCAATGTAATATTGCGCGTTGACGGCCAGCTCCGTGTTTGGAAAATACGTCAGATATTGCGTAAACTCCTGATAGGCGAGATCGGTATTTCCGGTTTGTAAATCGCGCCGCGCGTCGGTATAGGTCTTATCCGCGCTCATGCCCGCGGGAGGGGTCGTCGCGCTTCCCGGCTGCGGCGATTGGCCGGGCGCTCCCGTCGTAGGAGGCGCGCCGGTGGAGGGCGTGGCCCCGGGAGCCGCAGGAGGATTCTGCATGATCTGGATCTGGTTCTTGAGATCGGTGATCTTGGCGTCCATGCGCTCCAGCCGAGAGCTCAAATCGTTAAGGGCGTCCTTCAGCGAGCGCACGTCGTCGCTCATCGAGCTGACTTGGTTGCTGAGACCGCCAACCGGCGCGAGAGATCGGCTGACCCCGCTGGTCACAGCGTCCTGCATGGTCGCTACCTGGTCCGCTGTACGCCGTGTATCGCTCTGCATAGCTTGCAGAATGCCGGTCAGCGTATCGATTTTCGAATTGAGCTGCGACTGCATGGCGTCGATCTTGGCTTCCAGGTCGCGTTGCATGGCCACAAGATCTTTGTTCACCGCGAAGGAAAAACTCGAGCAGGTAAGCAGAAGGGCGGTTAGGCGCAGAAATTTCATATGGTTTTACTCCTTAGGAGGAGGGGACGGCTTTGAGCCGCCCCCAGTCAGGACTCGTCTCTAGTGTAAGAAAACGGCGAGCGATTCCGGAAGCTGGTTATTGGCCAGTCGAGAAATGGGCCCGGCGATTGCGCTGGTAGCACTCTTCGTTCTCGTCAGTGCAGAGCGGGCGCTCCTTACCATAGCTGATGGTCTTGAGCTTGTCGCCGGGAACTCCTAAGCCCACTAACGCTTCTTTAGTTGCCGAAGCGCGCCGGTCTCCGAGGCCCAGGTTGTATTCCGCGGACCCGCGCTCGTCGCAGTGCCCCTCCACGGTTACGATGAAGTTGGGATCCATCGAGAAGATGGTCTTCAGAGCGTTGGCGTCGGCCTGGAGGACGGATTGATCTTCGGAACGAACCTCGCTCTTATCGTAATCGAAGTGAATATCCTGCACTTGCCGCGCCAGGATCTCAGCCGCCGATGGACCGGTTTGAGCGGTCACCGGCGCGGGGGCCGGAGGCGTGGCGACCGTAACCGTAACGCTTCCCTCCGTAGTGCCGCCAGCACCTGTGGCAGTCATGTTGTAAGTGGTTGTGCCCGTCGGATAGACCGCGCGCCGGCCGTTCGGACTCACTTGGCCGATGCCGTTATCGATTTCGACGCTCGTTGCGTCGGTCACCGACCAACGCAGAGAAGAAGGCTGACCGCTGCTGACGGTCGTCGGTTCAGCCGTGAAGTAATTAATCACGGGCTTGTTAGCGGGCGCCGGAACGGGCGCCGGCGGCGGGGGGGGCGGCGGAGCGGCCGCCTTCTTATGGCACCCCGCTGCCAATACCAACGTGAACGCTGCAGCAAATGCCAGCGATACTCTGCGTTTTCTCATGATGCTTTCAATTCCTCCTAAGTTTGTTTGTTGCTTCTCTCTATCTTATTTCTCCGCATTCACCCAAACGGGTTTCTCGTTGCTCCCGGCCTGAGTAAGTGGATGTTTGCCTGTGCCATCCGCATTCATGACCCAGATCTGCGATTGGCGTCCGCGCTGGCAGGCATACACAATATGCGCGCCATCGGGAGCAAAGCTCGGATTCTCATTCCGGCCTTCGTTCGCCGTGAGCTGGACCGTCTGCAGAGACCCCACATCCATCACGAAAATGTTGTAATTGCCCGGCTCGAAGCCTTTCGTCCAGGCGAAAGCGACATGAGCGCCATCGGGGCTCCACGCCGGATTGGTGGCTTCGCCGGTACCCGCGCTGAGGCGCTGCACGTCGGCACCCTCCAGATTCATATGATAGATCTGCGGCATGCCGGAGCGTCCCGAAACATCCACCAGATCCGTGCCGGTCTTCGGATTGATCTTCGGTTCCACTTCAATCGCCCGCGAAGAGGTAATGCGGCGAAAGTTCCTGCCGTCTATATCCGCGCCGAAGAGCTGCGCGGGCCCTCCAGCCGCGGTCGACGAAAAAATGACATGCTTTGAATCGGGCGTGAAAGTCACAAAGGCGTTCATAGAAGCGCCGCGTTGATTATAGAACGGCAATTTGCGCCCGGTATCGAGAGAAAGCATCTGAATAGCGGGATATCCCGGCGCGTAAGTAGTAAAAGCAACGATGCGGCCGTCGGGCGAGGCCGAAGGAAAAGTAGAAATCGAGTGGTAATTAGTAAGCTGCCGCTGCCCCGTTCCGTCCCAGTTCATCACCCAGATTTCTTTCGAACCGGTGCGGTTCGAGACAAAAACAATCCGCGTGCCCACCAGACTTGTCCCGCCGAATTGCGCGAGAACGTCGGCGGCGTACCGATGACCCGCGTCGATGGCCCCGGCCGGATCGAGCGAGGCCGTGTATATCTTTCCGAATACTTGCGCCTGCTGCAGCGTGGGCATCGTGGGCGAAGCGCTATACAGCCAGCCGAAGACCACCAGCATCCCCCGGTCCTCCGCGCCATAGCCGAAACCAAGATAGTTTGCGGCCATCGGCGGGAGGCTCCAATCCGTCAGCCGGTCGCCCTGCGCGGTGACTGCTCCGTTCGCGGGTGGAGCGACCCCGCCAATCAAATCGGAGGGCTGTTGCGGAGTTTGCAGCGGATAGAACGTTTTCTGAATGAAGTTGATCACCGGCGAGTCTTGCAGGTCGTTCGCGACCGTGCTATTAAACTGGCCAATCAGGGAAGCGGCGGTCCCCGCAGCGCGGAAATCCGTCACCGCAATGTGCGGCTTGCCCGGATTCTTCTCGATTTGAACGTTGATCTGCTGGGCCGAGACCCAGCTCAAACCACAGGCAATCAGTAAGGAAGAGATTATGAGTCGCATCAGCGTAAGTTGAACGTGAATTGAGCCGAGATATAACTTTCGCTCGCCTGCGGAGGCAGCGCCGGTAAAGGGTTGGAATTATAGACGGCCCGCAAAGCCGTATTGTCGATGGACGGATTCCCACTGGTCTGTACGATCTTGATGTCGCGCACACTGCCATTACGCATGATCTCGAAACTCACGATGGCGGGAATCGATTGCATCCGGGCAGTTAGGCCATTGGTGTTCCAATTCTGCGCGATGCGCTCCCGAATCAGCTCCGCGTATGCGCCCAGCCGGTTGTTGCCGAGGGGTGTATTGGGACCAATGCCCACTTGTCCCGCCCCGCTCTGCGCGCTGTACATCGGGCTTGAGACCTCCGGCCTGGATTGGCTGTAAACCTGGTTCGGGAGCGCCGGTTGCAAATACTGCTGCTGGTGCAGCGGCTTCTCGGCCTGACGCTTCAATTTATCCGCGATCTCAATAGCATCCTTATCGGGAGGCGGCGGCTTTTTTTGCGTCTCTTGCTTGGCAGGAGCCGTCGGAACTGCCGATTGGGTGTCGCTCGCCACCGGATTCGGCGGAGCTTCATGGCGCGGAATGGGGATGTTGTTGACGGGAGAAACCGCGTAGGCCGGTCCACCCGCCGGATTGATATCTCCCAAAGTCTCGCGCACTCTGTTCATCCAAAACCATCCCATGAACAGGACGGCAACCACGGCCGCATGCAAAAGGAGGGCGCCGGCGAGCGGAAATCCGAGGGGGTCCCGCTCATCCAGAATGTCGATCGGCTCCGCCATATTTAGCGAAGCCGCTGTCGCGCTGCCGAATCGATAGGCGCGGTCACCATCTTTACCTCAAACTTCGCTTCGCCAAGCTCAGCTACGATCTGGGCGATCGGATCCCATGGCGTTTCGCGGTCCGCCCGGACGTAAACCGCCGTCGGATTGTGAAACCTGCGCCTGATCCCGTCCGCGAGTAAATTGATATTCATCGGCTTGTCGTTCAAGTACGATTCGCCGTTTTTGGTAATGCTCACCACCGGCAAATCCTGCGCCGTATTCTGCACTCGTCTGACCTTCGGCACTTGAATATCCAGCCCGAACTCCATTACGTTGGCGGTGATCATGAAAATGATCAGCAGCACGAGCACCACGTCCACCAGTGGGACCACGTTGATCTCCGATAGCGCCGCCGGACCGCCAAAACGGTGTCCGCGATGGCCGCCTTCTCCTTTGAATGAAAATGCCATGGGGTTCGCTAAGCTGCTTACCCTCCAAAATCCCGTTCGGCCAGATTTTGAAATTCGATGGCGAAATCTTCCATGCGCGTTCCCATTTCCTTGATGCGGCTTCCAAAGATGTTATAGAAAATAGCCGCCGGTATCGCCGCGGCAAGACCGATAGCGGTAGTGATCAGCGCTTCCGAAATACCGGGGGCCACCGCCCGCAGACTCGCGCTGCCCGCCGTCCCCAAGCCTTCAAATGCATCGATAATTCCCCACACTGTGCCGAACAGCCCAATAAATGGAGAGACTGAAGCCACGGTCGCGAGCCAGCTCATGTTTATCTCGAGCTTAGTTACTTCTTCGCTGATGCCGAGCTGCAAACTTCTTTCAACGGCGTCCTTATTAACCAGAGCGCCGCGCTGCTTCACCTGGCGCTCAATCTCTCCGTAGCCGAAATCGAACACCGCAACCAAAGGCGCAGAGCCGAATTGCTCGCTCGCCATAGCCACCGCTTGTAAGTTATTCGCTTTGCGGAATGCGCGCAGAAAGCTCCGGTTCTCGCGCCGCGCGCGGCTGAATATGCCGCCCTTCGAGAACACAATGGTCCACGAGAACAACGAGAACAGGATCAGAATTACAATGACAGCTAAGGGAACGGGTCGGAGGTTTTGAACGATGTCCCACAGATTCAAGTCTGCGGGAAACATAAAGTGCAATATGGTCGGGTCCTTTCCTCGCTTCTTATCTATTATAGAAACCGGGCTTTCTCCTTTCTTCGGGGAGCGCCGTATAATTCGGCTACATGCTGCTCGAGCTATTTGTCGAGAACTATGCTGTCGTCGAGCAGGCTCGCATCCGCTTCGAGGAAGGCCTGAACGTTCTGACCGGCGAGACCGGCAGCGGCAAGTCGATTGTCGTGGATTCACTCGGCTTGCTGCTCGGCGCGCGCGCCTCGACCGAGATGATCCGCACGGGCGAGAGCAAGGCCCGCGTTTCCGGCATCTTCACCATCGCGCCAACCCCTGAAGTGGATCGATTGCTGAAGGACGCCGGCATCGATCCCGATTGCGGCGAGCTGATCGTCGAGCGTGAGATCGCCGCCAATGGCAAATCCCGCGCGCTTGCCGCCAACCGGCCCGTCACGACCGCTTTCCTGCGCCAGCTTGCGCCCGCTCTCGGCGATATTCATGGGCAAAACGAGCAGCAGTTGTTATTCACAATTCAAACCCAGCGCGAACTGCTAGATCAATATGCCCGCGCGGACCAGTTGCGACGAGACGTTGCGGAAGTCTTCCGGAATTGGCGCGAAGCGGGTGAGAAGCTCCAGGAACTCAGCCGGAATGAGCAGGAAAAGCTGCGAATGCTCGATCTGTGGACGTTTCAACGCAAGGAGATTGACGACGCACGGCCGCAGCCGAACGAAGATGGGGAGCTTGGAACCGAGAGAAAGATCCTGCAGAACATTACGCGCCTGCAGGAGAATGCCACGGCGGCGTTTGCGCTTCTTTATGAATCGCCGGATAGCGCCACCACGCAACTGCGCCTCGCCTTGAAACGGGTCGAAGAGTTGCTTCGCATCGACCAAACCGTGGCGGAAATCGCCGCTTCTCTCAAGCAGGCCGCGGTTGCGATGGATGAAGCCGCTTATGCGCTGCGCGATTATCTCGGCAAGCTCGAAGGCGATCCGCGCCGTCTGGAAGATATCGAGAGCCGGCTCGCCATACTCGACCGCCTGAAGCGAAAGTACGGCCCGACTGTGCCGGAAGTGCTCGCCTTCCGCGAGGATGTGGCGAAACGCGCCGAAGAGGTTGAGAATGCCGCCGAATGCAGAACCGCAATCGAAAAACAGCAGAAGGATCTTGCCGCGCGCTATGCAACGCTGGCCGCGGAGTTGACCCGTTTGCGTACAGCGGCCGCCGCTCGTTTGAGCAAGCAAGTCGAGACGGAATTAAAAAGCCTCGCGATGCCCGGAACGCAGTTCCAGGTTACGCTGACCGAAGGCGCATGGACCGCCGCGGGTATCGATGAAATCAGCTTCCTGGTGTCGCCGAATCGGGGCGAGGAGCTAAAACCGTTAGACAAAATCGCTTCCGGCGGCGAGTTGTCGCGAATCGCGCTGGCTCTCAAAACGGCGATTGGGGACGCGGATCGGCACAGCGGCGTACTCACGCTGGTTTTTGATGAAATCGATGCGGGTATCGGCGGCGCTGCCGCCGCGGCTGTCGGCAAACGGCTAAAAGCTCTGTCACGCGGAAATCAGGTGATCTGCGTAACGCACCTGGCGCAGATCGCGGGCTTCGCGGATCATCACTATGCGGTCTTAAAGCTCGAGAAAAAAGGCCGCGTCACCACTGAAATCACGGAACTGCCGCGCGAGGCGCGCGCACGGGAGATCGGCCGCATGCTCTCAGGCGAGATTGTCACGCCAGAAGCGCTGAAGCACGCGGAGCAATTGATCCAGGCCGGGGAAAATGGCTGAATAGCTGGGCGAAGGGCTGTCAGCCGGTTTCCGCTTCGTGGTCGTCGGCTCCTTTAAGTTAAGCCAGCTCGAGCCGTTTCAACTTAAGGCGGTCGGCGCGAACATGGGCAAGATCGTACTGTGCCTGTTGCACAAGCCAGCTTTCGGCGCTACCTCCAAACACTTTGGACAGCCTCACGGCCATTTCGGGAGATACGCCGCGCTTCTCGTTCACCAGTTCGGATAACGTGGTGCGCGTAACTCCGAGGGCGGCGGCCGCATCCGTGATGCTCAAGCCCAAAGGCTCAATGCACTGGCGCAAGACGAAACCTCCAGGGTGAGGGGGATTTTTCATCGGCATGGGTTCGGTCTCCATTCAGTGGTAGTCCACATAATCAACATCGAAGGCGTCACGGTCGACAAAACGGAAGATCACGCGCCAGTTTGCCCGAACCGTTATCGCCCAAAAGCCTTTGAACTCGCCTTTGAGAGGATGCAGCCGGAGACCCGGCAAATCCATATCGGCAACCTCGCGCGCCGCATCTAGCCGCGCAAGAATATCGCGCAGCTTTACAATGTGTTCAACAAATACGCCGCGCGGGTCGTCGTCTTCATAAAGGCGCTTCAGTCCTTTGTGACGTATTGTCCGTATCATCCCGAACCGTAACGCGTTACATAACGGATGTCAAGCGGATTTTACCGACGGCGGATTTTTACCCGGCCGGACTGGAGCCATTGCTCATAGCAGTTTGGCGGAACGCCGTAGACGTCGAAGGGCATCATAAAATAGTAAGAGGGACGCGTACGTGAAAAAGAGATTAGTCCCGATTGCATCGATGCTATTCGGATTCGCCTTTGTTGCGTCTGTTTGGGGTCAATCGAATACCGATCGGAATACAGTCACCGATCAGAAACCGGCGAAGATCAAGAAGAAAGGCCGCAGCCCCGGAGGCGATGTCGCGAGCGGAACGGGAGATATCGGCAAAGGCGCAGCGAAGGGAGTGGGCCATGCGGCGGAAGGCGTTGGCAAAGGCGCGGGCGATTTAGTCACTTTGCACCCGATAGACGCGGCGACGTCAGTGGGCAAAGGCGCCGGATCGGCCGGCAAGGACGTGACGGTGGGGACCGCGAAAGGCTCGGGCAAGATTGTTAAAGGTATTGGGCGCGGGATCAAGCACCTGTTCTAGCGATTTCTACTTCGACTTCGCCGCCGGTACTTGCGAGCGGCACATGCTCCCATCGGCAGACTGCCGCGGTTGCAACGCAATTACCCAGCACATTTACACTGGTGCGGCCCATATCCATGAGCGCGTCGACGCCGAGCAGCAAAGCGATTCCTTCCTGCGGAAGCTGAAACGTGGCAAGCGTTCCGGCCAGGAGCACGAGCCCCGCTCTCGGGACACCGGCGGCGCCTTTACTGGTCAGCATCAGCGTCAGCATGATTGTGATCTGCGTGCCAAGCGGCATGTGGATACCCGCGGCTTGGGCGATGAAAACGGACGCGAGCGATAGGTAAAGAGCGGTACCGGTGAGATTGAAGCTGTAGCCGGTGGGCAGTACGAATCCGGCGATGTGCCGCGGTACGCCGAAGCGCTCCAGGTTTTCGAGAGCCAGGGGGAAAGCCGCCTCACTCGAAGCGGTCGAAAATGCGATGAGGAACGGCTGACGGACAGCGCGCCAAAATCTTGCCAGGGGAACTCTTGCAAGAACCAAAGTTGGAAGGAGAACGAGGGCAACGAACAGCACGAGAGCTAAATACAAGGCTCCGACCAGCTTCCCCAAGCTGAATAAAACTCCGATCCCTTTGGACGCAACGGTCACCGCAATGGCGGCAGCCACGCCGAAGGGCGCGAGATACATGACGTATTTTGTATATCGAAACATCACTTCGGCAACTGCGCCGGCGAAATGGACGACCGGCTGAGCTTTTGCGCCGATTGCCGAACAGGCTGCGCCAAACAAGAAGAACAAAACGACCATCTGCAGCACGTCGTTTTGCGCAAGGGATTCAAAGATATTGGCCGGCACCGCATGCTCAATCATCCGGCCGAAGGAGAGCGGCTTCGCGAGGGCGGGGGCAGCGCCGGTATCAGCGGCGAGGGTCAATCCAGCGCCGGGTCCGGTCAGATTCACGACCAAAAGGCCAATCACCAAAGCCAGTGTGGTGACGACTTCGAAATATACCAGCGACTTGACGGCAATGCGGCCGATGGCTTTCAATTCGCCAGCGCCCGCGATGCCATACACGATGGTTCCGAACAGCAAGGGCCCGACGATGGACTTGATGAGACGCAGAAAAATGTTGGCGATCGGGGAGAGAGTCTTCGCGAATGCGGGAAAGAAGATGCCGAGCAAGATACCGGCAAGCAAGGCGATGAAGATCCACGAGGTAAGGGAGATCTTCTTCAGAAACAGCATCCGGTCAGCGCTCTCCCCATTTCAACTTCTCTCTGAGAACGTCGAAGAAAAGCATTTTAGGAGGGCGGATCAACTGGATGGTTTTCGCGGAGGAGTGGCAGGTAATACGGTCGCCTTTGGAAAGCGGCTCTCCGGTTTGGCCATCGATGGTCAAAAATGTTCCCTCTTCGCCATGATTGAGAATCTGGATGACGCTCTTATCCGGCACAATCACGGGCCGGTTGGTCAGCATGTGAGGGCAGATAGGAGTGATACAGAACGCGGCGACGGAAGGAAAAATCACGGGGCCGCCCGCGGAGAGCGAGTACGCGGTAGAACCGGTGGGCGTAGAAATGATCAGACCGTCGGCTTTATAAGCGGCGACAAAATGATTGTCAACGTGGGCGTCGAGGTCGATCATTCTGGCGATTTCCAATTTGGTGATGACCACGTCGTTCAGAGCGGAATAGGTGGCGATGGTGCGGCCGCCGCGGATCAACTCGCAATCGACCATGCGCCGCCGGCCGATGCGGTGCTCGCCGCGCAACGCCCGCTCCAATTCCGGATAAAGTTCCTCTACCTGGATGGAGGTCAGAAAACCCAGATGACCGAGGTTTACGGCGAATAGGGGAATGTCCCGGCCGGCAACGACTCGGGCCGCGGAAAGAAGCGTTCCGTCTCCGCCCAGAACGATCAACAGGTCGGCGCCTTCGGGCAACTCCTCGCGCGCGTAGAAGTCCTTAATACCCGCGTACTCAGCGGTCTGCCGATCACACCGGTAACGAATGCCCCGATCCTTCAGCCAATCGATAAGGCCGCAAACAATCTCGGCCGCTTGCGCGATTTTCGGTTTTGAGATGATGCCGACGTTGTTGATCTTTTGCATCGTTGTTTGCTAATAGTCCGCCAGTGGAAGCGCCAGGTTAACTTGACTATACTTTGGCCCGACCGCTAGGCGTTTTGGCCGGAACCGAGGCGCGCGCGCAGCAGGAACTCGCGATTGCCCTCCGCGCCGGTAATCGGGCTATCCATGAGCGCGGTAGAAAAACCCGCCGCTTGAACGGCAGACGCCACTTTTTCGCACGCCATACGATGCGCCGCCGCGTCCCGCACAATTCCGCCCTTTCCGACGCGCTCCCGCCCCACTTCAAACTGAGGTTTCACCAGGATAATCCAATCGCCGTTTGGAGCCAGCAAGGGAGCGAGCGCGGGTATGAGCAGCGTCACGGAAATGAAGCTGACGTCGCAAGCGATCAGGGCCGGCCGTTCGCCAAGCTCCTCGAAGGCGAGATAGCGGGCATTTACGCGCTCATGCAGGACGACGCGAGGGTCACTGCGCAGTTTCCAATCAATTTGCCCGGCCCCGGTATCCACCACGTGAACGCGCGCTGCCCCGCTCTGTAAGAGACAATCGGTAAATCCGCCGGTAGAAGCTCCGACATCCAAACAAACTTTGCCGCCGGCGGAAACGCCAAAACCGGTGAGCGCGGCTTCGAGTTTAAGACCGCCCCGGCTGACATATTTGTGCGGCTGCCTGATTTCAAGACGGGCTTCGCTTCCGACTGCGCGGCCGGGCTTATCCGCTTTCTGGCCATCGACGGCGACTTTGCCCGCGAGGATGAGGGCTTGCGCTTTCTCGCGCGAATCCACGAGACGCCGCTCGAGGAGAGCCGTATCCAAGCGCTGTTTTTTGGGCGCGCCCAATGGAGGAAGAGCCATGCGCTATCAAGCTTTGCGCTGAACGATGAAATCCGCGACCTGGCGGAGGCGTTCGGCGCGATCGTCAAACTCGCGAAGCGCCAGGTGAGCGGCCAAGCGCTCCTCTTCGGCCATCTCACGCGAGCGTTCCAAGCCATAGACGGCGGGAAATGTGACCTTCTGCTGGGCCTCATCCTTACCGGCGGTCTTGCCTAGAGCTTCCGACGAGGCCTCCACATCCAGCACGTCGTCGATAATCTGGAATGCCAAGCCGACATGCTCGCCGTACTCAGAGAGCGCTAGAAATTCGTCGTCGTCGGCATCCGCGTAAATAGCGCCCATGCGCACGCTCGCCCGCAGCAGCGCGCCGGTCTTGGCACGGTGGATGGATTCGAGCAGCAGCGCGGTGGGCCGCTTGCGCTCGCCCTCAAGATCGTTGACCTGCCCGCCGATCATTCCGCCAGCCGTGCCGGCGGACCGCGATAATTCTTCGATGAGGCGAATCTTTCGATCGGCATCGATCTGTGTGATGCGGCTCAAGACGTGGAATGCGAGGGTCAACAGCGCATCTCCGGCCAGGATCGCCAGAGCCTCGCCGAAAACCTTATGGCCGGTGGGACGGCCTCTCCGCAAATCATCGTTGTCCAAGGCGGGCAAATCGTCATGGATGAGCGAATAGGTGTGGATTAATTCGAGCGTCACCGCGGCACTTTCGATTCCCGCGGGTGAATCGGAAACGGCGCGGGCGGCGGCGATGGCGAGGATTGGCCGGATGCGTTTGCCGCCGGCAAACAGGCTGTACCGCATGGCCCGGTGAATGGAAGCCGGTTCGACGGTTTCCTTGGGCACCCATTCGTCCAGCACACGGTCAATAGCGCGCACTTCGGCGGCGAGGTATTCCTGCAGATCCGCCTTCACGCTGTGTGTCATTTCGCGGATTTTTCGGGATTAAAGGGGACGGCGACCATTTCCGAACCTTTTTTGATCAGGATTTCGACGCGGGATTCCGCCTCCTCGAGCTGCCGTTTGCACTCCGCGCTGAGGCGCATTCCACTCTCAAAAAGCGAGAGGCTTTGCTCAAGCGGCAAGTCGCCCTTTTCCAGCTCTTTTACGACGCGCTCCAGCTCCTCCAAACCCGCTTCAAAATTAAGCGGGATAGTTTTTTCCTCAGGCATCGCCTTATTGTATCGACCATTTTCTCCGGCGAGCCGGTTGCGGTTCGTGTATTGTGGAGAGCACAATGCCGAAATTACTACATAAGAACGTTCTCATCACGGGCGCCTCGTCGGGCATCGGAGAAGCCATCGCGATACGCTTCGCCCAGGAAGGCGCCAATGTCGCGATCAATTATTACAGCGGGGCGGACCGGGCGGAAGCCGTGCGCGCGAAAGTCCATGCTGCGGCGAGTACGGTATCGAAATCCGCTAAAGACCTAACGGTGAAGGCCGATGTCGCAGACGAAGAGCAGGTTAAACAGATGTTCGCAAAGGTCCTAAAAGAGTTCGGGTCGATCGATATACTGATCAACAACTCCGGCATCCAGAAGCCCGCGGCGAGCGATGAGGTGGAAATGGCGGATTTCGACCGGGTAATCGGCACCAACCTGCGGGGCGCGTTTCTCTGCGCCCGCGAAGCGATTCGCCACTTCCTTAAACGGGGAGGCGGAGGAGTGATCGTAAGCAACTCCAGCGTGCATGAGATTATACCGAAGCCGAAGTACGTGCCGTACTCGATCAGCAAGGGAGGCCTGGAGAACCTCACAAAATCGCTTGCGCTCGAATACGCGGACAGAGGAATCCGGGTGAACGCGGTTGGTCCGGGAGCTATCGTGACGCCCATCAATAACGCGTGGATCGACAATCCAAAGGCGCGGGCGGAGGTGGAAAGCCACATCCCGATGGGGCGGGCGGGCACTGCTGAGGAGATTGCGGGAGTGTTCGCGTTTCTCGCCTCCGATGAGAGCTCATACATCACGGGCCAGACGCTGTTCGCCTGCGGCGGGCTGACGCTCTATCCTGAATTCCGCGTGGCGTGGTCATCGGGCGAGTAGCCGCGAAGCGGCAGAGCGTCTAAGCACTTTCTGAACGAGCTGAATCTGCTCGGCGGGAGCGACCTCCAGGCGCGTTTCCAGATTCGAAGATCATCTCTGAACGCGTGCTCGGGCTGGCCAAGTCCCCGATCGCCGTGCGGGCATAATCCATCAACATTTTGTCTTCCTCGCCGTCGCGTGAAGCGGCTCAGCAGGAATTGCCGGAATATTGCGCCGCGCTGATGCGGCGCGGCGAAGGAGGCACATGAAGCTTACGGCTTATCTTCCCTGCTTCGCAGAATGGCGGCCATGACGCGGGGGCTGCGGTGACCGTGCATGACTGCGACAACCCAGAGGGGCTTGTCATCGGGTGCGTAAGCAATCAGGTAATCGTACACGCGCCAGAAGCGCAAGGGCGTGAGGTGAGGTCGGTGCGGCGGTGGCCTTGATGCGGGAACGGCACAAGAGCTTCAATCGCGTCTAGAATCTCGTCGTTTACCTTGTCCGCAGCATCAATGCTGTCTTCTGCAACGAATTCCCAAATCTCATCGAGGTCGGCAATGACCTCCGGGTGCAAATCGTACCCATTCATGAATTCCGGGAACGGCGGGCGTCGCTCTTTGCACGGAAATGCGCTCGCACCTCTTCGATGGGAATGAGCTTGACCTTTCCGCTTTTCACGTCGTCATAGCGGGTGTCGAGCGTTTGGCGCACTTCGGCCAGCTCGTCGAAATAACCGGCCATGACATCCTCAACCAGTTCCTCCGCCGGTCGTCCGGTTTGGGTCGCCCATTGCTCAAGCTTGGCCTGAATGTCGGGATTGGTGAGTTGCATTTGCATGCCCATAACACTAGCCTTGCACAGCCGGTCTGTCAAGAAAAGCCCTGCCAAAAATGGCGGAGCAAGGGGGCTCTGCCCCATAAGCGCTAACCTAAGAGTTGAAACATTCCCATTAAGTTTTGTATTATTGGAACATGGGGCAAGAGAGCGAAGAGG
>Ga0208480_1000217_pt1 | contig 22426 bp, 19 predicted proteins | sample NGESurshal092012_4_FD_184485 | JGI IMG/M metagenome (GOLD analysis project Ga0208480, IMG submission 184485) | Arctic peat soil microbial communities from Barrow, Alaska - NGEE Surface sample F53-1 shallow-092012 (SPAdes) | ecosystem: Environmental > Terrestrial > Soil > Wetlands > Peat ... | reverse complement strand
CAGGTTCCTTTCGGCCATACCGAAAGCCTCAAAAAGGCCAGCCGCGAAAGCGATGCGCAACAGGCGCGCCTATTCTGAAGTTCGAAAAGCGCCTGATCCCTTAGTTGAACATCCCACTCGTATAGTCTGAGATCATTAGATTATCGGAGCGATTGAGAATAGGGATCGCAAGTTATGGACTTGCCGTGATACCAAAATTGGGCCCGCGGTTCGGCCGGTGTCGTTGTAATGTCCAGCGACAGCGAGGTTTTCCGCGGCTTTCCCGAATTGTAAGGCGTTGATACTCTCCTTCGCTAAGGAGGCACGCCAATTTTTTGACACGCGATCTATTTTCAAAATCCAGAATATATGCTATATCATTTCCGGTGGCGGGATAGATGGGGTTGGCTTACAAGATAGAGGGAAGGCGAGACGGCAGGCGCTTCCCGAGGGTCGGCTCGCACAACCCGAGACGCGAGTTAGGACAACGGGGAATTTTTTTCCTTGTTTCGCTCGTAACCCTTTGAAAAGTCCTGATTCCACCAAGGGAATCCAAGGAAATGCAAGCTTTTTTCCTTGGTTTTCCTTGGATTTCCTTGCACGGAACTCGCCCGCCGGTTGCATCCGCCGGCCGTAAGGGCAGGCCGCTGGCCTACAGCCCCTCACGCGAAGGCGCGCGCGGCCGCCTTGTGCCTGGCGATGAGGGCCGGGAGATCGACGCCCTCGGGGGCGCCGTCGATGACCCGCCATTGGCCCGCCACCATCACCCGGTCGGCGCGGTGGGCGCCGCAGAGCGCGAGCGCGGCGATCGGGTCCTGGGCGCCCGAGAAGCGCGGCTCGTCGAGCGTGAACAGCGCGAGGTCGGCCTGCATTCCGGCCATGATCGCCCCGATGTCGTCGCGGCCGAGGCAACGCGCCGAGCCTTGGGTCGCCCAGCGCAGCGCGTCGTACGGGGTCACCGCCGAGGGCCCGTAACTCAGGCGCTGCAGCATGAGGGAATGGCGCACCGCCTCCATCATGTTTGACGAATCGTTCGAGGCTGAGCCGTCGACGCCAAGCCCGATGGCGACGCCCGCCGCCTCGAGTTCCTTGGTCGGGCAGACGCCCATGCCGAAGGCCATGTCGGAGGCGGCGCAATGGCAGACGCTGACGCCAGCTTTCCCCAGGCGCTCGATCTCGCTGGCATTGAAATGGATGCCATGCGCGACCCAGGCGCGGGGGCTCAGCCATCCGGCCTGTTCGAGGAGATCGACCGAGCGCACGCCGAACGTTGCGACGCTGTAGACGTCCTCGTCGAGCGACTGGCAGAGATGGGTGTGCAGCCGGCAATCGTAGCGCTCGGCGAGTTCGGCCGATCCCAGCATCACCCGCTTCGGCACGGCGAGCGGCGAGCACGGCGCAAGCGCCACGCGAATCATCGCGCCCGGCTTGGCGTCATGATAGAGGCGCAGCACCCGCTCGCTGTCCTCGAGGATCGTCTCCGAATCCTGCACGATCGAGTCGGGCTGCAAGCCCCCGTCCTTCTCGGAAATGCCCATGGATCCGCGCGTGACCGTCATGCGAAGCCCAAGCTTCGTCGCCTCGTCGACCTCGATGTCGATCGCGTTCGTGAGGCTCGGGGGAAAGAGATTGTGATGGTCGGCGGCGGTCGTGCAGCCGGACAGCATCAGTTCGACGAGCGCCATCCGGATCGCGATGCGGAGCGCCTCTGGGGTCATGCGATCCCACACGCGCTCCATCGAAACGAGCCAGGGGATCAGCTCCTTGCCGAAGCCCGCGGGATGGGCGCGCGTCAGGGTCTGGTAGAAGTGATGATGGGCGTTGATGAGCCCCGGCAGCACGACATGGCGCGAGGCGTTGAACGTCGAATCGGGTGGAATCGCGGGCGATTGGCCGCGCGCGACGCATTCGACGATCTTGGCTCCCTCGACCACGATGCCGCGCTCGGAATCGGCTGCGAGGATGGCGAGCGGGTCCTTGATCCATATGCGCATGCGATTGGCGGCTCCGTTTCGGACGGGCAAGAGAGCGGGCGCTTAGGCGAGGGGAGGCGAAAGGTAAAGCCTTTCGCCGCGCCGCCCTTGAGGGATCACCCCCGCGGCGCGGTGAAAAATTGTATTCGACGCTTGGAATTTCGGCCCTTATGGTGGGCGCTCGCGGGGCCGTGAACGACCATGCATTTGGCGTGGATCGAACAGGAACCTCGCTCACGGCGGAGGTCGGCGTGGCGGCCGAACCGGCGATCGGGTTGGACTGCGGGAGGGATTTATATGCGCGTTGCGACGATAGCGGCGTTGGCTGGGGCGATCACGTTCGCCGGACCGGCCTTTGCCCTCGACAAGGTTACGTTCGGCACCAACTGGGTCGCCGATCCGGAGGCCGGCGGTTACTACCAGGCGCTCGTCGACGGCACGTACACCAAATACGGGCTCGACGTGACAATTCTCCAGGGCGGCCCGATGTCGAACGGCGGCATGCTCTTGATCGCCGGGAAGATCGAGTTCTTCATGGGCGGCGACATGATCGGCGATTTCCTGGCGGTGCAGAACAACATCCCGACCATCGCGGTCGCCGCTCATTTCCAGAAAAACCCACAAATCTTCATGTCGCATCCGGGCGTGGGCCTCGACAAATGGCAGGATCTTCCCAAAGCGAATCCCGCCTTCGTCAGCGCTGGCGCGGTCAACACCTTCTGGGCCTGGATGCGGCTCGCCTACGGGTTCAAGGACGAGAACATCAAGCCCTACAATTTCAATTCGGCCCCCTTCATCGCCGAGCCGCACTCGATCCAGCAGGGCTATCTGACCTCGGAGCCGCTCGAGGTCGCAAAGCAGGGCGGTTTCAAGCCCAACGTCTTCCTGCTCGCCGATTACGGCTACTCCACCTATTCGACGCTGGTCGAGACCCGCCGCGAGCTTGTCGAGAAGCATCCTGACATCGTGCAGCGTTTCGTCGATGCCTCCTCCATCGGCTGGTACCACTATCTCTACGGCGACAATGCCAAAACCAACGAAGCGATCAAGAGAGAGAATCCGGAGATCACGGACGACGAGATCGCCTTCTCGATCGGCAAAATGAAGGCATACGGCATCGTCGATTCAGGCGATACGCTCAAACTCGGAATCGGCGCGATGACCGACGAGCGCTGGAGCGGCTTCTATAAAGAGATGGTGAAGTCCGGCGTGGTCCAGCCGGGTATCGATTACAAGAAGGCCTACACGCTCCAGTTCGTCAACAAGGGCGTCGGCCTCGACTTGCGTCCGAAGTGACGCGCTCCGCCTCGCTCGGGCTACTTCTTCGGCGCGGGCAACGCATTGTAGACATCGGGCGGCAGGACGGCGGAGACGGCAATCGTGACTTTGTCGTCCGGGCCGAAATTTTTCACCTTGTTGCTGACGGGCGGGAGGCTCTTGAGGAACGCCACGATCGCCTGCGCGTCAGCATCGGAGAGGTGTGACAGCGCCGGATAAGGCATCACGGGACTAAGCTCTCTTCCTTCGGGCGTTTTTCCGGTGCGGATCGCCGCGATGATCTGCTCGTCGGTCCATGAGCCGAGGCCGGTCTCCTTGTCGAGGGTCAGATTCGCCCCCACGAAGACGCCGGCGCCTGGAATTGCGAAGCCGACGTCCGATCCGCCGAGATAGCGCTTCATGTCGGGCGAGCCGAGCAGGGCGCCGGGCGTGTGACAGTCCGAGCAGCCGGCGATCGTCACGAGAAAGCGCCCGCGAGCGACCTGGGCGTCGTCCGCGGACGCCGGAAGCGCGAGGCGCGCGGATGCGGTCAGGGCCACGACAAGGGCCGTGGCAAAGAGGCTTCGACGCATGGTTCTTCTCCTTCTCCGCTTTCGACGAGCGCTTCAGCCCGCGCTGGCCCCGGATATAGAAATCCCCTCCAAATGGGGGGGAACCGCCCAATGCTGCGAGGGATCCGGGTTATGCGCCACGGGCTGGATCTTTCCCCGCCACGCGACGCCCATCATCTGCGCCGTCTGGTAAGCCATCACGTTCCAGCCTTGCGCCGCTAACGCGCGCAATCCCGCCGCCACATGGGGCGACACCAAGTCATGAAAGACGACCATTGCGGTTGTTTCGAGGTAGGGCGCGCAAGCGAGCGCATCCCGGGTCGGAGCCTCCCCGTCGTGGTCGCCGTCGATGAACGCGAACGACCATCGGGCGCCCGCCTCGCCCAAACGGGCGACAGCCGCGGGGCTCGTTTCTGGAACGAGAATCGCCGACGAGCCTCCGCCAGCCCCGCGAATCGCCTGCTCGAATTCGCGCCTCCAGTCTCTATCGGCGAGTAGCGGCTCAACGACATGGAGCGGCGCAATGCCGGAGGCGACGAGATGAGCAGTCGACCACCCGCGCCACGCGCCGATCTCGATTCCGCTGCGTCCTTTGAACGCGTGCGCGTTGGCGTACAAGATCGAAGCTTCGTCGCGATTGATGAAGCCGACCGTCGGATTGCGTCTGTCGACACGAAACGGATGGTCGATCTGTTTGCGAAAATAGGGCCAGGTCGAGGCGCTCTTGTCCGCCTCGATCATGTTCGGAAAGAGATGATCGAGAATGGGCGCTTCAAGGTTGGAGGCAACGTAGTCCTTGGCCATGGATCGGACCTCTAGCAAAGGAACGAAACCGCCGCGCCCGCGTTCAATTCGATCGGATTCGAGGAGCTTCTGCAGTGGCGCGCCATAGTCTGAGGCGAATGGCATGCCGCCGCATCCAGCGTCAAGACTGGTGGGCTCTCCGCGGGACGTAGGCGCTGCATTGCAGCAAATTAAAGGCACTTGTACTCAACTTCTTCTCGCATTACCTGTTGTTCGACCGGAAAAGCGAGGTTTATGATGCCTGCGGTTCAGGCCCTTTGAGCGGCCAAGCGCGAGGGTGATTTGGCCAGTGGCAGGCGAATGTCCAAAAGCAAGGCGCGAGTTCTTGCAGCAGGTTGGAATGCCGTCGGCATGCGATTTGCACCGCATTGGGAGGATGTCGCGTTCTGAACGGACGCGGCGTAACGACGGGTTCGCATCATGAACAAGATTGCAACTCTGCCAACGAAAGAAGCGGCGATTCCGGTCGTCTCGCCCCCGCTCGTAACCTTGCGGGGAGTGCACAAGGTCTTCGCCAATCAAGTCACCGCTCTTGAAGGCTTGGACCTCGACGTCCGGGCAGGTGAGTTCCTCTCTCTGCTTGGACCGTCAGGCTGCGGCAAATCGACGGTTTTACGGTTGCTGGCAGGCCTCACGGGGCCGACGCGTGGAGAGATTGTCTGGCTCGCGAACTGCCCGGAACTGGGCTTTGTGTTTCAGGAGCCGACACTGACGCCGTGGTCCGACGTGTTCACCAACGTTTGGCTGCCGTTGCGCCTTGCCGGAGTGTCAAAAGAAAAAGCCCGGTCGCGGGTCGAGGAGGCGCTGGAGCAAGTCGGTCTGGCCGGCTTCGCCAAAGCGTATCCGCGCCAACTCTCCGGCGGCATGAAGATGCGGGTGTCGATCGCTCGCGCTCTGGTGACCCGGCCGACGGTCCTCTTGATGGACGAGCCGTTTGCGGCCCTGGATGAAATCACCCGCCTCAAGCTCAATGACGATTTGGCGGCGCTCCGGACCTCGCTTGGGGCGACGGTGGTGTTCGTCACTCATTCAGTGTTCGAGAGCGTCTACCTTTCGGACCGCATCGTTGTGATGGCGGCGCGCCCCGGACGGGCGGTTGCTGAAATCATCGTCGAATCCCCGACCCAGACGCGTCAGGAAGGATTTCGGCTGTGCAAAGCCTACGCTGACACCTGCATCCAGACTTCTGAAGCGCTCCACGTCGCGATGGGAGATCGCCCGCCAACTATGTTCAAGGGCTAGGTGGCGTGAGCAAGGACGACTTTGTCGGCTATGCGGTGCCTGCCCTCACGCTGGGACTGGGGTTGGTCGCCTGGGAGGGTCTGGTCCGGTACTTTGCAGTCCCAACTTATCTCTTGCCCGCCCCAAGCCTCATCATCTCCACGCTCATCACCGATTGGCCGGTGTTGTCTGCGTCGCTGTGGGTGACGCTGTCGATTACGCTCAAAGCTCTTGGGATCGCGATCATCGGAAGTGTCGGGCTGGCTATTCTTTTTGCACAGTCGCGACTTGTCGAGCGTGCGTTCTATCCGTTCGCGGTCGCCATGCAGGTGACGCCGATCGTCGCCATCGCCCCGCTGCTGCTGATCTACCTGTCACCCGGCGTCGCGGTCTTGGTTTGTGCGTTTCTGGTGGCGTTTTTTCCCTTACTGGCGAACACCACGCTCGGGTTGTCGTCGGCGGACCACAACCTGGTCGACCTGTTCCAGATGTATCGCGCCTCGCGCACGCAGGAGTTCATGTTGCTCCGGTTGCCCTCGGCTCTTCCGTATTTTCTCGCCGGCCTCCGCATTAGCGGCGGACTGGCCCTCATCGGCGCGATTGTCGCTGAGATCGCCGCGGGATCTGCCGGGCAGGGGTCGGGGCTGGCCTATCGCATCGTCGAGTCTGGGTTCCGCCTGAATATTCCGCGGATGTTTGCTGCGCTGCTCTTGATTTCTGTAGCCGGGATCACAATTCATCTGCTGCTGACTGCGTTGTCGCATTGGTTGTTGCGCGATTGGCATGACAGCGAGCGCGGGCGAGAAACCTGAAACAAACCAAACAATCTGCCGTATGTAGGCTGGCAGGCGCGTTTTTGCGTCCGTGGCCGGACAGGCCGAGTTTGCGCCGTTAAGTACAAGGCGAGGTTACATGAATATCGGCTACCTCAAGGTCGAGCGACGCGTTGAGCCTCGGCGCTCCTCCGTGCTTCGGAAGCTTGGAATTGCCAATCTGGTCAATACAGCGATGTTCGACATTGCGGCCGCGCATGAGGCGTTGGTTCGCCGCCAGGCGGTTCCGGAACGAATCTCCACCGATGGCCTTGTGGTCGACGTGCCGGCTGGGGTTTACCACCCGCTGCCGGATTCGAGCTCTGAGTTTTTCATCCGCAATATCAAGGCGATGAATCCGAATCTCATCGCCAAGACGCTTGAGATCGGTTGTGGCTGCGGGATCATCTCGCTTTATATGGCGGCCAACTGGACGTCGAGAACGGTCGCGACGGACATCTCGCGCATCGCCGTCGAGGCGACGATCGCGAACGCTAAGCTTAACAACATCAATCTTACGGCTTTTCAGTCCGACCTGTTTGAGAAAATCGACGAAAAAGACTTCGACCTCATCGTTTTCAATACGCCCTTGGTTGACAAAAATCCGGAAAACGACATCGAGCGCTATAGCTTGTGTGATCCGCAAGGGCGCATCACCGAATCCTACCTGCGCCAGGCGCGCCGCCACGTGTCGAAGGACGGTCTGATCATTTTTTCGATCTGCAATAATTCCGCCTATGAGGTGATGGACGCGATCGATCTCAATTATGAGATCGTCGGCCTTGAGTTGGCCTATAGCGGTTTTTGGCGGGCGATCGTCGGCGCGCGCAACTGACGGCGTCAGACGCTCCGGACGGCCGAGGGGCGGAGACCCCGGCTAACGCCGCGCTGAAGCCGGGCAAAGTCGGTTCTGTTGGTTCGTTCGCAGGATGACGACCGGGAAGGCTTCTCGAGCACCTCGAGAGGTCGGTGGAACCGTCATTCGCACGACGTTCTTTGGTCGAGCGACTGAGGGTCACCGATTGGCGTCGCCAACGGTGCGCATGGTAGGAACGGGGGTCGGGCGGTTCGGCGCCCCGAGCGCGACTGGACGCGAGCCATGGTTGATGCAAGTTCGACGTCTTCCGGCGGCTTAGCCGAACCCCATCGCCGGGGGACGCGAAAATGGATCAGTCTTCTCTCTGAACTCCCTTATTTTGCTATCGTTATCATCGGCATCGTTGGCGTTTCTTGGACCAACGTTCTTGGCGTTTCCGTGGCGAGCTATTGGGTCACTATGACCCCCATTGCGGCGCTTCTTTGCGTCTGCGTAGGCTGGGCCCATTTGCCGCGGGGTCGCGGTCGGCTCGAAATGGCGGCGCTTCAGTTTGGTCAATGGGCCGCGGTGCTCGTCGCGATGTATCTCATCCACGTGAGCAATGCTGACGGCCTGGTCACACACGACGCGTTGGGGAGCATTCTGCTGACGCTGCTCGCGCTTGGAGTTTTCATTTCCGGATTAGACTTGAGGACCTGGAAGCTTTGCGTCGCCGGCGGTTTCCTCGCGCTGGCGGTGCCGTTCGTCGCTTGGGTCGCCAACGCCGGATTGTTCATATTTCTCATCGGAATCGCGCTGATCGCGCTTGGAGTGCTTGCCTGGTGGGGCGCCCATCGGTCACATCAGCACGCCTGAGCCATTTGTCCGTAAGCGCCCAAGCCTGCAACCGCCTTGTTCCGGGCTAACGTCAGCCAAGTGATGCAGCGACACGTGTTCGTGATCGCTCCAGCCCGGGACTTGCGCGGCAAAGCCGGATGGCGCCTAAAGAGCGGCCGACAAGAGGTTGGGCGACGGGCCGGGAAGGGGAGCTTCACTATCGCTGTGTGCGTTCGCGACTTGGCCCGCGTACCGGGCGCAAGAATAGGGAGAGGCGAGCCTCCGCGAGTCGACGTCGTGTGCGCCTCCGTCGGTCAAGCGCGCCTGGCGTCGAACGGACGCGCTCTTGAGCTTCTGACGCTTGCGCGTGCGGCGCCATTTATCGCCGCTCTCGCGCTCGCCGGGTGTGCCCCGGTCGGTCCCAATTTTGAACGCCCTGCGGCGCTGGTGTCGCCCCAGTTCAAGGAGATCAAGGGCTGGAAGGTCGCGACGCCGCGCGCGAACGAGCCGAAGGGCGAGTGGTGGTCCGTTTTTCATGATCCCGAACTCGATCAGCTGATGCGGGTTGTCGTCATATCCAACCAGACGCTCAAGGCGGACGAGGCCAATTACCGCCAAGCCCTGGCGCTCATCAACGAGGCGCGCGCCGGGCTCTTTCCTACAGTCAACGGCACGGGTTCTGCGACCCGCGGGCTTCCCGGCGGGACGAACTTGACCGCTGAGGCCGCGGGTTCGTGGACCCTCGATGTGTGGGGTCAGGTCCGGCGCGAGATCGAGGCGCAGCAGGCAGGCGCGGAGACGAGCGCGGCCATTCTGGCGAACGCATTGCTCGCCTCGCAATCGACCCTTGCGCTCGCCTATGTGACGCTCCGACAGGCGGACTCGCTCGAAAACCTGCTCGCCAGGACGATCGAAGATTACAAGCGCTCGGTCACGATCACGCAGAACCAGTATAACGCCGGGACCGCCGCCAAGTCCGACGTCATCACCGCCCAGGCCCAACTGCTCAACGCTCAGGCGGCCTTCATCGCCGCCGGCGTGTCGCGCGCGCAAAGCGAACATGCGATCGCTGTCCTGATGGGCCGCCCTCCCGCTGGCCTCACGGTCCCGCACGGCAGCCTGGCCACTCGCGTTCCCCCGGTTCCCGTCGGTCTGCCATCGTCGCTGTTGGAGCGCAGACCCGATGTAGCGGCGGCGGAGGAGGCCATGCGCCAAGCCAACGCTCAGATTGGCGTCGAGTTCGCCGGCTATTTTCCGGCCGTCTCGCTCTCCAGTCTGATCGGTTACTCGGGCAATCCTTTCGCTGCCGAGTTCGGCGGGAGCAATCCCGTCTGGTCATTCGGTTCGTCGCTGGCGCAGCCCTTGTTCAATGGCGGGCTTACCACTGCGCAGGTCGAGGCGGCCCGACAAATCTACCAGTCGGAAGTCGCCACTTATCGTCAAACGGTATTGTCGGCGATCCAGCAGGTCGAGGACGCTCTGTCGGGCATCCGCATCCTCTCGCGAGAGGTCAAAGTGCAGGAGGAGGACGTGCGGATCTCCCGGCAGGCGACGCAGATCACGCTCAACGAATATAAGGCGGGCACTCAGGCTTTTACCGCGGTTGTCACCGCTGAGACGCAGCAGTTGAGCGCCGAGGAGTCGCTATTGTCGACCCAGGGGCAATTGCAGGCTGACGCGGTCAATCTGCTTGTCGCGCTCGGGGGCGGCTGGAGCCAATCGATGCTGCCTGATGTGACCGCGCAGACGTCAGCCAGTCCGCCGCATTGAGCATAAATACCGAGATATATTTGTATTTGCTAGCGATGGTTTCGGCCAGCAATTTGGATTGTCTTGGCGCGTCACGATTTCGTTGTCTAGGGCCACCCTAACGACGCTTGGATTTATTTGGATTTCCTTGGATTCTCTCGTCCGAATCGATACTTTTCAGGGGGTTACGCGGACAAAACCGAACAAAATTTTTCTTGTGCCTTCCTCTCACATTCGCAGCGGGGATGGGATGAAAAGGTCTTTGTCTGAGAAGCAGCGGAGTTGGCCATAGAGCGAGCTTAACTTGATTTCCGATTTTCCGCAATTAATTGTCGCCCAAGGCACGTATTCGAAGACGCGGGGCCGCCATCCGTCGGCAGGGTGGTCTACGCCGAGTTCCACAAGGCGACCGCTGGCTCGTTTTTGTCGTGTTCGTAGCCGAGGATGCTGACGCTTGCCGTGCCGAGCAAGAAGAGACGCCCTTCTGATGGAGCAAGGCCGAGCCAGCGCGCCGCCAGCACCCTGAGGATATGCCCGCTGGAAAACACGATCGCCTGGTCATCCGCTGCGCGAAGGCGGCCAATGACGCGATCGGCGCGGGCGCCGACGTCGGCTGGCTGCTCGCCGTTCGGGCATCCGTCGCGGAACAGGAGCCAGTCCGGCCGGCCGGCGAGGATTTCGCTGCTCTTGCGCCCCTCATAGTCACCATAGTTCCATTCGAGCAGGTCGGGATCAAGCTTGGCGGCGTCGCCGAACCCAGCGAGCGCACAGGTGCGGGCCGCACGCTGAAGGGGACTGGTGAACACCCTGGCAAACTTGAGGCCCTTAAGACGCTCTTGGAGCCCTCGGGCTTTGCGCTCGCCCTCTTCCGTGAGGGGAATGTCCGTGCGTCCCGTATGCTGGCCGCTTGCGCTCCATTCGGTTTCGCCATGGCGGACGAGATAGACGCAAGGGAGCATGGCAAACCAATCCGCGACTTCGCCGTCAGGGGCGCTGAAGATAATAACGTCTTACTCCGTATGGCACAGATTTGGATATGCGATCGGTCGCTGTTCGACGGATCAGCGGCTGCTGTTTCGGCATCGCTGCCAGGTGGACGAACGACAGGCGGGCGTCGGAGCGCGCGGTTCCGGTTCGCTCCGCACATCCGACGACATTACCGCGTTCCTCGACCGGGCCTCGCGTGCGTTGCATGCAGCGCCGCCGTCGAGGGCGGCGCTGACGTTTTGGGATGCGCAACCAAGGTCACGCGCGAACTAGGACAGGGCTTCGAGGGCGCTCTTGAAATAACGGAACCAATAGAGTCCGCGGACGTTGAAGTGGCAGAGTTGGCCCTCGCAACGTCTGGAAGGCCGGCCGGTCGACACGGGCGTCGCCAGTCGGGTTTGTCTTCTTCGTCGTAGCGATTTCAGCGGCAAGGACATCATGCACAACGCGTTCTTGGCCTTGACGGCCGCGGGGTTGGCGGGCCTGAGTGGATACGGCATCAACGCGCAGACCAGTCCGGTACAAACTGCGCAAGTCGTGAATTCCACTCCAGTCTATACTCAAGAGGCCGGTGTCTTTTCACAATTTTTGAGTTCTGAGGCGCCCCAGTGTGTAGCGGTATCCAGGATCGGCTCGGTAGCGCGCCTGACCAAGCTCACGCGGGAGCAATTCGAATTTGTCCGCGCTCTCTACATCGCCATCCCGCCGATTTCGCGCGCGCTTCCTCCCGGGGACAGCGCTGTCGTCGCGAGCGTGAGCGGCCGCTCGATGATCGCGCTCGTGTCTGGCGGTGAAACCTGCGCGCGCTTCCTCGCTCCGGATTTCATCTTGTCGATGCTGAGCCAAGTCGGCAAGGGCGAGAGTGTAGCGGTCGGAGAGCCGATTTAGGGTCTCGCGAACCGTACAACGCCTGAGCTGATCCAGGTCTGTCCGCGGCGGCGTCGGTTCAACGGAGACTGACCTCGGCGACGCCACGGGTAAATTCCCGGCATGCCTGTGAGCGATTATCACAATCAAGCCTCGCCCCCGCTATTGCCGGAGGCTCCGTTCCCTTCTATCCACATCGAATGTGATTGAGTCGACGCCCGCGCCGCAACCTAAGGCAGGCGTCAATTTGGCGGCCGATCGCACGGGGGATCGGGGCAACACGATGCGGACATATGCGGCGGCGCTGGCCCTCCTTGCGGGTGTTCTCGGCGCCCCGGCTTTAGCTGCGGATTTGCCGACGAGGAAGCCGGCTCCAGAGGAAATCGTCGCTCCAGACTTGCCGTCGAGCTGGCACTACGAGATCACCGGCTACGGGTGGGGAACGGATGTCGCTAGCCAGACGGGCGTCGGACCTTTTCCCACCTCGGCTTCCTTCATCAACTTCCTGAAAATTCTCCAACATTTTCAGGGCGGGTTGATGACCTCTTTTGTCGCCCGCAACGACACGTTCATTGCGGGCCTGGACGTTATCCTTTCGCGCATAGGAGGTGGCACGAACTTCCAGAACCCAACAAGCCCGCTTTTCGGCGACCATGCAAATCTTACCCTGACTCAGGGAATCTTTACCGCCTTCGGCGGCTTGCGAATCCCGGTGGGTCCGCCGAACCTCCAGCTTTATGGCACGGTGGGCGTTCGCTATTTCTATAGCCGCACTGCGCTCGATCTGTCGTTTCCGGTGAGCGGCTTCCCACCCTCCGGCTTCGCCATTACAAAAAATTGGGCGGATCCGGTTGCTGGTTTCGCGGCCCACTACGCGATCAACGACAAATACTTCATCAACTTCCTGACGGACATGGGCGGCCTGAGCAACAGCGCGACCGGTCAGGTTCTCGGCTCGGTCGGCTACAATTGGACGCCTGCGTTCTCGACGACGCTCGGCTACCGCGTCCTTTACACCTACTTCCGCGACAACAACGGATCGCTCCACGACTATCGTTATCAGTCGTGGATGTACGGACCGTTTGCCGGAGCCAAATTCGCCTTCTGATCCGGAGCGCTGTTGCGAACGCTCACCAGCTCTCGAAAACGCGGGCGACGCGCTTCATGAAGGCGGCTCGCCTGGACGAAGCGTTGAAGTCCATGTCGTACAGGGCCAGGTACTCGAAGCGGCCCGCCGGGTCGACGAGCGCGTGGATGTTGTCGCGCACGAAACGCCGCGGTGGATCGCCTTTGGCCACGACGTCGTGGCGACCTTCGCCATAAGCGCAAACGGCGGCCATGCGCTTGATGTGATGAAGATTGGGATGAAAAAGTCCTGCTTCGTCGATGCGAGTGGCGATGCCCGGCAGAAAAACGCGCTGGAAATATCCCTGCATGATTGCGGGGAGCCCATCAAACCAGACGGGACACACGAGGACCAACGCTTCGGCTGCCTTCAGGCGCTGAACGTAGGCTTCGACTTCTCGACTATTCGCGCTCGTATCGACGTAATGGAGCAGTCCCTCCCGCGACATGACCGGGTCGAACTTCTCCGCGTAGAGGTCGAGATCGTCGACGATATGCCCATTGGAGCGCAGGACCTCGACAACGCGCGCGTGCAATGCAGCGACGAAGCTCGTTTCCACCGGATGCGCGAAGACGACAAGAATCTGCAAGTTACGCTCCGGCTGGCTCCGCGCGTCGATTCCGAGCCTGATCGCCACGTTCAGCGGCAATGAGAAATTCGATGCGCGGGGGAGCAATCAGCATCTCTCGGATTTCGTCCTCGAGCACCCGATCAGCATTGGTGACCCGCTCGCGCAGATGCTGGAGCTCGAGCCAGGATTCGATCAGATAGGCTTCCTCGTAGCGGCCGAGGTCGCCCGCGTCCTCGAAGATTCCCCAGGCGAACGCGCCGTCGCGGCGCCGCTCGAATCCGAGTTCATCCAGGGCTCGGACGAATGCGGCGCTGTCCTTGGGGTCGATCCGGTACTCGATCTTAACCAGGACGGGCCCACGATCGTTATCGATTTCCTCTCGTGTTTCCGGCAGGTTCCAATGCTGGGAGGGCGAAAGGTCAAGCGCGCCTCGTTGCAGCTTCCATCCCCAGGTGAGGGGAATCGCCGCAACCGCGCCCGCGGCTGCGATGAGCAGTGCGGCGGAAAGTCCGTATCTCGCGGCGATCTCGCCCCAGGCCGCGCTGCACAACGTCATCGTCCCATAGATGACGGTCAGAAACACGGCGAGGCCACGGCCGCGCACCCAATCCGGCAAGACATTCTGCGCGGAAGTGTAAAGGCAGGTCAGGTTGTTGACCCACGCCATTCCAGCGAGCAGGCAGGCGCAAAGCGCGATCGGGAGGTCCTGGGCAACGGCGAACAGCGTCAGCGCGAACACCGTCACGATCGTCCCGGCCGCAACCAGCCAATCCGCTCCGAACTTGTGGCGCAATTTCTCATGTCCAAGCGAGCCGACAATCGCTCCAACGCTGATCGCGCTGAGAAGAATCCCGTAGTGCTCCGCGCCTTGTCCGGTTCGACGAGCAATCAACGGCAAGAGCGCCCAATAGGCTGCAGTGAACGGATAGATCGCAAGGGTCCGCGCCAGCGTGGCCCACATGAGGCGATTGTTGGCGGTATGCCGGAGGCCCGTGCGTAGCGCACTGCTTAATCTTTCGGCGGGCAGGGACGCCCTTTGCCGGCCCGGCGCGCGCCACCAGGTCAGCGCGGCGATCACCACCAGATTGGCGACGACAAAAATCCAAAGCGCCGCCGCCGCGCCATAACGGACGATGATGAATCCGCCGAGCGCAGGACCGAGCGTGCGGCTGAGGTTGTAGCCAACGCTATGCGCAGCCATTGCTCCCGGCAATACCGGCTTCGGCACGAGTTGCGGCACGATCGACAGCCATGCGGGCGCATTTAGGGACCAGGCCGCGCTGAGAACGAACGTCGTCAAAAGCAGCAGCAGTGGAGACACGAAATCGAGCGCCAAGACGATGGCGAAGATCGCCATCAATATGGCGATCGCGTAGGAGATGGCGATGATCATCCGACGTGGATCGACAATGTCGGCGATGGCGCCGGCAGGAAGCGTGAATAGAAAAATCGGCAGCGTGGTCGCCGTGTGCAGCAGTGAGACGTCGAACGCGTTGAGGTCGAACGTCGTCATCAGCCAGCCGGACGCCGTATCGTACATGGCGATGCCGATCAGCGCGCAGGTGCTCGCCGTCCAGACGATTGCGAACGCCGGATGGGCGAACGCGCCAAGCATCGTCGACCGGCTGGAAGGCGGCTCCTGAATGAAGCGTAACTTCATCTCAATTCGCTCCTTGCGGACCCACGCGACTAGCGTGAAACGAGCGTACAGATCTCGTCCTTCTCAAGGGTCCGGGTCGCGGCGCTGAAGGGTGTCTCGCAATGGGATGGGGGCGAATGCGTCCTTTACGCACGCCATAGCAGGCTAGAGAAAATTGTTCACTCTCAAAAAGGGTTGAGCGGGATTCCGCTCCGACAAACCGCCACAGGCTCGCGAAATTTGGCGAGTTCGTGGCGGACAAGTCCGCGACGTTGGGACAAAGGCGTGCATTCGAAACACTTTTTCGCAGTCGCGAATGAAGTCGCTGCCGGAAATTCGTGCGAATTTCCCTCAGCCCGCTTTTTGAGCAGCTGCAGCGGTCTCCCACGGGCGCTTTTTGCACTGCGGCGCCTTGAAACTTTGCGCGTTGTTCGCCATTTGATCCGAGGGCTCGGCAGGTAGCAGCCGCCCGATTTCTCGCTCTTCCAATGGGGATCTTGTTGTCCAGCGAGTCCACTGCCAAGTCGGACGCGCCTGCAGCGGGCGATTGGGGCGTTTTCGGCAATGTGGCGTTCACGATCATGTTGGTCGCGAGCTCCGCGTCGAACGTCGGGTTTGCGATGTTCGACACCTCGTCGAACTGGCTCATGACCAGCCTCAATCCAGATCCGATGATGGTCTCGGCCGTTCAGGTCGCCACCACCTTGCCGATGTTTTTCCTGACTCTGCCCGCGGGAGCGATGACCGACATCATCGACGCGCGCCGCATGTTGATCGGCGCTCAGATTGCGGTCACCGCAATATCGATCGTTTTCGCAGGTGTCGTGACGATGCATTTGGCGACGCCGGCTGTGCTGCTCGCGACGACGTTTCTTTTGGGAGGCAGTGGCGCGCTGGCGGCGCCGGCATGGCTGGTCATCACGCCGATGCTGGTCCCGAAGCGCGATCTCGATAGCGCCATCGCGATCAACAATGCGAGCTACAATGTCAGCCGTGCGCTCGGTCCAGCGATTGCCGGATTGGGGATTGCGACCTTCAGCATCGGTTTGCCGTTCTGGTGTTTCTGCGCCGGCAATATCGCTGTCCTGATCGCGTTGCTGTGGTGGCGCGCTCCCCGCCGGACAAGAGAGACCCTTCCCGCGGAGCGCCTCTTCAGCGCGCTCCGCACTGGCTTGCGCTACGCCAGAAACAATCGCGACATCGATGCGACCCTGATCCGCGCCGTCGGTTTCTTTCCGTTCGCGAGCGCTTATTGGGCGCTTCTGCCTCTCGTCGCGCGCACGCAGATGCACAATGGACCGGAAGTCTACGGCATCCTTCTCGGCATGGTCGGCCTGGGCTCGATTCTTGGATCATTCGCCCTGAACAGCCTCAAGGCGCGCCTCGGTCCAGATCGGCTGGCCACGCTTGGGACCTTTGGCACCATTCTCGCTCTCGGGTTGTACGGCGCTGCGCGTGAGCCGATCCTCGCGGCGCTCGCCAGCCTGATTGCGGGCGCGTCGTGGATCACGATGATGACAACGCTGTTCGTTTCAGCGCAGGTGGCGTTGCCGGAGTGGGTGCGCGGGCGGGGCCTCGCGATTTTTCTGACAGCGTTTTTCGGCGCAATGACGCTTGGCAGCGCGGTTTGGGGCAGGGTCGCGAGCGTCCAGGGCGTGCCTACCGCCCTTTTTCTTGCCGCGGCGGGTGCGGCAATCGGGATGGTCGTAACCGCGGGGTGGAGACTGCAAACCGCTGCCGCGCTCGATCTCACGCCCTCGATGCACTGGCGGACTCCTGTGTTTGTGCATCCGATCGAGGACGACCAGGGGCCGATTCTGCTCACAGTCGAATACATGATCGAGCCGAGAAACCTTCAACCCTTCCTCGCCTTGGTTCATGAGATCGGCCTCGAGCGAAAGCGCGACGGCGCTTATGCGTGGGGCGTTTTCGAAGACACGCAGGTCAGCGGCCGGATCGTCGAGACTTTTCTTATCCAGTCGCTGCTCGAGCTCAGGCATCTGCGCACCCGCGTGACGATGGCTGATCGCATGATTGAGGAACAAGCCCGCGCATTTGTTACGCAGCCGGTGAAGGTGACATTTCTCGTGGCGCCGAAGCGCCATCGTCAGAAGAGGCGGAAAGGATCGAAGCGGCTCGCGGCTCGGGCGGCTCGTGAACCGGCCACGATCGGATAGCGGGCGTAAGAGATCGTCGGTTCGTCAATGAGCGTTAATCGCGCCGTCGCGGGCAGGGCGCTTCGAGTCCGCGATCGGCTTGGCCATCACACGAAGAACTTCGTCCTCAGTCGCGATCCTGCGAAAACGGTCGGGCGCGCCGACACGTTCGAATGCTTCGTGAAGGTAGGACCCGAGGGGTGGGCAAGCCCAGAAATCATAGCCGCTCCAGACGATCGCCTCGCTCCAGAGATGGACGAAGCTCGCGCCGCGTACTGCGTTCTCAGCCCATTCGCGATAGCCAGGCAGGAACAGCTTCCAGAATTGCTCGGGCTCGATCGGATAGCAGACATCCGAATCGAGCGCACGCCGGATAAGATTGTGCTTCTCGAGGACCGGCGTCAGTAGAAATGGGCCGATGGCGCCCCATTTCTGGTCGACATCGATCGCGGCGTCCGCCACGGCGATCAGCTCTGTCAGGGCCGGGCTCGTCGGCGGAAGCCTCAGCACCGCGTTGTTGACAAGGCTCGTTCCGACAGCGTCGGCCTGGCGGCAAAACACGAAGCCATCGCTCTCGAAGGCCGGCTTGCTCAAGCAGAGCATGTCGGTATCGACCCAGCAGCAACCCATCTGCCGCATCATCCGATAGCGAAACATATCGGCGAAGGTGGCGAGCGACGGCTTGCCGTTGGCGATGAATCTGCGGGTCAACGATTCATCGGGGCAGATCGTCCGCGCGTCTGCCTTGCGCACCCCCGAAGGCAGCTCGAGATGCGGATCATAGGTGAAGACGCGCAGGCTTACGCCCGCTTGAGGAAATGAGCTAAGGCACGCGTAAGCGAATGGGTTGAGCCGCCCATGCCAGAAGGACGCGAATTCGCAGTCGTCGGCCAGAGTCACTCGATCCTCGCCAGCACGTTGCGGCCGGCTTCCTCCCAGTCGCCGAAGAACGTTTCGGTCTTCAAATCCCCACGAGATACAAATTCGCAATAGATGTCGAAGATCCAGCTCGCATGGACGTCATCGAGCAGAACATGCCGGCCGCGCTGGCCGCGGGCGATACGAATACAATTGCTCATGTCGGAGCGGCAGACTTCGTCGGTATGGCCGCCGTCGACGTGAAAAATGTCGAACGCAAGTTCGGCGCGCCGGCTTACGAGCCAAGGAAGGACTTCGCGCGAATCGCCAGTAAACAAGTGGACCCGACCGGGGAACTCCCCTTTGAGAAAATCGACGCATTCGGCCGTGTAGGCATGCGACATGATGTCGACGCCATAATATTCGAGGCGCGGGTTTGATGACAGCGCCAGCAGCGCGCTGTGGCCGGCGTTGACTCCGACTTCAAGGAGCCTCTCTTTGAACCGAAAAGCGCGCCAGGCGTTGCGGCGGGCCGGGGCAAGCCCGATCTCGGGAGGCTGATCGACATAAAGCTCGTCAAGGTCGGCGTAGAAGATGTTGCCTTCCAGACGTTCGCCGGATTGCTTCACGAACTCGGCAACGCGCTTGAGACGCGAGCGGAACCGCTCGGCGAAGACCTCCTCAAGGGTGTCGCGCAATATCGAATAGTCGGGAATCTCCGTTGGGGGGATAGGCTTCCCGGGAAGAAGCCTGCGGCCGTTCATTGTTGCGAAGCCTTCGTTGGTGACCGCGGTCCTTGGTTCTTTCAGCGCCTATGGCACAGTTTCGATTGCCAGTGGAATGGTGATCATGCGATTGCTCTTGCCGCGCCGCGCCGTCGGCGCGATCCCTCTTGATTCTTGAACGTAGCAATTCCTATATTCGGGACATGTGTATCCCCCAACCGGCATGATTGGGATGGTTAAACTTGCGCTCGGCTTGCAACCGTTAGGCGCGGTTCGGGCGAGCGGAGCGGTTGGGAATGCGGAGAAATCTGCGGATTGAGGGCTACGCGATTGCGTCCGCCGACGGGATGATCGCGGACGCCACCGGATATATGCCCGACTCGCTCAAATTCGAGTCCGACCAACGTTTTCTTTCCGATGCGCTCGATCGGGTGGAGGTGGTTTGCCATGGCCGCTTGTCCCATGAGGGCCACCCCGAATCCCACGCCCGACGACGCCTGATCCTTACCCGCCGAGTGCCTGATCTTATACCCGATCCTGACAATCCGAACACCTGGCTCTGGAACCCTGCTGGCGCGACCTTGGAAGAGGCTTGCGACGCGGCCGGGTGCGGGTCCGGGACGCTCGCGATCGCGGGCGGAACTGAGGTTTTCAGCCTGTTTCTGAAGATCGGTTATGACGTCTTCTATCTCGCGTGCGCGGAGCAGGTGCGTTTGCCCGGCGGCATGCCGGTGTTCTGCCAAGGTCGGTTCGGCCAGTCGCCTGACGGTGTTCTTCGAGACGCGGGTTTGCAGCCGGCGGAAACCCGCCGGCTCGAGCGCGAGGTGTCCCTTGTCAAGTGGACCGCCTGATTTCGGCCGAACATGGTCTGGCAGAGTCGAGCCGCCGGCGACGCATTTCGGATCGGCTGAAATGGTCCGGCCCCTTCAACTCGCCCATATTGACCACTAGGAAGCACGCCAAGGGGGCATCGAGCCGCCTTTCCCTTCGGCCGGACTTCAGCGATGTCTATAGGTAAGCGATGACGACTGAGCCCGTAAACCGCGCAGGGTCTGTGGCGGCGCTGCTTCCGGTTGTTCGCTATGGCAGGCGCTATCTCGGTCGCGCGACCGCCGCGCTCGCGGCGCTGACAATCTCCTCCGCCGCCACGCTGGCGGTGCCATTCGCTTTGCGCTCGATGATCGATTTCGGCTTCTCGAAAGAGAGCGGCGGCGCGATCAACGTCTATTTTCTCGCCATGGGCGCCCTGGTGGTCGTCATCGCGCTGGCAGCCGCCACCCGGTATTATCTGGTGACCACGCTCGGCGAGCGTGTAGTCGCCGATTTGAGGCGCGACGTTTTCGCGCATTTGTCGCGTCTCGACGCCTCATTCTACGACAGCGCGAGAACCGGCGAATTGGTGTCGCGTCTCACCGCCGACACGACGCAGATCAAGGCGGCCTTCGGCGCCTCGGCCTCGATCGCGTTGCGAAACCTCTTCATGTTTGTCGGCGCCATCGCACTCATGGTCTACACAAGTCCCAAACTGTCGGCGTTGGTGCTGGTCGCCATTCCGGTGATCGCCGCGCCCCTGATCGCTTCCGGACGGGTGGTCCGCGGGCGGTCGAGGCGCGCGCAGGACACGCTCGCCGAGGCGACCGCCTTCGCGTCGGAGAGCCTCGGCGCGGCGCGCACCATGCAGGCGTTTGGCGCCGAGGGCGCCAGTCAGGCGCGTTTCGCCGAAGAGATCGAAAGCGCCTATCGCGCGGCGCGCGAGGCTGCCGCCACCCGTTCCCTCCTCATTGCGATTGCGGTGTCGCTCGCATTCTGCAGTGTCGTGTTCGTGCTGTGGCTCGGCGCGCGCGACGTGCTGGCGGGACGCATGAGCGGCGGACTTTTGTCTCAGTTCGTGCTCTTCGCGGTGCTCGGCGCGACTTCTCTTGGTGAATTGTCGCAGGTGTGGAACGAAGTTTCCGCCGCCGCCGGATCCGCGGGGCGAATTGCTGAGCTTCTGGCCGTCAAGCCGCGCATCGTCGCGCCGCCGAAACCCGCGCCCATGCCTTCGCCGCCGCGCGGCGCGATCGAGTTCAGGCGCGTCGCTTTCTCGTATCCGAGCGCACCCGAAGTTTTGGTCCTGAAAAACCTCAGTTTCACGATTGCGCCGGGCGAACGGGTCGCGATCGTCGGCCCCTCAGGGGCCGGCAAGTCGACCATCTTCCAGCTCATCATGCGCTTTTACGACGTCGACGAGGGTAAGGTCCTGGTCGATGACGTCGACGTGAAGACGGTCGATCCGAAGGATCTGCGCGAGCGCATCGCGCCGGTCCAGCAGGAGGCCGCGATTTTTGGCGCCACGGTCGCCGAAAACATCGCCTATGGGCGCGTCGAGGCGAGCGAGTTCGCCATCGAAGAAGCGGCGCGGCGAGCAGCAGCGGATGGGTTCGTCCGTGAACTCGGGCTCGGCTATGCGACGAAGCTCGGCGAACGCGGCGTGACCCTCTCCGGAGGGCAGAGGCAGCGGCTCGCGATCGCGCGGGCAATTCTCAAGGACTCGCCAATCCTGCTGCTCGACGAGGCGACTTCAGCGCTCGACGCGGAAAACGAGGCGCTGGTGCAGGGCGCGCTCGACGACGTCATGACCGGCCGCACGACGCTGGTGATCGCGCATCGGCTTGCGACGGTTCTGAAGGCCGACCGAATTCTGGTAATGGAGGCCGGTCGCATGGTCGAGGAAGGCGATCATTCCTCGCTCGTGGCGCGGAACGGCGTCTACGCGCGCCTGGCGCGGCTGCAATTCGAATCCGGCGCGGCCGCGCTCAGTGAGACGAATGCGGCGAGCTAGCGGCGGCCCTCACTTTTGCGGTCGACGGCCCTAGCAATTATGGTAGAGGTCTCCCGCCCGCGCTTTGCCGCGATGGCGTTCGAAGGCGCCCCGACGTGGCGCGTTACTTTAGGCGAAGCAGAGTGACAGTTCGATCGACGACAGTTGCGCGCGAGGGCCGCGCCCTTAAACCAGCCCCTGCGCGGTCCCGGGGCGGAGTCGTCGATCATCTGGTCCTCCTCAAGCCGCGGGTGATGTCGCTTGTCGTTTTCACCGGCGCCGTCGGGTTCGCGCTTGCCCCGGGGCCAATGGATTGGATGAAGCTCCTCGCCACGCTTTCGGCCATGGCCGGAGGGGCAGGGGCCTGCGGAGCGCTCAACATGTGGTGGGACGCCGACATCGACGCCAATATGGCGCGGACGGCGATGCGGCCCATTCCGCGCGGCGTGGTGCCTCCGCTGGAGGCGCTGGCGATCGGAATTCTGCTTTCGGTCGTATCGGTGGCGGCGCTTGCGATCAAGGTCAATGTATTGGCGGCAGCGCTGCTGGTGCTGACCATCGCGATTTATGTTCCGCTCTACACCATGGTTCTCAAGCGCTCGACGTCGCTCAACATCGTCATCGGCGGCGCCGCTGGAGCGCTGCCGCCCGTCATCGGCTGGGCCGCCGCGACGAATAGCGTCTCGGCCGGCTCGAT
>Ga0208480_1000214_pt1 | contig 22459 bp, 23 predicted proteins | sample NGESurshal092012_4_FD_184485 | JGI IMG/M metagenome (GOLD analysis project Ga0208480, IMG submission 184485) | Arctic peat soil microbial communities from Barrow, Alaska - NGEE Surface sample F53-1 shallow-092012 (SPAdes) | ecosystem: Environmental > Terrestrial > Soil > Wetlands > Peat ... | reverse complement strand
CCAACCTTATTCAAGCGATAGAGAGACATACTATGAAGCTGAAACAGGTTGCGTTGTGCATTTCCGGACTCGCTTGTTGTGTTAGCTTGAGCGCACAAACCAGCACAGGTACGCAAGCGCCGGTGACTGCGAGCCAAACCGCCGCCGACCCGAATGCGACGCAGTTCCCACACGACTCGAAATCGCCTCCTTCCGAAGCCGTTCCACCTCAGACCGAGACCCCCACGCTGTGGAAGGGTTATGAGACGCATTTTGCTATCGAAATCGGCGGGCGCGCTCTTTCAAGCACTGGAAACGGGGATGTCTATGCGACCTTTGTGAATTTGCAACCAGGTGTACGGCTGCTGGACCAGTCGCTCGAGATGCACTCGACCAATCACGATGGCTTGCTGTTTGACGATTTCAGCGAGAGTAGCTTTGGATTGGGAGGCGATCCCAACGAGGTTGTCCAACTGCGCGTCAGCAAGCATCACTGGTACGACTTTACCGGCAGTTGGCGTCGCGATATCAATTTCTGGGATTACAACCTGCTTGGAAACCCGCTGAATCCGCCCTCGGACCCGCAAGTCAACATCTCGCCCGCACTGCTCGATCTATCACGCAAGATGATGGATTTCAATCTGGAATTGCTGCCCGATTCGACAGTGCATTTCGTCGTGGGTTATTCACACTACAACAACGGCGGTCCATCGCTGACGACGGTTCATGAAGGTACCGAAGCTGAATTGTTTCAGCAATGGCACGACGTCAGCGATTCGTATCATTTCGGCGTTTCCTGGAATCCAGTGGAGCGCACACGGCTCCGTTACGATCAATTCTATACACGTGACAGAAGCGACACAAACGATTACCTGAACAGCTTCCCTTATTCGCTTTCGAACGGCACACCGGTCAATTTGGGAGTGACTTTTAACAGCTCAAGCCCGTGTGCGACACCATTCGTGGGATCTTTCGTCAATCCCAGCTGTAACCTCTACACAGGCTATTCGGATACCGCTCCCTACTACACCGATATACCTACGGAACAGCTTGGCTTTGAGACCAATTACTTTCGAAGATTACAGATAACCGGGCGGGCAAGCTATACGGGAGCTGAGACGCACTTACCAAACTCGACTGAGACATTTAGCGGCCTAACCACAAGAACTGGTGAAGCGCAAGGCGTTCAGACGGGCGCTGGCTCTGTTCAGGAGATTACGACGAGCGCGGATGCGGGCGTCACTTACGACGTAACTGAGCGATTGTGGATCGATAATCAGTTCCGCTGGTACGATTACCGGATACCCAGCGGAGCCTCCTTCCTTCAAACTTACTTATTCGGCAGGAACGCGCTCGTCTCCCCGAATACATTTCCCTCCGCCGCCTGTCCACCCCCGTATACTGCCGTGGGCTGCCCTCAACACAGCTCCAGTTCGTCCGCGGACGCGACCACTACGGACTACTCGATGTTTCAGGCGCAGAACCAAAAACGAAACACGTTTGAGGTCCATTACAATTTAGCGGCGAATGTGACAAGTTATATCGGCTATCGCTTCGAGCGCCAAGACATTGTGATCGACGGGACTACGTCCGCGCTAGCCACATACTTCCCGACACTTCCGCACCGCGGTGGATGCACGGCTGCCCTGGTCAACGGGGAATGTCAGAGTTCATCGACAGCCATCGATGCCGCCGGGGTGGAGATTAACAACCATGCGGGTCTAATCGGAATCGCGGCAACGCCCGTGCGCAATCTCCGCTTAAACGGCGATGTGGAGTTTGACTATGCGGACAATGTGTTTACGAATATTATGCCTCGACACATGCAGTTGTACCGGGCAAAAGCGATCTACACGCCCAAGAAATGGCTGGACCTCAACACCAACGTGCGGATACAGGAAATGCGGAACTTAGCCGATGGCTTGGGAAACTTGCAGCATAACCGAAGCGTTTCATTCGGCGCCGTTCTTCCTTTCTCGACGCGTTGGGGCGTGGACGTGAACTATACTTACGATAATTTCCTGAGCAATCTAAACATATGTTTTTCTGAAACGCCGGTTCCGGCGTTTGCGACAACTACGCCCATTTGCCCAGTTGGATATCTGACGGCGCTTTCCTATTATCACGACATCGACAACTTCGGCTCTGCCAATTTGATGGTTAGGCCATTCGCACGCACAACTCTCACCGCCGGTTATACAATTACCAGCACCACCGGCGGCAATCTGCTGCTGAGTCCTTATGCGCCACTGGGGCCCGCGGCCATCACCTATCATGTTCCAACTGCCGCCATTGCCGTTCATGTTGCCAAGCGCGTCACTTTAAAAGCCGGCTGGAACCTTTATGACTATGACGAGAAGTCGCCCCCTGGGCCTGTAGCGCCCCGCAATTTTCGAGCGAACCTGATATCCGTCTCGCTGCGTTACGTAATGTAATAAAAGGACTAAATTGGAAGAGGTGTTTTAAATGAAGAGCGCCAACCGCCAACTAATAAGGTGGCTTGCAGCCGGATTGCTTCTTGCGCTTCCGGGCTGCATTTTTAGCTTGCGAGCGTTTTCCGCGCCCGCATCCTCAGGGGCGGACACGTTCAAGACGAAATGCGCGCCCTGCCATGGGCCTGACGGCAGCGGCAGTACGGCCATGGGTCAGAGATTGAAAATTCGCGATCTTCGTTCCCCCGACGTCCAGAAACAAAGCGACGATGAGCTTGCCTCGATCATCACCAACGGCAAACCTCCTATGCCCGCGTACGGCAAGACGCTTTCGCCGAGCGACATCCATCAGCTTGTCGCTTACATTCGCAGTATTGCGACAAAGAGTTGAATTCGCACCTACGGGAGGGATTGTGAGCTCTGCCGAATCTAGGAATGCTACCGGCACTGGAAGCCGCCGCTCTTACATCGGCTGGCTGATGGGTCTCTGCGCTGCAGGAGTCAGCGCGGTTCTGTTTGTGCCGCTCGTGCGTTATTCGATTTATCCCCTACGCACAAAAACAACTGGGGTCAAGTGGGCCGATGCGGGTGCGGTTTCGGATTTTGCATCCATGACAGGTCCTGTACAACGCTCGATAACTGTGGAACAAGTCGACGGCTGGCGTAAGACGATCTCTGAAAAGGTGGTCTACGTAACCAAGACAGCCGCGGGACAGTTACAAGTCTTGTCCGCCGTGTGCCCGCATCTTGGCTGCTCCGTACCGTGGTCGGCTGCGAAGGAGAAGTTCGTGTGTCCCTGTCACGCAGCGGTGTTTGACGCGAATGGAGCTAGATTGAGCGGACCTGCTCCTCGAAGTATGGATTCGCTTGAAAGCCAGGTTGAGAACGGACATCTCATGGTCCGCTACCAGTATTTTCGTCAATTGGTGCCGACAAAAGAGGTTATCGGCTGAAGAAAGTCGGCGACGTACAGGCCATAGCGTCCATGAGCGAACTGTCGAATCAAAACCAGCCCGGGCCGGCGAAGTCCCGTAGGAGGCTATTTCGCTGGCTAGACCAACGAACAGGACTCGATGGGGTTCTGCGCGAGTCTCTCGATGAACCGATCCCGGGAGGCGCGCGCTTCGCCTATGTTTTTGGATCGGCGCTTCTGTTCATCTTCATCTCGCAAGTTATCACGGGCGTTTTCCTCGCGCTTTATTATGTTCCATCGGCCGATCACGCGCATACGACGGTTGCGTACATCACCAAGGCTGTTACCGCCGGTTCCTTTCTTCGGAGCATCCACGCCTACGGGTCGAGCGCGATGGTCATTCTCCTTCTGCTGCATGTGACGCAAACCTTCCTCTACGGCTCGTATAAGGGACGCCGTGAATTGTTGTGGCTTTCGGGTTGTGTGCTCTTTGCTTTCGTCCTTTGTATGGCCTTCACGGGCTATCTGCTGCCGTGGGATCAGAAGGCCTATTTCGCAAGCGCCGTGGGTACGAACATCGCCGGCGAGGTTCCCTTTATCGGCGCGTGGCTCAAAGAATTCATGCGCGGCGGCGCGGATATGGGGACGCTGACGTTGTCGCGGTTCTTCGTCGCACACGTTCTCGGCGTGCCTGCGGCGATCTTCGCTTTCATCGCTCTTCACGTGTATCTTTTCAGAAAAACGGGGGCTGCCGGACCCATCTCGGAGAACCCGGTTTCTCCTCAACTGCCGGCTGAGCCTTTCTATCCACGCCAGGTAGTCGTGGATGCCGTATTTGCGCTATCGATCATCGTTGTCCTAGCTCTCATCGCCCACTTTGAACCGTTCGATCTCGGGCCCAGCGCGAACCCGGCGGACACACACTATCTTCCGCGGCCGGAGTGGTATTACATCCCCATCTTCCAGTGGCTGAAATACTGGCCCGGATCTTTATCCTTTTTGGGCGTGGTGGCGATTCCCAGCATCATCGCGTTCTTTTTTGCCAGCCTGCCGTTTCTCGACCGGCGAATGGAACGCCGACCCTGGAAACGTCCGGTTGCGGTTGGTACGTACACATTCATCTTTCTGGCTCTGTTCGGTCTAGGATTCCTCAGCTATCACAGCGACCATAGCGATCCCGGTTATGCGGCGCAGTTGATAACGCAGCAAAAGGACACAGAAGACTTTATGCGCAAACCGTTTGAACCGGAGGTTGCGCAATCGCTTTCTTCCGGCTTAGCCGCAATCCCAGCAGATCCGCTGATTGCGAAAGGAGGGCAAATTTATCAAGTGCAGTCCTGTAACGCCTGCCACGGGGACGGCGGGGTTGGGACCGCAGCCGCGCCGAAGCTCACAGGTATCGGCGACCGCATGTCCGCGGCCCAACTCACCGCTCTCCTCAAGGCGCCGACGCCGAAGATGATCGCCGGTGGCATGTCCCCCACAGATTTGCCCGGCGAGCAGATGAACGCGCTCGTCTCGTATCTCGAAGCTCTCAAGTAGCCGTTCGAGGAGAAGCGGCGACAAGGCGCAAAAATGCCTTCGCGCGACCGGCAAGGATTCAAAGCGCGACGAGTGGGAATGCTTTCCGGCGTCTATTTGAGAATGACGCGCGCGAGGCCGGCGTTATTGGCGGAATCGTAGACGCGAAAGACGAGCAGGTGCTCGCCGGGACTGAGCTTATCGAGATGCAAGTGGAAACGCTCGCGAGGAGAATCGGTGACGCCGTCGACGGCTTCAATGGGCTGCCAGAAGCCGGCATCGAGGGAATACTCGCAGAGGCGCAGAGAACTGGTGCGGTCGTTCGCCTCGACATCGATATCGAGCGAAGCACCATTGCGGGCGGGAACACCCGGAGTGACGATGGGCGGGGTGTTGTCGATCAGCACGGGCGTGCTGACGAGCTCGGCCTGACGCGCATATTGGGCGGCGTTCGACGGCGCGTCGGAGGCGACCACGCGGAAGAAGTAACGGCCGTCGGCGAAGACATCGGGATCGAGGAGCAGAGTGTTCTCAAACATGCGGCTGCGGATGAGCTGCCAATCCTTTTCGCCTTCCGCGCGGAAATAAACGGAATAGACGAGCTTGTCGCCGTCGGGGTCGTCCGCCTGCCAGGAGATTTGGGTTTGGGTGGTTTGCAGGCGCGATACGGTCTGGGGGGTGGTTGTGCTCGATGAGGCGGCGGGCGCGTCGCCGGTATCGGTGACTGTGACGGAATAGGCGGAGGAAGCAGCCGCTACGTTGGCGGTGGTCTTTGCGGAGTTGGTTCCTATGACGGAAGAGACGGTGATGCTGTGAATTGCGGGCGGCGCATTTTCCGGAAGGTAGGGGATGTCGACTGTGTTGATGCGGGCGGCGCTGCCCACGGGCCATTCGGCGCGCCACTGAATAAAGCGGGCGGGCGGGCTCGAGATGAGAGCGTTGGCGGGATCGGTAATGGGAGCCGACCAGTCGCTCCAGGTGTTGTCGGGGCGGACGGCGTTGCCAGCGCGGGTGCGAAAGATCACTCCGGAAACGTCTCTAGAGACATCTTGAGACACGTCGCCATGCCATTGCAGATGTCCCCAGCGGGCGACACTGACCGAATCGTGGACGGGGGATTGATACGATCCGACTGCCGCTCCCGCCGCGCCAAAGGCCAAGAGGCGAGCCGGATTACTGAGTCCGGCATAGATAACCGTACCAGCTTCGAGAAGGCGAGTGGTCTCGCCATCGCCCGGCTCCGCAATGAGCGAGGTCTCTCCGCCGGTAAGACGGTAGATACGGCCGTGGTCGTCGGTCGAGAAGATCAGCGAAGCGCCGTCGAGCAGGAGGTCGTACACATTCTCTTCTTTCGAACTGCGGAGGGTTTCGACGACACCATCGGGAGTGATTTTGTAGATAGCGGACTTTTCGACACCACTGACTTCGACGACGGCGGTGTTCGAGGTAGCGGCGGAGGCGGAGGTGGAGGAAGCCGCGGGGTTGACCTGATCCGCGGCGGATTTGACATTGGCTTGATCGGCATCCGAATCGGAGCCGCTGCGCTTGGCCTCGGTTACGGTAATCACGGTGGGGCTGGTCGCGATGGCGGCAGCCGACGAAACGGCGGAGACAGAAGCGGTAGCGCCGGAACGTGTAGCGACCGCGCCTCCCATGGCAGCCGCATATACGACTCCGTTGGAATCGAGGACAATGGCGCGAATTTCGGGAAGAGTGGAATCGTAGAGAATGGTCCCTTGCCTGGAGCCGGAGATGTCGTAAAGCAGGCCGTTGGGATCGGTTCCGGCATAGAGACGACCGTTGGGAGCGAGGGCGAGAGCGGTGACGTTGGATTGGCCGGTCTCGTAATACACGCTAGCGACGCCGGCGGGATTGACGCGGTAGACGACGCCGTGCTCACCGGTCGCGACGTAGAGGGTTCCATCGGGCGCGGCCCGGATTGCCCAAATATATTTCGCGGGCGAATGCCAGAGCTCGCGCGCCTTCCCGTCTTCGATCCGGTAGAGGCCGCCGTTGGGGGAGCTGCCGGCATAGAGCACGCCGCGGGAATCGACGCAGATAGCGAACACTTCGGTTTCGCCGGCGGTCCAAACCACGGAAGATTTCCCGTCGGGCGAGATTCGAAATACTTTGCCTTGATGGCCGGTGGCGGCATAGATGCTGCGATCGGGCGCAGCGGCGAGATCCCAGAGAGCGGGCTGATCGAGGGCGGCGTTGAAGCGGAGGGAGGGTCCGGGCTCGAGAATGCCGTCGGCGGTGAGCGATAGACCCGAGAGGCGGCCTTTCACGAAGTCGGTGAAACCGGAGGTCTCCCAGACGGTGCTGGTGGCGGCATAGGCAATGCCGGCGATGGCGCAGAACAGGCAGGGGAATACAAAACGGCGAACCAGGCTCATTCCTTTACGTCCACCTGAACGGTTTTGTAACCGTTGACGACGTAGCCATCGACGGGGATCTTGAGCTCGACGATTTCGGCTCCGCGAGTCAAGGTAAGCGCCGCGTTGCTGTTAGCGGAAGCGGACGGATCGGCAAGAACGAGCATAACGGAGGGAGGCGGATCGGACAAATCGCCGCCGGGAAGCGTGCCTCCGATGGTGAAGGACGGCTCCTGACGCCAAACGCGGACATAGGCGGCTTCACTGCCGCGGAAGGCGTTGATGACGCGGATCAAGCGATCGGCGGTGCGCAAAGAGGATGAGCTTAGTCCGGCAAAATCCGGAAAATTGAGGCCATTTGCATCGGTAACGGTGAAGTTGAGTGGACCGGTGGGAGCACCGACCGGAACATGGTAGGCGGCGGCGCGAGTAAACTCGACGCCATTTTCGCCCTCGAACAAAGCGGTTATTTGGACGGAATCGCCCGGATGCACTTCGTGGCTGGAGGTCCAGACCTGGGCGATGTGGAGTTGGTGTTTGGTGTCGAGAGGCTCGAGATCGAAGGAGATGCTTTTCATGCGCAGATCGGCGAACCCCGCGCCGAGGACGAAACCGAGCGAGACCACCGCGTCGGCGGATGCCTGCTGGGCCAAGCCGCTATCGCCGACAAAGATGTCGCGGATGAGGAGAGGCGGCAGATTGCCCTCGAAATCGACGCGGCCCTGAAGGTGGAGAGTGCCGGCGCCGAGCGTCCGTTCGGTGGCGTCGATGGCGGAAAAGACCGCGGTCTGGGTGATAAAAGGAGTCAGCAAGCGATCGTTCACGACCTGAAAGCGATACTCGTGGAGACCGAGGCCGGGGGAGTGGACGGCAATGGAGAGCGGGACGGTGTGAGAAGGACGGCCGATTTCGCCGGCGATGGCGGAGTTGCGATCGCTCAGGATGGTGCCGAGCCATTCGCGCTGAGCGGAAAGTTTAAAAGAAGTATTGACGGAGGGCAGAAGCGCGACGACTTCAGCGCGCGCGAAAGGCAATTCGGTAGGGCCGGTATCGAGAAAGCGGTGGCCGAGAGCGTAGAGGCGCTTGCCATCGACGTAAGTGACGGTGCCGTCGGCGCTGATGTTCATGTCACCGCTGAGCAGCTCGACGCTGATCATGGATCCGGGGAGCACGGGGCCGGAAAACCGATGAGAGGATGAGGCTCCGGCGGATACTCCCTGTTGTGGCTCGAAGCCGAGGCGGTGGAAATCGGAAGCGAAAGTTTGCAGGGTGCCTGGCGTGAAGCCGGAGAACGCGAGAGGCGTTAGAATTTCGGTTAAGTTTCCGAGGGGTGAAGAAAAACGAGAGGCGGAGAGCAGGGCAGCGGCATTTTTTAGGACCACTCCGGGGTGAGCCAAGAGGCCGGACTGGGCAAGGGCGCGCAATTCGAGCGGATGGGTCCGGAGCGGGGCCGCTGCGGCGGTTGTGAACGTGGAATCGGCAATCATTTGCTGGATGGGCGTGATGCCGGCGATGGGTTCCTTAGAGAAAGGAAAGCCGAGCGCGACGGCGCCTAAGAGCTTGCCGTCAATATAGACGGGGCTGCCGCTCATACCCTGCATAACGCCGGTTTCGGCGAGCGGCCCTCCGCTGAGCCTAGCGAGAATGATGGTTTGCCTGGGGGTAAGGTTTTCAAGAAGTCCGAGGATTTCGACCTGAAACTCTTCGATGCGATTGCCTTCGAAAACGGTACGGCCAATGCCACGCAAGCCGGGATGGACATCTGTGAGCGGAAAAAACGGTTGGTTGACGGAAGATTGCGCGCCGGAAGGCGTGCCGGCGAGTGCAAAGCAGCAGGCGAGAAGAAGCGTTTTTCTCAGTCCGGCGGGCGTGCATGTCATAAAATTCAAAGCTCGATTGTGATTAACTAAAGAGAACTCCTCTCCATGGTAAGCGTGCCTGTTGCGCAGCCGAGGCAAGATCCGGCATCTTCGACGAAAGTTTCGTGGGGCGCCGTGGCATGGTTCGGCGCGCTTTTGATTTTGTGCTACGCGCCCATTCTGTACCGGATGGGCGTGCAATGGGCCACAGATGGAGACATGGGGCACGGGTTCTTCGTGCCGGTGGTGGCAGGCTTCATTGTCTGGCAACGCCGCGCGGCTTTACTTTCCACTCCACGCCGTCCAAATGGATGGGGGCTGTTCCTGGTAATCTTTGCGGCGTGCGAAGCGACCGTAGCGACGCTGGGAGCTGAACTTTTCACGGCGCGGCTGGCGTTTGTGATTGCGCTTTTCGGCGTGATTCTGTATCTGGGCGGCAAGCAGTGGATAAAGATTCTGTTGTTTCCGCTGCTGCTGCTGCTGTTCATGATTCCGATTCCGCAGATTCTTTATGCGCGGCTGACGATGAGTCTTCAGATGCTGGCGAGCCGTCTGGGAGAGCTGCTGATCGGATGGATGGGAATTCCGGTGTTTCGAACGGGCAACCTGCTCGAGTTGCCCAGCCAGACCTTGGATATTGCCGATGCGTGCAGCGGGATCAGGTCTCTTTTATCGCTGGGATTCCTGTCGCTGGTCTATGCGTATTTCACGGATAAGCGACCGTGGATGCGCTGGGCGCTGTTGATCGCGACGATTCCGATAGCGATTGGAGCGAATGGAATTCGCGTGGCGGTGACGGGCCTGCTTTCCGAAATAAATACCGAGCTCGCGCACGGGACGTACCACGAAATGGAAGGGTACCTGGTGTTCGTCATCGCCCTTGCGGCGTTGATCGGGACGCACAAGCTGATTAGTTTCGCGGTGAAGAAATACAAGAAAGCTCAGGAATCAAAGTAATGGCGGGCTGGCTGAATTCCAAAAGCGCGCGGGTGCTCAGCATCATTCTGATCGCGCAGGCGGCGGCATTTTATGGATTTTCACGGAGCGAGAGGATTCCGGCGCACAGGCCTTTGGACGAATTTTCGCTGACCGGCGGCAACTGGGTGTTACAGCAGAACGTGGATATCGACCAGGACACGCTGGACGTACTGAAGGCGGACGACCTTCTTTCGCGGGTGTATGCGAACAAGGTTACGGGACAACTGGCGACATTGTTCGTGGCGTATTTCGAGACGCAGCGCACGGGGAAGGCGCCGCATTCGCCGAAGAATTGCCTGCCGGGCAGCGGATGGGTGCAGATGCAATCGGGGACGGTGGACATTCCGGTCGAAGGCGAGGCCGAGCCGAGCCGGGTGAACCGGTACGTGGTGGCGAGGGGAGAGAACCAGAGCGTGGTTCTGTATTGGTACCAGTCGAGAGACCGGGTAATTGCGAGCGAGTACTCCGCTAAGATTTATACCGTGACGGATGCCATCCGATATAACCGCAGCGACACAGCGCTGGTGCGGGTGGTGGTCGATGTCCAGGATGGCGACACGAAAAAGGCTTTAGGAACGGCGATCAATTTTGTGCAGGCGTTTTTTGCGCCGCTGCGGGGATATCTGCCGGCGTAGAGCGCGGGGGTTGGCTGCCGCACGGCGGCATACGTTCCATTAGTCGAAGATTTCGGAGAAGTGCACTTCGATGGACGTGCGGTCGAGCTTCACCGACCCGCCGGTTGCCTCTTCCATGCCGGTGGGGCGATAGATCCAGATGCGTCGCTCGCGGGGATCGACGACCCAGACGACGGGGACGCCGAAATCGAGGTAATCGCGGACGCGTTCATTCAGACCGGATACAGTGTCGCCGGGCGAGAGAATCTCGACGCAAAGCAGGGGCGGTTTAGTGAGGACTTGCTCGTCCGGTTTGCCGATGGTGACAACGACATCCGGAATACGGAACCTATTTTCCCGTATCCGCATTCTGAGCTCGGTGACAGCACGCAAACCGCTCTCCCGGAATTTACTAAAGAGCACAACGAACTGGGTTTGCACGCTGCTGTGATCCCATTCGCCCAAGTTTCGTTCCTCAACCACACCGTCAACGTAATCGCGATCGGGGCGGTACACGGTTTTCAAGTACTCATCAGCCGAGACTTGGGTGGCCGCTGCCATATAGGTCAGTATGCCACTTGCTGGGATTCGCTATATTAGCCAGCTTCCTTTGCGATGATGAAGGCCTCTCTTGACAAATGTTGTCAAATCTGACAACGCTGAAGAGACGATGGCGGATCATGCGAGAAACACGGCCCGTTTCATGGATCAGGGCGGCCTTGAAAGAATTCGAGACGTTCCCGGAGGGGGCCAACCATCTGCCTTGCCGCTTTGACGATCACCGGGGCGACGCGTTCCGTGTTGTTTACGCGGTGCAACTCGCGGATGAGATTTGGGTGGTTGATGCCTTCCAGAAGAAAGCGACGCGGGGCATCAAAACGCCCCTGCGTGAAATCGATCAGATCAAGGGTCGCTTGAAAGGGCTGAAGGAGATGGCGCGATGAAAGAGAAACTGGAAGTAGTGCGGGGGAGCGGCAATGTATTCCGTGACCTTGGGCGCGAGAACGCGGATGCTGAACAGTTCAAAGCCATCCTTGCGACCGAAATCATCAAGGCGCTTGACCGCGAAGGCTTGAGTGTGCGGGGGGCGCACAGCCGCACAGGTTTTGCAGCGGCCGATTTCTCGCGTATCCGCAACGCGGATCTCGGGCGGTTCACCGTGGATCGGCTCATGTCGATCATCAACCGGCTCGGGTCACGCATTGAGATAAAAATCAAAGTGCGCCGCGCGGAGCCGGTTGAAAGTAGAGCGTAAAGGTAGGGTTGAATTGGAAGCGGACTCCGGGGCATGGTTCAAAGCGGGCCGTACAGTAGAGGACTCCCGGGCGATGCGGCGGGTCGATTTTCAACGGTCACGCGAGCGGACCATTCTGCGCCGGCGAGGACGATCATCGTGGCGATGAAGGACCACAAAAGTATGCTGATCGACTGCACGAATGGCGGAACTTCACCGGCTAGCTTGGCGCGTAGCCAGGGCCAAGTGAGGATGTTGACGTACTTCGAGATTTCGAGCAGCACGGCCACGGCGATCGAGGCGGGAATGAGTCTGCGGACGGAGATTTTCGCGTTGGGAAGAACCCGGTAGACGAGAAAAATCGTCAGCGTTGTCACGGGAATCGCAATCGCCCTGAAGAGAATGGACTGAAAAGTTGCGCCGAAGCGATTCGCGCCAAACTTCGAAATCAGGAATTGGGCATTCAGCGTATTGACGCTGATCGAAGCCAACACGAGAATGCCGCAAACGAAGATCAATCCCAAGCTGACGATTTGATTGCGGGCGAAACTGCGGTTTTGCTTTACGCGCCAGATGCGGTTGAAGGCGACTTCGAGGGGTACGAAGATGCCGTTCGCGGTGAACAGAAGCAAAAAGACATAAAGCCAACTGAAGCGATGGTAGGAAGCTTCGAGGAGATATCCGCGGAAGTTGACGCCGAAACCCTCCGGAAAGTAATCGTTGACGGTTTGGATGATGACGAGGACAGCGGCTTGCCAGTGAAGCACCGATTTGCAGAGGAGGATCATGGCGACGAGAAACGGGAAAAAAGAGATCAGGATATTAGCTGCGACGGCGAAGGAATAGACGTGCACTTCGGTTTGAAACAAAAAACGGACGGAGGGCCACACGCTGGCCCGAAGCGCTTCCCACGAGCCGACGGCGACGGGAGGACCTGGATGGAATGGATCGGAACGGGCAGGCGGCTCAGGCTGCGGGGCCGGATCGGAACGAGTCACTTCTGTTTCTGAACGTTCGATAGATCGTAGCCATCGTCGCGCATGTCGACGGTTGCTTTGATGCGGTCTCCGACGTGGAGAGTGTTGAACTCCGCTTTCGATTCGATCGGATACTCCATAGACATGGCCTCCATGAAATTGGGAATCGCGGCGGCATCGACAGTGGCGGTCTGATCTTTTGGATTCAGGGCGAGGATTTTGCCGGTGAGCTGGTAGTGGCGCTCGGCCTGAGCGGGTTGATGCTTGGGAGAGCAGGCAATCAGCGCAAAGATAAGGACGGTTAATAGGGGCAGGAGCCTCATGTGCTACCCACAAGAGTAACCGGTCCGAGTATCCTATTTCGACGGCCACATTCGGACGCCGGCATTCGGAGATGGAGATGTGAGTATAATGCGGTTCGAGCCGGGACGAGCGTAAGAGGCGCGGACCCGCACGGTGGACGGTTTCAAACGGGAGATTCAACTATGAGTACGACGACGCCGGAAATGCCGGAAGAACGGCGGGAAAGTTTTGGGGACGACTTGGCGGGGATGGGCAATTTCTTTATCGATCCGGCCGGAGCGGCGAAACGCGTGTTCAGCAAGTATTTCTGGGTGGGGCCGCTGATCGTATTTTCGATTGTTTCTATTGTTGCGAGCTACCTGCTGATGCCGATCATTCAGCATGTGCTCGAGACCTCGCCAGTACCGGCGAACGTGTCTCCCGAGCAATATCAAAAGGGAATTGCGATGGGATTGACGTTCCAGCGCGTTGGCATTTACATGGCTCCCGCGATCACGGCGATCCTGTATTTGGTTCAGGCGGTGATCCTATTCGGCATGTGTTCGATTATGGCGATCGACGGAAAATTCAAACAGCTTTTCAACATGGTGGCGGGATGCTCGCTGATCCAGTTGCTGTCGTCGATTGCGAGCGTGGTGATTTTGAAGGCGAAGGGCGACATCTCCTCGATGGCGGAGTTGCGGCCGGCGCTTGGCCTGGATATTTTCATGCCCGAGGGAGCGAATAAGTTCGCGACTGCTTTTCTGGGCTATTTTTCGGTCTTCCAGATCTGGTGGATCGTGATGATGGTGCTGGTTTTCAGCGCGGCGTTTCGGGTGAGCAAGGGCAAGGCGTTTGCGGTGATCCTGCCGCTGATTCTTTTGACTCTGGTGTTCAAGATGGGGAGCGCGGCGTTTCAGAAGTGATTCGGATAGACAAGAAGTTCTACAATTAAGGGTCGGGAGTATCGATGCTAAGAAGCGTTGGCCCCATGGAATGGCTGATCATCATCGTGGTTTGTTTGCTGCTATTCGGCGGGAAGAAGCTGCCGGACTTGGCCAAAGGGTTAGGCCTGGGCATTCGCAACTTCAAGAGCTCTGTGAAGGGCGGCGAGGAAGCGAAAGAGGAAAAGAAACAGACGAAGTAGCGCGGATTTGCCAGCGGCGAAATCAGAAGACCCCGCGAGCGCTCGCGGGGCTCCGATTTTTTGGACTGGTTGTCGAGAAAGTTACTTTGCAGCCGTTTTCTTGGGCGGCACGATCGCGTCCTTCACGGATTTCGCGACCCGGAACTTAACGACTTTCTTCGCCGGGATCTTGATCGCCTCGCCAGTCGCCGGATTCCGGCCGACGCGAGCTTTCCTGTCGGCGCGCACGAGGCGGCCGATACCGGGCACTATGAACACGCCGTTCTTCTTGGTTTCGCGAACGGCCAACTCGGCCAGCGACTCCACGAACTGCTTCGCTACGCGACTATTTACGCCGGTGCTTTCCGCGAGTTCTCTGACAATCGCGGTTTGGGTCATTCTTTTGTTCTCAGCCATCTAAACCTCCCTTGGTTCTTGTCGGATTTGAGAGAGAACCCGGCATCTTCCAACTGTTCCGTTTAAGGCGACTGCCCGCTCAAAATGGATCAAACAGAACATGTGAAAAATGTTTGAGGTCCTATCGGTCAACTCGATAATAAGGGAGTGTAGCAGGGTTGTAAAGCAAAAACAGCAAAAAACAGGGCATTTTTGACGTTTTTTTGATGAGACGGCGCTGAAAGGCCTGTAAAACGGGGCGACAGGAGCTTTTGACGGCAGTTTGGCCGCGATTGAGCCCAGTCTTCGACGATCCAGCAATTCATTGGTTCGAAACAGCGATATCCGCGCAGGTCCGGTGACAGACGCCATTCATTATGATGGGACTTGTGCGTTAGGCGGACGTCCATCGCCCGGCAAGAACTGTTGACACCGGGGCGAGCAGACGGAACGTCTTCAAAATCAGGCCCGGGTGGCGAAACTGGCAGACGCAAAGGACTTAAAATCCTTTTTCGCGCAAGCGGAGTGCGGGTTCAAGTCCCGCCCCGGGCACCAGGAACAAAGGGGTATTAGGAAGAGTTTGCGCCTGGCCGAATCCTGAAAATAGACGGTACACTTGAGGCAGCAGGAGTTTGTTCATGGTTTCGACCGCAGTCGCAATAGGGCGTCCTTCCATCGCAGAAATTTGCTCCGAGTTGCGCGGGTGCTCCGCGGAAGTTGACCGGCAGGGGCGCTTTTCGCGGGACAACTGGAGACTGCTGGTTGAATCCGGGTTTGCCGGCATGGCCGTGCCGCGAGAGTTTGGAGGTGGGGGGGCGGAGATTCCCGAACTCCTGGAAGCTTTTCGGGCTTTCGGCGCAGCTTGCCCGAGCACGGGACTTTGTTTTGTGATGCATTCCTGCGCTACGTCGGTGATTAGCGCTGTTGCGGATCATTCGGTCAAACAGGCCTATCTTCCGCGGATTGCAAACGCTGGATTGATTGCCGCTTATGCGGGTACAGAAAGCGGCACGGGAACTAATTTCTGGGCTCTCGAAAGCTGCGCGGTCGAGACCGGCGAAGGGTTTGCGCTGAACCTGCGAAAGAGTTGGGCGACGCTGGCCGAGGCCGCCGATGTTTTTGTGATCCCGACTCGAGCGCACCCCTACGCGGAGCCGACCGAGATCAGCCTGTTTCTGGTTGAGCGGGAAGAAGGAGTGCTAGCGAGCGAGCCCTGGCGCGGATCGGGAATGCGGGGCACCAGTTCCGGGCCGGTGAGTGTAAATGCGGCGGTTCCGTTCCATCGTTTGATGGGTTCCGCGGGCCGCGCGAACGAATACATTACGACGGACATGTTCAATCTGTTGCTGCTGAGTCACGCTGCCTTGTACTTGGGAATGGCGGAAGAAGCGTTGGCGCTCAGCACGCGGCACGCGGAGCGGCGGGTTTTTCCGCACACGGGGGAAGCGCTCGCGCACACTTCGCTATGGCAGGCGCAAATCGGGTGCCTGTCTACAGATGTACATGCGGGGATCGCGCTGGTGGAATCGGCAGGGCGCGAAGCTGCGCGCGTGGACACGCAGGGCCGTTTGTTAAAAAGCGCGCTGGCGGCGAAGATCAACGGCTGTTCGTTGGCGCGGCGGGCGACGGATTTCGCGATGCAAATCTCCGGAGGCAGCGGCTATAACCAGGGTGAACGCGTGGAAATGCTGTGGCGGGATGCGCGGGCGGGATCGCTTATGCGGCCTAGCGACGAAGTGGCGCAGATGATTCTGGGGCGGATGGAGTGCGGGTTGGAGGCGTTTCCGGGGTAGGACCTCCAGCGAGGCGAAACTCCTGGAGCTTCCTTTTTAGAAAATTATATGGCGCACCCGCATCTGCCGCATCGGCCATAGCGTTCAAAATTTTGGACACCAGCTCGCTCTCGCATAACGCCAGCATGTGGTCGGGAGGAAGGCCGTTCACCGCATCCTGGAGCATGTAACTCTTGCCGGCAGGGAACCAATTTATGGTTTGGGGGAGTGTTTCGCATTTACATTCATTCAATCGAATCGGCAGAAGCCACACCTGCTTTTTCGGCGGCTCGTGCCGTTTCAGCAGTGCTGCGAGCTCAACAGTCTGAATTACCGGTGAGCCCGCAAATTCAGGGCTCAGCATCAAGAGAGCGAGATCGCGCGTCTGCAATCTCTCCTTCAGGTCGTTTGACCAGTCCTCCCCGAGGGGAATTCCTTCCGTCCCAAGCTGGCCGGGTTCGAGTTGTTGCGTGTCTTGCCACAGATGAACGTATGAAGCGTTCAGCGATTTCTCGATCTTCGTCCTAATCGCCTGCACGACTGCGGCGTTATCCCGCGCATAGGAGATAAAAATCTCTGTTAGCCACGAAAGGTTATCGAGCGCGGTCGAGAAAAGCGAGGGACTCTTCGCGAGAAGGGTCCGGAATACCGGGCTGAAGGTATTTGTCTGATTGAGAAGGTGCCAATGGGTGAATGCGATGTTGCGCAGGAATTTTCGAACTCGATAAAACTCCGCAGCGCGAAGCTCTTCGGCATGACGGGCATCGTCTGGAATTGGAAGGAAAGAGCCAAGCGGGCCAAAGTGGTCATTAAGGCCACCGAAGGACAAGTGCGCTGGATGGCTTATCTTGAGGAAAGTTCTGCATTCCTTAAAATCGCTCTCTTCCGTGTTAAGGCCAGTTCCGTTGAAGGCCGCGCGAAGGCGCTTTAGCACCAGGATGTCGGTGATTGCAAGCTGCTCAATTTGGGCCCTTACCTCGAAACGTAGCCAATCCCTTGGCAGGGGGAAATCCAAATCAGAAGTCTTCTCGTTAAGTTCGCCGAGCGCGGGCTGGATGCAATCGATCCTGCTCTTGCATGTTGCGTCGAACTGTTCGAGTAATCCCTGCCCAATCATGGCTTGGCGGGCTCCTCAAGATCGAGGCTCTGTTCCACTTTGACGCGCTGCCAATTGAGCTCACGGGCATCGCGGTGGATCTTGTCGATCAAATCCATTTTGGCCAGCAGCGCGGAGCGAAGATCCTCCAGCCGGAAGATTGCGCTGAGATACGTGTAGATCTGCGAGAGCGCATCCCCGGCGATGATATACATTGTCGGATCTTCCAGGCTGTTCGCCAGCATGAGGCGGAGGGCCCAGACTTGTTGGGTGCGCTCGACAAGATCCCCTTTGAGGGAGCTCACGTCCCGGATCGCCCGGTCCATCAGCTTGTTGACGGCCATTAGAGAATGCCAGCGAGCCCGCACCATTTCGCAGATATCGACAAGTCCAGGAACAAAGTAACTCGCGGGAGCTGCCTGCGCGTTTTCGCATATACATAAAACGGACCGGCGCGACATGCAGACGTAAAGCCGGGCGTCCACATTTATGCTGTAAAGACCGGGCACTCCAGAGGGAGTGGGAGAGCCCAAGTAGGCGGGCTCCAGAATGAGCGTGTCAGCCACGGAGCGGAAGACGATGGGCGCTATGTCGGGTTCATAGGGCCGGATGCGCAGCGCCTTGGCTTCGGCCGGATCGCGGCCGGCGCCACCAGGGGTGCAGAATGCCGCTGCAACTTCTCCCTCCACTTCCGCGACCATTACGACCCAGGGATTCTGCTTCTCAGGCGCCTTTTCGTCGAGCAGCTTTTCCGTTTCGTCGAGCCAATTTAGGCCGAGTCCGTCGCAAACGGACGCGACCGTTCCGGAGAAAAGCCCATAGAGCGAATCGAGGCGCGGCGTATCTTTTGCAGCATCCTTGGCAACCAGCTTTGTGCTGTCCGGTTGCGACGGATTGCCCTTGCGGCTAGTGACCGAGAGAAAATTGAGAAGATCCTTCGCGGAGAGTGGCTCGCCGTTTGCTGCAGGGCGAGCGGTGAACGTACAGGTTGCGCCCGAGGTGAACAGACGGACTAAGGGGTCGAGGGTCAGTTTCTGGTCCGCAAGCTGGGCTTTGACCTGCTGAAATTCGATCCAAGCGGAATCGGGCTCGAGCCAGAGATGAGGAGCAGGGCCGCAGCGGCTCGGATGAACGGAGAGCGCAGCATCCTTAAATCCTGGAAGCTTCGCGAGAGCATCCATTTTTTCAATGTTCTTACACAGCTCCGGTGGGCAAACAGGGGCTTTGTCGGGGCGCGACACGGTGAACGAATACGTGAGATAGAAAGTCGCGCTTTTACAAGTAAAAGGCGGCGCGGTTTGTGATTCTGTTTGGGTCATCTCTGCCCTCGTCAGGAATGGTTTGATGGATTTTGAGAAGTTTCGCGGCGGAAGATCTCAAGCGCTTCAGCTTTGAGGGCGGCGAAGCGCTCAGAGCCTAATTGACCCAACTCTTTGGGCCCGGGGAGCGTGTTTTCGAGCACAGCGGCAACGTGGGAGGGACGCCGGGAGAGAAAAACGGTCCGCTCGCCAAGGTATAGCGCCTCGTCGATGTTGTGCGAAACGAGGAGTACGGTCACGTGGGCCTGCTGCCAGACTCGCAGGATTTTGCCGTAGAGATCGAGGCTGGTCTGATAATCGAGGGCGCTGAACGGCTCATCCATGATAAGCACATCGGGGTCGATGATGAGGGCGCGAAGAGTGGACGCGAGCTGCGCCTGGCCGCCGGACAAATTATAGGTGCGGGCGTTCAGGTCGACATCAAATTCATAACGGTCGCGCAGCTCCCGGACGCGGCGCATACGCTCGTGAGTGGGAATCCCCCGCACGCGCAGGGGAAAGGCGATGTTTTCGGCGACGGTCAGCCACGGCATTAAATTGCCACGATAATCCTGAAAGATGTATCCGATTTTGGCACGCGCGCCGGTGGGGACGGATATGCGCCCGGAATCGGCTGTTTCTATGCCCGCGATGATGTTGAGCAGAGTGGTTTTTCCGCAGCCGTTCGGCCCGAAGAAGGTCAGAAACTCACCCTGGCGGATCTCAAGGTTGAGGTCGCCGATTACCTGCTGCGATCCGAAGGCGCGCGCTACGCTCTCGACAAGAATCTGAACAGCGCGCCGATTTCCAGTGCCTGGAGCTGGACTCACCGAGTGTTCCATCATGCTCCAGCCCAAAACACAATTCGCTTCTCGGCGAAGAGAAATATCCGGTTCATCGCGAAGCCGAGCAATCCCGTGATGACTAACAACGCATATAGATCGGTAGTGAGGTTGAAAGAGTAGGCGTCGTAAATGCGTTGACCAAGACCTTGGCGCGTGCCGATGAACATTTCACTTACGATGACGACGATTAATGCCAGTGAAAGGGCAATCCGCATTCCAACGAGCGTTTGCGGGAGCGCTTCCCAGAAAACGATCCAGCGGAAGACCTGCCATCGGGAGGCTCCGAATACCTTCGCGGTGCGTTGGCGGGTCCGGCTGGCTTGCTTGGCGCCGGAAGCGCTGTTCAGGATCACAACAAAAACCGTGGCAGTGAAGGCCATGGCCATTTTCGATCCTTCGCCGATGCCGAAGATGAGCAGGAACAGCGGGAAAAGCGCGGTAACGGGCAACGAGCGGAGAAAATCAATTGCCGGAAAAGATGCCTCGTAAAGAACTACTGAATTACCGATTAGCAAGCCCACGGGAACGCCGATGACACATCCTAGCGCATATCCGACAAACCAGCGGAGCAGAGACGCGGCTATATCCGAATGAACGGTTCCGGCGGTCAACATCTGTCCAAGCCTCAGGAAGGTGCGGCCGGGCGGCGGCAGGAGATAGGACGATGCCAAGCCGGATGCGGCGACGATATACCAGATGGCCAACAGCACCAGCGGTCCCGATAGGCGGATCAGGAGTTGGCGGGTTCTTCCCATAGCGACGGTCACGGCCGGGCGGTTGAACTGGATGAAGTTGCGTTGGCGATCTGCGCTTCACGCAAGAGAGAAGGGTCCAAAACATCCGCATAGGAGGGGACGGAAATGCTTTGAAAGCTGGGCTGAGTCTGTTTCGCCCAGGCGCCGGTATCCTCAAAGACTTTTTCTAAACCAGGGTCCAAGCCGAGGGTCAAATCGTATTCGCTCCATATCGCGGCGAGCACCTTCTTATCCATGCCGATCTCTTGCGCCAGAATTCCGATGGCTTCCTGCCGGTTGTTCTGAATGAAATCCCGCGCTTTTATCAGAGCGCGTAAAAACTTGATAATACGAGGGCGGTCGCGTTGGACGACGGAGGCGCGCGCCGAAATCAACGCGTAGGCGGTATAGATACGCGGATCGCGGAACTGCGTCACCTTGTCTCCCAGCATTTGCTCCAGGTTGTAGCGGAAAGGCTCCCATATCGATCCGGCGGGCATGGAGCCGTTCGCGATGCCGGCTTGAATGCCGGGCGGCGTGGAATTCGCGAACTGGATCCGACGCCGGTCGAGCTTGTAGAAATCGACAAAGAGATCGGCAAATCGATGCGAAGTGGTCGCCGGAACTATCGAAATCGACTTGCCATAGAGGTCGGTGGGCTTATGAATTCCCTTATCGGTTCGGACGATCAAGGCATCGTCGTGCTTTTGCATGACGCAGGCGACGACCTTAATCGGAGTCGCGTTCTGGAATTTGATAAAGGCGATATTGGTTTCAACCAGAACGCCTAAATCGATGTCGCCGCTGACGACCGCATCCATGGCCATTTTTCCGGTCTGGAGATAATTAGGCTTGGTTTCGATGCCCTCCTCGCGGAAAAATCCCTTGCGCTCCGCAATAATCGGGAGCATGGAAATGTTTGCCGGTCCTCCCCAACGCAATGGAGCGGCTTTCGAGGATGGCGCGCGGTCGGAGGTGCATCCCGCAATGCATAAAGTGAGCGCGCCGACCGCCGAGACGATGGGTCTTTGCCGGGGAAACATGATGTTCTCCTGTTATAGGTTCACCGATACCCGGTGGAACTCATACTAGGGTAGCCTTGCGGGGCGCTTCTTTTCTCATGCCGACGGATTTAGGTTCTCCCTATGACGAAATTGCGGGAATGTACGACAGGGTCTGGCGGGATTGGTATCTTCCCGCGGCGCTGCCGGCGCTCGAGAAGCTGTTCTTCTCAAGAGTGCCCCGGGGCGCTCGGATTTTGGATTTGTGCTGCGGATCGGGTCATGTCACGAAGGAACTGGCGCGGCGCGGGTACCGGGTGACGGGCATCGATTCTTCAGCCGGGCTGATCGCTTTGGCGCGAAAACATTTGCCGGGAGTGGATCTGCGCGTTCAAGACGCCAGAAGATTGAAGCTCGAGGGGCAGTATGACGCTGCGATCTCGACGTTCGATTCACTCAACCACATATTGACGATGAAAGAGCTTCGGGAAGTATTCGTGAGAGTGCATGGATCGCTGAAACGGGAGGGGCTGTTTGTGTTCGATATGAATCTCGAAGAAGCGTATGCCCACGAGCTGCGGGAATGGATGGTGGACCGAACCGAAGACAGCGTGAGCCTGGCGCGCGGCAGCTATGACCCGGTCAGCAAAAAGGCCGCGACGGAACTGATCTGGTTTGTGAATACCGGGCACGATGGTGTTTGGCGACAGCACCAAAGCGCTGTTGAGCAACGATGCTACGAAGAACGCGAGATTTTGCTGGCTGCCGGAGACGCTGGTTTTCGCGAAGTGGGGGCGATTCCGGCAAGAGACGCAGGAGTGACTGCGGAGCTGGGGTTTGGCAGGATTTTTTTCGTAGCGCGTGCTTAAGGGGTGGTCTACAATCCGTTTACCGCTTGCTGACGCGCGCGATTCTGAAAAATGTGGATATTAGGGGTGTGGGAAGACGCGCACGTCGATGCCTTCGGCGGCGCGGATTAAGCGATCCAAATCACTGCCGAAAGCGCGCTCCCACCAACTGTCGCGGC
>Ga0208480_1000213_pt1 | contig 22515 bp, 20 predicted proteins | sample NGESurshal092012_4_FD_184485 | JGI IMG/M metagenome (GOLD analysis project Ga0208480, IMG submission 184485) | Arctic peat soil microbial communities from Barrow, Alaska - NGEE Surface sample F53-1 shallow-092012 (SPAdes) | ecosystem: Environmental > Terrestrial > Soil > Wetlands > Peat ... | reverse complement strand
ACGGCGGGGACAGATTTAGGAATCCCAATTTCGGGAATGACGGGGCCGCATGCGGCCCCGTCCCGGACCGCACATGTGCGGTCCGGCCGGCCGGCGCATGCGCCGGCCGGTTACAGAGGCTTGCAAAGTGCATGCGGTCAGGCCGGTTGCGTCCTTGGAGCGAAGAAGGCTCGTAAGCCGAATGCGGTCAGGCCACATCGGCGTTCATGAGGGCAGAGGGAGGGATACGATCCGATCCGTGACGGCCACAATCATCGACGGCAAGGCCATAGCCGCCCGCGTGCGGGCAGACGTCGCACGCGATGTCGCCGAGCTCGTGGCCGGTGGCGTACAGCCACCCGGCCTTGCGACCGTACTCGTCGGCCAGGATCCGGCCTCGGCGGTATACGTGGGCGCCAAGCAGCGCGCCTGCGCGGAGGTCGGGATGACGCCGTACGACGAACGCCTCCCCGCCGATGCCACATTCGAGCAGGTCGCCGGTCGTTTGCAAGCGCTCAACGACGATCCGGCCGTCAGTGGCGTACTGCTGCAGTTGCCGCTGCCAGACCATCTCGATGGCCCGACGCTGACGGGTCTGATCGACCCGCGCAAGGACGTCGATGGACTCACGCCGATCAACGCGGGCTTGCTCTCGCTCGGGCGCCCGGGCCTGCGCCCCTGCACGCCGTCGGGGGTGATCGAGCTACTCGCGAGCGCAGGCGCACAGCTGGAAGGCGCCGAGGCAGTCCTCGTGGGCCGCTCGAACCTGTTCGGCAAGCCGATGGCGCAGCTGCTACTGGAGGCGAACGCGACCGTCACGATCTGCCATTCGCGCACGCGCGACCTGCGCGAGGTGTGCGCCCGCGCCGATATCCTGATCGCCGCCGTGGGTCGGGCAAGAATTGTCAAGCGCGACTTCGTCAAGCCCGGCGCGATCGTGATCGACGTGGGCATGAACCGTCTATCCCCAGAGGAGGCAGGTACGAAGAGCGGCCTCGTCGGCGATGTCGACTTCGCGGCGGTGAGCGAGGTCGCAAGTGCGATCACGCCCGTGCCGGGCGGCGTGGGCCCGATGACGATCGCCATGCTCTTGAGCAACACTTTGCAAGCGGCGCGTATCAAAAACGGCAAGGAGGACGTCACATGAGACTGGGTCGTCTGCGAGTGGGGGAGATCTTGGTATTGATCGGCGCCCTGGGCGTGCTCTTCGCTTTCACGCTCGATTGGTATCAAAACGCCGAACGCTCGTTTGACGCCTTTGACACGTTCGGCCCCGCCGTCGTGCTACTGCTGCTGTCCGCCATCGTGGCCCTCATCCTGGTTGTGACGACGGTTACGGAGCGCTCCACAGCCTTGCCGGTCGCTGCCGCGGTCTGGAGCACCGTGCTCGGGCTCGTGGCCGTCATCGCCGCGATCGTCAGATTGCTGGAGCGACCCCACGGCGCAACGTCCTTGTGTGCCGGAGCGTGGGTGGCCATGGCCGGCGCGCTCCTGATCGTGGTGGGCTCGTGGGAGTCGATGCGCGACGAACGCACTGGCCTGTACCAGCCGGCTGCCCCCGAGCCGCGCAAACTCTCAACCTAGAATGCGCAACCGATGATCGACCGCGAAGAGGTATTGCACGTAGCCGCTTTGGCGCGCATGCGTTTGAACGAGGAGGAGATCGAGCCGATGGCGCGCGAGCTCTCGGCCGTGCTCGACCACGTCGCCAAGATCGGCGAGCTAGACCTCGAGGGGGTGCCGGTCACCACGCATGTCGCCGAGGTAACGGGCAGGCTGCGCCCGGACGAGCCGTGCGAGTCGCTGCCGCGCGAGGTCGTGCTTGCGCAGGCGCCGGCTGTGAGCGGCGAGGGCTTCCTGGTTCCCTCGCCACAGGCATGACGATGCCGCGGGCTCGCCTCAGATGGGGACGCACGTGCCCGAGCGGCAGCCGCCGTTCGCCGAGCGCGATTCTCATCTCGCCCATCGCTTCGGAGAGTCGGCTCGCATGAGCGCGAATGAGATGTTGGAGTTGTCCGCCGCTGCCGCGGTGCGGGCGCTTACGGCCGGCGAGCTCGAGGCAAGCGAGCTGTTCGATGCCTACCGTGCGCGCGCGGGCGCCGACGAGCTGAACTGCTTCACCTGGATCACACCAGAGCAGGGCGCTCGGCAGGGTGCTCCCCAACCCGAAACTCCGCTCGGTGGCGTGCCGCTTGCGGTCAAGGACCTGTTCTGCACCGAGGGCGTGCCGAGCCAGTCGGGCTCGCGCATCCTCGAGGGCTACCTGCCGCCTTACACGGCCACTGTGGTCGAGCGCCTGCAGAGGGCCGGTGCACCGCTGCTTGCAAAGACCAACCAGGACGAGTTCGCGATGGGCTCCTCCAACGAGAACTCCGCCTACGGCCCGGTGCTCAACCCGTGGGATCGCACGCGCGTGCCAGGCGGCTCCTCCGGCGGTAGCGCCGCGGCCGTGGCGGCCGGCCTCGCGCCGTGGGCGCTCGGCACCGACACGGGCGGCTCGATCCGCCAGCCGGCGGCCCTGTGTGGGATCGTCGGTCTGAAGCCGACCTACGGCGCGGTCTCGCGCTACGGAATGATCGCCTTCGCTTCCTCGCTCGATCAGGCGGGTCCGCTGACCCGCGACGTCGGCGACGCCGCCCTGATGCTGCGCCACATGGTCGGCCGCGACGAGTGCGACGCGACCTCTTTGGACTTTCCACACGAGATCGCGCTGCCAAGCGCCGAGAGCCTCGAGGGAATCCGTTTGGGCGTGCCCGAGGAGCTCGCAGGCGAGGGCATCGAAGCGGGCGTCCTCGACGCTTTCAACGCGGGTCTGCGACAGGCCGAGCGATTGGGCGCGAAGATCGAGCAGGTGCGCCTGCCGCACGCCCCGCATGCGCTGTCTGCCTACTACGTGATCGCCCCGGCCGAGGCCTCCTCCAACCTTGCCCGCTTCGACGGTGTTCGCTACGGCCTGCGCGCCGACGCCGACGATTTGGTTGGCATGTACACGCGCACCCGCCACGACGGCTTCGGCGCCGAGGTCAAGCGGCGCATCATGCTCGGCACCTACGCCCTTTCTTCTGGCTATTACGACGCTTTCTACGGCCGCGCCCAGCGGGTGCGCACGAAGATCGTCGAGGACTTCCGCGCAGTCTTCGAGCAGGTCGATTTCGTCGTGACGCCGACAAGCCCGACCGTGGCCTTCGAGTTGGGGGCAAAGACTGGCGATCCGCTGTCGATGTACCTCAACGACTTCTGCACAGTGCCTATGTCGCTGGCCGGCATCCCTGCCATTTCGATCCCCTGTGGCCTGAGCGGCGCCGAGCATGGTCTCGGGCCTGGCGGGAAAGGGCTCCCGGTCGGCTTGCAGCTGGCCGGCCCGGCCTTCAGCGAGAACGCCCTGCTCGATGCGGCATACGCGCTGGAGCAGGCGCTCGGCTTCGACTCGGCCCCGGCGCGCCTGCCTGCCAGTGCCCGTCAGGGTGCCCACCGCGATGGTGGGTCCCCTGGAGAGCGCGCATGAGCAAGAACGACGTTTTTGCTTGGCGGCGAACTTTGGGTGTTTGTCTCCAAATCGGGGATGCCCCCCGCGCGCGCGGGGGGCATGGCCCATGACAACCAACTACGAGCCGGTGATCGGCCTGGAGATCCACATCCAGCTGGCCACGCGCACGAAGATGTTCTGTGGCTGCGAACTGTCATTCGGCGATCCCCCGAACACCCACACCTGTCCTGTCTGCCTGGGCCTACCGGGCGCCCTGCCGGTCGCCAACGCACGGGCGATCCACTTCGGCCTGATGATCGGGCTGGCGCTCGGCTCGACGCTCGCGCCGCGTTCGATCTTTCACCGCAAGAACTACTTCTATCCGGACCTGCCCAAGGGCTACCAGATCTCCCAGTACGACGAGCCCCTGTGCCTGGGCGGACAGCTCGCGGAGGTGCGTATCCACCGCGTGCACTTGGAGGATGACGCCGCCAAGCTCGTTCACGTCGGCTCGAGCGGTCGCATTCACGCCTCCGATGCGTCGATCGTGGATTTCAACCGTGGCGGGACGCCGCTGGCGGAGATCGTCACCGAGCCCGACCTGCGCTCGGCCGAACAGGCGGGGGAGTGGCTGCGGCTGCTGCGCACCACCATGCGCCGGCTCGGCGTCTCCGATGTGAACATGGAGGAGGGTTCGCTGCGCTGCGACGCCAACATTTCGCTGCGGCCGGCTGGGGAGAGTGAGCTCGGCACGAAGACGGAGCTGAAGAACATGAACTCTTTCCGCTTCATCGAACGCGGCATCCGCGCGGAGATCGTGCGCCAGGAAGAGATCCTCAGCGGCGGCGGTCGCGTGCTTCAAGAGACGCTCCACTTCGATCCCGACAGCGGCCGCATCACCTCGCTTCGCTCCAAGGAGCAGGCCCACGACTATCGCTACTTTCCAGAGCCGGACCTGGTGCCGGTGGCGGTCGAGGAGGCGATGCTCGATGCGGCGCAGGCGGCGACGCCGGAGCTGCCGGCGGCCAGGGCCGAGCGCTTCCAGGGGCTCGGCCTCAGCGTCGAAAGCGCGCGACGCCTGGCATTCACAGCCGAGCTCGGCGACTACTTCGAGGCGGGGTTGAGCGCTGAGGCTGATCCGGCGCCGGCCCCGCAGACGCTCGCCAACTGGATCGTCGCCGACCTGCTCGCGCGACTGGAGGACGGCCAGAGCCCGGCTGATTCGCGCGTGACCCCGACCGCGCTTGCCACGCTCTCGGGAATGGTCGGCGCCAAGCAGGTGAGCGTTGGCGCGGCCCGTCAAGTGCTCGACCGGCTCGTGGCGGAGGGGGGTGACCCGGCCGCGATTGTCGTCGCCGAGGGCCTCTCGGCGCTCGACGGAGGAGATGACCTCGCCGCGGTCGTGGCCGCCGCGCTGGCCGCCAACGCCGATGCCGCCGAGCGCGTCAAGGCCGGCAACGCCAAGGCGATCGGGCCGATCGTCGGCTATGTCATGCGCGAGACCAAGGGCCGCGCCGACGGCGGCGAGGTCACACGGCTCGTAAACGAGCAGTTGGGAATTTAATCCCAACTGTGCGAACCGCACCGCTGGCTGCGGCATCTCCGCACTCAGAACACCCCTACGGCCGACATTTTGGACGAAAGGCCAAACACATCGGGTCCGTCCAACGGCAATATGTTCAACATGAACAGGCCGAACTCAAATTCGATGGCCACTCCTCCTCGGCGGTTTCTCCTGCTGCCAGAGGACGCCGCGGAGGTTCCGGGCCAGGGTGTGCGCATCCGACGCTACCGCCTCACCAGCGTCGGGCGCTCCCATGGCCTTGATCGTCCTCCGGCGCAGTGCGCTGGGAATGTGCCACGGGTGCCATAGGTGTTCCGGGTTGGAACGCCAGGCGGATGGTGCGTGTAGTGCCAGGGATGGCGTGCAGTGCCAAACCTCGTCACGAGTCCCCTCCTCGTGGTGAATGAAGTACCCACCCATCCGCGGTCGGGCAGGGCCTCAGAGCCTGCCCGACCGCGGGTCCGTGGGTCCTCGTAAACGAGCGCGTGTGTCCGCCTCGGCGTCGCTGCTCGTCTCGATGCGCCTGCTTTTGAGCTACGCTCTGTGATGTGAGCCCTTCGAGCCAAGAACGCTCCACCTCAGGTTCGATCGGCCGCACGATCGTCGCGGTCCTGATCCTGCTGGTCGTCGGCTACTTCCTGTTGCACGTCCTGATCGGTGTCGCGATCGCGATCGCCGGCTTCGCCGTCGTCATCCTGGCGATCGTGGCCGTCGTCTGGGCCGTCAAGGTCCTGTTCTAGCCGGCGAGCAGGCGATGAGCGTTCCGGGAACTCGCACATGGCCTATCTAGTCATCTGCTTCTGTTTCGGTCTGGCCGGCGGAATAGTCGGTCGCATCAAGGGCAGCTCGTTCACGCTGTGGTTCTTGATTTCGGCAGTGGTGCCGTTCTTCGGACTGATCGCCGCGGTCGTCTATCGCAACGATCGCGACGAGCTGCGCCGGCAGTGCCCCAAATGCGGTCGCGTGACGATGCTCCACGACGCGCTCTGCACGCGCTGCGGCGAGGAGCTTGAGTACCCCGAGCAGGTGCTCATGCCCGAATCCTTCCAGGGCAGCGCCGCGCTTCACCCGGGCTGACGCCTTCGCGGACACCGGGATTTTCTGAGCTGTCATCACGAGGCTTGGATGGTCGCGGAGATCTCGCGCGGTCGGCAACTTCGGCTTGCCTAAGCCGATTTCGGCTGCCCTAAGCCGGTCTTTCGCATACGCTGTCGATGATGCCCGCGACGATCGAGAAGCCGACCGAGCAGGCGCACGAGTCGCGAATCGCGCGCCTGATCCATCGCGCCGGCTTCGAGGACGAGCGCTCGTTCGTGTTGCGGGTGGTGCAGCCGGCGCTGGTCGGGATGATCGACGGCACCGTCTCCTCGATCGCGCCGATCTTCGCGGCGGCGGTTTCTTCCAACTCGCACACGGCGTTCGTGGTCGGCCTGTCGACCGCGCTCGGCGCCGGCATCAGCATGGGAATCTCAGAGGCGCTGTCGGACACTGGCGAGAGCACAGGCCGCGGCTCGCCGCTGGTGCGCGGCACGATCACAGGCGCCATGACCGCGCTCGGTGGGATCTTCCATACGCTGCCGTTCCTGATCTCAGACACGCACAAGGCGCTGATCGTCGCCGGCTGCGTGGTCGCCGTCGAGCTGTTCGTGATCGCGTGGGTGCGCGAGCGCTTCCTTGACGTTTCGCTGCGCTCCTCGCTGATCGTGGTCACGCTCGCCGGCGCGATAGTCCTTGCCATCGGGGTCGCAATCGGCTCCTCCTGAGCGCAGGAATACTCGCTCGTGGCGGGAAAACCCGCTGGTAGACTTGTTTTCCTCACGAGGTCTCGCAGGGTCCTCGTCCCTTGATGATCGCGGATAGAACGAAAGGAGGTCGGTGCAATGCGTGCAGTTGACGCGGTGATGGAATGCTTGAAGGCGGAGGGCGTGGACGTCGTCTTCGGTCTACCCGGTGGCGCCAACCTCCCGACCTACGACGCTTTCGTCGACGGCGGCCTGCGTCACATCCTGGTGCGCCACGAGGCAGGCGGCGGACATGCCGCCGAGGGCTACGCCAAGGCCACGGGCAAGGTCGGCGTGGCGTTTGCCACCAGCGGTCCCGGTGCCACCAACTTGATCACCCCGATTTGCGACGCGATGATGGACTCTGTCCCTGTCGTGTTCATCACCGGTCAGGTGCGCACCGAGCTGCTCGGCACCGACGGCTTCCAGGAGGCCGACACGATCGGCATCACGATGCCGATCGTCAAGCACTCCTTCATGATCCAGGACCCTCTGGAAATCCCACGGGCGATCCACGAGGCGTTCTTCCTGGCGCGCAGCGGCCGGCCCGGCCCGGTGCTGGTCGACATCCCGCAAGATCTTTCCCGAGCGGAGATTCCCTATGAGCCGGTCGCCGACGTGCGCCTGCCCGGCTATCAGCCGACGCTCGAGGGCAACCAGAAGCAGATTCGCCAGGCCGCGAAGGCGCTCGCGGCGGCCCATCGTCCTGTGATCTATGCCGGCGGGGGCGTCGTCAACGCGAACGCCTCGAGCGAGCTCGTCGAGTTCGCCACCGCCGACCGCTTCCCGGTGACGTGCACCCTGATGGGCCTCGGCGCTTTCCCTGCACGGGTCGACGGGGCGCCCCATCCGCAGTGGCTCGGGATGCTCGGTATGCACGGCACCCGCGCGGCCAACTACGCGATGGACGAGGCCGACCTGATCTGTGCGGTCGGAGCTCGCTTCGACGACCGTGTGACCGGCAAGCTCTCCGAGTTCGCCCCGAACGCGAAGTTCATCCACATCGACGTCGATCCGGCTGAGATCTCGAAGAACATCCCGGCGCACATCCCGATCGTTGGCGACGCCAAGCACGTGCTCGCCAAGCTGCTGGTCGAGTACCGCGCGCTCAGCGCCCCCAGCGACCGTTTGAACGAGTGGTGGGAGCGGATCGAAGGCTGGCGTGAGAAGTATCCGCTCACCTTCGAGGATTCCAGCGACACCGAGATCAAGCCGCAGTACATGGTCCAGGCATTGCACGAGGCCACGGGCGGCGAGGCGATCCTGACCAGCGACGTCGGCCAGCACCAGATGTGGGCTGCCCAGTACTACGACTTTCCCGCGCCGCGGCGCTGGATCAACTCGGGCGGCCTCGGCACGATGGGCTTCGGCCTACCCGCGGCGATGGGCGCCGCCGTCGGTTGCCCCGAGCGGACGGTCTGCTGCATCGCCGGCGACGGCTCGGTGCAGATGAACGCCCAGGAGCTGGCCACCTGCGCTCAGGAGAAAATACCGATCAAGGTCTTCATCATGAACAACGGCTACCTGGGCATGGTGCGCCAGTGGCAAGAGCTGTTCTGGGACGGTCGCTATAGCCATGTGGAGACCGGCGACTACCCCGATTTCGTCAAGCTCGCCGAGGCCTATGGCGCCACCGGCATGCGCCTCGACGACAAGACGACGCTCGTGGAGGACATGAAGCGCGCGATCGCGACCGACGGCCCGGTGGTGGTCGACGTGAAGGTCACGCGCGAGGAGAACACCTATCCGATGATCCCCGCGGGGCAGGCTGCCCGCGAGATGGTGGGGTGAGTGCTCATGAGTGAGCCGGCCACCAAGGAACCGCTGAGCCTGGAGGCGCTGCAGGCCTCCGGCAACATTCGCTCGGGGCGCAAGCACGTCCTCTCGATCCTGGTCGAGAACAAGTCAGGCGTGCTCACTCGCATCGCGGGCCTGTTCGCCAGGCGCGGCTTCAACATCGACACGCTCACCGTCGGGCCGACCGACGACGATCACATCTCGCGTGTGACGTTGACCGTCGACGGCGCGATCCACCCGATCGACCAGGTCACAAAGCAGCTGCACAAGCTTATAAACGTTTTGAAGATCCGCGATCTGGAGCCGACCGACACGGTGGCGCGCGAGTTGGCGTTGTTCAAGATCTCAGCCGACGGCGCCCAACGCGGGGAGCTGATGCAGATCACCGAGATCTTCCGCGGCAAGGTGGTGGACGTCACCAAGCGCTCGGTGATCGTCGAGGTCACGGGCACGACCGAGAAGGTCGAGGCGTTCGAGAGCATGGTGCGACCGTTCGGCCTGATCGAGATGATGCGCACGGGGGAGATAGCGATAGCGCGGGGTAGGGCGGAGACCTGAACCGGGCGGTGGGCGCCGGCGGGCGTCGCTTGGGCTGTTATTTAAGGGCTGTGGGTAGATATACAATTTACGAAACTTACGATGGTAACTACGAATTGTATAGCAATAGTAATTTCGCAAAAAGAATGACCACCATCGTGCCCCCCGCCCATTGCTGGTGAGCCTGTGACCGCCGCCGCCGCCGCCGCCGCCGCCGCCGGCGAGCGCTCGCCGTACACGCTCGAGGAGCCCGACCACGAACGCTTGGCCGCGCGGCTCGACCTCGCGCTCCAGCGGGCGCGCCGCTCAGGGCAACCCACGCTTGCGACCATCACCTGCGCGCTCCCCGAGCACGTGGATCCTTCAGCTGTCGTCTGTGCCTCGCGTCGTGCCGGCGAGCCGTGGTTCGTCTTCGAGCAGCCCGATCGCGGCGCCGCTGCGCTGGCCGGGCTCGGTGAGGTGATCCGCATCGAGGACTCGGGGCCAGATCGTTTTGCAACCGTCGCCGACCGCTGGCGCTCGCTGTCGGCGAAGGCGGTTGCCGACTCGCCGGGTGAGCCGGGCGGTGGGGGTCCGGTGGCCGTCGGCGGCTTTGCCTTCGCTCCCGACGGCGGCAGCTCTCCGGCTTGGCATGGCTTCGAGCCGGCGTCACTGGTTGTGCCCGAGGTGACGTTGACTCGAGAGGAGCACCACGGCGAGCGCCGTGTACGCATGACCCTCGCAGCCTTGACTCAACCGGATGACACCGCCGCAGAGCTGTTGGCGGCGCTCGGTCGGCGCTTGGAGGAGCTCGCCGGCCCGCCGCTACCGCTGCTCGATCCTGCCCCCACGGGCCGCTTTCAGGTCTCGAGCGGCATGCCTCCCGAGCACTTCGAGGCCGCCGTCGCGCGCGCCACCGAGACGATTCGCGCGGGCGATCTGCAGAAGATCGTGCTCGCGCGCGAGGTGCAGGTGCACGCCCCGAGCGACTACGATCCCGCGGCCGTGTTCGGCGTGCTGCGCGACGCCTTCCCCTCTTGCTTTGTCTTCTGCATCGGGCGTGGCGATGCCACTTTGGTGGCAGCGAGCCCCGAGCTGCTGGTGCGCCGCGAGGGCCAGCGTGTCAGCACGATCGCGCTGGCGGGCTCCACGCGTCGCAGCGCCGACCCGGCCGTCGACGCGCACCTCGGCGAGCAGCTGATGCGCGACGAGAGCTACCGCGAGGAGCATGCGATCGTGGCGAGGCGCATCGAGCGCACGCTCAACCGCTACGCGATCTGGGTCGCCACCCCGCCCGAGCCGACGCTCGTGCGTATGGCCAACATCCAGCATCTGGCTACCCCGATCCGCGCCCAGCTGGCCGCGCCGGTGGAGGCGATCGAGCTGGCCGGCCTGATGCACCCCACGCCGGCCGTCGGCGGCGAGCCCTCAAAGCTGGCGCTGGGCTTGATCCCGGCCCTCGAGGGCCTCGACCGTGGCTGGTACACAGGCCCGGTCGGCTGGACCGACGCGGCAGGCGACGGCGAGTTCTGCGTCGCATTGCGCTGCGCCCTGTTGCGCGGCAACGTCGCGCGTTGCTATGCGGGTAACGGGATCGTGCGCGGGTCAAGGCCGGCGGCCGAGCTCGCGGAGACCGAGGTCAAGTTGCAGGCTTTGCTGCCGCTGCTCACAAGCTGAGCTCGCTGAGCGGCGCAATATGCGTCCTGCCTCCCTTGTGTGCAACGCACACTGCTGTCGGTGCGTTCATGTCTTGCTTGCTCGGCGAAACTCAGAAGCTGAGGGTCTCGGACACGGCGCTCCAAACACGGCTGTGCAGCTCGACGTTCGCGGTCCGCACGGTGCGGCATTCGAGGATCGTCGAACGAGTGGATGCCAGCGCTCGCTCCAGCGCTGCGCGAAACGCGGCCACGTCTTGTACGGCCTCGTGGTTCAGGCCATACAGCTTTGCCGCCGAGGCGAAGTCGAGGCCGGTGGGAGTCGCTATGTGCCGGGTGTAGATGTCCTGGGGTGCTGTTTCGTCGCCACGGTCGCCGAGCGGGTCTCCTGAGCTGGACATAGCCGGCGTCGAGTCTCGCGCCACCTCGGCCACCGGCAGGAAATCGAAGATCCCGCCGCCTTCGTTGTTGATCAGCACGATCGTCAACTTCAAATCGAGCCGGCGCGCGGCGAGCAGGGCGCTGAGGTCGTAGGCGAGCGCCACGTCTCCGATCAGCAGCACAACCGGATCACGGCTCGCGGCAACTGCGCCAAATGCGCTCGAGACGGTCCCATCGATCCCGTTGGCGCCGCGGTTGCACAGCACCCGCGGCGGGTCTGGCCGTACCGGCCAGAAGGTCTCGATGTCGCGCACCGGCATCGAGGACGCCACGAACAGCGTCGCCTCCTCGGGCAGCAGCACACCGAGCTCGGCGGCTACCGCCGGCTCGCTGCAGCCACTGGCAGCCAGCACGCCCAGGATCGCCTCGGCGGCCAGCTCGTCGCCGCTGCGCCAGCTCGCCAACCAGTCACGGTCAGGCGCGGCCGAGCTTTCGAGCAACTTGCTCAGGGTGCTCAGTGCGGCTGCGGGCTCGACTGTGAGCGAACTCGAAAGGACGCTTGCCGGGTCTTGCCAGGCGGCCTCCGGATCGAGCGCAAACTGGGGGATGTCGCTGAGGCCGGCAAGCCAGGTGCGCAGCGGCTTTGAGACGGGCAGGTCGCCAACGCGCAGGACGAACTCGGGCGCATGCTCGTGCATGAACTTTGGTTCGCGCAGCAGGGCGTCGTAATGCGCGATGGCTGCATCTCCACGTCGCGCACCCGACATCGGATCGGCGAGCAACGGCCAACCGAGAAGCTCGCAGAAACCCGCCGCGGCATGGCCAAGCTGTGTGTTGCGCTCGTGGCGCCCTGCGACAAGTACGCCGCGCGGGGATGAGCGAACAAGCTCCAGCAGTGTGCTTGGGGTGGAGTCGAGGGCGCTCGCGGTCGGCGGGGGAGCACTCAGGGTCGAGCGGGCGGTGCTCGAGGTCGAGGCGAAAGTAATCGGCTGCGCCAAACCAGACGCCACCTCACCCGTCGTGTCCAGCTCCAGGTCCTGAGCGGGCCGGATCAGGTAGGGCCGCCCATCCGGTCGACCCTCGCGGGGTAGGCCGGGAAGCTCGTCGCAGACGAGCGGCTCGCGCAAAGGGAAATTGAGGTGCACGACTCCCGGTCGGCCTTCCAGCGCCGTCCACCAGGCGCGGCAAGCAAGCGTGCGCGCCCACCGCAAGCGCTCCGCGTTGGCCTCATGTGTGCCGACCTCGAAGAACCACTTGGCAAAGCCACCGAAGATCTTCAGCTGGTCGATCGTCTGCCCGGCGCCGAGCTCGCGCAGCTCCGGTGGCCGGTCGGCGCTCAGCACGATCAGGGGCACGCGCGCCTCGTGCGCCTCGACGACCGCCGGCAACAGCTCCGCGACGGCGGTCCCAGAGGTGCAGGCGATAGCGACTGGCACCCCCGAGGCCTTTGCGAGCCCGAGGGCGAAGAAGCCGGAGCAACGCTCGTCTATGTGCGAATGGCAGCGCAAGCGCTGCTCGCGGGCAAGGCTCAGCACGAGCGGTGTGCAGCGAGAGCCCGGCGAGGTGCAGGCATCGCGCATGCCGCAACGCGCGAGCTCCTCGACGAGCGCGCCGAGCAGCTCGTAGGTGTCGGTGGCAGAGGTCATCGGGATGCTGGGCGCTTCATTTCATGATTGGGGTTGACAGTTCATAGGATGTGGTGGTGGTCGAAGATGTTGTCTTGTTGCACGGATTCGGAGGGACGCGCGGCGCATGGGCGGCTGTGGAGAAGCTTTTGCCGCCTCCACGCTATCGTCCGCTCGCGCTCGACCTCCCGGGACACGGCGACTTGGCCGACGTGCGTCCGCCGATCACTTTCGCCAAGTGCGTGGCCAGCGTGCTCGAGCGCAGCCCCAAGCGCTTCGTGCTGGGCGGCTATTCGATGGGCGGTCGTATCGCTCTGAACATCGCCCTGCAGGCGCCGCAGAGGGTTGAGCGCCTTGTTCTGGTCTCGGCGACGGCCGGCATCCAGGACCCAACTGAGCGCGCCGCGCGCCGCCGCAGCGATCGTCGCTTTGCCAAGGAAATCGCACAGGGCTCGATCGAGGAGTTCATCGAGCGCTGGCGCTCCAAGCCGATGTTCGCGGAGGACCCGCCTGAGGTAGACGCGCTCGCTCGCGCCGACCAGGCGCTCAACGGCCCGCGCGGCGTCGCGGCGGCGTTGCGCGGCATAGGCGCCGGCGAGATGCCGCCGCTGTGGGAGAAGCTCGCGGAGCTCGAGATGCCGGTGATCGTCGTGGCGGGGCACCGCGATCGCAAGTTTGTGCGAACGGGCGAACGGATGGTCAAGCTGCTGCCCGACTCGCTGTTGAAGGTGACCGGCGGCGGTCACTGCCTGCTGTTCGAGAACCCCAAGAACGTAGCGATGGCGCTGGCGTAGGGGGAGCGGTGTCGCCCCACGGCCTCACCGGACCGATGGCGGGGTGGCAAGGTGGCGAGGGCGCGCAAACTTGGGCGCTCGTCACAACGGCTCGACGCCGAGCCCCGGGCCTCGGGGCACCGCGATCTCGCCCTGTACGGGCGCGAGCTGCTCGTCTAGCCCTTCGAACATCGAGAGCGTGGCCAGGCCGCAGGCGGGTAGCGGCCCGCGCGAGGCGAGTGCCGCTGCGGCATGGACTCCGGCGGCGACCCCCAACGGTCCGTCGAGCGTAGAGGCGACGTAAACCTCCGCGCCGGAGGCGCGCACGAGCGTGGCGGCCGCCAGCAGCCCCGAGATGCCGCCGCAGCGGGAGATCTTCAGACAGACCGCGTCGGCCACCCCGGCCGTCAGCGCGCCGTGCTCAGCCGCCGTCTCATCGATCGCCACGCGTGTTGCAACGCGGTCGCGCACCTCGCGCACCCCCGCGAGACCGTGGACAGGCTCCTCGACGAGCTCCAGTCCGGCGGGAGCGAGCGCTTCGATGCTGCGCACCGCCTGCTCGACATCCCAAGCACCGTTGGCGTCCACACGCAACGCGATGTGGGGACCGGCGACCGCCCGCACCGCCGCGACACGACCGGCGTCATCGCCGACCCCGACCTTGACCTTCAGGCACCTGAAGTCCTGTTCGACGGCGAGCTTCGCTTGCCGGGCCGCGCCGGCGCGATCGACGGCCGACAGGGTGGCGTTTACCGGGACCGCCGGTGCCGGCGTATCGGTCAGGAGTGAGGCGATCGGACGGCCCGCCCGCCGTCCGGCGCGATCCCACAACGCGAGGTCGATCGCCGCGAACGCCTCTGGCAGGTCGTCTGCGCGGCGGCAGGCATCGACGATTTCCGAGCCGTTCATGTTGCCGGTATCCGCTCCGTCGCCTGCACCGGTGCGCCTGCCCGAGCCGACGCTTTCGATCACCGGTCGGTATCGCTCGAGCGCCGCTTCGACGCGCGCGATGCTCACCCCGTCGTAGGCCTCCAGCGGCGCCGCCTCGCCATAGCCGCTGACGCCGTCCTCGCCGGCGATCGCAACAATCAGCAGCTCGCGCTCGGCGACGGCGCCGTAGGCGCTTTGCAGGGGCTCGCGCAGGCGCAGCGCATGCCGCCGCACGTCCATCTTCATCGCGGCTCGCTTCCTGTCGCTCGACTCCGCTTGCGGGGAGCCGGTGGTAGAGGAGAAGCGATGGTCACGGCCGCATCTCCCCGCAGCGCTCGAGACGTCCGCGAGAGATGGTTGGTTTCCGCCTCAAATCCCCCCGCTTGCGAGTATTCCGGCGGCGAACAGCAGGCAGAAGAGGAGTTGCAGCATGCCCGTCCTGGCCAGAGCGCCGTTCAGCGCGGGGCCATCGACGCGCGAGCGAACGACTCGCACGAGCGGGATCGCGAGCGGGATCGCAAGCCACGGCAATAGCAACCATGCGGTCATCGAGCCGAGCGCCCAGCACAGCGGCACGAGCACGAACGCGCCGGCGACCATCGCTGTGTAAAGCGCGCGTGTGCGCTCTCGCCCGAGGCGCACGGCAAGTGTGCGCTTGCCGGCGCGTCGATCGGTCTCAAGGTCGCGCACGTTGTTGACGACGAGGATCGCGCTTGCCAACAGGCCGACAGGCACAGCGCAGGCGTACGCCTGCCAGGGCAGTTCCTGTACCTGTACGAAATAGGAGCCGCTGACGGCCACGATCCCGAAGAAGAGGAACACGAACAGCTCGCCGAGCCCCTCGTAGCCGTAGGGCCGCGGGCCGCCGGTGTAGAGCACTCCTGCGAGGATCGAGACACCACCGACCGCGATCAGCTCCCAGCCGGCGACGAACACCAGATAGAGCCCACACAGCACCGCCAGTCCGAAGGTGACATACGTCGCGAGCAGCACGCTGCCGGGCGGTACGAGCCCACCCGCGGTCACGCGCACCGGCCCGAGCCGGTCCTCGGTGTCGGCCCCGCGGCGCGCGTCGGAGTAGTCGTTTGACAGGTTGGTCCCAACCTGGATGAAGATCGCGCCGAGCAGCGCCGCGACGAACGCGAGTGGGCGGAAGTGCCCGGCGCCGAGCGCCAGTGAGGTGCCGACGAGAACCGGCGCAACGGCCGCCGGCAGTGTGCGCGGGCGTGCCGCCATCAGCCAGATGTGCACAGCGCTCGAGGCTTTCGGTGTCGGCGCGGCGGCCGGCGTGGGTGCGCCGACGGTGCCCATGGCGGTCATGCTCGACTCGCTCTCATTTGGTCAGGTCGCATTTGGAGATGCCCTCTACGGTCATGTCCCATGTTCCAATCAGCTGGCTGCCTGTTCATTTGCAAGCGGGTCACGGCCGTGACCTACGCCCGCCTCGGGAACTGGTCGAAGTCTGGCCGGCGCTTTTGCTTGTAGGCCTCGCGGCCCTCTTTGGCCTCCTCGCTGCCGTAGAACAGCAGGTTGGCGTCGTGCGCCAGTTGCTGGATGCCGGCGAGCCCGTCCTCGGCGGCGTTGAAGCTCGCCTTCAGCAGGCGCAGTGAGAAAGGCGACAGCGCGAGCATCTCCCGACACCATTGAACCGTCTCCTCCTCCAAGCGCTCTAGCGGGACGACCGTATTGACCAGTCCCATCTGAAGCGCCTGCTGAGCGTCGTATTGGCGACACAGAAACCAGATCTCCTTGGCCTTCTTGGGACCCACCACGTTTGCCAAGAGGCCCGCGCCGAAGCCGCCGTCGAAAGAGCCGACGCGCGGTCCGGTCTGGCCGAAGCGGGCATTCTCGGCGGCGATCGTGAGGTCGCACACCAAGTGCAAGACGTGGCCGCCGCCGACGGCGTAGCCGGCCACCATCGCCACCACCGGCTTGGGTAGCCGCCGGATCTGGATGTGCAGGTCGGTCACGTGAAAGCGCCCGGGGCGGGTGGGATCTGGATTAGCGGCCTCGTCCTCGGCGAGGTAGCCCGAGTCGCCGCGCACGCGCTGGTCGCCACCCGAGCAGAAGGCAAGCGGTCCCTCGCCGCACAGCACGATCGCGCCGACCTCGGGGTCCTCGCGCGCCATCTCGAACGCCTTGGAGAGCTCGACGACGGTCAGTGGGCGGAAAGCGTTTCTGACCTCCGGGCGGTTGATCGTGATCTTCGCGATGCACGGATGTCCCCGCTCGGGCGCCTCGTTGTCGCCCATTGCGCCGCCGTGGGCGGAGATGTCCTCAGTGTCGGGGGCGCCTGGCTCGACTGACTTCTCGTAGCGGATGTCGGTGAAGCTGGCGGCTGCTGTCCAGGTGGTGCTCAAGGTCGATCGCTGCTCCTGTCTTGGATCGGCGCACGCGCGCGCCGAAGATTCAAAGCGAAGGCTAGCCTGTGAGCCATGCAGGTCGAGGCATGGCTCACGCGAGCCGCGCGTACGGCGCCTACTCTCACAGCGCTGCAGGCGCCGGATGCACAGCTGTCATATGCCGAGCTGGAGCTGGCGGCGGGCGCCGGCGCGCTGGAGTTGGCCGAGCGCGGTGTACGCGCCGGCGAGCGGGTTGCGATCGCATTGCCGCCTGGTGGCGCCTTCGCGCAGGCGCTGCACGCCTGTTTTCTGCTGGGGGCTGTGGCGGTCCCACTCGACCTGCGCCTGACAGCCTCAGAGCGCGAGCGCATCGCCGACGGCGCGACGGTGCTCGTGGAGGAGCCGTTGGCGGCTGTGGTGGGAGCTGGGGGAGAGGCGCAGGCGCTCGCGCGGTGCGCCACACACGATCTCGCTGCAGTCTGTGCGGTGATCCACACATCCGGCACGACATCCGATCCCCGTCCAATCGAGCTCACGTACGGCAACTTCCTTTGGAGCGCGATTGGCTCCGCGGTGGCGCTTGGCGTCGAGCAGAACGAGCGTTGGCTGTGCGCGCTGCCGCTCTCGCACGTCGGCGGGCTGTCGATCTTGATTCGCAGTGCGATCTATTCGACGACCGCTGTGATCCACGAGCGCTTCGAGACCGAGCGCGCGCTCGCTGCGATACGCGAGGAGCGCGTCACGCTCGTCTCGCTTGTCTCGACAACGCTTGCGCGCCTGCTCGATGCCGGCTTGAGCAATCCGCCGCAGCTGCGCTGCGCGCTGACGGGTGGCGGACCGGTGCCGGCCGCGCTCGTGCGACGTGCGCGCGCGGCGGGTGTGCCTGTGCTCGAGACTTACGGGCTTACCGAGTGCTGCTCGCAGGCGGCCACAGCACCGCTGGGTGCCTTGGCAGCGAGCGAGGGGGCGCGCGCGGCGGGAGTCTCCGCGGAGCTGGCGCCGGACGCTCCCGTGGATGTCGGAAAAGCTCCCCTTTTGCGGAACACGCCCTTTGGCGGGCCGCCCCCCGACTTGGGCGCAGGAGTGCCGCTGTTCTGCACGCGCACCGAGATCGCCTCCGACGGGGAGATCCTGCTCTCCGGTCCCACCGTCGCGCGTGGCGCCAAGGCCGCGGATGGTCGCCTGCACACCGGCGATCTCGGGCGCATCGACGAGCGCGGCTTTCTGCATGTCACGGGCCGCAAGGCTGAGACGATCGTCAGCGGCGGCGAGAACGTCGCGCCGAGCGAGGTGGAGGCCGTGCTCGAATCATGTCCAGGTGTGGTGGAGGCAGCGGTCGTGGGACGCCCGGACGAGCAGTGGGGCGAGGCCGTCAGCGCGATCGTCGTAACCGCCTCGCAAGCCACCGTCAGCGAGCATGTCGTGCTCGAGCACTGTGCCGCGCGCCTGGCCTCGTTCAAGGTGCCCAAGCATGTGACTTTTGCCTCAGAGCCCCTTCCTCGCACGGCGTCTGGCAAGCTGTTGCGAAGGGAGCTGTAATGGGATCTTGTGATGAGCACCGTTCAACCTGAGGAAGGGCGTGGCAAGCAGGCGGCGCGCGAGCACCGCGCGGCGAGCCTTGCCCACTGGGAAGAGGCGGCTTCGGGCTGGGTTGCGCGCCAGGCCACGCTGCGCGAGCTCTCAGCCCCAGTGTCGCACTGGATGATCGACGCGGTCGACCCTCAGCCCGGTCAGCGAGTGCTCGAGCTGGCGGCAGGCCTTGGGGAGACGGGTTTCCTCGCCGCCGAAATGGTCGCCCCCGTGGGGGGAGTCATCACCAGCGACCAGGCTGACGCGATGCTCGACGGCGCGCGCAAGCGTGCCGGCGAGCTGAACCTCACGAATGTCGAGTTTCAAGTGCTCAACGCCGAATGGATCGACCTGCCGGTCGCGAGTGTGGATGCCGTGCTCTGCCGCTGGGGCTACATGCTGATGGTCGACCCGCTGGCGGCCCTGACCGAGACGCGTCGCGTGCTGCGCCCCGAAGGGCACGTGGCGCTGGCGGTATGGGACGCGATCGAGCACAACCCGTGGGCGCTGCTGCCGGGCGCCGAGCTGCTCGAGCGCGGTCTGATCGAGCCGCCCCCACAGGGCGCTCCAGGACCGTTCGCGCTCGGCGAGAAGCAGCGTGTGCGCGACCTGCTGGAAGGCGCCGGCTTCGACGAGGTATGGGTGGAGCGTTTGAACCTGACCCAGAAGGCGTCGAGCTTCGACGAGTTCTGGGAGACGACGCTCGACATCGCGCGCGTCTTCCACGACGCGGTGCTCTCGCGTCCGGAGTCGGAGGTCGCCGAGATCCGCGACAGCTTGGCCAAGCGCTTTGCGCCCTACACGGCCGCGGACGGCTCGCTGGAGATACCGATGCGCACCTTGATGGGAGTCGGCACGGCCTGAGCGCCTCGGACTCGAAGACACCGAAAAGCGTGTGCACGTAGACACCCCCTTTTCGTGACACGCTGATTTCGAAAGCGTGTGCACGTAGACACCCCCTCTTCGTGACACGCTGATTTCGAAAGCGTGTGCACGTAGACACCCCCCTTTCGTGACACGCCGATTTTGAACACTCAAAACCCAGCGGACCGCCTCGACACGGTCGGTCGGATACGCTGGCGTCATGCTCTATGACGACGACGCAGACCTCCACCTCCTCGACGGCAAGACCGTCGCGATCCTCGGCTACGGCTCCCAAGGCCACGCCCACGCCCTCAACCTGAAGGACTCCGGCGTCAAAGTCGTGGTCGGCCTGCGCGAGGACTCCTCCTCGGTCGCCAAGGCCCGCGCGGACGGTCTGGAGGTGCTCTCGCCGGTCGAGGCCGCGAGCCGCGGCGACCTGGTGATGATGCTCGTGCCCGACGAGCTGCACCATCAGGTTTGGGATGAAATCTCAGACGGCATCGCCGAGGGCAACGCGCTTTTGTTCGGACACGGCTTCTCGGTCCACTACAAAGAGGTGGTGCCGCCCCCGGGTGTCGATGTGGCGATGGTCGCTCCCAAGGGCCCCGGCCACCTTGTGCGGCGCCAATTCACCGAGGGTAGCGGCGTGCCTGGGCTGATCGCCGTCGAGCAGGACGCGACCGGCAATGCTCGCGCGCTTGCGCTGGCCTACGCCAAGGGCATTGGCTGCACGCGCGGGGGCGTGATCGAGACGACCTTCAAGGACGAGACCGAGACCGATCTGTTCGGTGAGCAAGCCGTGCTCTGCGGCGGCGCCTCCGAGCTGGTGCAGGCCGGCTTTCAGACGCTGGTCGACGCCGGCTATGACCCGGAGATGGCCTATTTCGAGTGTCTGCACGAGCTCAAGCTGATCGCCGATTTGATGTACGAAAAGGGTCTTGCCGGCATGCGCTATTCGATTTCCAACACCGCCGAGTACGGCGACTACACGCGCGGCAAGCGTGTGATCACCGAGGAGACGCGCGAGAAAATGCGCCAGATCCTCAAAGAGATCCAGGACGGCGATTTCGCCCGCGAGTGGATCGCCGAGAACCGCGCCGGCCAGGAGAACTTCAAGCGCATGCGCGCCGAGCAGGCCGACTCGCAGGTCGAGCACGTCGGCGGCGAGCTGCGCTCGCACATGGCCTGGATAAAAACCTCGTTCTGATGCCGGACCGTCCCGTCGATCGCGTGATGGGACGCGAGCTGCGCGGCGGGGAGTTCAAGCGCCAGGACAGTCACTTCCGCGAATGGGTTGGCGTGCACCCGCTGACTGGGCAGCGCGGGCTTCCCGTGAGCGCCGGGCGCTACCACCTGTACGTGTCGCTTGCCTGTCCCTGGTGTCATCGTGCCGCGATCGTGCGCGAGCTGGCTGGGCTGGGCGAGGCAGTGCCGATCCACTACGTGGCGCCCTTCCGCGACGAGCATGGCTGGGCGTTCACGGGCGAGCGCTTCGAGGATGGCCCGGGTGGGCTCTATGTCGACCCGGTAAACGGCTGGAAGTTCATGAGCGAGGCTTACCTGCGCAGCGATCCGAGCTATGACGCGCGTGTAACGGTGCCGGTGCTTTGGGACACGCAGAGCAAGCGCATCGTCAACAACGAGTCCAGCGACATCATCCGCATGTTCGCCGCCGACTCGCTTGGTCGGCTGGGCAGCAAGGACGCCAAGCTCGACCTCTATCCACCCGCTTTGCGCGCGGACATCGACGAGGTCAACCTGCGCGTGTACGACACGATCAACAACGGCGTCTACAACGCGGGTTTCGCCCGTCTGCAAGGGGCCTACGAACGTGCCTTCAAACGTCTGTTCGAGAGCTTTGCCTGGCTGGAGGAGCTGCTCGCCAAACGGCGCTACCTGCTCGGCGAGCAGATCACCGAGGCCGACTGGCGACTGTTCCCGACGCTCGTGCGCTTCGACGAGGTCTACCACCTGCACTTTCGCTGCAACTTCAGGCGCATCGTCGAGTACCCCAACCTGTGGGCCTACACGCGCGAGCTGTACCAGTGGCCTGGGGTGGCGCAGACCGTGGCGATGGGGCAGATCAAGCGCCACTACTACACGACCCACGACGAGCTCAACCCGAAGCACATCATCCCGCTCGGCCCCGCTCCGGATTGGGAGGAGCCGCACGGGCGGGGGTAGCTCGCGGTTCGCTACACTCGCAAGCGTCGTCGCGACTGGCGCACTAGGTGGAGTTCACCACCGGGGAGCGACGAGCTGTTCTGCCGCGCGCCTGGGCATCCTTCGATCATCGACACTCCCGCGAGGACGCCCATGACGCCGAATCCCCAAGCGCAAGAGACCCAACTCGAGATTCCCGCCGCGCTGAAGCCCGCCGACGGGCGCTTCGGCTGCGGCCCTTCGAAGGTGCGCCCCGAGGCGTTGCGGCGCCTGGCGAGCGACGGGGCGGCGCTGATGGGGACATCGCACCGCCAGAAGCCGGTCAAGGGGCTCGTGGGCGAGGTTCGCGCGGGTCTTGCCGAGCTGTTCTCGCTACCGGAGGGCTACGAGGTCGCGCTCGGCAACGGCGGCGCTACCGCTTTCTGGGATGCGGCCTCCTTCGGTCTCATCGAGCGGCGTGCTCTGCATCTTGCCTTTGGCGAGTTTTCCCAGAAGTTCGCGACCGTCACGAGCGACGCTCCCTTCCTCGAGGACCCTGTGGTCGTCAAGGCCGAGCCGGGCAGCGCGCCGAGCGCCGAGGAGCTCGAGGCGGCGCTTGCGGGTGTCGAGGGCGATGTCGACGCGATCGCCTGGGCGCACAACGAGACTTCGACCGGCGTGATGGCGCCGGTGCTGCGTCCGGCAGCGGCCGGCGACGCGCTGGTGCTGATCGACGCCACCTCCGGCGCCGGGGGCCTGCCGGTTGACGTGTCCCAGGCCGATGCCTATTACTTCGCCCCGCAGAAGTGCTTTGCCGGGGATGGGGGGCTCTGGGCTGTGTTGCTGAGCCCCGCGTCGGTGGAGCGGATTTCGCGGATCGAGGCCTCCAAACGCTTTACGCCTGCTTCTTTGTCGCTGCCGATCGCGCTTGAAAATTCGCCCAAGGATCAGACCTACAACACCCCGGCATTGGCGACATTGTTCCTGCTGGCCGATCAGATCCGCTGGATGCTCAACGGCGGCGGGCTCGCCTGGTGTGTGGCGCGCAGCAGCGAGTCCTCCACGCACCTGTACGAGTGGGCCGAGCAGAGCCGGTACGCGACCCCGTTCGTCGCGGCGCCGGCCAGCCGC
>Ga0208480_1000210_pt1 | contig 22859 bp, 23 predicted proteins | sample NGESurshal092012_4_FD_184485 | JGI IMG/M metagenome (GOLD analysis project Ga0208480, IMG submission 184485) | Arctic peat soil microbial communities from Barrow, Alaska - NGEE Surface sample F53-1 shallow-092012 (SPAdes) | ecosystem: Environmental > Terrestrial > Soil > Wetlands > Peat ... | reverse complement strand
CCGGCGCGCCGGCCGCCTCGGCGAGCCCCGGGTTGTCGGGGTGCATCGAGGCGACCGCGGGTAGCCCGGCAGCCGCCGCTGCGGCGGCGATCCGAGCGCATGCGAGGCCGTAGCGCCCGCTCGTGAAGGCGGGCCCCGCGACGAGGAGATCGGCGCCGCGGGCGCGGGCCTCGTCGAGAAGGGTGGCTGCGAAGTCCGCGTGCCCGGAGGCGTAGTCGTCGCCGCAGACGGCCGTCGCGACGATCTCGTGCTCGTCGCCCAGGACCGCCGCCAGGCGTCGACCGGGGCCCAGCGGACCGTCGTGCATCACCGGTCCGGTGCCGGCGGCATCTTCGCCGCCGACGCCGGCAAAGAACTGGTTGATGTAGTGGACGACCTTCACCGGACGACCCTCATTACGCGGCCTCGTAGCACGTGAGCTGGCCCCAGCCGAGCGGGCTCAGCGCGCAGTAGATCGCCGCGACAGGCAGCTCGAGCGCGTCCGTGGCCGGCCGGTCGAGCAGGGCGAGCCGGTCGCGGCCGAGCGCCCGGTCGCAGGCCGGAAGGCGCAGCAGCTCGTCGTAGTTGCCGACGCTGACCATCGCCGTCGCGCGGGTCGGCGGGACGACGAGCGGCGGGCCGGTGCCGTCGCGCCCGGCCATCTCGGCGAAGATGCCGACCGCCACGATCCCCTCCTCCTCGAGCCGATCCATCTTCAGGGCGACGTCCGCGTCGGCGTTGCCGCCACCCTCCTTCGTGAGGATCACCGCGTCGAGTGAGAGCTGGCGGCACAGCCGTGCCGCGTGTGACGAGATCAGCTCCTTCGCGTTCTGGCCGACGGGCTCCGGGCAGAGCACTAGCGCCGCAAGGCAGACGTCGTCGCGGGCGCGCAGGGCGGCGAGGACCGGATGCGTCTGGTGGACGTAGGTCGGGTTCTTGAGCGCCGGGTGGCCGTACTGGCCGCTGACCACCGCGCCGTCGTCGAGCTCGTTGGGCGAGATCACCGTCGGCAGCCCACCGGACAGGCTGCGGCCGTACACGAAGACGTCCTTGAAGCGCCCCTGCGTCTGGAGGTTTGTCAGGACCCCGACGCGCGGGCGCCCCACCGGCCCAGTACCCGGTCCGGGGAGCTCCTCGACGGCGTCGGGCTCTGCTTCGAGCGCCGCGTCGGCGAGGTGGACCGCAACCCGCAAGAGGCCTCGGCGGACCGCTGCCTCGACGTCCTCCCACGGCGCGTCGGGCGCCGGGTCGAACTCGATCACGAGGTTGTGGGTCTGCGCGAGCGGCGACAGCGGCGCGGCCGGTCCGGACATGTCGATGACGGCCTCCTGGGCCCGCGGCAGGTAGCCGGCGGCGACCACGGCGGCCCCGCGTAGCACGTGGGTCTCCCCGCGGCCGGGCGGCATCGCCGGGGCGACGAAGCCGGGGAAGACCCCCCCGCCGCCGGGTCCCTTCGAGCATGGCTGGACGGCATCGAGCGCACCGACGATGCGGACCGCCTCGCCGGGGGCGGCACACGCGACGCGAACCTCGGCCAGCGCGGGATCGGCGACCAGGTCGCCGGCGGCGGCCGGCGAGACCGTCAGCCGTCCGGCGGAGTAACTCGTGCTGTCGCCGAGCACGAGCTCTCGCACCTCGTGCACCAGGCGACGCAGCCCGTCGGCGTGCGCCTGCAGCTCAGTCTCGGCGGTCATCTCGTGTAGAGCCTATCCGTCTCCCGGGTGGTCGTGGCGAGTCGGCTGACCTAGGATGCCCACCGTGAACGCTCGGACGAAACAGAGGGGGTGAGCCGCGTGAGATCTCGCTGAGTGCCTCCGTTTTCGGCCGCCCCGTGTGGGCGGAGAGCCCATTCGATTTTCTCTGAGGAGAGTTGTCCATGTCATCAGCGACAGTTCCGCTGGTCGAGAGTGTTCGCGAGGTCGCGCACGAGCAGGTAGCGCCGCTCGCGGCGACCGTTGACCGCGACAGAGCCTTCCCCGATGCGTCGATGCGCGCCCTCGGCGAGCGCGGGGCCTTGGGCCTGCTGGTCCCCGAGGTGTTCGGCGGGGCGGGCGCCGGGATCGCCGAGTTGGTTGGCGCGTGCGAGGCGCTCGGCAGTGCGTGCGCGTCCTCGGGAATGGTCTTCCTGATGCACTCGGTGACGGCCGCGACGATCGCCGTCGGTGGAGGTGAGCGTGCGGGCGAGTACCTCGAGGCGATGGCGACCGGCGCGAAGCTTGGGACGCTGGCGTTCAGCGAGCGGGGAACCGGCGCGCACTTCTACGCGCCGGAGCTGACGGCGGAATCCGAGGGCAGCGGGATTCGCATCCGTGGTCGGAAGAGCTTCGTGACCTCGGGCGGCCACGCGGACATTTATTTGGTCCTCGTGCGGAGCGCTGAAGCCGACGGACTGGACTGCTACGCCGTGGAGGTCGGGCACGGCGTTCGCTTCGAAGGCGAGTGGGACGGACTCGGGATGGCAGGCAACTCGAGCGTCGCCGCCGAGTTCGACTGCGTCGTGGACGTAGCGTCTCGGATCGGCGGTGCCGGCGAGGGGCAGGGGCTCGTGTTCACGGCGGTCGCGCCGTTCTTCCTCGCGGGGCTGGCCGCCGTCAACGTGGGGATCGCCGCGGCGGCCCTTGCCGCGACCGTGGAGCACGCGTCGAAGCCGCGCTATGCCGACGGGGGGTCGCTCGCCGAGATCCAGTCGATCCAGCACGCTCTGGCCGACATGGACATGACCACGCGAGCGGCGCGGCTCGTCGTCGCGGAAGCCGCGCGACTGGGTGACTCGGGAGACGAGGGCGCTCTGGTCGCGCTGATGGAGGCGAAGGTGATCGCCACGGAGGCCGCGGTCTCGGTCACGCAGACCGCCCTCGAGGTCTGCGGGGGCCAGGGTTACACGCGGTCGCTGCCAATCGAGCGTCACCTGCGTGACGCGCGCGCCGGCGCCGTGATGGCGCCGACGAACGGTGTGCTTCGCAACTGGACCGGCAAGGCGCTCGCCGGCCTCCCGGTCCCGTGAGCCGCGCGGACGCCGACGTGCGCGTGGGGGCGGTCGCCTACCACCCGCGCATCGTCACGATCTGGGAGACGTTCCTCGAGCACTTCGAGCGCGACGGGGTCACGACCGACTACATCCTCTACTCGAACTACGAACGGCTGGTCGCGGCCGTGCTCGCCGGAGACGTCGAGATCGGCTGGCACACGAACACCGCGTTTGTCGCGCTCGAGCAGGAGCTGGGCGGGGAGGGCCGGATCCTCGGGATGCGCGACGTCGACGCGGAGTTCGCCACGGTGATCGTGACGCGGCGGGGCGAGGCGTTCGACGACGTGCGCGGTCTGGCAGGGAAGCGCCTGGCGCTCGGCAGCCGTGACTCGGGACACGCGGCGATCCTCCCGCTGCACTACCTCGCCGAGCAGGGACTCGACGCGGCGGCGGAGTGCGAGCTGGTCCGCTTCGACACCGATCTCGGCAAGCACGGGGATACCGGCGACTCGGAGCTCCGCGTGATCCGCGCGGTGTCCGAGGGAGCGGCGGACGCGGGGGCGCTCGGCGAGACGACGCTCGCCGCGTTTCGCGCCGAGCTCGTGCCGGCGGCGGCGGGCCTCGAGGTGGCCTGGCGCAGCCCGGCCTACTACCACTGCAACTTCACGGCTCTGCCGTCGCTCGACGAAGAGCTCGCGGAGCGGTGGCAGGCGGCGCTCCTGGCGATGAGCTACGACGACCCGGACATGCGGCAGGCGATGACGCTCGAGGGCGTCAAGCGGTGGCTGCCCGGCGATCGGTCGGGCTACCGGGCGCTCGCGGAGGCGATGGCCGGAGGCTCGGCGGGGGCCGGGGGGTCGTCGGGGGCGTGAGCAGGCGGCGCCTGGAGACGGAAGGGCTCGAGCTCGGCGGCGGGCTGGAGGTCCTGCTCGCCGCCGCGCTCGAGGGGATGGCCGCGGGCGAGCGCGTCGAGGTTCTGACCTCGTCGCGCTCGACTGCGCTCGAGCTCCACGGCTGGGCGCGGTCCGCGGGACACCGGTCGGTCGGGGAGCGGATGCCGGCGGGCGGACCGTATGCCGTCGAGATCGAGCGGGGCTCGTTTGCCCGGGTGCTCGCCGGGCCGTTGCCGGGGCGGGCGTCGGGGCCGCCGCTGCGCGATGGGGAGCTGCACACCGCGGACCTCCGTCGTGCGGTCGACGTGCCGGCTTCGGTGGACGGGGCCGCGGGCTTCGCCCCACTCGGGGCGATCGCCGAGCTCGGAGCACCTGCGTTTCGATGGACCTTCAACGAGCGGGACGCGATCTGGGCGGATAACGTGGCGGAGCTCGCCGAGCAGGGGTCGGCGGCGCAGTGGGACGCGTCGCGCGACATCCCCTGGGACGCAGCCCGCGGGCTTGCGGACTTCATGGAGCGCGCCGTCTCCCAGGTGATGACGTTCATCGCGCAGAACGAGTACGCGGCGCTCTACGTGCCGGCGGCGTTCATCGCGAACATCAACCCGCGCTACCACGAGGTGCTCCTGTGGCTGGCGGGCCACGTCCACGACGAGGCTCGGCACATCGAGGTCTTCACGAAGCGATCGCTGATCGGCGGTCAGTCGAGCTACGCGCTGGCGTCGACCGAGCTCTCGCTGCACACGCTCCTCGAGGAGCCCGACTTCAGTGGCGCGGCGCTGCTCCTGAACGTCCTCGGCGAAGGGACGTTCCTCGACCTGCTGCGCTTCGTCGAGCGCCATGCGCCCGATGCGGCGACCCGGGCGGCGGCGGCCTTGGCCCACCGCGACGAGGTGCGCCACGTCCACTTCGGGATCTCCCACGTCCGCCGGCGGATCGCCGCCGATCCCGCCCAGGCCGCCGTGCTCGTCGATGCGGCCGAGCGGCGCGCCGGCAAGCTGACGCAGATGTCGGGGCTGAGCCCGCTGCTCAGCGAGGGACTCACGGTGATGGCCGCCGGCTCGCTCCAGCCGGCCGAGCTCTCCGACGGCGCGGCTGCCGTGCGGCAGCTGATGGCGACGATGGAGGTCAACCGGATCCGCCGGCTGCAGGCCGCCGGGTTCGATCTGCGCACCGCCCAGCACGTCTCCGACCTCCACACGCCAAACCTCATGTGAGCCTCGGGCGGGCCCGCCATTCGTTGTCGAGCAGGGCGAGACGACGAGATCGGCCCAGGCTCCCCTGAACATCTCACTGGCGCGATCGTGGCCTCCCGGCGCATGCCGAGACCGGCGGGGTCGAACGCCGAGGTCTCCCGCGGCGTGGCGGACCGATCTGAGGAAGAGGACGACGTCGCCGACCAGCCGGCCGCCGTCGACCAGCTCGACGCCGAGCGTCAGGCCCTGGACCTCGGCGGCGATCTCGGTCCGGCCGAGGTCGCCGTCCAGGCGTTCAAACGGGTCTGCACGCACTACATCCAGTCGTCGGCGATCCCGACGCTGGAGCGGCTCGGCCTGATGGACCCGGACACCGACCTGCCGGCGAACGTCAACCTCCGCCACGAGCTCCTGGACCCTGTCGGGGCGCCTGAGCCGGTGCTGGCGGCTGCGGCGACGATGCCGTAGGCACCCCCTCCGACCGCGATGGCCGCCGCGCCGATTGCGATCGACCTGGTGAGTCTCGTGGGCACTCGGGCCTCGACTCGCGGATCGACCACCCGCCGACCGGCGGCGTCGGCGGCTGGGCGAAGACGCTCGCTGCTGGGCGAAGACGCTCGCTGCTGGGCGAAGGCGCTCGCCGTCTATGCGGCGCTTCGATCAGAGGTCAGGCCGAGAGCCGGCGCTGAATCGGGCCGCCTGGATTGAGCGATGCGACTTGCGGGTACGCGTCGGAGGTGACGGATGAGAGCGACACGAAGGGACGTGGGATGCGAAGGTTGACGTTGACGTTGACGTCGACAGCGGTCGCGGTCGTGGTCATGACGAGCTCGATGCTCGGGATCGGGGCTGCGGCCGCCTCCGCCGCGACACAGACCATCGCGGGAACGAACTGCTCGCTTGAGGCGGACGGACCCGGTCCGAACTACGGCGGGTCGTTGAGCTGCAGCAGCCATTACTCGGTCAGCCTGACGGTCTGCGTACAGGTGTACAACGCCAACGGCAACTGGTACACGAGCCAGGTTGGGTGCCAGAACGCCTCCGGCAGCACCCCGGGTGGAATCGGCGTGTCGTTTGTCGGCGGCGCATCCCTGGTCTGCGGTCACACGTATCGCACTCAATCGGATGGCACGGCGAGCGGCCACCACGGCGTCGTGAATAGCGCGACCTACGTCGGACCGTGCCCCCCACCTCCGCCGACTCCCACCCCAACGCCGACGCCGACGCCGACGCCGACGCCCACCCCCACGCCGACGCCCGGCCCCACGCCGACGCCCGGCCCCACGCCCAGCCCGACGCCTAACCCCACGCCCATGCCCGGCCCGGCGCCGGTTGGCTCTCCGAGTTCAACCCTCCCGTCTCCCAAGCTCACCTCCCGACCAGCAGCCCGGCTGACGATCCGGACCAAGCACGCGCGGGTGCGGGTCCGCTTTTCCTCACGGAGTGCCGGAGCGGTCTTAGAGTGCAAGCTCGACCATGGGCACTACAGGCGCTGCCATTCGCCCCACTCGGTCGACGTGGGGGCGGGACGCCACACGATCTTCGTTCGCGCCTCGGTCGGGTCGGTCACGTCCAAGCCGGTGAGCGTGAGCTTCACGGTGATCCACAAGTAGGCGAGCGTCGCCTCGCCTCGGCTTACTCTGAGCCGCCGTCGCCGGTGTTCAGCCGATCGAGGACTGAACCGTGGGGTTGGGCCTCGGCGTAGTGTCCGGGCTTGCCCGAGGGGCGATCCTCGCCGGCGGCTCTCCGGCCACCGTGACTTGGCCCGGGCGGTCATCACGCCGACGCGCGCCCCTCCTCTACGTGCCTGAGGCCCGTTTGAACTCATGCTCCGCGCCGGCTGATCGTCAGGGGATTTCGCGACCCGCGCCGGTACGCAGCACTCGCCACTCAGACGAGACGGCGTGCTGAACGAGCCGCACCGGGCCGATCACGGGAACCCGCAGCAGGCGGTCCGAACCAGGTGGTCAGCGCCTCTGGGAGTCCGGATCGGGTTCGGACTCCGACCCAGGCAACGTATCCGTCGGGCCGGATCAGCACGGCGGTGGGAGCGGTGACCGCGCCGAGCACCGGAAGATCCCACTCGCCCTCGTAGCTCGCGTCGAGCGGCCGAACCCGGTCAGCCCACGGAGTGATGTCGAAGCCGGCGGACTCACCGAGATCGAGCAGGACCGGCCGGGCGTCGTGCAGCAGTTCGAAGACACGCATCGGGCCTTCTGCGGTGGCGAGGTCGAGGTCGGGCATCCGGCGTCCGAGCAGTGGATGTCCGTCCCCCAGGTCGTAGTGGATGTCGAGCCCGGAGGCGATCCCCGCGAGCCGTTTGCGAGGCTCGTCCATGCTCGCCATCTCCGACACGACGCCGACGAGCGCCTGCGTGCGCTCGTCCTGGCGTTGGAGCGCCGTCAGAGCCATCGTATGCTTGAGCCAGCGGGCGGCGACCGGGTGACGCTCGTCGTAGTACGTGTCCAGGAGGCTCTCCGGGGAGGTGCCGTTGACCACCTGCGCGAGCTTCCATCCCAGATTCACGGCATCCTGCACACCGAGGCCGAGTCCCTGTCCACCGACCGGGTAGTGCACGTGCGCAGAGTCGCCGGCGAGTAGGACGCGTCCCGCGCGGTAGGCCGCGGCCTGCCGAGTCGTGTCGGTGAACCTGGAGATCGTGGAGGGGTTGTGGATGCCGAAGTCGGTGCCGTACAGGGTGATGAGCGCCTCGCTGAGGTCGCGCAGGGTGGGTTCGGTCGTGGATCCGACGCGCGGTTCGGTCACCATGACCCGTACCGGCCCGGACTCTTTGTAGACCACCTCGCCGTCGCGGATCTCGTACTCCAGCCTGCTGAGCGCATGAACGCCGATCGCGTCGCGCCGCATCCCCAATCGTGGCTCCTCGGTCATGTCGACCTCGGCGATCAGGTGGCTCCTCGTCGGATCCCACCCCGGGAAGTCGATGCCGGCCGCTTTGCGGATCAGACTGCGCCCTCCGTCGCACCCGACGAGATACTGCGCCCGCAGGGGCCCGCCGCCGGAGCGCTCGACGTCGACCCCGGCGTCGTCTTGGGCGAAGCCCGTCACCTCGCATCCGTAGTAGATGTGCACCGGCAGCTCGGCGATCCAGGCGGCCAGGATCCGCTCGATCTTGCTCTGCCAGATCCCGAGCGTGTATGGGTGACGCGTGGGGAAGTCGCTCATGTCCAATGCGGTCGTGCCGAACGTCGCGACCTGGACCACCTGGCCCTCGGCCAGGAACCGATCGGCGACCCCGCGCTGATCGAGCAGCTCGATCGTGCGCGAGTGGAATCCGCCGGCCCGTGAGCCGACCGGGGCGTGATCGGGACGCCGCTCGACGACGGCGACGTCCACCTTCGCCAGCGCCAACTCGGCCGCCAGCATCATCCCCGCCGGACCCCCTCCGGCGATCACCACAGCATGCTCGGTCGTACGCATCTCGCTTCTCCCGTGTCCGTGGTTTCTGACCTTCGACGGGCGATTATGCGGCACGACCCGAGGCCTCATGAAGGCCTCGTGTGCGGTATAAATTAGAAGTGGAGGAGAGGGCGCGACGTCCTGATGGCCGTCGCTCACGCGCCTCGCGCCGAGGGGCCGGTCATTGCCGTAGCAGCCAGACTCCGGCTCGGTCGCCTGTCCGGGCCATCACCATGAGCGGCGCCGCCATCGCCTTGATCACTCGCCCGCGGAGCCTGCTCTGCTGGCTGCCGAGTTCTTCCCCGAATCGGCGCATCGCCGCGGTGGTGGCAGGCAACGGCCGGAAGAAGACGGTCATCTCGGCGATCAGCCCGTCGTCGCGGATCCTGAGGTGGTCGGAGAACTGGAGTCGCAGCCCGTCGACGCTTGCGTGTCCGACAAGCACCGCCGTGTTCTCGGCGCGCAGCTCGTCGGTGTATGTGAGGTCCTCCAGCACGTCGAGGATCACCGCGATGAGCGGGTCGAGCTGCTCGTGACCCGTGAAAGTCAAGTTGTCTGTGAATGGGGAGCGGAGCACGGCGTCCTTTGCGAACGCGTCTAAGGCGGCGGCGCGGTCGCGTGCCTCCATCGCGACTCGAAGCGGGAGCTTGGTCTCTAGCGAGAGCACGTCAACCTCCGATCGGTGGGCATCCGGGTGAATCAGTCAGCCTGACATGTTAGCCTGACTTGTATGTCGTCGTCTGCAAGCCTCAGCTCGCCGGACTACGTCGTGCTCGGGATGGTCGGCCTCGGGGCCCGGTCTGGCTACGAGATCAAGCAGTCGGTCGAACTCTCGATTCGCTTCTTCTGGACCATCTCGCCCGCGCAGGTGTACCCGAGCCTGGCCAGGCTCGAGCGGGCCGGGATGCTGGTCGGCCGCGACGAGCCTCAGGGCAATCGGCCGCGACGGGTGTACGAGCGCACCACGGCCGGCACGCGAGCTCTGCTCGACTGGCTCAAGCAGGCGGAGCCGATGCCTTTCGAGCTACGGGACATCGCGATGGTGAAGCTCTTCTTCGCCGATGCCCTGGACTCGACAGACGCACGCCGTCTGCTGGCCCAGATCAGGGCACGCAGCGAAGAGCGCCTCGCGACGCTCGAGGCAATCCGACCGGGCGCCGAGGAAGCCGCTCGTGGAGGGACTCTCCACCCGCTCCTGACGCTCGATCTCGGAATAGCGTTTCACCAGGCGATGCTCGACGTCTGCCGGCGGTTCGACGGTGACGACGCGATCACCGCCAGGACCTGATCACGACCTCCCTCGCGGCGCCCTGATGCCGCGCCGTCTCCGCTCAGACGCCCAACTCTGGGGAGTTGACTTTCCCTTCACGCACGATCTCGCTGCGCGCTTCCAGCTGATCGAGGACGCCGGCGGGCTCCGCCCAGTCGAACCTGCCCTCCTGGTCCTCGAGATACCCGTCAAGCGAGGCGATCGCCGCATAGATCAGCTGGGCGATGTCCACCCCAATCGGCCTTTACGTGGAGCCACGGCCGCACATGCTTAGAACCGCGATCCGCGGCCAGAAATATCATCGATCACGGCATCGCCTGGAACCGAGTAAGGACCGACGCCTTGACCAGCCCAGACGCCTTTCCCTTGGAGCCCACCCGGATCCACGTGCCGGACGTGGTCCTCGATGACCTGTGCGCCCGTCTCGCGCTGACCCGTGCGCCGCTGGCCGAGGGGAATGGAGACCAGTTCTACGGCGTCCCGGACAGCTATCTCCGTGAGCTCGTCGCCTAAACGCGATCGGCGACGACGGCGCCGATGGTCACCGGGCTCGCACGGAGCTGCTCGCTGCCGGCGAGCTGCCGCGCCGGACCTCGTTGATGTCGAGACGACGGCCGTGCTCCGCAAGCGCTGGCTCGCCGGGTCCATCAGCGACCAGCGCTTTGCCGTCGCGATCGAGGATCTCGAAGACCGGCTCCTCACCTGAACAGTCCGCGGCCGTGACAAGCGCCGCCAGTGGCACCGCAGCCATTCGGGGTGACCGGCGTCAAAGATGGCCGGTCCGAGCACCGGAACGTCTTCATCCCGATAGTTGAGCGGGCACGCCCTCGACGACGGACGCGATCGTCGGTCGCCGCGGAACGCCGTAGCCGCGGCTGTGGCGCTCAAGCGCTCGCTTGCGCGGCGCGGATCACCGTCGCGTCTGCTCCGATGAGTTCTCGCCAGCCGCGCGGTCTATCTCAGAATATCGTTGAACCCAACGCGAGGAGATTTCTCCGATGCGCAAAGTAGTCGTCTACGAATTGCTTTCGCTTGATGGCATAGCCGAGCAGCCGAACGAGTTCATGACGGCCTTCGATGAGATAATGCGAGAGAACCTCGGCCGTGTCATCGCCTCCCAAGACGCCGTGCTCCTAGGGCGCCGCAGCTACGACGACTGGGCTGGATTCTGGCCGAACAGTGACATTGAGCCATTTGCGGGCTTCATCAATGGCGTCCAGAAGTTCGTGGTCACCTCGACGCCGCTCGACCAGCCGTGGGCGAGCAGTTCGGTCGTCGGTAGCGGTCTCGCGCAGTTCGTCGCCGATCTCAAACGTCAGCCCGGTGGCGACATCGGGGTCCACGGCAGCATCTCGCTGGCCCAGTCGCTCCTCAAGGCGGGCCTGGTTGACGAACTCCGGCTTGTGATCGCCCCAGCCGTGCACATGCAGGGGCGAAGGCTCTTCGATCACGGCAGCCCCAAGCGGCTGTCACTGACTCGCAGCATTACCTCTCCATCCGGGTGTCTGCTTGTCGACTTCGAGGTAAGGCACTGACGTCGACTGGCCCTCGACGCGTCAGCCGAACCGCTCGTTGACCTGCGGGTCATACAGTCGGCAGCCGTGGGCAACAGCGATGTCAATTAGATCATTCATCGTGTCATTGGACGTTCCACGGCAACACACGAGAACATGCTGGGGCGACCACTGCACCTCAAACATCGCCTGCTCGTCCGAGGCGACCCACACCACCCAGTCCTCGCTGCCATTCGGCTCACGCACCGAGCCCGAAAAGGTCCCGAGGATCGCCGACAGGAACTCTTCGACGCGAAGGTCGAGAATGCCGTCGACGCGCTCGCCACGTAGCAGCGAGCTGTAGATAGCCTCGGGCGCTGCGGTCGCTGCGTGGTCTTGGCGCCAGAAGACAAGGTCGTAGCTCATACCGGTCAGCCTCAGCTCGCCACGTAGCTCCGGCACGCTTCGCGCGCGCTGAGGCACGCTGTGACAACCATGCGCGCAGTATCGCATCCGAGCGGTGGGAGACTTCTGCGCCGCCGGAGTCGCGCTGACTGACGGCCGCGTCGGACGCGTATCAGGTCTGTCGCCGCACGTAGTCGTATCTTGCTGCGGCTTTCGACTCGAGGCGGGACAGCTCTCCGCGCCCCGACGCGGACGTGCGGGGCCGTCCCTCGGACCCTGGAAAGCGCCTGACTGGCTTCCAACCGTTCGAGCTCTCCGGGCAGACCCTGGACCTCTATCTGCTCACTTCCGACATCCAGGCAACGCTTCAACGCCCCCGGTAGCGGCCCGGCACCGACGACTCACAGCCTCATCGAACGCTGCCGTCAAGCGCGGCAGGCGCCGGCGTCCAACCGGTGAGCCGGCTTCTGGATTGCGTTTGGTAGGGCTTCGACCCGCCGGTCGCGAGCCTGTCGGCCCGCAGCGATTGCCGTCACGCAGCGACCGTCGCCTTTGGCTGCGCCTTTCTCGGATTTCATCTCAGTTATGCGAACGTCGACGCCGTCGATCCTCCCAGCTGGTTTGCCATACCGGGCCACCCGCTGGTCGCGGCGCGGCCCAAGCCGGTCGTCGCCGTGTGAATTGGCTGTGCCGATGCAGACAGCTGCTCGTGCGAGGATCCGGCGGCTACGACGGCCACGGCTCGCGGTGGCCCTGCGAGGTAGGCCGTTGCGTGATCCTGAGACTCCTTGACTCCGACACTCTTCATGCTGCCCTTTCCAGGAAGTGGCCACTTAGGGTTTCCAGAGTCCGTGTTCCACGCCGCCCTGGATCAAGATCGCAAAGGTGCCGTGATCGCCCTGCCGGGTTGGGGGATAGGCAATCGTCGCGCCGCACTCCTCGGCCTCCTTCGTTGCCTGTTGGATGTCTTTGACCTCGAGGTACGTTCGCATCATCGGCTGCTCATGCGCAGCCAGCGGCTTCCGGATGCCGACCACGGTTCCGTCTGACTGAGTCGCCACGCGAGCCTGTCCCAGATCCGGATCCGGGGGGGCGAAGGACAGGCCGTAGACCTCCTGATAGAGACCCACCAGCGCGTCTACGTCGTGGGTGACGATCTCCAAGTAGTGGACGGCCATCCCGAACTCCTCTCCATATACGTCGGCTCCGAATCGCTGGCGCCTCGATCTAACCACCTTGACGCGAACAATGCCGGGCGATCAGCCGAGTTCTTGGGCGAGCCCTATGAGGAGTCCTTCGGGCCCGCGGATGTAGCAGAGCCGATACGCATCTTCGTATCGGACCACTTCGCCGACGAGCTCGGTGCCGTGCTTGCGGACCCGGGCGAGCGTCTCGTCGATGTCGTCGACGGCGAACATCACGCGCAGGTAACCGAGAGCGTTCACTGGGACGTTCCGGTGATCGGCGACCGGAGCGGGCGTGAGAAATCGCGAGATCTCGAGCCGGCCGTGACCGTCCGGTGTGCGCATCATGGCGATCTCGACGCGCATGTCACGTAGTCCGGTGACGCGGCCCGCCCAGTCTCCCTCGATCGTGGCTTGGCCTGCGAGCTCTAGGCCGAGCTCGCGGAAGAACGCAATCGCCGCCGGAAGGTCCTCGACGACAATCCCGACGTTGTCCATCCGTTGAACCGGCATTTGGCCAATCTAGCCGCTCGGCCGGAGTTCCCCCGCCGCGAGCATTTCGCCGGCCCGACGCAACGGGCCCGCGAGGGGTTTACGCCCTGCGCGAGCCGGCAACCCGACGCCAGGCAAAGACCTGCTCTCGAGATCGCCCGACCACCTGTCCGGCCGTCGCGGTGACCCGCTCCCCGCGGAGAGCGCATCTCGCTGGCGTCGCTTTCGCCTCTGGACCGGCCCCGGAGCTCAGGAGCGCCTCGGCGACGAAGCGCTCGTGGGCCCGAGCCGTCGCCCGGCGGCTCGGGCTCGCTCCTACTCGCGATGGAGCGAGAGTGCCAGGCTGGGAACGACGAAGGACAGGAGAAAGATCGGCAAGATGCTCTTTCCGCTGCACCGGAAGCCGACGGTTTCGCCCTCGGCGGCGTCGAAGGTCTTGGTTGGGCTGGAGTTTCGGCCATTGCGGACTTGCAGGGTGTGACGTCCGGGTTCAACTGGTATCTCGATCGGGTCGTTCAATTCGAGGAGCCCGACACGCTCACCGTCGAGCACGACGTCGTATGTGCCGCGACGGACCTCCACTCCGATTGCTTTGTGCACCAGCCTCAGCGTTGCCGCCATTGTTGATTTTCGGTCTCTTGTTTCTGAAAGGCGTCTTCTCTGGGTATCCCAAAGAATACTGGCCCGCGGCCAGCGCGCTGCCGCCGACGCTGAGTCGCCGCGCGGTGAACCGGCGGCGCTTCGCGCGCTCGGCGAGCTCGGGGTCCGGGCGAGGGGTCCCGGCCACGGCAGGCGCGACGGGCGAGACGTTCCGGTCGCCTACGGCTCCCTCCCCGTCTCGCGCGTCGCCGGGCACGGCGACTACGCTGTTCTGGGCTCCGACATCGCTACAGCTCCGTTCTCGCCCTCAGACTCAGCAATCCAACAACAGGATCTGTCTCACCTCCGCTTGGCAGAGAGGGCGCGACCGAAGGCTCGGGGTCGCTAAGGTTCGGATCGTGGTCGAGGTTCTCCCAGCGCGTATCCCCCTACGGGTGGACACTGGAGCTGGCGTGGCAGGTGCGCTAGGGAGTTTCGCCGCGGGCATCCGGATCAACGAGCTGCGGGAAATCGTCGTACCTTCGCGGACCGTAACGTGGCAGACCAAGGTCTGACCCGTCGCATCGCCCGGACTTCACCGGCCCCTAAAGACCACACAGAGACCGCGTGAGCGAAGCCGGAACCGATAGAGGCTCCGAAGCCATGCGCTTCGGCCTGTTCGGCGGCGCCCAGGCGCCGCGCACCACGGACGGCGACCCGGGCGGCGGCTTTCGCGAGTACGTCGAGACCAACGTCGAAGCCGAACGCCTCGGGTTCTATTCGACGTTTCTAGTCGAGCACCACTTCTCGGGCTCCGGGCAGGTTTCGGCCCCCCTCGATCTCCTGAGCTGGGTGGCCGCACGCACGACGTCGATTCGGGTGGGGACCGCGGTGCTCGTGCTGCCGTGGCATGACCCAGTCCTGCTGGCCGAGCGCGCGGCGACGCTCGATCTTCTCTCTGACGGGCGTCTTGACTTCGGCGTGGGAAAGGGCTACCGGCATTCGGAGTTCGCTGGCTTCTGCATGCCCACGGAGGAGGCAGAGGCACGCTTCGACGAGTCTCTGGCGGTGATACTGAAGGCGTGGAGCTCCGATGAGCCCTTCTCCCACGAGGGTCGCTTCTGGCACTACCACGAGATCGTGGTGGAGCCGCCCACCGCTCAGAAGCCGCATCCGCCTGTGTGGATCGCCGCAGGTAAGCCCGAGTCGGTTCGCAATGTTGCCGTGCTCGGTGCCAACCTGTTGCTCGACCAGTTCGCCTCCGCGGAGGCGATCGGCGAGCGGATCGCTCTGTTCAAGGCTGAGTGTGCGGCTTGCGACCGCGCCTTTGATCCGATGGACGTGGCGGTCGCGCGCAATCTCTTCGTGGCACGCGACGCAGACGACGCGAGCGCGGCGCTCGCCCGGCAGGTAAACATCCATGACCGCATGATCGAGCGCTCGCGCGGCGCGGACGGGTCCAGGCGCTCGCACATCATGGCCTACGCGGACAAGGCTGGCGCGACCGAGGCCCATGCCCTCTTCGGCCCGCCGCAGGAGATCATCGCGGGGCTGCAAGCACTGCAGGCGGTCGGCGTGAGATATGTGCTGATCAGCGGCGGAGACGCAACCCGGCAGAGCATGCAGCGCTTCGCCGCCGAGGTGATGCCGGCGTTCCTACAGGACAGCTGACCTGGAATCGACCACACCCCGACCAAGCGACGCGGTGCCGATTTCTGTGTGGTCGCGTCCCAGGCCAGGAGCGGCACGCACACGCCCGCTATCGCTTTCGCCATCGAGCGTGACTTTTCTGTGTGAAAGGGAGAGGCGCAGCCCGTACTCGCCGTCCGTCCCGCGGGCTCCGCCTGACTCAGCAGTTCCACTTGGATTCACGGAGCGGCCAAGGCGTCGAACCTTCCAGCGCGATCAGACGCGCCCCACCGATTTGAAGTTTGGTCTTAAATCGTCCGGTCAGCCGCCGTCGCAGGCCATCAGGTCTCCTCAGGTGCTCTCAATTGACGGCAGAATTGCTGAGTTCGGGACACGGTCCGGGCGGCGCAGGCAGGCCGGCGCTGTCCGCCGATCGGCGATCGCGGTCGGCCGGCAGCGATAGCCGCCACGCGACCACCCTCGCCGTGACTCATCGCTCCTCGCTTTTCTGGGATTATCTTCTCAGTTATGCGAACCTCAGCGCCGTCGATCCTCCCGCTGTTCCGCTCGCAGATGCAGATCGAGCTGCTCGGCCTACTCCTGCTCCAACCGGAGCGCAGCTGGAATCTGCAAGAGCTAGCCCGCAACTTAGCCGCCCCGTCGTCCTCGGTGCACCGTGAGCTCGGCCGGGCCGAACAAGCAGGGATCATCACGCGGGACGCCAGCGCGCGTCCGCATCGATTCGCTGCCGCCACAGACGACGGGTTCTACGAACCGTTGGTCGCGCTGCTCAGTCGATCGGTCGGGGTCGAGCAGGACCTCCGCGCGGCACTCGACGGACAGCCCGGCGTACTCGCCGCCGTGATCCACGGCTCGTGGGCCGGCGGCTCCCGACGGCCCGACAGCGACATTGACGTCCTTGTCGTGGGCGACATCGTCCTACGTGACCTGCGGCGCCACCTCCGCCCGATCGGCGAGCGAGCCGGCCGGGCCCGGCCTGACCGTCCTCAACCCTGAGGAGCTCCAAGGCCTGGTGCGTGAACGGTCAAGCTTTGCGCGTCGAATCCTAGAGACACCGACGATCCCACTTGTCGGAGACCTGGATAGCATCGCCGGCCCGTGACCGACGCCCGCACCGAGCACGTCCATGCGGACAGGATCACGGCCCGCGAATTCCTCGACCAAGCCAGCCACTTCCTCGACGACGCCCGCATCGACGGCCTCGGACCTCCGTCCCGGATCGTGCTCCTGCACAACGCCGCAATCGCCGCATGCGACGCCATCCTCCAGGCAGTCGGGCTCCGCGTCACGTCCGGAGACCGCTCCCACATCCTGCGCCTCGAGACCGCACTTGACAAGCTCGACGCCGACACCGACGAACTCCTGGAGCGTCTCGACGCCTCTCGCGAACGCCGCAACGAAGCGTCCTACGGCGGCAGCTTCATCGCCCAAGCAAGCGTCCTCGACGCCGAAGAGGCGACCACCGAACTCCTCGCGCTCGCTCGCGCCTTTGTCGGTGCCAGCAACGACCCTGACGGCTGAACAGCGCCGGCCGGAGCTCCGACGGCGCCTGCGCACCGGCGCGGCTCGCCGTGGTGGCCCGCAGCGTTCAACCCACCGTCAGTGCGCCGCGACGCGAGCCAAACGCACCCTCGGGAGCAGCATGGTGGTTTGCGTCGGCGCCGCCAACGGCCACGCTCGCTCCTTCCTGGAACGAACGCGCGAGCCCCAGCCGCGGGGCGACCGCTCGTGGCCAACGAGCGCCTCGTGCCGTCGCCAAGCCAATAGCGCCTCCATGGTGGCGGCCCGGAGGTCCAAGCGCTCATCCGAGATGCGAGCTTCCGCGCTGAGCCAGGGGCCAGCGCCGGAAGTTTGCAGTAGCCCTCATTTCGGCCGGGGCGTCGTCGCCTCTCAGTCTTGCGGTGTGCTCCACAATCCGATTCGCGACAACGTCTGGGAGCGACGTTCCGCCGAGGCGAGATAGTCTCGACCGGTGGAGACCAGCGCCGATGTGCCTGAGGTCGATGACTTCTCCGAAGACCTGGACGAGGTCGGCGGCGAGCCGGAGGTGGCGGCCAGGATTCCTCAGTTCTTCGAGCTGTTCCGACCGCTGCTCGAGGTTCTCGCCGATGGGTGCGACTGGAAGGTGTCTGCCTTATCAGAAGCGATCGCGAACCGCATCCGCCTCGACGATGAGGCGAAGGCATTGAGGCTCCCGTCCGGCCGTCTCGTGTTTGAGAACAGGATCAGGTGGGGCGTCACCAGCCTCACGAAGGCGGAGCTGGCCGAGCTTGTCGGACGGTCGACGCTCCGCATCACCAGCGACGGCCGGGCAGTGCTTGACACCGATGAGCGGATCGACCGGGAGTTCCTTCTTCGGACTCGCCCGAGCTTTGCGGCTTGGCACGTCGACATGGGCATCAAAGAGCCGCAGTCCATCTCAGAGGTGGAGGCCGGCGCTTCCGTCTGGATGGTCCGCGCCGGACGCGGTGGCGTGTACGCGCCACAATTCGTCACGCGGTCCGCGGCGATCGTTGGATGGGGCGAGACCGATGACGTGAACGACCTGCCGCGCGAGACCATCGCTGACCGCGTCAACCAGGCCTTCCCCGAGGATGGCGCCCGCCAGCGTGGGCAAGCCACCAACACCCTCCATCACCTAGTACACACCATGCAGGCCGGCGATCTCGTCGTGACGCCCGAGCCTGCGACGAGGACTCTCCTGCTCGGCCGGGTCGCAGGGCCCTACCGATACCTGGACGATCCCATCGGGCCGAGCTACCGGCACGCGCGCGAAGTTTGGTGGTTCGCGCGCGCGGCCAGAGCCGAGCTGTCCTACGGTGCCCGTAACAGCCTGGGCAGCCTGCTGACCTTCTGCCGACCTGGTCACCAGGGCGAGCTTCTGCGGCTTGCGGAGACCCACGCCGATGACCGGCCGCCCGAACCCGTTGAGCAGACCCGCCGATCCTCATCTGAGCCTGAGGCGGTTTGGGCGCCGGTGGCCATCCCCTCGACAGGGTCGCTTTCGAGGCGGACGGCGCTTGGCGAGTTCCAGACCTTCCCTCGACAACTCCAGCACATGCTCGAGCAGCTGCACACCGGAGAGCTCGCCCTCCCGGACTTCCAGCGCAGCTTCGTCTGGGCGCCTGACGCCACTCGCGAGCTGCTCGTCTCGATGATCCGGGGCTTCCCCGCGGGCAACCTTTTGTTTCTGCAAGGTGGAAGCGCACGGTTCAAGGCGAGAACCGCCGAAGAGGCACCTACCTCCCATTTGCAGCCCTCGCACCTCATCCTCGATGGTCAGCAGCGTCTCACATCGCTCTACCAAGCCCTCTTTGGAGTCGGCCAATCCCGGTTCTTTCTCGACGTAGGAGGTCTGCTTTCCGGCGCGGAAGTCGACGAGAGCGTCCGCGTTCTGCCGGCCGACCGTGCCGAGGGACTGATGGCACTCGAGGCGCAGGCCAACGCTCTTATGATGCCCCTCCCAAGGGTGCGCAACGGAGATTCGATCCGCTGGATCGACAGCGTCGTCCGCGAACGTGGCGACCCAGACCCCGATCGGGTCCGGTCGCTCCTCTACGACGTACAGCAGGCCTACATCGAACCGCTCGTTCGGTATGCCTTCCCCGTCACGGTGCTGGCGGAGTCCACCGGGCTCGAGGCGGTCTGCACGATCTTTGAAACGCTCAACCGTACCGGCAAGCCGTTGACGCCCTTCGAGCTGATCAGCGCGCGGGCGTTCTCCGGAGGGCTCAGCCTGTTCGACTACTGGGCCACCGCGCAGGCCGAGCACCCGATCCTCGACGACTTCGACATCGAGCCCTACTACCTGCTGCAGGTGGTCGCGCTACGCCTCGGCGCTCAATGCAAGCGCAGCATTGTGCTGCGGCTCCCGGCGGACTCCATCGAAGGCGAATGGGTCGCCGCCGTCAGCGACCTGTCCGCGGCTCTCACGATGCTGCGCAGAGAGTGCGGTGTGCTCGTCGGCAAGTGGCTGCCGTACCGTCCGATGCTCATCCCGCTGGCCGTCGCATGGCGGGAGATCGCGAACGCCACCGGGCCAGAGCAGGGCGCCATGCGCGCGAAGCTCATGCGATGGTTCTGGTGCGCCTGCTTCAGCGGCGAGTACGAGAGCTCCTCCGCGACCCTCGCCGAGCGCGACAGCCCGCTACTACGCGCGTGGCTGACCGGCGGCGACGCCCCGCCGATCGTCAGGGATTTCGGGTGGGAGAGCGAGAGGTGGCGCACGATCACCTCGCGTCAGCAGGGACTCTACCGAGCAACCATCGCTCTCACCCTCAGCCAGGCACCGCGCGACTTCTATACCGCCGCGCCGTTGACACCTGAGCTGATCGAGGCTGCCAAGGTCGACGATCACCATGTTTTCCCGCGGGCTTTCCTTCGAGATATCGGCCGGGGCGCCGAGAGCGACTCTGTGCTCAACCACGTCCTGATCGACCGGGCGACGAACATCCGGATCGGCAAGAATCCTCCGTCTAAATACCTGACCGAGGTTCGCTCTGGCCTCGGCGAAGGTCTCGACGCCGTCCTTGCTAGCCACCGCCTGCCCCTTGAACCCGATAGCCCGCTCATGACCGACGACTTCGACGCGTTCCTCACCTGGCGACTGGAACATCTCGACGAACTGCTTGCCAAGAAGACGGGGCGGATCGGCCCGCCGGTCCCAGCCGTGGCTCCGCATCTACGCACCCTCGATGCCCGCATCGAAGAGGTAGAGCTAGCCCTCCGCCAACTGATCCATGACCGCATCAACGGAGGGAGCGACCAACTTCCGTCACATGTCCTCCAGAAAGTCCGTGAACGGATCGAACTCGCAGCCCGCAAACAGCCGAGTCTCGCACAGCGCGACGCAGCGGATCTCTCGATGCTGCTGCAGTACTTCGACCTGCGCGAGCTCCAAGACACGATCACAGGCAGGAAGCTGTGGGCCGAGTTCTCGAGCATCTTCGCGACGAAGGAATCCCTAGCGATGCGTTTCGGACAACTCGCCGAGCTGCGCAACGCAATCCGGCACAGCCGCGAGGTCACCGCGATCACGCGCAACGACGGCGAAGCGGCCATCGGATGGTTCAAAGGAGCTATCGACGCCACCCGTGCAACGCGTGCCGGCTGACAGGGAGTAAGTCCGGGGCGTCACAACCGTCGATCATCTCCGGCTCGGGCTTCTGCGTTTGTGAAATGAAGGGGGGGCTCCTGCCCGAGGCTTCCCAATGCTGACGGCGGAGCGGTCATCAACGACCGTCTCGCCCTTCACGCAATGCGTTGAGATTCACGGAGCGGCGAAGGAGTCGAACCATCCAGCCTGATCAGACATGCTCCACCGGTTTTGAAGTTCGGTCTCCAGGGGTCCGCTCAGCCGCCGTGGCAGGCGATCAGGCGTCCTCAGCTGCTCTCAAGTGACGTCAGAAGTGCTCACTTCGGGACACGGTTCGGGACACGGTCGAAGCGATAAGGCCGACGCCCGATACTGGGCGCGGGACATCGGGCCGCCCGGGCGAATGGGCGGCCCCGTCGCCCGCCGGACCGGGGGACCGCGACTTCCTCGGGTGCGGCTGTCCGACGTGGACGGTCGAGACGCTCACGCATGAGTTGGAATCGCAGGAGTCGTAGAAGCCGCGGCCGGACGCGCGAGCACTGATCGTCGGGTCCCGACGACTTCAGATCCGACGTGACGCGCCTGGTCATAACGGCCCGGCCCCGCGGCGCGGGCAGATCTGAGCGCGGATGACTCCCATGGATTGCGGCGCCCGGGACGCCGGTCAGAATGGCCGCGTCGAGGACGATCGCCAGCGCGACGGTTGGCCAGTCTCGCGCATCGCGCGGGACTCGCCGCAGCGCGGTCGCCCGCAAGGCGGCGTACGCCTCTCGTGGGGCAACCTCGAGCGCACGGCTGTCGATCAGGCGGCGCACCGACCGTTGCATAACGTCACGCTGAGCAGCAGTCAAGATCCCCTTCTCCGCGAGGATTTCCAACCGTCGAGATAGCTCGTGCTCAGCCTCGTCCCACTGATCTTCGGCGATGACGACGCGGAGACTCGGATGCGTGAGGAGCTCCCGCCCGCGACGGCGCAGGAGCTCTCCGACGAGAACGCTGGCGTCCGCGACGACGATCATTCAGGCAGCGGCCGCCGCAAGTCGAACTTCAGCGACAACTCGTCTTCCGTCATCCCGGTCTCGTCGAGCACCCGTTCGACGGCCTCGCCCAGCTGGACGACCGCGCGTCGCGCCTCGTCCTCGTCGCGCTCGAGCGGGATGTAGAAGCCGATGACCCGACCGTGCTTGCTCACGGCGAGCGCATCAGGTCCCGACAGGTAGGCCGTGGCGTGATCCCGGAACTCCTTGACTCCGACGCTCTTCATTGTTCCCTTCCCATCAGTGGTCACTCCGTGGTCATATCCTACTCGGATGCCGGCCCGCCTACGCAACGGGGCCAAGGGGCGGACCTCAGTCAGCCGTCCCGTGCGTTCCGAGTTGCCGGCGAGGCCGTTTGGCCGATTGGGCCCCAGCGGACCTTGACGCGTCCGCCGGCTGCCACGACTTGGTCGGCGGCGCGCGATGGGAGGCCCACGGGATCACCACGACTCCGTTGGAGACCCGTGCGAAGCTCCTCCGCTCGGAGGGGGGAGCAGGACCACGGGCGGCAGTTCCGATCGTCGTCCAGAGCAGTTGCGTCGGCGTAGCCGACGAAGCTCGCTCCTGAACGCACGCGCAGGGCGAGCCGCCTGGCGGCCGGTGTGCGCCCATGACCGCTTCGTCGCGACAAAGCGGTCGGCGGCACCGAGCGGCCGGGCCGCGGCCAAGTCCCTGCGCGTTCCTCGGTGAGCGAGCGGCGAAGTGGTCGGTCGGCGCCTGCTCGTGTTGTCGGACGACGAGAAGCAGTCGCGGCGACGCCTGCTCGTGCGGGACGAAGCGAGCGTCTCGCACCAGCCCGCTGGGAGTCGTGTCGGTCGCCGCCGGCCGGCGGCCGGCGCGCGCCGGCCGGTGGGCGCCTCACGGTTCGACGAGTCCGACAGCCCAGCGGACGGCCGCCGCGGCGAAGCGCAGCGCAGTAGCGCGGTCGACCGTGGCGGGGCTCCTCGATCCGTAGCGCGCCGCCACGGCGTAGGGAGTCAGGCGGTCCGCCTCTTCAAGCTCCGCCGGAACCTCGACGCCGCCGTCCTCGCACAATTGGAAGAGCGCAGCGAGGTTGTGCGTGAAGGGAAAGTCAACTCCGCGCGATGCCAGGACGGCCTTGAGAGACTTCTCGACCGCCTGCTGGGCGTGAAACGCGCCGATCGCGTCAGACACGCCGACGACATCGAGCAGGGCCGCGGCGGCGGCACGATCGTCC
>Ga0208480_1000209_pt1 | contig 22868 bp, 18 predicted proteins | sample NGESurshal092012_4_FD_184485 | JGI IMG/M metagenome (GOLD analysis project Ga0208480, IMG submission 184485) | Arctic peat soil microbial communities from Barrow, Alaska - NGEE Surface sample F53-1 shallow-092012 (SPAdes) | ecosystem: Environmental > Terrestrial > Soil > Wetlands > Peat ... | reverse complement strand
CCGGTGGTCGGGCTGAAGCTCGCAAGCACCGGCTATCGCTTCGTTCGCTACTACACCGCGGACCCTGTTTACAGGGAGCGGGGCGCGCCGCCGATCCTGCTGCGCATGAGCGCTCCAGTCCTCGTGGCCACCAGCGTCTCGGTGCTGGCTACCGGAGTCGCGCTGCTGCTCATCGGACCGGAATCCTCCGGCACGCTGCGCCTCCTGCACAAGGCGAGCTTCATCGTCTGGGTTGCGTTCATGACATTGCACGTGGTGGGACACCTTCCGGATATGCAAAAGACCTTTCTCACCAGACGTGGCGAGCGCGTCGAGTACAACAGACACGCAGCCGGCGCCACCGGGCGGATCATCTCGATCGTCGGTGCTCTCGTTGCGGGCGTCGTCCTAGCGATCGTGCTGATCCCTCACTTCGGCGCCTGGACGAACTTCGAGGCATTTCGCCATCACCACTAGCCATGCGAGATAGACAGACAACCACCAGGGACGCGGCACTGCGCAGGTTGAGCGCGGCCAATCGTTGGCTGGTCGCGGGCTCTGTGACGCTTACCGGTGTGTTCGCCGAGGTGGCCGCACAAGCCTTCCCGGGCAAGACCGTCAAGACATCGAAAGCGACACGGACGCCTGCGCACACCAGCCACAAAGCCTCATCGACGACTACCGCGAAATCGCTTCAGCCACCGGCGCAAGCGCCCCAGGCAAGCACCACTCCGGAACCGACCGAATCCCGCGAAACGCCTCCCCAGGAATCAGCTCCCAGCCAGGAATCCTCCTCCTCGCGGGAATCCGCGGGCGGAGAAACCGCGGCCCCCGCCCAGGAAGCGGCGCCTGCAAAAGAATCGGCGCCGGTGCAGGAATCGCAGGCCGCTCCGGAATCCGCGCCAGCCCAAGAAACTGCGCCTGCGCAGGAATCGGCGCCGGTCGTCTCTGGTGGTTCGTGATGCCGATGACTACACCCGCTCGCGCCAAATGGCAGGCGCTCGGCACGAATGTCGAGCTACTCATAGGCGACGGCCGGGTCCTGGCCCAAGCCCAAGCGATCCTCGAAGGTCAACTCGACGAGTTGGACAGAGCTTGCAGCCGCTTCCGAGATGACTCGGAGTTGATGCAACTCAACGCCGGAGCCGGACGCACCATTCGAGTCGGCTCGCTTTTGATCGAGGCGGTCGAGCTGGCTCTGCGTGCGGCCGAGCTGACCGACGGAGACGTGGACCCGACCGTGGGGGCGGCACTCGTGCTCTCCGGCTACGACCGCGACTTGCGGTCGCTCGACTGCGTCTCGCCCGCGACCGAGCACACGAGTACGGCGACAGCCCGCCCCGCTCCGGTGCAAGCGCCCCGCATCCGCGCAAGCAGGCTCTGCGGATGGAGAGCGGTCGAGCTCGACCGTAGTCGCTCTACGCTCAAGGTCCCTCGCGGGGTGAAGCTCGACCTCGGCGCCACGGCAAAGGCTTGGGCGGCTGATCGAGCAGCCGCCGCCATCTACGAGACAGTCGGCTGCGGTGTGCTCGTGAGCCTGGGCGGAGACATCTCCACCGCGGGCCCCGCTCCCAGCGTCGCACCCGTTGGGCGTGAGGCCCCGGCAGGCTGGCAGATACACGTCACCGACGATCACCGCAGTTGCCCGGACGCCCCTGGTCAGACGGTCTCGATCGCCGCCGGGGGACTTGCCACATCCAGCACCACGGTACGTCGCTGGCGCCACCGCGAGGAGATCATGCACCACATCATCGACCCCGCCAGCGGCGCGCCCGCCGAGGAAGTGTGGCGTACCGTCAGTGTCGCCGCACGCGATTGCGCCGATGCCAACATCGCCGCGACCGCAGCGATCGTCCGCGGTGCACGCGCGCCGGAATGGCTTGCCGAACTGGGGCTGCCGGCACGGCTGGTCGACCGCGACGGCAACGTGCGGGCCGTCGGAGGCTGGCCTTGCGAGGGAGAGGCAACACAACTCGAAGCTCTCGAGGAAACTTGCCGATGAGCGCTGTGCTCGCCACGACAGGTCCAAGCGCCTATTGGTACCTGACTCGCTCCACGGGAGCCGTGGCGCTGATCTTGTTGACGCTCGCGCTCGCGCTCGGCGTGGTCGACATCAGGCGTTGGAGCTCAGAGGCCTGGCCACGCTTCGTGGTCGACTCGCTGCACCGCAACGTGTCGCTGCTGGCACTCGCCTTTCTGGGCCTGCACATCCTCACAGCGGTGCTTGACAGCTTCGCCCCGATTTCGCTGGTCAACGCCGTGGTCCCATTCACCGGCACCTACCGACCCCTCTGGCTCGGCCTGGGTGCGCTCTCCTTCGATCTGATCGTCGCAGTGATCCTCACCAGCCTCCTTCGCCGGCGGATGGGACACTCGATCTGGCGGACTATCCACTGGCTGACCTATGCGAGCTGGCCGATTGCGCTGCTGCACGGGCTAGGTACCGGCAGCGACGTGAAAAGCACCTGGATGCTTGCGATCAGCCTCGGCTGTCTGGTCGTGGTGATCGGGGCAGTGCTCGTGCGCGTCGCGGCTGGCTGGCCCGATCAGCTCGCCCGACGCAGTGCCGCGCTGGGTGCAGCCGCGATCTTCACGCTCGGGCTGTTGCTGTGGCTCCCTGGCGGCCCGCTCGGAAAAGAATGGGCACGCCGCTCGGGCACACCCGCGGCGCTGCTTGGCCACTCAGGGCGCGCCTCCTCGAGCGCGGGCGCGAATGCGGCCTCTGCTTCGATCTCCTCACCCTCGAGCGCAAACACCTCAGCCGAGGAAAACAGATGAGCCCAAACCTCAACGGCACCACCGCCGAGCTCGAGCCGATCTTCGACGGCACCGGGCCACGATCGGCTGCCACACTGCCGCGTCTGCTGGAAGGCGTGCCGGCGCGCGGCGCCATGTCTCTACAGACGCACCTTGACACGCACGGCGAGCTGCCCACCGGGCGACGGCGCGATCGGCGCGGCGCAGCGGCCCTGATCGACCAGATCGAACAGGCCGGTCTGGGCGGCCGCGGCGGCGCCGGCTTCCCGATGGCAACGAAGATGCGCACTGTCGCGGCCGGGCGCGGTAAACCGATCGTCGTGGTGAACGCCACCGAGGGCGAGCCGGCGAGCCTCAAGGACCGCACGCTGCTCGAGACGCTGCCGCACCTGGTGCTCGACGGCGCAGCTCTCGCGGCACGCGCAATCGGAGCAGACGAAGCGATCCTGTGCATATGCGAGTCGGCCGGCGTCGGCTTCGAACGCGTTGCTCAGGCAATAGCCGAACGCGATCAACTTGCGGGGCACTGGCCGAGGATCGTGCTGAGCAGCGCCCCGCAGGGCTATGTCGCAGGGCACGAGTCTGCACTCGTCAATCACCTGAACGGCGGCCCGGCCAAGCCGACGTTCTCGCCGCCGATGCCCTTCGAGCGGGGCGTGCGTAGGCGTCCCACGCTCGTCAACAACGCCGAGACGGTGGCTCACGTCGCATTGATCGCGCGTCACGGCCCACGCTGGTTTCGGGAGCTCGGCTTGGCCGACCAACCAGGCTCCACGCTCATTACGCTCTCGGGTCCGCTTGCATATCCCGGCGTCTACGAGGTGGAGTACGGCGCCTCGCTCTCATCGCTGCTCGACGCCGCCGGTGGGACGAGGACTCGCGTGCGCGCCGCCCTGTTCGGAGGCTATGCCGGCACCTGGGTCGAGGGTGCCTCGCTGCCGAAGCTCGCTCTGTCAAACGCCCATCTGGCGCCATACGGCGCCGGCCTCGGCGCCGGGGTCGTGGTGTTGCTCTCAGAGCTCGCCTGCCCGGTGGCGGAGACGGCGCGGGTGACGCGTTGGCTGGCCGGCGAGAGCGCAGGTCAGTGCGGGCCATGCGTACATGGTCTGGACGCACTGGCCAATACGTTGGAGGACGTGTGCCGAGGCACCTCCCAAGGCGACGCGATGAGGCGTGTCGATCGGCTCTCGCTGCTGGTCAACAGACGCGGCGCCTGCGCTCATCCCGACGGTACCGTTCGCTTCGTCACGAGCGCCGCCGACGTGTTCGCCGAGGAGCTTGCCGACCACGCCCGCCATGGCTCCTGTGAGGCCTGCGAGCGCCAACCCGAGCTGCCACTGCCGAGCAATCGACCGATGACCAAGGCAGGCTCGAGCTCATGAGCGACATGGCCGGCAGTCTGACCAAGCGCTGGCGCAGATGAGCGAGCGACTACGGCTGAACCCGATCGCCTGCGAGGCGCACGGCATGTGCGCAGAGCTGCTGCCCGAGCGAATCGTGCTCGACGAGTGGGGCTATCCGATCCTCGACGAGCGACCGCTGCCTGCCGAGCTCGTGTCCCATGCGCAGCGCGCGGCACAGGCATGTCCCACCTTTGCGCTGCTTGTGGAGCGCGAACGAGGTTGAGCGAACTCGTCGTCACGCTGTATGTCTCGAGGCACGAGCCGGTTCGTACTCGTCGTCACGCTGCATTTCTGCAAGCACGAGCCGGTTGAGCGAACTCGTCGTCACGCTGCATGTCTCCGAGTACGCGCCGGTCGAGCGAACTCGCTGGCCAGCCGGACACCTGGCGAAAGCGGGCCACATAATCCAACCCATGTCCCAAAGTGCACCCCTGGAATGCGCAGCGCAAATGGTTGGTACCTGACCTTCAGCACTGCTTGTCAACTCGTCCTGATCGACCGGATTTGCTCGACACGACATGGTCGGCGAGACTCCTGCATTGGCTCGGTTGAGCGGGATCTAGAGTTCCTATATGCCCGGGAATCTTCCCAAAGCACCAACCCGACAAAGCAGTACTAGAGCGCATATCAGATAACACCGAGGTGCACAGCCGCCAGACCCTGCCACGGCCCATAGTGCGCGAAGAAGGTGCGGACGTCCCCTTCCTCGGCCCGTGCCCGCGGATCGCCTCCGCCGAGCTGGCGCCCCACATACTTGAGTAGACCCACGTCTCCGGCCGGCAGCTGGTCGTAGCGGCCCTGGCCGTGCAACGCAAGCATCTCGACCGTCCACGGGCCAACCCCAGGGATCATGCGTAGTCGCTGCCAGGAACGCTCGTGAACGCCGTCGTGCAGGTCCAGGCGTCCGCTCAGAGCCTCGCGCGCAACACGCACCAACAGACGGGCTCGCGAGCCGGCCAGGTCGAAGGACTCCAGGCGCGCAGGCGCGATGCCGGCGAGGACCGCCGGGGCGGGCACATCGCGCAGGGGTCGCTCACAATCGGCCCAGGCCGCCCAGCGCGATCCCATCGAGGACACGATGCGCCGCTGGATCGCGGCGGCCCGCTCATACTCGATCAGCTGCTCGCAGACTGCCCACGCCAGCGCCTCGAATGGCTCGGGTCGTCGCCTCGGGCGCAACCACGGGCGCTCGCGAATCGAGCGTCCGATCAGCGGGTCGCGTGCAAACTCGCGCTGAAAGGCACTCAGATCCTCATCGACACCCAGAGCAAAGCGCATTCGCTCTATCCCGTAGCGCGCCGCTTGCGCGCTGGGCGAGCGAGCACCAAACAAGACCGCGTCGTGGGCCGTCTGGACTACGCGCACATGCACCGGCTCGCCGGCCTTGTGCAGCAGGCGTTCAAGCACCCCTCCCCGACTGCGCTGCACGCCGTCCATGCCGCCGGCACGAGGCAGGCGAAACGGGCCGGCAGGCTTGACCTCAACGCGCAGCTCTACGAGCTCGAGTGCGGTGCGGATGCCACAGGGCGAAGGCGCCAGAGCCGAGGACGCGGCTCCACCGGTTAGCGTAAGTGTGCGGCTCACGCGGGAGCCCCTGCAAATGCGCTGCTCAAGCGAACCCGTCGGTCTAGCGACCCCTGAGGGGAGCCCCGAGCAGGTGAACATCGACCAGCAGCGAGCGCGAGCCCACGATCGTCAACTCGCCCACCGACTTCGGGCGTTTGCGGCCACGAGCGATCCGCCGTGGCGAGCTTGCACCGATCAGCGCGAGCCGCTTGCTCTTGCGTCGATGCACCAGACCGAGCACAGCGGCGCCCGCTACGAAGCCGCCCGCCGCCACCACCGCCGTCTGTGCCGTGCCGGTCAGTGGCCCGATCGCCGCACGTGGCGCTGGCGCCGGGAACATGCCCTCGGACGGCTCGTCGGCAAGCACCGGCAGACCGTCGAGCACCTCATCGTTGAGAGGCTCACTCACAATCGGGAGTGTAGAGCGGGGTGCGGACTGGTTGTCGCACTTGGCTGCAACGGAGCCCGAGCGGCCCCGCGTGCGAGGCTATAGCCCGTGCGAGGTGTGCCTCGCACGGGCCGTGACCGAGCGCTCTTGCGCCACTCCGCCCTACATCTCGCGCTCGTACACGCGGTAGCGACGCACGATCTTGCCGCCCATGCCTTCCATCGCACGATTCATCGGCTTGTTGGTCTCGAGGATCCAGCCCATCTCGCCGCCCTTTTGCGGTGTGGCTTCGGCTGCGTCGAAGTGCATCTGGTAGAAGCGCGCGGCGACGCCGGTGTGCTGGTACTCGGGCTTGACACCGAGCGCGAACACACGCACCGAGTCGATCTTCTTGCGCTCGCGCAGCGCGGTCAGCCAGCCGAACGGGAGCAGGCGCCCGTTGAGCTTGGCGAGCACCTGATTGAAGTCTGGCAGCGTAAGGGCCGCGCCTACCACCTCGCCGGTGTCCTTCTTTTCGGCGACCATCGCCCAGTTCTCATCCAAGACCGGCTTGAGGTCCTTGGCCATGTGGCGGACCTCCTCTTCGTTGAGCGGCACCGAAGCCCAGTTGTTCTCCCAAGCGGCGTTGTAGACGTCCAGGAAGCGGGTGATCTCGGCGTGCAGATCCTTCTTGCGGAATTTACGGCAGACGATCCCGTGTTCTGCCTCGAGTTTGTCGGCTGACTCCCAGATCGCCGGGTGCACGTTCTCGCGGCCGGTGACGTGCAGGCTCCACATGTACAGGTCCATCGCCTTGGGCATGCCGATGTCCTGCTCGAAGAGGCGCTGGTAGTAGGGATGGTGCCACGCGCAGAGAATGATCGGGGGACGCTCGTGACCCTCGACGAGCAGGCCGCACTCGTCGTTGGTGGTGAAGTCCATCGGGCCGACCATGCGGTCGCGTCCGCGTTCCCGCAGCCACTGCTCAGCGGTACCCAGCAGCGCGCGGGCGGCCTCGGGATCGTCCTCGCACTCAAACCAGCCGAACAAGCCCCACTCGTTATTCTGGAACTCATTGAAGTTGCGATCGATGTGGGCGCTGATGCGGCCCACGGGCCGGCCGTCGCGATAAGCCAGGAAGTACTGCGCCTCTGTGTGCTCGAAGAACGGGTTCTTTTTCTGGTCGAGCCTTTTCTTGACGTCCATAAGAAGCGGCGCGACCCAGTTGCGCTCGTTACGATAGAGCCGCCATGGCAGCTTGATGAAGGTGTTCAACTCGCTCCGGCTCGTGACCGGACGAACCTCGACGCTCATCGTCTTCTCCGAAGTCTCGACAGCCATCGCCGCGCACCCTATAGGAAGAGAGCAGATGTTTACCTCGACAGGCACCGTCTCACACGCCGATGGCCCCAGACGCTGATATGCCGACCACCACCGACGTATTTGCCAAGGTTCGCGGCTACGAGCGCGAAGAGCTGTTGAAGGCAGCGCGCGAGGCCGACCTGATGCCTTATTTCCGCACGGTCGAGTCACCGGCGATGCCGGTCGTGGAGATGGAGGGAGCCCCGCGAATCATGCTCGCCTCCAACAACTACCTGGGGCTGACCGGCGATGAGCGGGTAATGCAGGGAGCACGTGATGCGCTTGCCCGTTACGGCACAGGGCTGACTGGGTCGCGCCTGTTGAACGGCACCACGCCCCTGCACCTCGAGCTCGAGCGGGAGCTCGCCGAATGGATGGAGACCGACGACGCGATCGTCTTCACCACCGGCCATCAGGCCAATGTCGGCACGCTCGGCACGTTGCTCGACGCCAAAGACACGGTGATCGTCGACTCCGCCGATCACGCCTCGATCCTCGACGGAGTGCTGCTCTCAAAGGCGAAGATGCGCCCGTTCAGGCACAACCGCATGGACAAGCTCGCACGTGCCCTGGCTCGCGCCGAGGACGACGGGGGTGGGGTGCTTGTCGTGGTCGACGGTGTGTTCTCGATGGAGGGCGACGTTGCGCCTCTCGTAGACATAGTGGAGCTTTGCAATCGTCACGGCGCGCGACTGATGGTCGACGAGGCGCACGGCGCCGGGGTGCTCGGTGCACGCGGCGCAGGCGCTTCAGAGCTGCTCGGTATCGAGCGCGATGTGGACCTGCGCATGGGGACCTTTTCCAAGTCTCTCGCCGCCTGCGGTGGATTCGTGGCCGGCTCGGCGGAGGTGATCGACTACTTGCGCATCTCGAGCCGGGCATTCCTGTTCACCGCCTCAGCTGTTCCGGCCGCGCTTGGCGCGGCGCTCTCAGCTCTGCGCATCATTCGCTCCGATGAGGGACCGGCGCTGCTCGCGGAGGTGCTTGCCAATGCCCGCTATCTGGCCGATGGCCTGAATCAGATCGGCTATCGCACACTCCAGGGCGAGCCTGTACGCAGCGGGCCTGGGTCGGGCAGCCCGACGCACAGCGTCGTCACACCGATCGTGCCGGTTCTCGTCGGCGACGACTGGAAGGCTGCCTTGCTTTGGCGAGCGCTCTATGACAAGGGCGTGTTCACAAACTGCGCGCTGCATCCCGCCGTCCCCCCCGGCGGCGCGCTGCTACGCACGAGCGTGATGGCAACCCACGATCGCCCGACGCTCGAGCAAGCGCTCGAGGTCTTCGCGACCGTCAAGCGTGAGTTCGAGTCCGAGCACGGCCCGCTGCCCGGACCCGTCGAGCCTTGACGCGAGCGCTTCGACTAGCCGGGACAGTGAAGCTGCCCGATCAGGCTCGCGCTTCTTCACAAGAAGAAACATCTTCAGAAAAAGCCCGCTTCTAGCGAACGTTCTGAGAGAACACTGTTGACCCAGAGCGCATCGCTGGCTAGCTTCTCAGAACGCAAAGCACGACCGTCCGAGGCCCGCCTGCAAGTCAGCGGTAGAGGGGTCCCGAGGACTTTCGCGACACGCTCGCGAGGGAAGCAGCGGACGTTCGTGTGGCGCGCTACTCGTCAACCAGCCAAGCTTGTTGCACGCCCCGGGGGCACCCGCGGCGGCGACGGGGAGTGAGCACACATGAACGCAACCGCGACCATTGCCCCTGCAGGCCCTCAACACATGCGCGCCCTGGAACGGGCCAATCAAGTACGCCTTGCCCGAGCCGAGCTCAAGCGCCGAGTGGCGAGCGGCGAGATAGGCGTCGCCGAGGTGATCCTCGAGTGCCCGTGGGAGGCCGACAGCATGGCCGTCTCAGATTTGCTGATGAGCCAGCGTCGGTGGGGCCAGACCCGCTGCCGCAAATTCCTCGCACAGGTCCCGATGTCCGAGCAGAAGACAGTCGGCTCAATGACCGAAAGACAGCGCCGCACGCTCGCGGCGATGCTCAGCTCCGGCGGCTCGGTGACGATGGAGCGTCCCTGGCTGTCGGCCGGAGCTTCACAGCTTGGCGTAGCTACGGGCAGCCGGATGAGAGCTTGACCTGCCACCAGCCGGCGAGCATTCCGATCAAGCCCAGACGCGGGCGCACCTCCCATACGCCGCAATGCCCGTCGCCGAGGTCGGCCACTGGCACCCGGGCGAACTTGTAGCGTCCCGGTTCGAGCTTCATCCTCTGGAGCAGTGCCCGCGAGCGCTGCTCCAGAGCCTTGCGCTCGACAACCTGGCCGTGGACCTCACCGACGCGCAGCACAAGCCGGTCGCGTACACGCTCGAGCTCTGCCAGGCTCAACAGCCGTGGCCCGCTGAACCACTCCCCGCCATCGTCGCGCGGGGAGATATGCGGAAATGTGTGCGCTACGAAGCCTGAGAGCTCACGCTCGAGCTTGGCGATCTGCCTCCTGAGCGCTTCGCGCGCGTGCTGCTCATCGGGCTCGGTCCCATGCCCGAGAAAGGAGCCTTCGCCCTGACGCTCCGTGAGGGAGCCGAAAACGAGATCGGTGTCGATGTGGTCGACCGTGAGCTGCTCGGATTGCACCATGCCCTTCTCCTCCCGTGGAAACGACCTCCTCGATGTTAGCTGGCCGACACGTCGCGGTAAAGGCCATTGCCGCCCCACCGGGCGCCCGGAGCGCGGCAAACCTTTTGCTTCGGCGGCTAAACACCGGTTTCGCTCAACGCCGAGCGGCACGCCCATAGCGTCTCTTCGGCGTGCAAAGCGGGCACGCCGGCGACCTGCACCGCGAACAGAGACAGCCGCCGCGTCCGAGAAGTCGGCTCGTGGCCCGGGGCGAGCTGCCCGAAGAGAATTGCCAGCGGGCTGTGGGCGTCGGCCACGACGAGCCTGCCTGCGCCCAAGCTCGGCCCGTCCTCGCCTCGGCCGAGGCGCTCATCGGTGCGGGTCACACGGATGCCCAGCGGTCCGTTGACGGTGTCGGCATCGAGCGCCCACACCGGCACAGCGGTATCGATCAGGCCGATGGTGAGGATGTCGGCGAGCAGGCCCTCGGAGAGAAAGCCGCCTTCGAGCATCCGTTCGAGCACCGCCGCCTCGATCGGCGTCCTGATCACATCCGGGTCGAGGCCTATATGGCGGAAGAAGACCCGATAGGCGGCGGGAATCGGCTCTTGGCGGACGTTCACCGCGCGCGCTCCGCGCCAGCGGTTGGATAGTTCGCGCAAGCGTGCCAGCACGGTGGGCGGCGAGCTGCCGGCGAGCGACCTGTTGTGAGCGATCTCGATCGTCGTGCACATCAGCCCGAGCCCAGGCAGCTCCTGCTGCACCTCGCGCTCGCACCAACCGCGTACGGGCTCCTCGCTCATGGCTTTCCGGGACTCCAGCCTCGCGCGCGCGAGGCCGCCACCAACTCGCTCACGCGTGCGCGCAGCGTGGCGAGTGACGGTGTGCTCAGCAGCGCCGCGCTCTGTACCACACCGCCCGGATATACGAACGTGATCTGGGGGCAGCTGACCATCGCAAAGAGCTCCCCGAGTCGTCCTTCCCCGTCTACGCCGACCGGCACGGTCAAGTGCTTTGCACGCAGCAAGCGCGCAACCGACGAGGCTCCTTCTTTGACGGCGACGGCGACAAAGCTGACCTGCGGAAAAGCGGGCGCAACCCGCTGCAAGCCCTCGAGGACTCGAGGGCACGAACCGGCCTGGAAGAACAGAGCGAGAACCACCGGCCCGCGTTCGTAGAGCTCACAGATGTTGAGAATTCCCTGTCCACGCTCCGAGCAAGCGGGCACCTTGCCGGCCGACCCGTCATCGGCGTGGGTTGCGACGTCCACTTCGCCGGCGGGACCGCCAACCGCATAGGGCGCGGCGAACGGCGGGATGCGCGCACCTGGATGGATGCTTGTGACGCCTTTGTGTGAGTTGAGCGCAACGTGGACCGTGAAAGCGATCAACAAGATTGCCGCCAGGACCACCACAAAAAGGCCGTAACGCGCCCCCGCGACTCCACGGTAAGGCGGGCCTCCCAATCCAACAACCACGCCTCCCCCTATACCGCCCACGCGTCCCTCTGGGCCGCGCGCTTCACTCTCGCCCCCGGGATGGTCGGGCTCGCCAGGGGCGGAGGAGCCGTCATCGGTTGGGAGTCCCGGCGAGCCGGACCGGCTCATGGCGCGGTGAGCCCGCGCCGCCTCGCGCGCCGGCGGGGAGGGAGTCCTCTGAGGGCGCCCAGGCCGGCACGAGCCCGCTGGCTCAGCGGAAGCTCGCTTTCGGCGAGCACCACCGCGGCAGGCAGGGCTATCAGCACGCCGAGCAGCGAAACCGAGAGGTCGACGAGCGTGACGAGCCCGAAGTCGCGCAGCATCGCGATGTCAGAGAGAACCAGCACGCCAAACCCCGCTATCGCGGTTGCGCCGGAGGCAGCGACAGCAGCGCCGGTGGAACTATAGGCCCTGCGCAACGCGTTCACCGTGGAATGTCCAGCGAGGCGCTCTTGGCGATGGCGCTCTGAGAGCAGCACGCTGAACTCCGTGGAGATCGCGATCACGAGCGCGCCGAGCGTGACCGACATCGGGTTCAGCGGGATACGCAGGGCGAACACGACGAGCGCCGACCAACCTGTGGCGAGCACGATCGGAGCGAGCGGCACGAGCGCGCGTCGACGGTCTCCCCTGAAAGCGAGAAGCAGGATCAAGGCAACCGCGGCGAGCGCCACGAGCAACGTGACGACGCGCCGCCAGGGCGAGGCGATTTGCGCACCTGCCTGAGCTGCCAGCACAGACAGGCCGACGAGCCGCGCGCTCACGCCTGGCGGCGGGCGCAGACTGGACTGCATCTCCTCGATCACCTGTTGTTGTTGTTGGAGGGGCATCAGGCGAATGCCGAACGCGAGCGTGGCCACATGACGGTCGGGCGTGATCACGTCTTCGGAGAAATAGGGCGGCAGCGCGGCAAGCAGTGCGTTGACTCGCTTCTGGGTCAACTTGGATGTGGAGCCTTCCCCTTCGTGGAAGAGGTCGGGTAGCGAGAAGGCTGGACACAGCTGAGCATGTCCACAGCCCTTGGCGGAGCTATAGCCAAAGCGCTCGAGGATCGCGCCCTCATAGGCGCTCATCCAATCGATCGTCGCAACCTTCGTCAATGCAGTGGAGCTGACCATCAGGTCGATCTCGCCGCCAACTCCCGTCACGCGCTCGAGTTCGTTCAGGTTGTGAAGCGAGGAGAGATTTTGCGGGGCGAGCTTTGAGATGTCGGTTTGCACTTTGGTCTGGGTGTCAAGCCCCCAACCGAGCGCGGCCAGCGCTAGGCCGATTCCGAGCACGCGTCCGGGGTGGCGCACGGCACGGTCGAGCGCCAGGTTCGAGACGAAGCGACTGACGGCGTTCTCGGTGAGGATCTCGCGCGCGCCTTGCCAGGCCGACGAAAGCACACCGAAAATGGAGTGCCCCACGCGCGCGAGTGAGCCATCGCGATTTTTCGAGCTCGCCTCCCCGCCTGGGCCGGCGGAGTCCTTTCCCGAAATAGGCCGGGCTCTACGGCTGGCAAGCACAAGCGCGGCCGACCCGGCCGTCAGGGCACAGAGGAACGCGATCGCGACACCCACCACGAGCAGCAAGCCGAAGCCGCGCACCATGGGCACGGGTGAGAGCATCAGCACAAGCAGGCCGCCGATGCTCGCCAGCACAGCCGTGGCGATCGTGGGCACACCGTCGAGCGCGGCGCGGCGAATCGCCTCGAGCGTGTCACTCCTGCCCTCGGCACGGGCCTCATCCACGCGCGACTGGAACTGGACCGCGTAGTCGACGGACAGGCCGACCAGCACGGGCAGCACGGCAACGGAGGCCATCGTCAACGAAGCGCCCGAGAACGCAAGCGCGCCGAACGTCAGCGCCGAGGCAAGCAGCGCGAGCGCGAGCGGCAACAAGCGCGGGCTGGGCGGGCGGACCCTGAACACCAGACCGAGGACGAGCCCCATCACGAGCAGCACCGCGATCAGCAGCAACTCGATCGAATGCGAGATCGAGCTCGTGACGTCGCTGACGATCACGGGCTCGCCGGTGACCAGATAACTCTCCCCGTTTTGCAGGTGCCACTGACTCATCGCCACAGCCCGGCGAATCAGGCCGATCGCGTGCGAGCGCTGCGCTTCGGAGAGGCCTGCCTTCAGACGTATCGATACGAGCGCTGCTTCGTGGCTTGGGAACAGGTAGGCAAAGCGCTGGTTGGGAGTACCCGACGGCTTGGTCGGGTCGAACACAACCTTCGAGACGAATTCACGATCGTCGAGGGTAGGGGCACTGCTCAGCCCGTAGCGGATCGAGAGCGCGCTGACTTCGGCGGCAAAGCCCGCCATCGTCGCCTTGCGAGCTTCGGCGCCAAGCGTCCCCGCCTCCTGTGCGCCAAGCCCGCTCGCGAGCGCCTTGTGATAGACGGTGCTCTGTGCTTGCTTGGCCTGCGCTTCGGCCTGAGCGCTGCGCGAGACAAGCGCTTCGTCCACCCAGACCGCGGCCTCGTTGAGGAAAGTGCCGGGGCCGAAGACGACCTTGACCGCTTTGCTGCGCATCAGCTGCCCGCACGGGCCGTTCACGCCTCCCTCCTGAGCAAGGGCCGCGGCCGGCAGGGTCGGCGACATGCAGCCCTCCAGCCCGACGAGCCTGTCGATGTCGGAGCTGAGCACGAGCTTGCGCAGATCGCCCTGGACGAGCACCTCGACCGGCTCTTCGCCGAAGTGCTTGTAGAAGCTCTGTGTGTTCTTGTAAGCGGCGCTGGAACTGCCCACGAGCGTGTCTGTGGCGGCTGTCGGGCGCAGGCCGAGTGCAGCGATGGCACAGGCGATGCCGACTGCGGCGAACATCCCCAACGTGAGCAACGGCCGTCGCGCCGCGCGCAGCGCCAGCTCTGAGAAAAGCTTGCCCGTGGTCATGTTTGAAGGCTAGTCATTGGGGAACATCGACAAGCCACCAGGTGGCCGGGTCGTCGGTCCTCGCAAGGAGTAGCGACCGCGGTGTGCTTGACACATGAATGAGGAGGACGCAGCCAGGAAGACGAGGCGCCCACCTGGGCTACTCCATTCCGAGGGGACCCTGAGATTCGCCTGAGAGAAACTGGCGGACGAAGGCGTTTTCAGAGTCGAACAGCTCTGCCGCGGGGCCGGACTCGACGATCTGCCCATGCCACAGCACAGAGATGTGCTCGGCCACTCTGCGGGCGGACATTATGTCGTGGGTTATGACGACGTAGGTGCCGCCATTCTCCTCGTGGACCTCTTTGATCAGTTCGCAGAGCAGCGCGGTGCGTACAGGGTCAAGCCCCGAGTCGGGCTCGTCGAACAACACGATCTCGGGGTCGAGCACTAGCGAGCGGGCGAAGCCGGCGCGCTTGCGCATGCCACCAGAGAGCTCATTGGGCATCTTCTCCCCGGCATTGCCGAGGCCCACCTCGCGCATGCGTCGATGCACGATCTCGGCGATCTCCTCTTCGCCCTTCTCGGTGTGCTGGCGCAGGGGAAAGGCGATGTTGTCATAGAGGTTCATCGAGCCGAACAGGGCGCCGTCTTGGAAGAGGACGCCAAACTTCTTGCGAATCTCGAACAGCTCGGCATCGGGCAGGCTTGGGATCGAGCGGCCCTGCACGATCACGTCCCCCTCGTCGGGATAGAGCAGCCCGACGATGTGCTTGATGCAGACCGACTTGCCGGTTCCCGAGGGACCGAGGATCATTGAGATCTTGCCCTCGGGCAAGCCCATGTTCAACCCACGCAGGACGTGGTTCGAGCCGAATGACTTGTGGACTCCGATGAACTCGATCGCGTCGGGCACGCCCGTGGGGCGATTGATCCCCATATGAAACTCGGGCTCCTCCCCCTGGGCCGATGGGTCGTGCTGCTGGGCAAGCGTCGGCTGGTCGGCGACCGGGGGCTCGCCGGCTCCCTGCGATAGCGGATCTCCCTGGCCTGTGGGTGTCCCTTCATCGGGTCTGCCTGGCCCCCGCTCGTGCCCTTCAGGGTGCGATGGGGGGTTCCCTTCAGAGTGCGTGGCCATCCTTCAGCCTCCGATCGGGGCTTTCGGGTTGGCGCCCCAGAAGACCTGGGTGCCAAGCATTCCGATCAAGTGGACCAAGATTATGTTCAAGACCATCGACTTGGCCGTGGCCGTGCCCACGCCTACCGGTCCACCACTGGCGTTGTACCCGTAGTAACAGCCCACGAGCACGATCGCGGTTGCCATGAACATCGCCTTGATCAGGCTGTAGAGGAAGTCCGGAGGGTTCTGGAACTGCCAGAAGATCAGCAGGTAGCCGCCGGCCGAGACGGTCGCGACCTGCTCGACGACGGCGATGTAGGAGGCCAAGAATGCCGCGCCGACGCCCGCCAGGTACATGAAGGGAAGCACCACCCACGCGGCGAGCAGGCGCGTGGCACACAGGAATGTGAGCGAGTCGATGCCCATCACCTCGAGCGCATCGATCTCATCGGAGATGCGCATCGCGCCGAGCTCGGCGACGATCCCGGTACCGACCTTTGCGGCCATCATGTACCCGAAGGCGTAGGGGATGATCTCGCGTAGATCGCACCACGCCGTGAACACGCCCGCGTAGGCAGGCGCGCCCTGGGCCTCGAGGAAGTAGGCACCCTCGATCCCGCACTCCAAGCCGAGTACGAACATCAGCGCCCAGATGATCAGCGTCGAGGAGACGATCAGGATGCCCGACTGGCGCAGCGCCTCGCCGAAGAAGTGAAAGACGCGCAGACCCCATACGTCGCGCACGATGTTGGCGCTGAAGCGGCCGATCTCGCCAGTGGCGGCGAGCCATTCGCGCGGTGTTACGAGCAGTTCGTTCATGACGTAATCATCAGGGCGTCCCTGAACGGTCGAGGATCGAGGATCGAGTCCAGCAAGGACGTGCCCTTCGGGGCACACCCTGAAGGGCACACGCAGGCAATTCGCGCGTGTGTTGTGCGCACAAGCGACTGAGGACGCTGCTGGGCGAAGGTCATCGGCCGTTCAGGGTTCATCACTTGATGACGAGGATGTTGGGGTGCGTCGCAAGCAGGAGCTGCGTGTAGGCGTAGTCGAACGCGAAGATCGCGAGGAACGTGACGACAACGGCCTGGTTGACAGCGCGGCCGACGCCCTCAGCGCCACCGGAGGCGGTCATGCCCTTGTAGCAGCAGACGATCGCGATGATCGCTCCGAAGATCGTGGTCTTCAGCGCCGAGCCCCACAGGTCGGTCGTGGAGGCGTTGGCGAACAAGGTGTCCCAGAAGGGACCCAGCGGCTGGCCGTTGACGAGCTCGGCGAGGATGCCGCCGAACAGGCCAAAGAGGATCGCGTAGACGTTGAACAGGCCCGTCACCAACATCAGGGCCAAAAATCGTGGGACGACAAGGTTCTTGACCGGGTCGACACCGAGCACTTGCAGCGCGTCGAGCTCCTCGCGAATCTTGCGCGCGCCGAGGTCGGCGGTGATGGCGGTCCCCGCCACCCCAGCAAGCACGATCGCTGTGACGTTGGGGCCGATCTCGCGGATGGCCGCAAGTACGAAGATCCCGCCGAGTCGATCGAGTGCGCCGAAGATCGTGAGGAAGTTCGCTGCTTGCAGACCGGGCGCGGCGTAGCAAATCGCGACGGTCGAGATCAGCAGCGGAAACCAGCACAGGCGCAGCGCGAACAGGAACTGCGAGACGAACTCGCCGCCGTACGGATAGGGCGGGCGCAGGGCAGAGGCAATCGTCCTGCCGGTCAGGATCATCATGTCCCCGATTTCCTCGAGCAGACTCCTAGTCGGTAGGAAAGCCCGCTCGGCTGCGCTACGCACCATCTCAACCCCTCCTCGGGGGACGCCGACACCTGCGCCCCCAACTGTACCGACCCGCGTCTCCAACTCTACGCGATCGGCAGGCCGAACGCCACCGGCACTAGAGGACGAACGCCACCGAACCCCCGGCGCAAGCGCCACCGGCAGTGCGGTACGAATGCGGACAACCGCTCTGCGCCGGCGCCACCGGCACTGATATCGTGGCGCTCGCTGTGAGGGTGGGAAAGTCGCTTAGTGGGGTATCGCTCGTCGTGTGCGGCGGGGTCATTGCTGCTCTCATGAGCGGTTGCGGCGGCTCCCAGCGCAACGCCCACGAAGTGGCGGGCACCTACCCAGTGGAAATCCTCAGGACGCGCTTCCCCGCCAAGCAGGCGATCGCGCGCGACGAGCGCTTCACATTGGTGGTTCGCAACGCCGGCGAGCGCACGATCCCCAACATCGCAGTGACGCTCGACTCCTTCTACTACTCGAGTTCCTATCCAAAACTGTCTGTGAGCAGACGACCCGTTTGGATCGTCAACACAGGTCCGGGCAAGGTCTCCAGCAGCCCGCCGGTGCAAACAGAGGAAGTCAACCCACCCGGCGGCGGCGAAACCGCCTTCGTCAACACTTGGGCGCTCGGAGCGCTTGCCCCGCATGCAAGCCGCGCCTTCATATGGCACGTGACACCGGTCAAGGCTGGTTTGCACACGGTGCACTACACGGTGTCGGCGGCCCTCGACGGCAAGGCCCGGGCGCGCCTGGTCGGCGGCGGCCTGGCAGCCGGCAGCCTGACTGCATCGATTGCGCCCGCTCCCCCGCCCACGCACGTGAACCCCGAAACGGGTGCGATCCAACCGGGACCGCATCCGACCTTCGCCCAGGGTCAACCCGCGTCGGAATAGCCGTTTGGCCGCGTGTCGAAAGATCGCGAGCCAGCTTTCGCCAACTGAGCGACACCCGGGCGCACGCGGAGGGTTACGATGCGTGGCCGCCCAATGCTCAGGACAAAACAGGAGGAGTCGAGCCCACCCATGCCAAAGAGCCGCCAGCAGAACGTCACAGCCGCGCAGTGGAGCGCCAACGGAAGCGCGCTCGGCGCGATGGACCTGACGCTTCCCGCAAACCAGATCTTCGCCTCGGACGTGTTCAGCGTGGCGGTCCAGCGCCGCCGCCTGCCCAAGCATGTCTTCAAGGCCCTGCAGCGCACGCTCGAGCGCGGCGAGGCGCTCGACACGACGCTCGCCGACGCCGTAGCCCAAGCCATGAAGGAATGGGCGATGGAGAAGGGCGCCACCCATTACACGCACTGGTTCCAGCCGCTGACAGGCTCGACGGCGGAGAAGCACGACTCCTTCTATGGACCGGCGGGAGATGGCACGGCGATCGCCGAGTTTTCCGGCAAGGAGCTGATCCAGGGCGAGCCCGACGCATCCAGCTTTCCCACGGGCGGGATTCGCGCAACGTTCGAGGCGCGCGGTTATACCGCTTGGGATCCCACGTCTCCGGCATTCATCCTCGAGAACCCGAACGGCGCGCTGCTTTGCATCCCAACGGCGTTCACCTCTTGGACGGGCGAGGCGCTCGACAACAAGATCCCGCTGCTGCGCTCGATGGACGCCCTGTCCGGTGCCGCCGTTGGCGCGCTGGGCCTGCTCGGCGAGGACGACGCGACGCGCGTTTTCACGACGATCGGCTGCGAGCAGGAGTACTTTCTGATCGACGAGCAGTACTACTTCGAGCGCCCTGACCTGCTGACGACCGGACGCACTCTATTTGGCGCCAAGCCGCCGAAGGGACACGAGCTCGACGACCACTACTTTGGCTCGATCCCCGAGCGCATCCTCGCCTACATGCTCGAGTGTGAGGTTGAGCTGGCAAGGCTCGGCGTGCCGATCAAGACACGCCACAACGAGGTCGCGCCGAATCAGTTCGAGGTGGCTCCGATCTTCGAGAACTCAAACGTGGGCGCGGACCACCAGATGCTGACGATGCAGATCCTGCAGAACACGGCGCGTCGTTACGGCCTCGTTTGTCTCCTACACGAGAAGCCGTTCGCGGGAGTGAATGGATCGGGCAAGCACAACAACTGGTCGATGGGGACCGATACCGGCCTGAACCTGCTCGACCCTGGCGACACCCCCGAGGCGAACCTCAAGTTCCTTTTCTTCTGCGCCGCGGTCATCCAGGCCGTGAACAAGCATCAGGCGCTGTTGCGCGCGTCGATCGCCAACGCCGGCCAAGATCACAGGCTCGGCGCCAACGAGGCGCCGCCGGCGATCATCTCGATCTTCCTCGGCGCCGACCTGGAGAAGGTGTTCACGGCGATCGAGGCCGGCAAAGTGCAGCCGTCCAAGCCAGGCTCGTTTCTGGGCCTCGGAACGCCGGTGCTGCCGCCGCTGCCGCTGCACGGAGGCGACCGCAACAGGACGAGCCCGTTCGCCTTCACCGGCAACAAGTTCGAGTTCCGCGCGCTTGGCTCGAGCCAGTCGCCGGCGCTACCCAACACGGTGCTGAACACGATCGTGGCGGAGTCGATCGAGGAGCTCACCGACAAGCTGAAGAGCGCTTTGAAAGCCTCCGGAGCGACACTCGAGAAGGCCGTGACCAAGGTCGTCAAGGAGGTGTGGTCGGCCAACAAGCAGGTCGTGTTCGACGGCGACGGCTACTCCGAGGAGTGGCACAAGGAGGCCGAGAAGCGCGGCCTCGCGAACCTGCGCACCACCCCTGATGCGCTGCCGTGGCTCGTGGACAAGCAGACCGTTGCTGCCTTCAAGAAGTACAAGGTGCTCTCCAAGCGCGAGCTGGAGTCGCGTCTCGAGGTCTTTACCGAGCAGTACGCGGTGAAGATCAACATCGAGGCCGAGACAGCTGCCCAGATCGCACGCACGATGCTCCTGCCGGCGGCGGTCAGGCACCTGAACGAGCTCAAAGCGACCGGCCTGGACGAGCTGGTCGAGGAGGTCGAGCCGCTCGTCAAGGAGTTCCAGTACGCGATCGTCAAGCTGGAGGACGCCAACCTGAGCGACAACCAGCCCGACAGCCCCGCGATGAAGTGGGCGACCTACATGCGCGACACGGTGATCCCCGCGATGGACGACGTGCGCGAGGTGGCCGACCGCCTCGAGAAGCTCGTGGCCGACGATCTCTGGCCACTTCCGAAGTACTCGGAGATGCTCTTCATCAAGTAGCCCAGAGAACCGGATGGCTGCGCCTGGCTGCGTCCTCCCTCCCTTGTGTGCGTCTGCACACGGCGATCGGTGCGTCCTTGCCAGGTTGCCCTCCGGCCCTCTGGGCCGCACTTTGGAACAACCCTGACATAATCGTGTCAGGGTTGTTCGTCCGCTGCTAGGATCCGTGCCTGTGGCACGTGATTACCTGCAAGCACTGCGCGAGAAAGTCGTCATCTACGACGGTGGCATGGGCGCGACCCTGGAGCAGTTCGAGCTGACCGCCGAGGACTACGGCGGGCTGCAGGGCAAGTGCCACGAGGCGCTCGTCCTCAACCGTCCGGATGTGATCGAAGGGGTGCACGCTTCGATGCTCCAGGCAGGAGCGGAAGTGCTCGAGACCGACACCTTCCAGGCTTCGCGTCTGAAGCTGGACGAGTGGGGTTTGGCCGACTACACCGTCGAGGTCAACACCAAGGCCGCCGAAATCGCGCGCAAAGCCGCCGGCGAGAGCCGTTTCGTGGCGGGCTCGATCGGCCCCACCGGCTTCCTTCCCGCCTCCGACGATCCCACGCTCGGGCAGATCTCCTTCGGCGAGCTGGTCGAGGTCTTTACCGAGCAAGCCGCCGGCCTGATCGACGGCGGCGCCGATCTGATCATCATCGAGACCGCCCAGGACATCCTCGAGGTCAAGGCCGCGATCTTCGGCGCGCGCGCGGCCTTCAAGAGCACCGGCAAGACCCTCCCGATCCACACCTCCGTGTCGCTGCTGCCCAACGGCGGCAAGATGCTGCTCGGCACCGACATCTCGGCTGTCCTGTGCACCTTGGAGGCACTGAAGGTCGATGTGATCGGCCTGAACTGCTCGACCGGCCCGCAGGACATGCGCGACGCGATCCGCTTCCTCGGCGAGTTCTGCCCGGTGCCCGTCGCCTGCATCCCCAACGCCGGGCTCCCCTTGCAAGGCCCCGACGGGGAGACGATTTTCCCCGAGAAGCCCGAGCCGCTCGCGGAGGCGCTCGGGGAGTTCGTGGAGCGCTACGGCGTGGGCGTGGTGGGTGGCTGTTGTGGCACCACCCCCGACCATATCCGCGCGATCGCCGAGCGCGTCGGTGGCCGCAAGGTGGAGCCACGTCCTGCCCCGCGCGAGCCACACCTCTCCTCGATGATTGCCGCGACCACGCTCGTGCAGGAGCCGCGCCCGACGATGGTCGGCGAGCGCGTGAACAGTCAAGGCTCGCGCAAGGCCAAGGAGCTGCTCCTGGCCGACGACTACGACGGGCTCGTGCAGATCGCCGAGGACCAGGTCGCCGGCGGCGCGCACGTGCTCGACCTGTGCGTGGCTTTGACCGAGCGAAGCGACGAGGACGAGCAGATGCGCCAGCTCGCCAAGCGCATCTCCTTGACCCAGGAGCCGCCGATCCAGATCGACTCGACCGAGCCCGAGGTGATCGAACGGGCGCTGGAGCAGACCCCGGGCAGGGCGATCGTCAACTCGGTCAATCTGGAGGCCGGCAGGGACAAGCTAGACCGCGTGGTGCCAACCGCACTCGCGCACGGGGCGGCTCTGATCGCGCTCACGATCGACGAGGTCGGGATGGCCAAGACCGCCCAGCGCAAGGTCGAGATCGCCCAGCGCATCAAGCAGCTGTGCTGTGAGGAGCATGGACTCGACCCGAAGGTGTTGATCTTCGACTGCCTCACCTTCACGCTCACAACCGGCGATGAGGAGTGGCGACCCTCGGCCGTTGAGACGATCGAGGGGATCAGGCGCATCAAGGCCGAGATCCCCGATGTGAAGACATCGCTCGGCGTCTCCAACGTCTCCTTCGGCGTGTCCCCGGGCGCGCGCGCAGTGCTGAACTCGGTCTTCCTGCACCACTGCGTCGAGGCTGGGCTGGACCTCGCGATGGTCAATCCCAACCACATCACGCCCTACTCGGAGATAACCGAGGAGGAGCGAGGGCTCGCGAACGACCTCGTGTTCAACCGCCGTGAGGACGCGCTCGAGCAATTCATCGCCCACTTCGAGTCAAAGGGCGAGCAGGAGGCGCAGACGAGCGCAAATCCCACCGAGGGGATGGAGCCGGAGGAGGCGCTTCACTTCCACATCCTGCGCCGGCGCAAGGAGGGTGTGGAGGATTGGATCGACGCATCCGTCGAGAAGATCGGGGCAGTGCCAACGCTCAACACTGTGCTGCTGCCGGCGATGAAGGAGGTCGGCGACAAGTTCGGCGCCGGTGAATTGATCCTGCCGTTCGTGTTGCAGTCCGCCGAGGTGATGAAGAAGGCGGTGGCCCGCCTGGAGAATTACCTGGACAAGATCGAGGGCTATACGAAGGGCACGGTGGTCTTGGCAACGGTCTTCGGCGACGTCCATGACATCGGCAAGTCGCTCGTCAACACGATCCTCACCAACAACGGCTACACGGTCGTCGACCTCGGCAAGCAGGTCCCGATCCAGACGATCCTC
>Ga0208480_1000208_pt1 | contig 22875 bp, 15 predicted proteins | sample NGESurshal092012_4_FD_184485 | JGI IMG/M metagenome (GOLD analysis project Ga0208480, IMG submission 184485) | Arctic peat soil microbial communities from Barrow, Alaska - NGEE Surface sample F53-1 shallow-092012 (SPAdes) | ecosystem: Environmental > Terrestrial > Soil > Wetlands > Peat ... | reverse complement strand
CCCGCCGTTATTGCAGTGAGTCGTTGAACCGGAGCGGTCGCGGAGCTGTGGTCCGCTACGGAAGGTCTATAGCGTTCCCCCGTTTCCTGACGTATCGTGGCGGCTACAGACGGAATCCGAAAAAATTCCGCTCGTTAGGTCTGCATAACGCAAAGGGGGAGGGTGTCCATGGCTATGGCAACCACATACGGCTCGCTACCCGAAGCCGAACACAGCGCGCAACTGCGCAAAGCCGTCATTGCATCGACGGTCGGTACCGCGATCGAGTGGTACGACTTCTTCCTGTACGGCACCGCGGCCGGCCTCGTCTTTGGCAAGCTTTACTTCCCCAATCATGACGCGCTGACCGGGACGCTGCTCGCCTTCGGGACCTACTTCATCGGCTTCGTAGGCCGGCCCATCGGCGCCGCGATATTCGGCCATTATGGCGATCGCATCGGCCGAAAGGCGACGCTCATCGCCACGCTCCTATGCATGGGGCTGGCGACCTTCGCCATCGCCTTTGTGCCTACTTACTCTTCGATCGGCATCTGGGGTGCGGTGATACTGACCGCGCTCCGGGCAGTGCAAGGCATTGGCGTCGGCGGCGAGTGGGGCGGCTCCGTGCTTATGTCGATGGAATGGGCGCGCACGCACGGCCAGCGGGGACTGGTGGCGTCGTGGCCGCAATTCGGCGTGCCCTGCGGCTTGCTGTTGTCGACCCTGTCGATCGCGGTGTTCAGCGCCTGGACCGGAGATCAATTCGCGGTTTGGGGCTGGCGCATTGCATTCGGACTATCGATCGTTCTGGTCGGCATCGGCCTATGGATTCGCTTGGGCATCCTGGAGACCCCGGTGTTCCAGAAACTGTTGGATCAGAACAAGATCGAGAATGCTCCGATCCTCGAAGTGATCAAGAAACAGCCCAGGGAAATCATTCTGTCGGCACTCTTGCGAATGTCCGAGCAGGCACCGTTCTACATCTTCACGGCCTTCATCTTTGCCTATGCTGTCGGCACGCTGAAGATGAATCGGCAGTTTATTCTCGACGCGGTCATTGTCGCGGCCATCGTCTCGTTCTTCACCATCCCGATTTCCGGCCATCTGTCCGATAAGATCGGGCGCAAAAAGATGTATCTGATCGGGGCGGCTACCATGGGCGTCTTCGGATTTCTGTATTTTGCGATGGTCGACACGGCAACCCCAGCATTGGTCTTCATCGCTATCGTGTTGTCGCTCATCCCGCATGACATGCAATATGGGCCACAGTCGGCGCTGATCGCCGAGGCCTTTACGCCGCGGCTGCGCTACAGCGGCGCCTCGCTCGGCTATCAGTTGGCGTCGCTGATTGCCGGTGGACCGTCGCCGATCATCGCAACGGCGCTGTTCGCCGCGTATCACTCGGGCTATGCAATTGCGATCTATATTGCGGTTTGTGCGGTCGTCAGTCTGATCTCCGCGGGAATGATGCCGGATTACACCGGCAAAGACATTTCCGCCGAATACGACACCTGACGGGCAGCACTAAGGAAGTCTCAGCATCGCCGGGGCCAGCGCCCCGGCGATGTGCTTTTGACGAGTGCGTAGGTTTCCCTGTGGGCATTGTGCGGCATCGCCGGCGAGACCGCACGGCGGACCCGGGCCGCTCAGCCCTTGAGGCCGCCGGCGGTGAGGCCCGACGCCATGAAGCGGCACAGGGCGTAGAAGATAGCGATCGGCGGCAACGAATAAAGGATGGCGATCGCCATCATGTAGTTCCACGGCGCGTCGTCGTCGTCGAAGAATTGTTCCAGAGCCATCGCCACCGTGGTGTGCTTCTCCGACATCAGCAGCATGTATTGATAGAAATAGTCGTTCCACGCGAACAGCAGCGCGTAGGTGCCGACGGCGACCAGCGCCGGCGCCATCAGCGGCAGATAGATGTGCAGATAGAGTTGCACCGCTGAAGCGCCGTCGATGCGCGCGGCATCGTCGATCTCGCTCGGAATGAGCTTGGCGTAATACTGCAGCACCAGGATGGCGTAGGGCGTGGCGAACGTCACTTCGGCTGCGATCACCGCCCAGGGATTATCTGTGAGCCCGTAAATGTGCACGATGCGCAGGAACGGGATGATCAGGGTCGAGGCGGGGATCGCATAGGTTAAAAGCGCGACGCCCGAGAGCGTCCAATCCTTGGCGAGCCGCATCCGGCCGACGGCGAAACTTGCAAGCGACGCGACCAGCATGGTGAATGTCATCACCATCACGCCGATATAGATGCTGTTGCCGAATGCGGGCCAGATGTCCCGGATGTCCTCGTCGTCGGCTTGCCAGAGGTCGGCAAACACGCCGAGCGTCGGGTGCGACGGCCAGATTGCGTCGGTGAATTCGTTATGGCCGCTGGGATCGAGCGCCACCAGAAACATGTTGTAGACCGGCACCAGCGACCAGATCAGAATCGCCGCGCCGAGGACGATCGAGCCGGTCTCGATCAGAATGCGCCGCCGGCGTGCCTGCGCCCGGAGATCTGGTTGGAAGCCAGGCGCAGCAGCGCTCACAGCTGCACGTCCATCGCCCGCAGCCGCCGTATCAGCAGGATCACGACGGGAATGAGCAGCGGCAGGATCGACAGCCCGGCGGCGACGCCGAGTTCCGGATTGGCGAAATCGAGCGCGTAGTGGAAGCCGAGCGTCGATACGACTTCGGATTCGAACGCCGGGGTGCCGGCAGAAACAAACAGCACCGGTGCATAATCGCCGAACACCCAGATTGTCGCGATCAACGTAGAAACGAGATAGAGGTTCGCCAATAGCGGCAGTGTGATGTGGGCGAATCGCCGGTACGGCGACGCACCGTCGACATCGGCGGCGTCATATAGGTCCTGCGGGATCGCCATGCGGCCGCCGAGAAAAATCAGTGTCCACAGTGGCATCCATTTCCAGACATCGGCGACGATATCCCAGCCGAGCGCGAGCCAGCCATGATTGAACCAGAATGGTCCTTCGATGCCGAACAGCGCCGTGATCAGGTTATCGAGCAAGCCGTGCGGGTAGGCGACCAGCATCCAGTGAAACGACAGATAGGCCGGCACTGCTGGCAAGGTCCACGGCAGGATATAGACGACGAGCAGGGCTTTGATCCACCAGCGCCGCCGCGCGAAAAAGCCCGATAACAGCAGCGCCAGAACCATCTGTACATTCACCGCGAGCCCGACGAAGGCCACGGTGTTGATCGCCGCGTGCAGGTAGCGCGGATCGGCAAGCAGCGCGGCGTAGAGCGCCGGATCGCTGCCCATCCAGAGGGCATAACCCATCGGGTAGATGACGAACGCGGCGAACAGGGCCGCGTACGGCACGATGAACGCGATCGCCCAGCCGAGATCGGAGCCGTGCAGAGAGCCGCGCCAGCGGGGCAGCCGCGGTGATCTGAATGCGACGAACTTTCTCGGTGTGAGCGCCGCCCAACCGATGCTCATGACCCCGCCGTAGGGATTTGCGCCCGTCTCAGCCTTTGACGCCGCCCATCGTAAGGCCTGCGGTCATGCGGCGGCGGAAGGCATAATAGACCGCCACCGGCGGGATCGCATAGATGATGGCGGTCGCCATCATGTAATTCCAAGGCGCTTCGTCGCTGTTGAGGAATTGCGCCAGCGCCACCGGCACCGTCATGCTTTTGACCGAGGACAGCAGCATGAACTGGTAGAGATACTCGTTCCACGCCAGCAGCAGCGCATAGGTGCCGACCGCGACCAATGCCGGCGCCATCAGCGGCAGATAGATGCGCAGATAGACTTGCAGCGGCGAGGCGCCGTCGATGCGCGCGGCCTCGTCAAGCTCGATCGGGATGCTCACCCCGTATTGCTGGAAAATGAAGATCGCGTACGGCGTGGCAAAAGTGACTTCGGCGAAAATAACAGCCCATAGATTGTTGGCGAGGCCGTATTTGATCATGATGCTGTAGAACGGAATCGCCAGAAACGACGCGGGGATCACATAGGTCAACAGCGCGGCGTTGCTGACAATCCAGCCGTTCTTCAGCCGCATCCGGCCGATCGAGAAGCTGGCCAGCGAGCCGATGAGCAGGGTGAGGAAAGTGGTGGCGGCGCCGATATAAATGCTGTTGGCGAACTGATGCCAGAAATACTGCAAATACCAGTAGTCCTCGGTCAGCACCACCCAGAAACCCATGAGCGTGGGATGTGCCGGCCAGATGGTGGAGGTGAACACGTCGCCGTGGGTTTCCAGCGACACCATCACCATGTTGTAGAGAGGCGCCAGCGTCCAAAGTATCAGCACCAGGGCGAAAGCGATTGCCGCCGCTTCGGACAGCTTGCGCCGCAGCCGATAGTTCGGACGCCGTTTGGCGATGCCGGCGCCGGCCGTTAAGGCGCTCACAGCTGCACCTCGGTCGTTTGCAGCTTGCGCATCAGGATAATGACGAGCGGGATCAATAGCGGCAGCGCCGTCATCACCGTGGCGACGCCGAGATCGGGGCGAGCGACCTGGAACGCGTCACGGATGCCGAGCGTCGCCAGCACGTGGGTCGAAAGCGCAGGGCCGCCGCCGGTGACGAAATAGACCTCGTTGAATTCTCCCAAGACGAAGATCGTCGAGAGCAGCGTGCAGATGAGGTAGAGGTTGGCCAGCAGCGGGAATGTGACGTGGGCGAAGCGCCGGACGCCTGTCGCGCCGTCGACGTCGGCGGCGTCATAAAGCTCCTGCGGAATGGCCATGCGGCCGGCGAGCAGGATCACGGTCCAGAACGGCATCCATTTCCAGATGTGTGTGGCGATGACCGAGCCGAGCGCGAGCCAGCGCGAGGTGTCGAGCCAACCCGGGCCATCGATGTGGAAGAAGTCCCACAGCACATTGTTGACGAGGCCCCACTGGCCATTGAGCATCCAGTGGATCGAGATGAAGGTCGGCAGGGCCGGCACTGCCCAGGGCAGCACGTAGATCAGCAACAGGCCCTTGGTCCACCAGCTCTTGCGCATGAAGAAGCCGGACATGAGCAGGGCGCCGAACATTTTCAGGTTCACGCCGATACCGACAAAGAGCACTGTGTTGACCACGGTACGCAGATAGATCGGATCGGAAAACAGCTCGCTGTAGAGCTGCGGGTCGTGCCCCATCCATAATCCGTAGACGACGGGGTAGAGCACGAAGGCCACGAACACTCCGGCATAGGGCACGACGAAAGCGATGGCCCAGGTGAACTCCGAACCTTGAAGGCCGCCCCGCCATGGGCGACGCCGCGGCAGCGACGGCGACGGAGCGGTCAGCTCGCGGGCGGCTTCAAAAGTCGTGCTGCTCATCGTGTTCCCCTCAAGCCTGTGCGATCGGGTACTTCGCGAGGATGCTGCCAATGTGCTTCAGGGCCGTATCGGTGGCCGCTTCAGGGCTCACGCCGTCGCGGATAACGCTGGCGTGTGCCGTGCCCCAGATCTGCGCGGCATTGGCTTCCGACATGCCCGGGTTGTAGGCGTAGTGACGGGGTATGACCTCGCCAAGCACGCCCTGCGTGACATAAGCGAGCCGATGCGGATCTTTCGGGTCGGTCCACCACGAATCGTCTTTGACGATTGATGGTATCGCCGGAAGCCAGCGTCCCAGCCCGGACTTTAGATACGCGCCTGCCACTTTCGGCTGAATGACGTACTGGACGAATTCCTTGGCGACCTTAACGTTCTTACCGCCCTTGGGGATGATGGCGCCGCCCACAGTCAAAGGCGAGGGAATTAGCTTGCCTTGGTTATCCATTGGCAGGCCCATGACCACGGCATCGTTGTATTTCTCGGGGTCGTGGATCATCGCCAATTCAGTCGAGATCGTGCCGTCGAGGTCCACGACGATCTGCTTGGCGTGGTAGGCGTTGTTGTCGTCGGCGTCGCCCCAGTCGAGTGCACCTGGCGGCACATAGCCTTCCTTGAAGGCTGTGGTGATGAACGCGATGGCCTCGGTTACCGCCGCCTTGACCTTGGGATCGTCGAGGTGCGCCTTGCCATCCGACGTGACGATGTCATAGCCGCCGTAGGCGGCGAGGAAGTAGGCGAACAGGTTGTTGCCGTCCGCCGGCCCGTTGGTGGTCGCTTGCAGGCCTAGCGAATAAACGCCGCGCATGCCCTGGCTGCGCAGCTTCGTCTGCACCGGCTTGAAATAATTCCAGAACCCGTCCCAGGTCTTGGGCGCACTTTCGATTTTGAGGCCGGCTTTCTCGACCAGCGGGCGCCAGAGATGGAATGGCAAGGTCGCGGTCTTGAACGGCGCCTGATAGGCGCCGCGCTTTTTGGTGACGCTGTTGTAATAATACGACGCGAGGTAGGCGGTCGGATGCAGCTGTGATTTGAGCGGTTCGACGATGTCGCTGAGATCGACGAGTCTGTCTTTCCAGGCGTTCTGCGGGACGAGGGTCGCGTCCTGCGTGTCGTGCGACATGATGTCGGGCACGTCGCCGCTGGTCAGAGACGACACCATCTTCTGCATCAGCGGCCCGGTCGGAATCAGGCTGTAGTCGATCGTGTTACCGCTCTGCTTCTCATACTCGGCCACCATGGCCTTGAAGGAAGCGTCTTCCTCAGGAACGAAGCCCTGATTCCACCATGCGGTCGCGGTCTTGGCCTGGGCGTTCGCGATCCAAGGTCGCGAAACCACTCCCGCCGCGGCAACGCCGAGCGAGCCGTGGATCACCGTGCGCCGGGTCAGCTTTCTCATCGTCTTCCTCCCATCGTCTGCGGTTGGTTTGATCCGCGTAACAGACGGGTCGAAAACTTCAGGGCCTTAGCCCGCTGCCGCGGACAGCCGTTTGCGGCCGTTCGTTAAAGTTTTTCTCGCATAAACATAACATATACCACGAGAAGTTGATGCCCGCTATCGCGGCCTTAATGCCGCACGCGGCTCTGCACCGGCAATTCAGGCTGCGGCTGCCCCGTTCCGCTGTGCGGCAATGACTTCCTCGGTCGCCGGATCGATCAGGTGCATGTGGTCCATTTGCGCCATAAAGGCCATCGGCGCTCCAGGCGAGGCGGAAATATCCGGCGAGCAGCGGGCGCATACGTCCACGCCGGCAATTTCAAGATGGACCATGGTTTCCGTGCCCATCGGTTCAAGCACATCGACCGGCCGGGTAAACTCCGCGCCCTCGACGTAAGAGCGCCGTTCCGTGATGTGCTCCGGCCGCAAACCAAGCACCACGTCCCGCCCGACGTGGGGCCGATATGTCGCCGTGCGCGAGCCCGGCACCGGCAGCGACAGGTCGCCGGCGAGTTCGACGGCCAACGCGCCGCTGCGCTCGACGAGGCGGCAGGGCAGGAAATTCATCGCCGGCGAGCCGATGAAGCCGGCGACGAAGCGTGTGCGTGGATGATGGTAGAGCTCGTTCGGCGGCCCGACCTGCTCGATGCGGCCGCCATTCATCACCACCACCCGGTCGGCGAGCGTCATCGCCTCGATTTGATCGTGCGTCACGTAAACCGACGTCGTGCGCACCTTCTGATGAACTTTCTTGATCTCGGTTCGCATCTGCACGCGCAGCTTGGCGTCGAGATTCGACAGCGGCTCGTCGAACAAAAAAACCTTCGGATTGCGGACGATCGCGCGTCCCATGGCGACGCGCTGGCGCTGGCCGCCGGAGAGCTGTTTTGGCCGCCGCGCCAAAAGCTCCTTGATATCGAGAATGCGGGCTGCGTCTTCGACGCGCCGGCGAATTTCGTCCTTGGGAAAATGTTTTAGCTTCAATCCGAACGACATGTTCTCGAACACGGTCATGTGCGGATAGAGCGCGTAGTTCTGAAACACCATGGCGATATCGCGGTCGCGCGGCGGCAGGTCATTGACCAGATCGCCGCCGATGTAGATTTCGCCGTCGCTCAGCTCCTCCAATCCGGCGATAAGCCGCAGCGTCGTGCTCTTGCCGCAGCCCGATGGACCGACCAGGACCAGCAGTTCCTCGTCGGCGATTTCCAGACTGATGCCGCGGACCGCGTCGGTATCGCCGAATCGCTTGACGACATTGCGCAAAGACAATTGGGCCATAGTCCCTCCCAGGCTGGCCTGAATTCTTTTGGCGCGGCCGTCATTTTTTGCGTCCCGATTGGGGACCGCTTTTATATTGATCGCAGCGACGGCTGCGCCACGTTAATACAACGTGTCGCGGAAACGCAACCGAAACGATCTGCGTTTCCAGCCTAAAGCCTCGTATCGCCAGCCTAGAGCATCGTATTGCATGTATGCCGGCGAAGGCGGCGAACGGCATTTCCGGCCACGAAGATGTGCGGGCTTACGAAGTGCCGATGACGTTGATCGGCGGCGGTGCAACCGCGCTGTTAGACTGTGCTGCGATGCGGCGGAATCTGAAGCCGGCGCTGACTTTCGGTCAAGCGGCGCGATCGAGTTTGGTGTGCTCGAATACTTGTTCGGGGCTCTGCCGTGCTCGCCGCGTGTTGTGACATCCCAACCAGACGAACGCGATCGCCGCGGCCATTAGTCCCCAAAGTACTGCATCGGTAACCATGTGAGCCTCCATGGTCACCCCCTGTCACGACAATGCGCGAGTTCGTCCAAAATACGCTGTGATTCGATGTCGCAGCGCGGTGGCGCAATGCCGCAGGAACGCCTCGACCGGCAGGGGCACGACCAGCGATGGGCGCGGCTTGCCGGCGATCTGGCGCCGTGGTTTGTCGTGCTCGGATACAATTTCTTCATTCTGATTGCCGGCACCGGCTATCTGCTCGGCATCACGCAATCAAAGGAATACTCCGAACCCGAATGGTACGCCGATCCGTGGTTGACCATCGTCTGGGTGATTTCTCCTGGTCTACTGGGAACGATCATGCGGCGCAAAGAGCTGCATATCTACGTCGCCAACTGGTTCTATCTCGCCTTCATCGTCACCATAGCGGTACTTGCTGTTTGCGCATGGCGGTGGAACGGCGCTGATCCCTATCCGGCAAAACCTTCGGCCCAACGCGATACTGTCGTTCATGCGTTGGGCGCGCGGGGCCTCAGTCTGATCGTATTGTCGGGCGACCGCCCTCAGGCGGTCGGTCAGGTGGCACATAGCGTTGCCGGCTTTCTGTGGACGCTCAAGTGCGGGCAGTATGACGATCTCGACGGCGCCGCGCTGCGCATCCTGCCCGACGACGATGTCGCGGGCACGCAATAAGGCGAGAAGACGGCTGAGAGGAAGCGACAAGGGGCCGCCAGAACTGGGCCAGCGACTGAGCAGCGTCGGATTCGCCCGACGTGTGGCCGCCGCGCTACAGACTTTTCCGAGTTTTAGCTCTACGAACATCGCACCTAAGACGGACGGTTGGTAGGGGGAATGCGGCGATGGTGAGCGAAGGCAGGCTACTGTGGCTGACCCCGCTGGAATGGTCGCTGTTGCTGGTCAGCGCGGCCCTGTGCGGTTTCCTGTCGCTGGTTGGCGCCTGAGCGACCGCCCCGGCTCTCCTCCACCGCGCTTAACGTTCGACCGAAATTTGGCGATTAGGTGCGTCGGTGCGGCGCGCCTTAATCTTTTGGATCCAATCCCACAGCGCGCGCATGGTGATCCGGGTCTTTGTTCCGATGCGATGGATGCGCAACTCGCCACTACGGATGGCGGCGGCGATCCGCTCTTGGCGGATGCCAACGGCTGTGGCGGCTTTTGTCGGAGACAAAGCAACGACACGCGTCGGCCTTACATGCTGATAAGGCATGTTGACTTCGCTTCACTGTCGCGCCGAGGGGGTCTAAACGCGGCTTGAAAATCCGACCAACGTATAGCGGCACGTGGAGTTGGGAGGAATCCGTGTTTCGCATCAATCAAACGGCGGCTACTTAGGGCCGCCGCTGTTGATCTTCTTGGTCGTTTGCTGATTAGCTGATCGGCGGTGCTATTTAGCATCCGACCGGCAATTCACCCAAGTAGCACCATTGAAACAGCGTTGTGACGTTGACGCGCCTTGTGTCTCGTCCGGCTTAGGTCCTGATGGCTTCTGCAAAGCCGAGGGCGGGGTTCGATCCCATCCACAGGCGGCGCGCAGTGGCTTAATCGCTTCCTTCAACGCAGAAATGTTGAATTCACCTGTTACCGGACTTTCGTTATAAGGTGTGGCGCGAACGAACAGGTTTGAGGCATCAAACATTTCTTTTATAAGCGGGATACCCTGGCCCCGCCACAACCCCAACGCCTTATGGTCGGTGGACTCAGTGAACTGCCGTTTCTCAGCCGGGCTTTTATCAATGCGATACGTCACAGTTCCGTAGCTTTCGATGCTCGCCATAAAGTGTCCACCAAATACGAGATAAAGATCAGTTTTTCCTTCGCGGCACGTGATCCATAGTTCGAGAGGTGTCAATTCATGAAACTGATTTTCAATCGGCTCTTTTGAGCTTAGATGCAGATACTCATTGCTTGAGTCGTCGATCTTCGATCTTTCTTGGGTTACTACCCAACCTGTTGCGGGAGGGGTCGCAGTTGTCGGATTTCTAATTTCTGTCTCTATCTTTTGAGCAGGCGAGGTTGTAGTCGCTGTGACAAGCTGGGATACTGGGGCATGTTGAGGCGCAGCCGGTTCGCTTACGGTCGCGCTCATGGGCGTAACAAGTCGATTGGATACTGGTAGCCAGTGAGCGCCGATGAACGTAAGTGTCAGAGCAACGGCCACTGCTGCAAGTACGATCCCGGCTCGCGCGCGCGACTTGCCGCGCTCCTCTCCCGGTTCCAGGATCACCTTTTTGCCGCGTGTAAAATAGGTTAGAAGGCCGAGAATAATCGCACCGGAAACCCAAAGGAAAAGGATGACCCCAATTCCTATGGAGAAGCCAATCGCCGCTCCGGCCCGCGCCGCCTCACTGTCAGCGGCATTAATTAGGTTGGCAACGTCTGCCCAATAAACTAAGAGCCAGCCAGCCATGAACAAATTGAACGCGATGAAGCTGATTTTCGTCAGCCACCCGAAAATGCCGCGCTTGTAATATTCCGTTCGCAAGTTGTCTCTGACTTGTCCGTTGCACGCGGCGAAAAGGAGTCTGCCCCGCCGCCCTATTCCGCCTTTTGAATGCAACTATAGCTTGACGCTAAGGAAGCAAGCAACCACCACACTGGCCGTCAGGCCGTGAATTCCTTGTCGCATCACCTGATAATTTCTTCATTATTGGCGGAACGTCCTTCGCGCTTTTGCCCAGTAGGTGCGTGTCGGGCTGAGTGCCATTGTTTTGGGTCGTATCGGTCGGCTGCAACGATGCGGAACGGCAGGAACGCGTTCAACCGCACACCGACATAGCCCCGATCTTCGGGACCTCGCTCCCAGCCGCCGACGATCTCGGCTTCGCAGACCGCATCGGCGTAGCCAACGCGCTGTAGTGCGCTCCGAAACTCCGGCGCAACGGTGCGCTCGAGATGGCCTACCTCGACGCTGCGGACGACTACCGCGACTGCATGGTGATCGTAGGGATTGGAGGGTTGGGGCAGAAGGACGGCGCCACAATACCGCTCGTAGCCGTGTCGCGACCGGGCGCCCGCTATCTTCTCCAGAGCCTCTTGATGGAATGAGGTGCCAACGACGCGGAAACAAAAAGCGCTGTCGCCGACGACGACGCCTCGTCCCCTCGGTCCCATCAACCAGCGAAGCAAACCCATGCTCCCGCCCATTCGTTGCGTACACGCGATGATAGCAGATTTTCCAGAATGGCCGCCGTGATCACCTGCCAATGTCGCCAAAATACACGCTAACGCATTGATTTTATTGATTGGCGACCCCGGCAGGATTCGAACCTGCGACCTTCAGCTTAGAAGGCTGTTGCTCTATCCCCTGAGCTACGGGGCCCCATGACGGCAATCGTATATAGAGGTTCAGCCCACAACGCGCGGTAAATTGCGCGTTCTACCGACGCTCGGCGGCGGCTGGTTGGTCCGGCGGTGGCCGTCCCGGTCGCCGTTTGCAGGAAGGCGTTTCTCTTTTAGCGTTGCCCCTCTCATAGCCGCCGCAGTGTCGCCAAATGTCCGCCTTCGGCGCCGACGCATTCGGCCACGACCTCGACACGATTGTTGAGTCAAATTCCTTATACAGGGTCGAGATTGAGGGCCTTGGGAGGGAAATCACCCATGATTTCGAGATTGCGCGCCGTCTGCGTGGCGGCGTTGGCGGCTGTCTGCGTGACGGCCGCCTCGTTTTCCGTAAATGCCGCGGACAAGCCCTTTCAGAACAGCGATTTAGCCCAAAGCGCGCTGGCGCTTGAGGCGCAGATCAAGGCCGATGCCGGCACCCCGGCCGTTCCGGTCGCGCAACTGCGTAGCGAAGCCGACGCGGCATTCGCCAAAAACGATTTCCGCGCGGGCATGGAGGTGCTCGGCCAAATCCTCGCGGCGACGCCGAACGACGCCAGCTCCTGGCTGCGGCTCGCGCGCACCATCATGGAAATCCGGCCGGCGAACGACAACGAGCGCGCGCAGTTGCTGGAGCGCGCCGCCTCCGCCGCGTACATCGCCTACGCGCGCACGAGCGACCACGGCGTCGAAGCGGACAGCCTCGCCGAGCTCGGCAATATTCTGACCCAGCGTCAGATGTGGCGTCCGGCGCTCGACGCGCTGCGGCTGTCGCTGCAATTGCGCGAAGTTGCCGACGTGCGCGCGCAATACGAACGCATCCGCGTGCAGCACGGCTTCCGCGTGCTCGATTACACGATCGACGCGGATACCGCCTCGCCGCGGGCCTGCTTCCAGTTCTCCGAAGGATTGCCGGTGCGCACCGATTTCTCGCCGTTCGTGGCGCTTGCCGGCAATGACAAGCCGGGGCTGTCGGTCGCCGACAAGCAGCTTTGCGTCGAAGGCCTGCAGCACGGCCAAAGCTACACGGTTACGCTGCGCGCCGGGCTGCCGTCGACCGTGCACGAGACGCTGTCGAAGTCGTCGGATTTCCACATCTATGTGCGCGACCGCCAGCCCGCGGTACGGTTCTCAACCAACGCTTATGTGCTGCCGCGCACCGGGCAGAACGGCGTGCCCATCATCAGCGTCAACACGCGCACCGTCGCCGTTGATATCTACCGCATCAGTGACCGCAATCTGATCGATGAAATCTCCGGTGTCGGGTATGGCCGCGGCGATTTCCAGACCGGGCTGTCGCGCTCCGATCTCGAGCAGCTCAAAAATTCTCGTGGCATGCGGGTTTGGACCGGCGAGATGGCGGTCGGTGCCTCACCGCTCAACCGGGAGGTCACCACGGATTTCCCCGTCGATCAGGCGCTCGGCAAGCTTCAACCCGGCGTCTACGTGATGGCGGCGCAGCCGAAAGAGCTGAAAGACGTCGGCAACAATTACGATTCGCTCGCCACGCAATGGTTCATCGTCTCCGACCTGGGCGTGACGGCGTTCTCCGGCAATGACGGTGTCCATGTCTTCGTCAACTCGCTGGCGACGACGGAGCCAAAGAGCGGCATCGAGGTTCGGCTGATCTCGCGCAGCAATGAGGTGCTGGCGACACGCAAAACCGACGCCAGCGGACAGGCGCAATTCGAAGCTGGCTTGACCAGCGGGGAGGGCGGCTCGGCGCCGGCGCTGGTTGCGGCGGCGGATGCCGCGGGCGACTACGCGTTCCTCAATTTGAAGGCGCCGGCGTTCGATCTCACCGACCGCGGCGTCGGCGGTCGTCCCGCGCCCAAGGGGCTCGATGCTTTCGTTTATGCCGAGCGCGGCGTCTACCGCTCCGGCGAAACGGCGCACGTCACGGCGTTGTTGCGCGATGCCCAGGGCGCCGCGGCGCTCGGTGTGCCGCTGACGCTGGTGGTGCAACGCCCGGACGGCGTCGAATTCCGCCGCACTGTGCTGGCCGATCAGGGGGTCGGCGGCCACACGCTCGACCTCGCGCTGCCGGCGTCGGCACCGACAGGGACGTGGCACGTCCAGGCGTTCACCGATCCGAAGCGGCCGGAAGTCGGCGAAACGACTTTCCTGGTTGAAGACTATGTGCCGGACCGGATCGAATTCGATCTGACCTCGGTGGTCAAAAGCATCTCGCAAAACAGTCCCGCCGAAATCAGTGTCGCCGGCCGCTTCCTCTACGGCGCGGCGGCGTCGGCGTTGTCGCTCGACGGCGAGATGACGATCGCCGCGGCGGCGGAACGCACCGGTTTCGCCGGCTATGAGTTCGGCTTGGCTGATGAAAAGGTCGAACCCGTGCAGCAGACGCTCGACGATCTGCCGGCGACCGATGCGGCGGGCAAGGCCAAATTCCCCGTCAATCTCGACAAGCTGCCGACCAGTACACATCCGCTGCAGGCGCAGATCACCGTGCGCATGGCGGAGCCTGGCGGCCGCGCCGTCGAGCATTCGCTGACGCTGCCGGTGGCGGCCGTCGGCAACATGATCGGCATCAAGCCGCTGTTCTCGGGCCGGTCGCTCGCGGACGGCGCCAACGCCACGTTCAGCGTCGTGGTCGCCGCCCCCGACGGCACGAGTGTCGCGCAAAGCGGACTGCACTATCAGCTGCTGCGCATCGATGAGCACTACCAGTTCTATAAGCGCGACGGGCAATGGAATTTCGAGCCGGTGAAAACGACGACGCGCGTCGCCGACGGCACCGTTGCCACCGCCGCAGACAAGCCGGCGCAACTGGCGCTGCCGGTGCATTACGGCCGCTATCGCTTGCAGGTCGCCTCCGCCGATCCGAACGGTCCGGTCAGTTCGATCGACTTCGACGCAGGCTGGTATGTCGACAGCAGTGCCGATACGCCGGACATGCTGGAAGTCGCGCTCGACAAGCCGGAATACAAGCCGGGCGATACCATGACGGTGGCGGTCACCGCGCGCACCGCCGGCCGTCTCACGATCAATGTCATCGGCGACAAGGTGCTGGCGAGTCAGAGCACCGACGTGAAGACGGGCGTCAACAAGATCAACGTCCAGGTCGGTCGCGATTGGGGGACTGGCGCCTATCTGGTCGCGACACTGCGGCGGCCGCTCGACGCGCCAGCCCAGCGCATGCCAGGCCGCGCCATTGGCATACAATGGTTTTCCGTCGATCGTGCCGCCAGGACGCTCGCGGTCGATCTCAACGCGCCTGCGCTGTTGCGGCCCAACACGACATTGAAACTGCCGATCAAAGTCAGCGGGCTCGCGGCGGGTGACGAGGCGCGCATCGTGGTTGCCGCGGTCGATGTCGGCATTCTCAATCTGACGAATTACAAACCGCCGTCGCCGCGCGACTACTATCTCGGTCAGCGTGCGCTGTCGGCCGATATCCGCGACCTCTATGGTCAGTTGATCGATGGCATGCAGGGCACGCGCGGTCAGATCCACACCGGCGGCGACGAGGGCGCGAAGCTGCAAGGCAGTCCGCCAAGCGGACCGCCGGTGGCGCTATATTCCGGCATCGTTACGGTCGGAGCGGACGGAACTGCGCAGGTCACGTTCAACGTGCCGGATTTCGAAGGCACGGTGCGGGTCATGGCGGTGGCGTGGAGCAAGGACCGCGTCGGCCAGGCCACGGCTGACGTCACGGTGCGCGATCCGGTGGTGCTGAGCGCGACGCTACCGCGCTTCCTGCTGCCTGGCGATCGCTCGACGGTCTATCTCGATGTCGACAATGTCGAGGGCGCAGCGGGCGATTATAATGTGGCGGTGACGGCCAGTGATGCCGTGCTGGTTGGCGCAGGTGGGAGCCAGAAGCTGACATTGGCCGCCAAGCAACGCGGTGATCTCACCGTCCCGGTCACTGCCAACGCGGCCGGCTCCGGCACCGTCAAGGTTAGCGTCAGCGGTCCGTCCGGCTTCGCACTGCAGCGCAGTTACACGGTTACGGTGCGGGCGCCGGCGCAAATCCTGGCGCGACGCAATGTACAGCCGTTGGCCAAGGGCCAGAGCGTGACGCTTTCGAGCAGCATGTTTGCCGATCTCGTGCCCGGCACCGGCAGCGTGTCGGTCTCGGTCAGCTCGTCGACGGCGCTCGACGCTGCGGCGTTGCTGGCGGCGCTCGATCGCTATCCGTACCGTTGCTCGGAGCAGATCACGAGTCGCGCACTGCCGCTGCTCTATGTCAGCGACTTGGCGAGCCAGGCGCATGTCGCGCTTGACGCCGCCACGCAGGAGCAGATTCGCAGCTCCATTGTGATGCTGCTGACGCGGCAGGATTCTTCGGGCTCGTTCGGCCTGTGGAGCCCCGGTGGCGGCGATCTGTGGCTCGACTCCTATGTCACCGACTTTTTGACGCGGGCCCGCGAACACAAATTCGCAGTGCCCGATACGGCGTTCAAGCTGGCGCTGGATCGGCTGCGCAACGCCGTTGCCGATCTGTCCGATCCGGGCAAGAACGGCGGCACCGACATCGCCTACGCGCTCTATGTGCTGGCGCGTAACGGTTTGGCGCCGATCGGCGACCTTCGCTACTTGGCCGACGCCAAGCTTGACGCCCTGACCACGCCGATCGCCAAGGCGCAGATCGCGGCGGCCCTGGCGCTGGCGGGTGATCGCGGGCGTGCCGAGCGCGTCTATGCGGCGGCGCTTGCGGCGTTCGGGCCGCAGCCGCAGCCAAGCCTGCTCGATCGCGCGGATTACGGTTCCACGCTGCGCGATGCGGCGGCCGTTCTCACGCTCGCCGCCGAGGGCAGCGCCAGTGCGGCGACGGTGCGCGAGGCAGAGCAGCGCGTCGATTCGGCGCGCGCGCTGCTGCGGCCGACGTCGACGCAGGAAGATGCGTGGCTGCTGCTGGCGGCCAGCGCCGTGGCCAAAGATAACGGCAATGTCTCGCTCAACGTTGGCGGGCAGGCGATCGATCGTCCGCTATATCGGACCATCAGCGCCGCCGATCTGAAAGCGCCGCTGCAGGTCACCAATACCGGCAATGGCGACGTCAAAGCCGTCGTAACCGTCAGCGGCGCGCCGGTCACGCCCGAGCCCGCCGCTGAGCAGGGGTTCAAGATCGAGCGGCAGACCTACACGATGGATGGCGATCCGGTCGATGCGGCTCACGTCAAGCAGAACACCCGGCTTGTCGTGGTGCTGAAAGTCACCGAGGCGCAGCCGCAGTTCGGCCGCATCATGGTCGCCGATTATCTGCCGGCGGGATTTGAGATCGACAACCCGCGCCTTGTGTCGTCCGGCGATACCGGCACGCTGCCGTGGATCACCGACGCCGGGCAGCCGGTCGATACCGAATTCCGCGACGACCGCTTTACCGCGGCATTCAATCGCAAGCGCGACGATCCGGCGATCTTCACGGTGGCCTATGTGGTCCGCGCCGTTTCGCCCGGCAAATACGTGCGTCCGCAGGCGAGCGTCGAGGACATGTATCGTCCCGACCGTTTCGGCCGCACCGCAACAGAGAGCGTCGAAGTCACGGCGGCCAAATGAGCGAGGTGGTCAATGGGACTGCCCGGTCGGCGCAGTCCCGCGCAGCCGAGAATTCTGACGGGGCCACGGCCCCCGCGTCCCCGCTTACGCGGGGGCACGCGCGTAACGGCAAGCGTTCCACTCTGCGGGTGGTGCTGGCCGCCGCGACGCTTGTTTGTATTGGCGCGATCGCCGTGAGTGTGTGGTGGATCATCGCGCTCGGACCGCCGCCGCTCGGCAGGGACCTGGCTTTTTCAACCCAGGTGGTTGATCGCCACGGCAAGCTTCTGCGCGCGTACGCCACAGGTGAGGGACGCTGGCGGTTGTCCGCCAAAGTCGCCGACGTCGATCCGCGTTTCTTTGATATCCTGTTCGCCTACGAGGATAAGCGCTTTCGCCAGCATCACGGTGTCGATCCGCTGGCGCTGATGCGGGCTGCGTTCCAGCTTGTCACCAGCGGGCGCATTCGCTCCGGCGGCTCGACCCTGACCATGCAGGTGGCGCGCCTCCTGGAGCCGCGTGCCAATCGCAGCTTTCTGGCAAAGCTCCGTCAGAGCGTGCGCGCCATCGAAATCGAACGCGCGCTGAGCAAAGACCAAATACTGTCGCTCTATCTCGAGCTCGCACCGTATGGCGGCAATATCGAGGGTATCCGCGCGGCTTCGTTGGCCTATTTCGGCAAGGAGCCGCGCTTGTTGACTCTCGGCCAGGCGGCGCTCCTGGTCGCGCTGCCGCAGGCGCCGGAGTTGCGCCGGCCCGACCGCTTCCCGCGCGTCGCGGGCACCGCGAGAAATCGCGTGCTCGATCGTTACGCCGCGGCAGACAAGGTGCCGGCCGACGAAATCGCTTTCGCCAAGGCCGAAGCGGTGCCTGCCGCGCGCCGGGCGATGCCTTTGCTGGCGCCGCACGCAGCTGACCACGCCCATGCCGTCGAACCGGGCAAAAATGTCATCCGTCTGACGATCGACGTCAATTTGCAGAAGAACTTGCAGCAGCTGGCGCGCGAGCGTGCCCGCACCTTGGCGCAGACGCTCGGCCCTGATGTCACGCTGGCGATCCTGGTGGTCGATAACGCCACCGGCGAAGTGCTGGCCCATGTCGGTTCGCCGAGCTATTTCGACCGGCGGCGGGCCGGCGAAGTCGACATGACGCAGGCGCTGCGGTCGCCCGGCTCGACGCTCAAGCCGTTCATCTACGGCATTGGCTTCGAAGACGGGTTCATCCATCCGCAGACGCTGATCGACGACCGGCCGCAACGTTACGGCGGCTACGCCCCGCGCAACTTCAATTTCAGTTTCGCCGGCACGGTGTCGGTGCGGCAGGCGCTGCAGCAGTCGCTCAATATGCCGGCGATCGCCATTCTTGACCGCGTCGGTGCGCCCCGGCTGATGGCGCGCTTTGAACAGGCGGGCGCCGTTCTCGTGCTGCCGCCGGGTCAATCGTCGGGCCTTGCCATTGGCCTCGGCGGCCTCGGCGCCAAGCTCGCCGATTTGGTGATGCTCTATGCCGGTATTGCCGACCTTGGTACGGTCCCGCCGTTGCGCGAACGCTTGGACGCGCCGGTTGGGGAGCCGCAGCGTCTGCTCAGTCCTGTCGCGGCTTGGTACGTGAGCGACGTCCTGCGCGGGTCGCCCCCGCCGGAGAACGGCGTTGCCGGACGGATCGCGTTCAAGACCGGGACGAGCTACGGCTATCGCGATGCGTGGTCGGTGGGCTTCGACGGCAAGCATACCATCGGCGTCTGGGTTGGCCGGCCGGACGGCGCGCCGGTGCCCGGTCTGATCGGCAGAGAGGGCGCTGCGCCGATACTGTTCGACGCTTTTTCCCGATTGGGCACTCCCGCCGCATTGCCGCGCGCGCCCACAGGCGTCCTTACAGCCTCCAACGGCCAATTGCCGCCGCCGTTGCGGCGCTTTCAATCCGCGCTGCTGGCCGGGGGCAGTGCGCAGGCGTCGCTGCACATTCTGTTCCCGCCCGATGGCGCGCGCCTCGATCTCGCCACAACGGACGGCACGCCCGATCGGATCCCGCTCAAATTGACCGGCGCGGTCGAGCCGCTCACTGTGTTCGTCAATGGTGGCCCACTGCCGCCGCAACAGCGTGGAACTTTGTTCTTTACGCCGGGTGGCCCCGGTTTTGCGCGGGTGACAGTGATTGATTCCACGGGCGCAACCGCAAGCGTGGTCGTGCGGCTTACCGACAGCGCCTCGGCCGAGCTTTCGCTGCCGAATGCCGGAACCATCATTTCCGGCAAATCCGTGAAAAACCGGGCTGGTATGGCGCAGTAGCCGCGCCGCCGGCTGCATGGTGCCATCCTCTGAGCGCGCTTTCCCGGTCGCGGCGTTTTCCCTATTGTCCGGCCGCGAAACGGCAAGCCCGATCTTCCATGAGCATGACCAGCAGCACGGCAGCGCGAACCTTTTGGCCGACGAACGGCCTTGCCGCGCTCGTCGATTTCGCCGTCGCTTCGAACCGGCGCGCTGTGGCGTTGCTTATTCTCGTTTCGCTGCTGGCTTTTCTGCCCGGTTTTTTTCAAATTCCGCCGGTTGATCGCGACGAGGCCTATTTCGCCCAGGCCAGCAAGCAGATGGTCGAGACCGGCAACTATGTCGACATCCGCTATCAGGGCGACGTTCGCTACCGCAAGCCGATCGGCATCTATTGGCTGCAGGCCGCCGTGGTAAGGGCGGCGCAAGCCCTCGGTGTCTCGGCGGCGCAAGAGAAGATCTGGCTCTATCGCATACCCTCATTGCTCGGCGCACTCGGTGCGGTCCTGGCAACATACTGGTGTGCGCTCGCCTTTGCCAGCCGTCGCGCCGCGCTGTTGGCCGCGCTGATGGTGTCCGGCTCGATTCTGCTCGGCGTCGAAGCGCGCCTTGCCAAAACCGACGCGGTGTTGCTGTTCACTGTTGTGGTCGCGATGGGTGCGCTGGCGCGCGCCTACATGCTGCCGCGGCCAAGCAGTGGTGGTGAAGCATCGCGGCTCGACTGGCGAGTAGCGGCGCTGTTCTGGACGGCGCTCGCTGTGAGCATTCTCGACAAGGGCCCGGTTATTCTGATGCCCGTTGGGCTCACCGCGCTGACGCTTTCGATTATCGAGCGCTCCGGGCGGTGGCTGAAGTCGCTGCGCCCGCTTGCCGGCACGGCTTGGATGATTTTGCTGGTTCTACCCTGGTTCGTCGCGATCTATTGGCGTGTGGGCAATTCGTTTCTGGTCGATGCCGTCGGCCATGACATGCTGGCGAAGATTGGGGGCGGGCAGGAGACGCATGGCGCGCCGCCGGGGTATTACATTGTCCTTTTCTTTCTGACTTTCTTTCCTGGCTCGGCGCTGGCGTTGCCGGCTGTGCCGGCCATCTGGTCGACGCGGCGCGAGCCTGCAATGCGCTTTCTGCTTGCATGGCTGTTGCCGTCGTGGATCGTGTTTGAACTGGTCGCGACCAAACTGCCGCATTACGTGCTGCCGCTCTATCCAGCAATCGCGATCCTGCTCGCGCTCGTCATCGACAGGAATCAGCTGTCAGCGAGGCCTTCGCTGCGCCGCGCTGCGATAGTGTGGTTCATAATTCCGGTTGCCTTGAGCGCCGTCGCCATCGGCGTCGCGATTGCGCTGTCACGCAATCTTGAGCCGCTTGCGTGGCCGTTTCTCGCTGCGGCTATCCTCTGCGGACTGTTCGCATGGCGACTGTATGCCGTCGACGGCGGCGAACGCTCCTTGTTGCGCGCAGTTGCGGCGGCGATCTTCGGCGCCATCGGCATTTATGGCATCGTGCTGCCGTCGCTCACGCCGGCCTTTCCAAGCGTGGCGCTGGCCAACATCGTGCGCGGCGCCACTTGCCCGCATCCCATCGCGGCCAGCGTTGGCTACCAGGAACCGAGTCTGGTCTTCCTTGCCGGCACTGCAACGCGCTTGATCGACGCCTCGAGCGCCGCAGATTTCCTGAGCCGCGGCGGATGCCGCTTGGCCTTGATCGATGCCGATAATCAGCGTGCTTTTGCGCTGCGCGCGGAAGCGATCGGACTGCATTATCGCGCTGGGCCCACAATTACGGGGTTTAACCTCTCGAACGGCCACAAGGTCACGATCACGGCGTTCGAGCCGATCGGCGCGGCGGGCGCGTCGCCGGCCCGATGAATCGGAATTCTAAATCGCTGTCAGCGGGCGTGTTTGTGAACGCGGCACGGCGGGCCACGGCACTTGGGCTCAATCTGGTTGGCAACCTTGCGCAATGGTTCGGCGCCCTCGCTCGGGTCCCCCGCGCACAAACGCCACCGGTGTCAGAGCGGGCCATCATCACCGTTTTTGTCGTGTTTGCCGCCAGCGCGGCTTCGATGGTGGTGCTGGATCGCGCCGCAATCGATTGGGCGCATCATTTGCCGCGAGGCTTTGAGGCCGCGTTCGAGCAAATTACCAATGCCGGCGAATCCGGTTGGCTTCTTATTCCATTTGGCATCGTGGTGCTGTGTCTTGCGGCGATTGCATCGCCGGATTTGACGCGGCTGACGCAGGGCGTGCTGGCGGCGCTCGCGGCGCGGTTCGGATTTTTGTTCCTGGCGATTGGCGCACCGGGCCTGTTTACGACGATCATCAAGCGCCTCATCGGCCGCGCACGTCCTTACGTCGATCTCGAGGGCAGTCCGTTCACCTACATGCCGTTCGCCTGGCGATCCGAATACGCGAGCCTGCCGTCGGGTCACGCCGCGACCGCCGGCGCGGCGGCGTTTGCTATCGGGGCGATCTGGCCGCGCAGCCGGCCGGTTATGTGGCTCTACGCGCTCATCATCATGTTCAGCCGCGTCGTGGTTATGGCTCATCACCCCAGCGACGTCATTGCCGGCGCGGCGGTCGGTGCGGTCGGCGCCGCATGGCTGCGCCGTCTGTTCGCCGCCCGGCGTCTGGCGTTTTCGCCACATGATCTTGCGGTCTATCCGGGGCCGTCGCTGCGCCGCATCGCCGGCGCACTCCGCGATGCACTCTGGGGCGGGGCGCGCCGCAAGCCCCTGACAGAGCCCGATTGAACCCGGCCCGGATGCGCTCTAAAAGCTGCCGCCATGTCGGTGAACAACGGGCGCGATCCCGATCCTGCCGTGTCCGTGGTGGTGCCGGTGCGCAACGAAGCCGGCAACATTGGGCCGCTCGTCGCGGAGATCGAAACCGCCTTGGCGGCGCAAAACTTCGAGATCGTCTATATTAATGATGGCTCGACCGATGCGACGGAAGCGGAACTGCTGTCGCTGATGGCCGAACGGCCGCATTTGCGGCAAATCAGCCACGTCACATCCTGTGGCCAGTCGGCCGCCATTCGTACGGGCGTACAGAGCGCGCGCGCCGCCATCGTTGCGATGCTTGACGGTGACGGCCAGAACGATCCGGCCTTTATCCCGATCCTTGTCAAAGCGCTCGAAGCGGGCGGTCCGCGGCTCGGCCTCGTCGCCGGTCAGCGCGTCGGCCGCAAGGCGAGCGGGTTCAAGCGCATGCAATCGCGTATCGCCAATACGGTGCGTGCAGCGGTGCTGAAGGACGGCACGCGCGATACCGGATGCGGGCTTAAGGCGTTCCGCCGCGACCTGTTCTTGGCGCTGCCATATTTCGACGGTTTGCATCGCTTTCTT
>Ga0208480_1000206_pt1 | contig 23094 bp, 24 predicted proteins | sample NGESurshal092012_4_FD_184485 | JGI IMG/M metagenome (GOLD analysis project Ga0208480, IMG submission 184485) | Arctic peat soil microbial communities from Barrow, Alaska - NGEE Surface sample F53-1 shallow-092012 (SPAdes) | ecosystem: Environmental > Terrestrial > Soil > Wetlands > Peat ... | reverse complement strand
CGGGCCTCCTTGAGAACGTGAGCTTCGACACCCACAGCCTCTCGGTAGGCCCGGACCTCTTCCTAGATCACCGCGTTCGCAAGGTCCCCGGGCTCGTCAGCTAGGCCGTGGTCGCTCTTGCCGCAGTCGGCCGACGATTACGTCGAAGCTGAACATCCAGGCGTCCCGCACGGCGGACCTGATCCTGGAGATCGTCACGCTCGCAGGCGACCACCGCCTCAGCGCCTACCACGGACAAGACGACCACCTCGACCAGCCCGCGCACCTGCCGAGCGACCGAAGCCACGACTAGGACTCAGGCCGAGATTTCGCGACGCTTTGTCTCCGCGTCCCGTCTCGGTGGACGGCCGGAAGCCGCCCGAGACGTCGGCAGTCGCTGGTCACATAGCCCCTCGCTCGCCGCTGATCGGACTCTTGACCCGTCGGGACGCCTCCTCCCGGCCGGAATGACGGCCGCAGGCCACGCCTGTCCCGGTTGACTTCGTCGGTCAGTCTCAGTTGAAGTTCGTCGCCTGTCTCAACTTGACTTCGTCCGACACCTGGACGGGTACGCTCGGACGCTCGTATCGGACGAAGTCCGTCTGGGACGGAGGCGAAGTCCCACTGAGATTGGCAAACGACGTCACCCGGGACGTGCGACGAACTGACGAGAGACAGCCCCCGTCCCGGGGACTGGACGCGATTTTACAGGTTGCCCGCGGGCTAGGCATCCCAGCCTCAGGGCTGTTCCAGGACATCCTGTAACCGAGTCGGGCGTCGCGCGCGTATCGGTCGTGCTCTCCGACAGCGCAGGCCTGAGACTCGGGGCTGCGCGTCGCGGCCCATTTGCCGAGATCCGCGGAAGACCTCGCATCGGCCCCGCTTGGGTTGCTACGCGGGCGCCACCGCGAAGGTGATGTAGGCTGCGTGCAATCCGAGAACACGATGTCGGGTTGAACCTCGGTCAGCAGATCGGTACGTCGACACTTCACGGTCGCACGCTGCTGGTGCACCCGATCGACATTGCGAAGCCCGCACCACGCACAGACCTGCGGATCCGGCCCGACTGTGCCACACGTAAGATCGGAGCAACATGGATCAGCCAGCCAGAAACGCGACGCCGGGTCCCCGAGCCGTCCTCGCAGCCGCCCTGGTTGCCGCCGCGTTCCTGGTCGGTGGCTCGGCTGCTCTCAGCGTGAGCCCAGCGTGGGCGGGCACCTGGACGCAGATGGTCTGCTACGCCAACGGCAACCCAGCGCCCATCGAGGGAATGACGCCCGTCAGCGTGGGCACTGCGGCGGTGGCGAGTGACCGTTGCAGCGACGAGTCTGGCGGCTTGGTAGCGCTCGTCAGCTCCGCGACGTCGGTCCCGGCGGGGACCGCTTCGTCGTGGACGTACACCGCGCCGGGCGGTTCGGTGATCGCCGGCGGCACGATCTCCCTTCAGCTGTATGCGCCCAACGGGGTCGCCTACGTCTCCACGCCGACCGCGGCCAGCTCGGACATCCTCGCGTCGTGCAGTACCGGTGGGACCTGCGGCAGCAGCGGAGCGTTGACCGAGGCCATTCCGATCAGCCACCCGGGCGGCACCCATATCTACGCGATCGCGGAGTGCACTGGGAGCTGCCCGGCCGGCGGTGGCGGGGCCGGCCTCGATGCCCAGGTCAACGTGTTCGCGATGTTCGTCCAGCTCACCAACAACGCCGTCCCGACCGGGACAAGCTTCGCTGGCGGTCTGCTCACGCCGGGCGCGGCCGGTACGCAGCCGCTGACGTTTACCGCCGCCGACCCGGGCGGACCCGGGATCGACGTTGTCACGGTCACGGTCGACGGCAAGACGGTCTACTCCGCCGACCCCGACAACAACGGCGGGGAGTGCGCACCCGTCGGCAAGGACGCGAGCGGCGTCAACGAGTGGCTCTATGCCCAACCGTGCGTGGCGTCCGTCAACGCCTCGATCCCCGTCGACACCACGCAGTTCGCGGACGGCGCGCACCACCTCGTCGTCTCTGTAGGCGACGCCGCGGGCAACACCGCGACCGTACTCGACCGCTCGATCACGATCACCAACCACCCCGCGAGCACTCCTCCACCGAGCACGCCTCCGAGTACGACTCCCCCGCCACCGAGCACACCGGCCCCCAATCCGTGCTCCAAGGGAAAGCCGAAGCTTTCGCTTCGTGTCCTGCCGCTCGGGAACGGGCGAATCCGCTTCACCGGCGCTCTGTCGGTGCCGCACGGCTGCTCGCTCGGGTCCGCCAAGCAGCGCCCAGTCGCGCTAATCGAGGTCAAGAGCGGGCGCCTCTGGCAAGCCGTCGGCGTCACCGCCCGCGTCACGCCCTCCGGCAGCTACAAGGTGACCTACGAGGGCGGGCGGCGGGGCTCGATCGGCGGCCGGTTCAGCTTCCGCGCGGTCACGCTGGCCACGCCCCAAATCGCTCGGACGACATCGCCCACAAGAAGAGCGCGAGTCCGCTGACCGGGTTCGAGCCAAGCGAAGGTTCCCACGGCGACGTAACCGGCCTGGCCGCGCGGCGCCTACGAGAGACCTACGATCCCCCGACAGCCTAGTCCCGCATGGCGCTGGACGGTCTGCGACCCCGCGGAGCGCTTGTCACGGTGCTGCTCCTAGGGATGATGCTCGCGCTTGCCGCCACGGCCAGCGCGAGGCGCGTCGTGACCTCCGCCACGGTGTCGACGGTGATCCTTGGGTCCTTCGACCACAGGCCGGTGGCGTGGCGCCTGCGCTCCGGCGGGCAGCCGACGTGGCCCAGCACAGAGGTCCCGCCGTGGGCACTCGGTCACGGCCACTATCTCTGCTTTCTACCGCTTGGACCTACCGTTGCGAAGCCTTCGTCCGGCTGTCCCTCCCCCTGGCCTGCAATGACCACGCCCACACCGCCCTGGTGAGCAGCCCCGAGATCAACGACTACTCGGCATTGACGATCCCTCGTGTCGGGCGCGGTGGCGTCGTGGAGGACTACCGCCGTAACTACTACGCCGTCTTCTCCCAGCAGACGATCGGCGGGCACACCCTGGCGATCGAGCATGGCGAGGACAAGAACGAGGCCGTCGACGGCCAGCTCTACCAGGGCACGGTGTTCGCCGATTCGGCTGCGTGCGCGTTCGATGATGGCGGCGGCGTCCTGCCCGACAACTGCGCGGTGGGCTCGACGTGCGTGTCGAGCGCGACGCCGTCGCCGTGGTGCTCCTACGCGGCGTTCGTCGATGGCAGGTTCGATGGCCGTACGCTCGGCCCGATCGTGTGGCCCCGCGACGGCTATGCGCTGCCCGACGGCCGCGCGGCGTCCAACGGCGATAGGCATCCTTTCAGTGTGCTGGCCAGAAACGGCGACGTCTATGTCTGCTACCTCGACTGCTCCCCGAGCTCGTTCGGGATTCACGTCGCCCGCTCAGCCGACGGCACCGACTGGACGACGTGGGACCCACGCAGCCATCGCTGGCTGGCGAGCCTCCCCCGAGGCGTGAACCTCCGCACCCACCAGAACTACTACGGCGTCAAGGGCCCGCAGGCCGCACCGGTCCTCAGCGAGCCTGCGGGCTTTGAGGCGGTCGCGTTCCAGGCCGCTCGCGACAGCGCCGGCGGATACATCGGGATCGGACGGGCGTGATCGCCGGTCGCAGCCGGCTGCTGCTGCGCACCTCACCCGACCTCCTGCGCTGGAGCAAGCCGATCACGATCCCCCGCGCCACCGGCTACGGGCTGCTGCTCAACGCCCGGACCACCTCCAACGGCACGATCAACCCCGCCAGGTTCTGCATCGAGACGACCAACGACGGCGAGCTGGCCCTACAGCACGCCCGGCTCACCACATGAGGATCCCGGCCCGGCTCCTCGCGCGCCGCCGACCGGTCGACGGTCGCGGGACACGCTGGCTGCGCTCGCGGCCGTGGGCGGTCGCCGAGGTCCCCCCCGCGGTCCATGACGTGCCGACGATGCTGAGTATCGACGAGCGACGTCTGCTCTACGTGCTCGCCCGCGACTACGTCCGCGGCGACGGCGCGATCATCGACGCCGGATGCTTCCTCGGCGGGTCGACGATCGCGCTCGCCGCCGGCGTCGCCGAGAACAAGCGGCCGCGCCGAACCCGACCGATCGAGACCTACGACCTGTTCGAGCTCGACCTCGCTTACAAGCTCGCCTACCCCACGCTGGTCGAGGGCATCGACGTCGGCGAGTCGATGCGGCCCCGCTTCGAGGAGCTGCTCGGGCCGCTGCTCGGCCACGTCAACGTCCACGAGGGCGACATCTGCCGCGAACCGTGGACCGGCGACCCGATCGAGGTGCTGTTCATCGACATCTGCAAGACCTGGGAAATCAACGACCACGTCACCCGCGAGTTCTTTCCAGCGCTGATACCTGGGCGCAGCGTCGTCATCCAGCAGGATCTGATCCACGAGTGGCTGCCCTTCCTGACGATCACGATGGGACTCCTCGCCGACTCCTTCGAGCTGCTCGACGTCGCCGCGCCCTGCTCAGCCGTCTACCTCCTGACCCGCAGCATCCCCGCCGAGGCAATCCCCACCAGGCTGAACGACCTGCCCCCGGAACGGAAGGTCGAGCTGTTCGATCGCGGCTGCGCCCTCTTCACCGGCGACGACCGCGCGGTGATCGAGTGCGCCCGCGTCGTGCTCCTCGTCAACATCGGTCACCTGGCCGAGGCCACCGCTCACCTTGCGGCGATTGTTGCCGCGCACCCAGGCTCTGAGCGCGTCCAGTTCATCGGTCGGGAGATGGGACGTTGGGTCGCGGCGCTCTCCGAACAACTCCCCACCTAGTCGCGAGTCGGCGGGTACGCTCAGACCCGTGGAGGTAGCCCCGAACCGTCAGCCCAATGGTGGCTCACCTGCGGACGAGGATCTCCGCGTCACACTCGCGGCGCTTGAAACGAGGGCGAGTCGACCGAGTTCGGCTGACCCGCCGGCGACTGCCGCTGCGGTCCTTCAGCCGGCTCCCGGCCACGGCGTTGACGGTTCCCGAGGCCGCGAGCAGCGCGCAGTCGAGACCCGACTAGGCCGCAAGCACCCTCGGCGGCTTGCACTGGCGGCGTTCGTCGCCGCGCTACTCGCCGGATGCTTCCTGGCAGTCACTGAATTCACGGGCTCGCCGCAGTCGGCCCACGGGCCGCGGTCCGCGCAAGCCACCGGCAGCGGGGCGAAAGACTCCCGCCCGGGAGCTCCTCGCGTCGTGCCGAAGGCCACGCGGACACGGCACGTTTTCCGTCATGACACGGTGCATCGGGTCAAGCACGCGGTACTCGCGACGAAGCCGGCACCACAGGTGCCGGCCGTTGTTCCGGTGACCCCCGAACCCCGAGCACCGTCCGTCCCGGTCGCACATGTCAAGCATGGAGTGCATCGTCCCGCTCCGTGCGTACCCGGGAGTCTCGGCTGTTGACGTCCGCGATAACTCTGCTCCTGACGATCACTGGACCTGAGTGCAGTCTGGACCTCGCTCTGCGCGGAGATCTGCCGCTCGCGGAGCTCGTTCCCGGGCTGGTCGACACCAAACTCGTCGCCGCTGACACGGGGACGAGTGAGCACTGGACGCTCGCGTTTCCGGATGGGAAGCCTCTTGACGTCGACCGCTCGCTGACCGCGTCGGGCGTCGTCGACGGTCAGGTGCTGCTGCTTCGCCCAGCCTCAGAGCGGTCCGTGGGTGTGGGCGACGCCGTCGCCCACGAGGTCGTACGCCCGGGCTTACCGGCGACCCGAAGCCGCGCGGGGCTTCCGACTGGTCCGACGCGTCGTGAACGCCTCACCGGTGGCCGCCGCCGGCAGATCGCTCGCCTGGACGCCGCGATCCAGGACGTGCCGCTTCGGCGTTGTGTGACGATCGCGGTGGTCTCCCCGAAGGGAGGCGTCGGGAAGAGCACGGTCTCCGTGTTGCTCGGATCTCTGCTCGCGCGCTTGCGAGTCGATCGCGTGACCGCTGTCGATTCGGATTCCGACTACGGCTCACTCGGCCCGTGGCTGGCGCCCACTCACCCGATTTCCGTGAACGAGCTAGCGGCGGAGATCGAGCAACCCGGCTACCTTCCCGGCGATGCCCTCGATCACATGGCGGTCGGCCCCGAAGGACTGCGGATCTGCCCGGCGCCGCGCGATCCGGCGGCGATGGCTTCGCTGGACCGTGATCGCTACGCGCGACTGTTGAGGCGCCTCAAGGACACGGTTGGCATCCTGGTACTCGATTGCGGCACGGGGCTCGGCCAGCCGGGCGTTCAGGCTGCGATCCTTGCCAGCGACCAGCTCGTGATCGTCAGCGACGCCGAACCGTCGACGCTCACTCACGTCGCGCAGGCCGCGGGCCTGCTCCGCCACGTTGGACCGCCGGTCATCGCGGTCGTCAACAGAGCCCGGCTGAAAGAGGAGGCGGCAGACCGCGCGGCCGCGCTGTTTCCGCACGCCTCGGCGCTGCTCACGATCTCTCGTGAGGCCGGCGATGCACGCGCGCTCTGCGCCGGCGAGTTCTCATGGGAGGCAGCTCCCCGGAGCTGGCAGCTCGAGATCCGCGAGCTGGCGGCAACGCTCGCGTCAGGGTGGCTCGAGTTCGGCGTGGACGCGCGCAGGGCCGTCTCCTGACTCGCGGGGGGTCAACCAGAAAGCGAGGCCGTCGCGTTACGGCCCAGGCGACGGCACAGCGAGACTGAGTCACGCGTCCGTGAGGGGTCTTCCAAGCGTCTGGCGGCCGTAGCCCGAGGCTTGCTCGGCGCCCCGGGATCGCGCTGCGGTCGAGATCGGTGCCGGCCGACCGCCGCCAGCTTCCTCGGGCGCTTGCGTAGGTGACGCAAACGCGAGCTGAACGAGTACTGGTCGCAGACCGCGACGCAGGAAGCGCGCTCGGCCGGGTGGGAGCGGCTCCGCTCGAACGCCGCGAAGGAGTGGTCCTTCGTGCGGATCGCCGCTGAGCAGTAGTGCGGGCGCGCCTGTCTCGGCCAGACGGGAGAGAACGGGGTCGATCATGGCGCGCGCCATTCCGCTCGACGCGCGCGCGAGCACGACGTGCACGTCGGCGTCGCGGCCCTGGAAGATCACGTCTCCGAGGCCGGCGAGCGGGTTGACAGAGGCCCCCGCGATCAGGTCGTAGTCATCGACCAGCACGTACACCGCTGGTCCAACCGGCGTGGCGTCGTCGGCGTCCAGGGCTCGCAGGCGGCTGATCACGAGCTCGCGAAGGTCAGACAGCGCCGCTGCGACCTGCGGTGGACGGCTCACGAACGTGACCGGAAGCGACAGGTGCTCAAGGTCCTGCAGCCCGCGGCGGAAGTCGATGACGACGATCCGCGCCTGATCCGGCGTGAACCGTTCGGCGAGGCCTTGGGCGACGGCTCGCAGGAGTCCGGTCCGACCGGATCCAGGGTCACCGAGTGCGAGCAGATGCTGGTCTGCGCCGGCGAGATCGAGCTCCACGGGCGCGAGCGTCAGCTCCGCGACACCCAACACAGTCCCGGAGCCGGACGGCCCGGGCAGCTCGTCGCGGCGGATTACATCGGGCAGCATCCGCACGGGCGGCGCCGACGGGCCGGTCCAGCGTTCGCTCAGTGAAGCGGCGAGCGCGGCGACAGCATCGCCAAGGCCAACGATCCGAGCCGTGCCGTCGAGACGTGGGATGGCGAGCTGAAAATGCAGGCCGTCGGGCGTGACGCCTCGCCCCGGTGCGTCGACCGGGACGGATTCGGCGACGCGCCGGCCGAAGTCCGACTCCATCGGATCGTTCAATCTGAGCTCGAGCCGTGTGCCGAAAGCCTCTCGGATCGCCGGGCGAAGCTCGGCCCAGCGTCCTGCGCTTGCGACGATATGCACGCCGTACTGCAGACCACCGGTGGCGATGTTGGTGAGGTCCTCAGAAAGCTCGTCGTAGTCGCGGAGAAGCGCCCCCCAGTTGTCGATCGCGAGCAGAACGTCCGCTCCGCCGTCGGCCGACAGAACGCCCGACCGGCACCGTTCGCGGGCGTCTGCCATCGAGTCGATGCCGGCCTCGCGGAAGGACCTCTCCCGCCCGTCGATCAGCGCTCGGACCTGGCGGACCGTTGCGCGGATCGCGTCAGCGTCGGCCTTCCCGTAGACGCCGCCGAGATGCGGCGCCTCTGAGAGCGATCGGAGCAGACCGCCGCCGAGGTCGACCGCGTACGCACGCAGCATCGACGCGGGTAAGTCACGAACAACGACATGAGCAGCGTCCGCAGGAACGTGCTCTTCCCGGTTTGCGGGGCGCCGACGATGACGACGTTTCCGCCGCCCGCGCCGAGGTCGACCACGAGCGGATCCTGGCGCTGTTCCGCGGGACGGTCGAGCAGGCCGACCGCGGCCCGCAACCCCGTCTGCTCGTCGCCGCGCGAGCGCTCCCACCAGCACGCGTACGGCAGCACCTCCGACAGCGCCTGAACGGCGGGGAGCGGAGCCAGCCAAACCTGGTGAACGCCCGGCGGCGCCCCGCCCTCGCGCGAAAGGCGCTCGACGAGGAGCTCAAGGTCGGTACGTACGGCTTGGTGTGCGCTGCCGTCGCCGGGACCGGCCGCCTCCGTCGCCTGACGCAGCTCGAATTCGCTGACCACGACGCGGTCGCGGGGACCGACGAGCTCCGCGTGCCGGGTCGTCACGAGCGCTGTCTTGAAGCGCTGGTAGACGTCGGTATCAACACTCAGATACCCCACGCCAGGATAGGCCGGGAGGAGGTAGGCGTCCGGTGTTCCGAGAACCGATTTGCTCTCCGCGGCCGAGTACGTGCGCAGACAGATCCGGTATCGCAGATGGCCCTCGAGGCCACGTAGCCGGCCTTCCTCGAGTCGCTGACTCGAGAGCAGCAAATGCATGCCGAGGCTGCGACCGACCCGCCCGACCGCCAGGAAGAGGTCGATGAACTCGGGGCGGTTGGCCAAGAGCTCCCCGAACTCGTCGACGATCAGCAGCAGATGCGGGAGCGGAGCAAGCCCTCGGTCGGCTGCCTGCAGCACGCGATACGCGCCGATGTCGTCGACGTTCCCGGCGTCACGCAGAATCGATTGGCGGCGCTGCTGCTCACCGAACAGCGCGGCTTGCATGCGGTCGACAAGGCTCAGGTCCGTCTGCAGGTTCGTGATCATGCCGGCCGAATGCGGCAGGCCGGCGAGATCGGCGAACGCAGCCCCGCCCTTGAAATCGACGAACACGAAGCACAGCTCGTCCGCGGTATGCGAGGCCGCGAGGCTCGCGACGATCGTGCGCAACAGCTCGCTCTTCCCCGAGCCGGTGGCGCCGACGATCAGTCCGTGCGGACCCATGCCGCCCTGAGCGGCCTGCTTGAGGTCGAGGACGAGTCGACCGCCGTCGTCGGCAACGCCGATCGGGGCGCAGAGCGTGGCGACCGGCTCATCGAGGAGGTCGGTCAGGCGCACGTCGGCGGTCAAGTCGACGCTCCCGAGGCGCTCGTCAAGTCGCAGTGGAGCGAGCTCCCTGGCGATCACCTCCGCGGCCTCGACATCGAGTTCGTCGAGCGCTATCGGCGCGACACGGTAACCGTCGACTCCCGTCCGCTCGAGTACGGCCGCCGCGTGGGCGGGCGCGATCAGCCGCAGACCCGCCTCTGGCGGCTCGGCGGCCCCGTCGTGAACCAGGCAGATCGCCCGCACCTTCAACCGGCTTCCGCGCATCGCGATTTCGCGGAACAGCGGCGACCGCGCCAGCGAGCTACCCGCGTGGAAGCCGTCGATCACGAGCAGCAGCTCGGGGGCGTCGATCGTGACCGCCGCGCTGTCAATCGAGCTCGACTCGATCCGTCTCAGCTGTTCGACCCTCGGCTGCACCTGCTCCTCGAGTAGTGCGCCGAGCTCGTCCGACGACGTCGCGAGCAGTAACCGCGGCCCTACGACGGCATCGTCGCCGTCGCGCCGCTGAACGGCGCGCGCATGCGGCAGCCACTTCAGCCAGCCCCACTCCACCTGATCTGCCGCCGCAAACGAGACGACCAACCGAAGATCGGCGGGTGCGCGGAAGGCGGCGGCCTGCGCGACGACCGCGCGCGCGACGCCCAGAAGACGCGACCGTGCCCCCGTCACCGTCACGACATTTACGTCGCCCAGCGGCGCAATCACCGACAAGCCGTCGACCGCGCGCCAGCGACGAAGCAGCGTCGTCGCATCTCCCAGGAGATCCGGCTGATACTCGGCCAGCGGGTCATCAGACAGGTCCAGCCGCAGACGTCGCGACAACGGAATCGCGGCCGTCCCGACCCGAAACGACAGGAAATCGCGGTCGCCCGTCCGCCGCTCCCACAGGTACCCGCGCCGCCCAACCAAACCGGTCAAGCGTTCAGGCGCGGGATAGAGACGCTCGTCGGCCTGCCGCTGCTGACGCGCCACCTCACCGAGCTGCTCGTCGCGGTCGGCAAGATGCCTGCGGTACAGCCGTCGTTGCGCGCGAACCGAGACCTTCCCGCTGCGACGCTGCGCCCAAAACGACGCCAGCACCGACAGGAACGAGACGGCCACGAACGCGCCAGCGAGAATCAGAAACAGCCTGTTCGGGCTCACCAGAGCGAACGCCACGATCCCCAAACTCCCGAGCACGGGAAGGAACATCTGCATGACGCCCCCGGCGCCGCGCCGGCTGAGGGCCGGCGGACGCGCGATGACAATCTCACCGCCAGAAACCAGCGGCGGAAACGCACGCGGCGGCCGGTGGTAGGCCCCGCGACCACCGCTCGGCGCAGGCGAAGAACCTTCGCCGCTCGCCGTCGCGCCGTCGCGTCTAGTCACCGACGACTCACGCGGAGAACGTTCCGGATTGTGAATCACGGTCGACGAACTCGCCCGCGGTCTGCATTCCGGCGGAGTCGACGCCCACGACGAACAAGTCGGTCATCAGCTGGCGTGGGTCGCTTAGAGTGGTGCCGTCAAGGGCCTCGACTCTTATCGCGACGGCGCCGGCAGCATCCGGATCGACGAGGATCCACGTCGCTCCAAGCGCTTGAAGTAGCTCCCCGAGGGCCGCGAAGTCCAAGGCGACGGCTCCGTAACCTCTTGACAGCGGCCAGGCCTGGTAGCACTCGGCGTCGCTGAACACAGGCAGCACCGGGAGCCCGGTGCCGGCCTGATAAAGGAAGCGGACCGACGGCGGTCCGTCCCCGATTGAGGCGGGCACGAGCACGTCGCTGAAACGCAGCGCGTCGAGCATGGCGGCCCGCCCGAGCAGGGCATCGGGATCGACTCTTACACGTCCCGCTGCCAGCCGGAGAGCTGGGCTCGCAGGCATCTGCGCGTCAGGTTGCTCGGACAATCTGTCTCCGCCCGCGCGCCGCGGTGAAACTGGTCCCGGCGCGAGCTTTCGCGGAGACGACGGTCCAGCGATCTGCCGGGCCGGCTGCTCGGCACGCCCCAAGCTGTCCCGGGGCCGTACGACGTCGGCCCGATCTCATGGTTGCACCGCGCCGTTCACGAGGGAGCAACTCGACGATGAGGCTCCCGCCGGGTTCGCCGCCCGCGCTCGGGCTCTGTCTAACGCCGCTTGGATGGGCTGCGCCGCACGGTCCGCGGCCACCCTGCTGCCACGGACGTCAAACATGGAGATTCCGAGTGTGATCGGGGGCGCGCCGTTCCGGAGAATCTGAGCGTAGCTGCCGATCCCCGTTGCCTGGTGGATCACGTCCAAGCCCTCGATCTCGTTCCAGCCGACCTCGTAGGCGTGAAGCAGGTTGCGGACGCGCACTCCGTCGGCTCCGACACGGACCTGCATCAGCGTCGCTCGCGCCATGAGCCAGGCCGGCCCAGCGAACAGCAGGGCGAGCGGCACGGCGGTGATCCCCCAGCTAGCCACACGAATCAGAAGACCCACGACCGACCCGATTGCGAACAGCGTCCCGATCGCGAGAATGAGGCGCGGGATAGGCGGCACAGACAGACGGCGCGGGATCTCCTCCTGCGATGTCACCTCGTCTTCAGCTCCCGTTCGCAGACGCCTTGGCCTGTGCGAGGCCTTGGCCGGTCGCGAGTCCGGTTCCCTCGAGCAGAGCCTTGACCGGAATACTCATCGGGATCTTTTGTTCTCCGACGCGCAGTGCGCCCGCTTCGTCCATGCGCTCCTCGATGTTCCGCATTAGCCTCTCGGCGGCTATGTCCTTCGACAGGAACGATCCCGACGTCGACGCGTACTCGACGACACCCGGGACGATGCCGACGGCGGCGCCCGGCGCGGCTGTTAGCCCAAACTCCAGGGCGTTCGACGCCTCGGTCTTGACGAACTCGCCGGAGCTCTGGGAGTCCTGGACCGCGCCGCCTGTCCGGGCGAAAAAGACCCCAGCTCCTGCGGCGACGCAGATCGGCGCGGCGAACGCCACGCAGGTCACGGCAACGAGGGTATCTGTGGCGATGGAACCGAGGCGGTCGCCCAGCTCGTAGCCTGGAGTGCTCGAGTTGCCGAAGAGGTGAAAGCCAGTGATGCCGTGGATCTCGCCGCCGAACCGGTCTGCGATGCCACCCGACCCGGTCTTGCCATTGGCGCCAGCGAGTTCCTGCGCAGCTTCGAAGTCTTGAGCAAATCGGAGCGCGGCGCCCGGTGTCAGTCGGCCGCCGGAAAGACGTGCGAGCTCGCCACGGTCCGCGAGGGCGGTAGCGGCCACTCCGAGGCTCCCGGTCCGCTCGAGCATGTCCGCGGCGAGCCCTGCGTCGCTGGTTGTGACAGCGATCGGTACCGGAGCCCCACCCGGAAGCAGCGGCGGCCCGCGCAGCTCGCCAGCTGACGCCTCTAGCGTCCCCGCAACTGCTCGGACCGCGTCTTGGTAGCCCTCGAACGCCTGCCGCCCGCGCTGCTGTGCCGCCTGAAGTTCGCGCTCCGCAGCATCGGTCGCGGCCTGCGCTGTCACCTGATCCTGTTCAGCCACCGCGAGGTCGCGTTGAAATGCGGCTCTGGCCGGCTCGTGCGGCGCGAGGATCGCGTTGCCAGACGCGATCTGCGCAGCAGTCTTCGCGGTATCGATGTTGACTTGTTGGGCGTTCATCTCGGCCTGGAATCGGTCGCAGTCCGCAAACGCCTGCCGCGCGACAGTCTGCGCGCTGGCAAGGGCCTCACCGAAGACGCTCAACGCCGACGCGGCCCGGTCGTAGGCAGCCGCCGCGGCGGACCCGTACGCCACGACGCGACCGGAGTAATCGATGTAAGCGGTAGCCGCGGAGCCTCCCCAACCGCCGGTGGCCGCACGCGCCGCCGCGCTGAGCGTCCGGCCCTGATCGGTCATCGCCACTCCAAGACCACGGAGACCCGCCGCGGCCGCAGCCACCGCCCCGGGATCGCCGGGCGGGACGTCAAACCCGAACGGCGTGACGCCGCCGGCCGAGCCATTCAGTGGGCCGAACGGACCGGATAGATACGAAGCGCACACGCCCGCTATCCGCGCCGCAGGGCGAGGTTCGCCGCCGCCGACTGGTCGGACATCTCGTAGGCGTGCGACGCGGCCGCGAGGGCCCCGGACAGCTCCGTGGCTACCTGCGAGAATCCAGAGCATGCGGCGTGCGCCGACTCGAGGAGCGCTTCGAAGGCGCCAGCGGCGGGCGTCCCGTCGAGCGCTCCGCCCGAACCAGCGACCGCGACGCGGCATTCGGCGATGTCCTCCCCGCTCAAACTGACGAGGAGGCTCGCGGTAGACAACTCCTCTGTGATGACGCGGAAACGAGACATCCGTGTCTGCTCGGCCGACTAGCTTCAGCCGAACATCGAGGTGTTCGCGGCCTCCGTGTCGGCGTAGTTCGTGCCCGCCTGTGCCGTCGCCTGGCCGATCTGCGTCGCCGCTGCCTGGATGTTGGCTGCGGCACTGCGCCACTCGCCCATCGCCGACTCGAACGCGGCGCTCGCCGACCCCGTCCATTCGCCGGAAACACTCGTCGCGATCCCCTGAAGCCTGCCGATCAACTCTTCGATCTGGACCGAGATCTGCCCAATCTGCGCCCCAGCTTGCTGAACAGCATCCGTAGCGACCGTGATCTGCGGCATAAGTGCCTCCTGTTTAGACAGTGGCCGCGTACCACAGCCACAAACGAGCAACGTGTTCCTAAGCGCCGAGGATACCGCGAGAATCGCGTCACGACGCGAACGTCGATAGACGACGACCTGGTCCCGTCTTCAAGACGCGCTGCGGCGTAGGGACTCCTGCCCGTGCCGGTGGTGTTGCGAACACGGTGTCCGTCGTTTCCATGCCGGGTCGTGGCCTTCACTGTTCTGGGTCCAGATCGGGCCGGGCCGATGGCTGCGTGCTTCGGCGAGCCACGACACCGCTAGGGCTCGCGGACCAGGGTTGCGCCAAGGGGCCCACACCCGTAGCGACATACTCAATAATGATGCAGTGGCTCGGATCAGCGAGGCCGAGTTCCTGGCACGCGGCAGGCGAGGAGGCGACCGTCGCGACCTCGGAGTCGGCTGGCGGAAAGACGACGGGGAGCGCGGCCGGGTGACCTGGATCCAAGCCTCGGGAGAGATCTATGTCGCAGACGGCACCGATCACGTCGAGATCCTCGGGGAACTCGAGCCGTGGGATCTCGTATGGGCCATCGTGCGGAGCCGACGATCGGGGAATGGCGCGTCACCTGGCTCCGCGACGCCGTCGCCGCGGCTCCACGAGATCCATCCGGAGTCGATGCGTTCCTGACGGACTTTCGTCGGCGCCGAGACGAAGAGACTGCCAGGCAAAAGGACGCTCGCCACCAGAATTTCGAAGTCGTCGCACTCGCCTCCTTGCCCGACATCGGGCCACCGTCGCGCCGGGGCGACTACGAAGAGGCAGACTGGCGGACGATCGCCGCCGCGGCAGGAGCTGCGCTCTCTGACGGCGTCGATCCTCTCGATACCTCCGCGATCGGACGGCACGCCGCCGACAGCCGCAACGAGCGCGACGCGCTCTGGTTGTACTCGCTCTTCGCCGATCCTGTCGTCGTCTGCCGCGATCGGAGTGGGTTCGTAAACGGTGTACACCGCACGTGGCACATGCGCCGTGCGGGAGTGACGCATAGCTAGTCGCCATCGGCACTGCTTCCAAGCCGGCCAAGAAGACTCAAGTCCTCAAATGTCACAAACCCGGGGGCGTGCCAAAGCGGACTGACCCGCTCCGGTGCTCTCGTCCGCACAGAACGCGTCCCGCGGCGAGCACCCGCCGCTGCGCGTTGGAGTGCCCGGTGGGAGTTCTGTGATGGCATACTGCCGTGGGGTGTCGGAGTTCGGAGTTACGCCTGAGGATCTGTTTCGCGTGTCGGGGCGACTGGCCGGGGAGAGCCACGCGGTGCTCGATGTCGCGCAGAGCCTACGGGGGCAGGCTGGCGGGGCGGGTGGCCTGATGGCTTCGGCGGGCGCGGCGTTCGAGGCGTTGGTCGACGCGTGGTCCTCGTCGCTGTTGGAGCTCGCATCGGGAATCGGCACGTATGCGGCGAACACCGAGGCGGCTGGCGTCGCCTACAAATCGACCGATACAGCGGCCGCGCAGTCGCTCCAGTCCGGCGGCGTTACGTCGAGTCGACCGCCGACTCAGGGTAGCCTGTTTGCGCCGCCCCCGGGCGTCCAGGCGTGAGCGCGGGCCCGCTGAGCTTCGGCAACCAGGGAACGATCCCGTTCCCTGCGTGCGACCCGGACACGATCAGCCGGACCGCGCGTGTGTTCGAGAGTGCCGGGGAGCAGTTGCTCTGGGCGCGATCGAGGCTCGGCTCTGGTGTCGGGGCGCTGGGCGGCGACTGGCGCGGGCCGGCCGCGACGGCGTGGGTCACCGATGGCTTGGCCAGTCAGGCTCGCGCGCAGCACGCAGGCGACGCGATGACCGCGACCGCGGGTGCGTTGAACCGACTCTCCGGCGCACTCGCGGACGCCCGGTCTGCCTACCAGGCCGCGGTCCAGGCTGAGCACGACGCGCGTTTCAGCCAGGCCGTGCTGCCGGCGGTGCCGGCACCGATCTCGCCAAAACAGGCAGCCGCCGCGACGCTCGCGGCCGATCGTCTTGCGCAGGCGCTGGCGGCGGAGCGGGTCGCAGTCGATCTGGCCGGCGACGCGGCTCTGGTCGCGTCGATCGCGTTCTGGGAGATCATGGCCGGCGCCCCGCACACCGGGGCAGGCGGGCCGCCATCCGCGGCGTGGGCCTCGAGCGCTGGTCACCGGCCGGCCGACGCGTTTCTCGTCACGTTGTTCGGCAGCATCGCCGACAACCGGATCACCGGGATCAAGTTCCAGGGCGATGTGTGAAGGCATTGGGGGTTGCGGAGAATTTCCAGAACTTCAAAGTCGCGATCAAAGGCAGCCGCATCGTCGGTGTTCGCCCGGACGCGAAGACCGGCTCTGTCGTCGAGGTCAAGGCCGGCCGGTACACGTACAACAGCCGCCAGGTGCAGGGCCTGAACGCCCTCGCGGAGCAGGACAACGAGCCCGAGATCCTCGTGGTCCGACCGGGCGCGAAGATCAGCGCCCCAGTGCTGAACGCGATCCGACTACTCAACCGCAGGCCGGACGTCGGTCGCTCGGCGGTCTACCGGTCCCTCGGCAACGGGCGGTTCACGAACGAGGAAGGGACCGAGTTCTTTCGCGTGAATCCTGAGACGCATCAACTGGAGCCGGTTGCGCTGGACCCGGCAGACCCGCTTGCCGACGACCCGGATCTGACCTCGCAGACGCTCGACCCGCCGCAGGCCGCCGACCCGCCGGAGACCCCGAAGCCACCCGAACTACCCGAGCTGGAGATCCCTTGATGGCGAAGTCGATGAAGAACCTGTTTGCCGGGCTCGTCACGCCCGCCACGTTGCGTGACCCGGACGACGGGCGCGATCTGTTCGCGATGATCGAGGATGTCGTCCCGGCCTGGGCAGCCGGCAAGCTGGGTGACGAGGAGCCGCTGCGGCGTCCGTTCGACGCGGACCACATCGAGGAGGTCTGGGGAACTGGGGACGAGGCATGGCTGCTGTGGTGGAAGTCCCGCCAGCCAGGCGTGGCTTCGGGCACGGTCTTCCGACGCAAGCGCCTGATCGGACACGCAAGCCTGGAGTTCGAGGCGCAGCCGTCGTCGGTAGACGCCGGCCCGCTCGCCGAGCTGCTCTGTCGGCTTGCAGTGCGGTTCCGCGCCGACTGGGGGTTCGCGCACCTGCTCACGCCACCCGACACGATCGGCGTTCACGATCCCGGCGTCAAGCCGATCGCGTCGCTCCACGACGGCGAACCGTGGATGGGCATCGACGACGTGACGCTGCGCCTCTGCGTTCCCGAGCTCTATTGGGCGAACGTGTTCGGCGCCCCATACGTCAAGCTGTTCGGCGCTGATCGCCTCGCGTCCGCCCCAGCCCATCTCGTGAAGCAGATCGGGCCGGAGATGTTCTATCTCCAGCTCTCCGAGTCACCCCGCGACCTGGTCGACCACTTCGATCAGATCACCCAGGCGCGGGCTGAGCTGAAGGCACACCTCGGGATCGACGCCTTCTGGGACCCGCGCGTCGGTGACCGCGGCACCTACCGGGCGGCGGACCTGACGCGCGTCCCCGACCTCGCGATGTTCCAGCGAGCCGCGAAGGGTCACGACGCCGTCGTGTTCGCCGCGCCCACGACGACCAAGGTCGCGGAGGTTGTCGAGGCGTGGGACGAGTTCTGTCGGACGGGCCGCAGCGCCGTCTTCCCGCCCGACCGCGGGAGACTTGAAGCGTTCCTCGTCGACCTCTTTGCAAGCTACCCAGAGGAGGCCGACGACGTAGCCGCCGACTTGCCGTCGACCGGTGCGACGGCGAGTCCGTGGAGATATCCGCTGCGCGTCAACGACAGCTACCTTGAGTTGAACATGCGCGGGCCCCGCGCCGCGGAGGTGACCCCAGCGATCATCACGCTCGCGCACAGGCATGGGCTCAGCGTTTACGACGGCCACCCCGGCCGTCTCAACCAGCCGGCGAACCTGCCCGCCGCCGACCACGACGCCGCGCTGGAGCCGCGCTCGTGAGCTACGACCTGATCGTCTTCTCCGCCCCCAGAGAACTCACTGTCGAGGAGGCACTGGAAGCCTGGATCGAGGTCTGCGAGGACGGCGCGAGCGACGACTTCCCGGCCGACCGACCGCGTATCGACTCGTTCGTCAGCGAGCTGCTCGGCCGCTACCCGAGCCTCGATGACCCCGCCGACGATCCCGCAGCCAGCCCGTGGTCGTTCTCGCCGACTGCGGCTGACGATTACGTCGAGCTGAACATCCAGGCATCCCGCGCGGCGGAACTGATCCCGGTGATCGTCACGCTCGCAGCCGATCACCGCCTCAGCGTCTACGACGGACAGGAGGACCGCCTCGACCAGCCCGCGCAGCCGCCGCGCGAAGGCAGCGACGACTAGCGACGCGCGCTTGCCGGCCGTCGATCGGCGTCCTCGTCGCCTTGGCCGGCCGGGAAGCGGCCCGAGACGTCCCTAGAGCCGCGGCTACTCGCTGGCCGCTGATCGGACTCTTGACCATACGGATGCCCTTGCTGCGTGCCGGAATCGCGGCTCGCGCGCCACCTTGTCTCAGTCGACTTCGTTGCCCAGTCTCAGCTGAAGTTCGTCCCGCGTCTCGATTCGATTCGTCCGACACCAGGAGGACACGAGGACGGGACGCGGCCCCGAACCGCCGGACCGGGCAACGATCTCTCGCGAGCGTGGCCACCTTGGTGCGCCGCTGATTCGCGCAGGCGTAGCGATCTTTAGGCAGCCGCGTCACCCGGGCCGGTCGGTGCAGCACCCTGCGTGCTGTCGGGGTCGGCAGACTTTTCTGGCCGTCTCGCAGGTCCCGGGTATCCAGATCTCGGCGCTCGCGCCCGGGCGTCTTCGAGGGCTTCCTTGAGCGGCTCGGCGACGCGGTCGGCGGCGACCGAACTACCGCGAGCGCCGAAATTTGAGATCGCGAGCGTGACAGGCCGAGCGCCGACCCTGAGGATCTGCGTGAAGCCGCCGATCCCAAGAGACTGATCGATAATCCTGATGTCTTCTATCTCCGCCCAGCGTATGTCGTAGTTGTGGATTGGGTTGCGCACGCGCAACCCGTCCGTGTCGATCCTGACGCACATCACAGCGGTACGGCTCAACAGATACGCCGGAGCCACGAAAATAAGGGCAACGGGGATGACCCCAGGTCCCCAGTCGGGCACTCGCGCGAGGATGATCGCGATCGCCGCGAGACCCATGGCTGCGCCGTATCCTGCGGCGAGTCGCGCCCACAGCGGCGCCCGCACGTAGCTGGATTCCGGCTGCCGGTGCCCCCCGGAACTCTCAACCACTGTGGCCTGCCGATCGCCGTGCCTGCTCGAAGGACTGGCCGGTTGCAAGTCCTGTGCCCTCCAGAACCGCTTTGACTGGCAGTTCGGCGGGAATGCGACTGCTTCCGATCCGTATCGGTGCCGCCTCCTTTAGAAGTTCCTCAAGGTCGCTCCCGGCCTTCGTTGCGGCTTTGACTCGCGTAGCGATCGCCTCCGAGGTTATCGCGAACTTATTGGCGTCCGGCAGAGCGAATTTCGTGATCTCCGGTACGGGGTGACTCGTCGACCCGGCCGAGGAGCCGGGCTTACCGTGCGACCCGGGATACACGCCACGTGGCGACTCGTGTAGCTTGTGGGATGTGGAGCGCGTCAACATCACGCTGGATGACGAGGAGGCAGCGAAGCTGACGCGGCTGGCCGAGCGGATGCACGTGCAGCCCGGGACGGTGGCGCGGTCGCTGCTTGCGCACGCGCTTGATGAGGCCGATCCCGATCCGCGAAACGTCGTCGAGCTGCTCGACGGGATCGCTGGGGCTTACGAGCGCGCGCAGCTGGGTTTGCGCCAGGCGCGGGCTGTGCAGACGATCAGCCTCGATCAGCTGTAGCGCGTGGCCCGCGTCGAGCTCGCCGACGCGGCGCTCGAAGATCTCGACGCGTTGATCCGCACTCACAGCCTGCCGGAGGGCACGCGTGCCCGCGTTGCCAGGTCGCTGCGGCCGCTCGAGCGCTTCCCGCTGATGGGCCCGGCGCTGAGCGGGCGATGGGACGGCTTTCGGTTCGTGCTCGGAACGTGGCGTTGGATGCTGCTGGTCTACGTGTTCATCGAGGCCGAGCATCGCGTGGTCGTCGTGACAGTCCAAGACGGGCGCTCCTGGTCGGCCGCGACCTCAACGGCTTAGGACCCGCGCGTTATCGGGGCCCTGCGATGATTTTGCTGCATTGGGTTACAGCAAATCTTTGCCGAACGGGCCCTCTCGGACGCTCGGGCATCGAATAGCGCCGTGGAAGGGGCGATCGTTTAGGGACGCGGTGTCGCCGCCCCAACTCCCTGGGTAGATTCCGAGCGTGAGCTGTCATCTCCCGGAGGCGTCGACCGCAGCGTGCGTGCAGCCCGCCGCTGAGATCCGGCAGGCAGTCCCAGCGGACTTTGATGCCGTCGCGGCGATCGCCATCTCGCGCGCGGGCGGGGACCGAGCTAGGTGGTCACAGCACCTTCGCGGGGACCTGGCAGATCCCGAGCGCGGACTGTGGGTGGCCGAGTTGGGCGAGATCGTCGGCTACGGGCGTGTTCACCGTTTCCGAGCCTCAGCTGACGCACCGCCTGGAGTTGCTCCCGACGGCTACTACCTCATCGGGCTTGGGGTGTCGCCGCAACACCAACGCCATGGGATCGGACGAGCGATTACCAGAGCTCGGCTGTCCTGGATCGCGCGGCGCGCCAGCATGGCGTGGTACTTCACCAACGCGCGCAATGAAGCGTCGCTGCGTTTGCACCGCGAACTCGGGTTTCGCGAGGTCACCCGGGACTTCTCCTACCCCGGGGTCACCTTCGAGGGCGGCGTCGGGATCCTCAGCTCCGTTCAGTTCTCCCCAGGCCCCTGAACCCACAGGTGCGCGAATCGTCGGAACCAGCCCTCGGCGTGCACAGCGAGGGTCGCGACTTGCAGAGCGTGGCGGAGCGGTAGGGTCGCATGGGATGAGGCAAGGGATGCTCGCCCGTGGCGCCCGCGGAGGTCGGTGGGGGGTCGCGGGGTTGATCGTGTGTGTGGTTGCGGTTGGCGGTTGCGGCGGCTCGGGCGGTGTCTCGCCGCGCAAGCGGGTCGTGCCGGCGCGTCGAGCGGTCGCGGCGGGTCGTGTGAACTTGTTGGGGTTGATCTCGCCGGTGCTGGCGCCGTGGTCTGGGCCGCGCGTTCTCGCGCGCGTTCCAGAGCATCAGGGCATCCAGCCATTCGGCATCGTCGGTGCGCCCAAGTCTGGCAATGAGGTCGCCGCGTTCGGTCAGGCTGTAACCGCCAGCCGCGGCCATCCGGGCCTCCCCGAGGCGGGCACGCAGCGCCGTCCAGGGGAATCAGCATGAACCCGAGCCGCGTCGCGTCCCGTTTGTTGGCAAGTAGCTGCCAGTCGGCCTCATCCAGCGTCCAGCAAGAGATCAGCTGCTCGGGCTCCCAGCCTGTACCGCGCGGCCAAGGAGACGGCCCGTCAAGCGCTGGCGTCCCGGGTTTCGGGGCTTTCTCGGTTCGCCGGCAGGTCAGTCGCCGTGGGCTCCGCAGCGGGAATCCTGCGGAATCACGGTTCAGCGTCACGGGCGGCGCCATCGGTAACGCCGGCTCGTGACGAGGCCGGTGGGACGCCGCATTGGCTTGATTCGCGAGGCGGTCGAGGGGTTCGAGCAGACGGATTCGTCGCCTCGGCCGCGGCGACTAACGCTTTAGCGTTGCCCCCGGCGAATTTGTGGTCGGAACCCCGAAACGAGACGGCGCTCAACACCGACGGCTGACTCGTCAGCGACCGCGGCCACGCGGAATGAGGACGGTGGCCGGTGTGCGAGTGTTGACGGTGCAGCCTCCACTGGAGGTGACGGTGACCGCAGATCCTGCTGCACTAATCGACAGCGAGCTCCCGGACTGCCGAAACTGCACAACCTGGCTTGGTGGTTGGGCAAAGCTGTAGCCGATGTCCCACAGCTGCCCGGTCGTGGCGACTGTGTCGTTGACCCACGATGTCGGGTCGTCGGCCACCGGATTGAACAGGCCCCACGCCAGCATCGCCTTGATTTCGTTGTCGAAGTCCGGGATGTCGTGACCACCCGAGTGAACCTGATAAGTGACATCAACGCCGGCCGCGGTCAGGGCTGTGTGATAGAGCTCGTTCATCGCATAGATGATCAACAGCTCCTCCACGGTCCCCTCGAGAATGGAGCCGAGGCCGGGCAAGAGGGTCGAGAGGCCGGCGCTGCTCGGTATGCCGGTGCCGGTGCTCTCGAACACGCGCGTCTGCTGCAAGTTGACCGCTAGCAAGGGTGGGTTGTGACCCTTGAAGTAAAAGCCACTCGGCGGGCCGTCGACGGGATCCAGGTCGAAGTCGCCGTTGAATGGCGCCAGCGAGGTGAGACCCATCGCCGGTTGAGTGAGCGGGTCGAGATACTGCAGATCGTCGAGCCCCGAGAGGCTGGCCACTGACCCGAAGAAACCGGGAAGGCGACCGCCCAGATAGACGGCACCAAGCCCGCCCATCGACGTCCCGGCGATCGCGTGATATCGACGCTCGGGCAGGATCGGATAGCGAGCCAGGACCGCGGGGATCACCTCGTCCAGCTCGTAGCTCTCCCACCCCGGGCTGTCGCGCTCACCGTCGTTCCACCAATCGGTGTACCAACCGCTGCCCCCTTCCGGCATGACGACAATGGCGTCCAAGCCACCGAACACGGACGCCTCACCGGCGGACGCGTAGCTTGCGTAATTGCCGCCGAGTCCATGGAGCAGCACGAGCAATGGGTAGCGCTTGCGGGGGCTGTACCCGGCCGGCAGCAAGACGTCCGCCTGTGGCGGACCCGAATAGCTCAGCCATTCCGAGGGGATCTCACCGACCGGCGCCGGAATCGTGATCGTGACCAGCCGGGAAGGCGACGGCGACGAATCGGTCCCTGCTGCCTCAGCACCACTCGCCAAAAACATCACTGCGGTGACGATCGCCATGCACCCGATCACCATCCAGCGGCTTCTAGCCATCATTCCCGCTTCCTCATCTAAATCCCCAGCGGATGCCGGTGGAGGCCACCAGCCCGACCGCCACGCTACTCCGCCTAGCTACTTGCCGCGGAATAACTCGTGAGTAGCGAAACGGCCGCGTCGTCGTGACGCGGCCGTTCGGTCCTGCTGAGTGGTGCTCTTGTCGAAGGAGC
>Ga0208480_1000205_pt1 | contig 23123 bp, 24 predicted proteins | sample NGESurshal092012_4_FD_184485 | JGI IMG/M metagenome (GOLD analysis project Ga0208480, IMG submission 184485) | Arctic peat soil microbial communities from Barrow, Alaska - NGEE Surface sample F53-1 shallow-092012 (SPAdes) | ecosystem: Environmental > Terrestrial > Soil > Wetlands > Peat ... | reverse complement strand
CAAGTAGAAAATCGTCGCGGTCAGATTCACCCCGGTGAAGATCGCCGAGAATCCGGTAAGGAGTAGCCCGGCGATCCACAGGTCCGCACCGGCGCCGGGGGTGTTGATCGAGTTCGACAGCGGCGCGTAGGCGACCCAACCAAAATTGGCCGCGCCCCCGGCGGTGAAGAAACCCATCAACATGGTGATCGAGCCCATCAGGTACAGCCAGTAACTCAGCGCATTCAGTCGGGGAAAGGCCATGTCCGGCGCACCGATTTGAATGGGCACGAGGATATTGGCCAGTCCTCCGAAGGCGAAGGGCCCTGCGAAGAGGTAAATCATCACTGAGCCGTGCATGGTGAAGAGTTCGTTGTACTGGGCGAGCGAGACCAAGCTGTTGTTGGACGAAGTGAGTTGGGCGCGAATGATCTCGGCCAACGCACCACCGATCACCATCATGATGACCGAGGTCACGGTATAGGACAGGCCGATGATCTTGTGATCAGTCGTCGTCAACCACTTCAAGATACCCGTCGGACCTTCGTGAGCGTGACCATGATCTCCGGGTTGGGCGAGAATCGGTGGGTCGAGAACGTCGGTCACTAGTTGTCCCCTTTGCTCTTGGTGAGTTTCGTCGGCACGACCGACGACGTCTGCTGATTGTTGGTGATCCGTGACGCTTGCGCCACGCCCGCGTTGGCCTTACTCTCCAGCCAGACTTCATACTGGGGCCGGGTGACCACTTTCACGCGAAAGTACATTAGAGAGTGATACAGCCCGCAGATCTCGCTGCACTGGGACTGGAACGTGCCGGTGTTGACGGCGCGAAAGGTGAACTGATTCAACACCCCGGGCAGCGCCAGTCGCGAGAAATTGAAATCGTGCACGTAGAAACTGTGGATTACGTCCGTTGACGTCAGATTGATGTGGACGTTTTCGTTCACCGGCATGACCATCTCTGGATTTTGAGTGGTCTGACCAATCACGACCACGTCCTGGCCGGGGTAGGTGAACTTCCAGCCCCACTGAAACGCGTTGACGTTGATCGTGACGCTGGTCTTGGGGTTGGCGACCTCTTGATTCTCCACGACCATCGTCCAGGCGAAGAGTCCGATCACGATGAGAATCGGCACAATGACGTACGTCAACTCGAGAGGTATGTGGTACTGCGATTGCTCGGGGATGTTGTCGCCCTTGCGACGATGAAAAACCATCGTCCAGAGAATGAGAACCACGACGAGGCTCCCGATGAGGGCGGCGCCAATGGAGAACCCTTGCCACAGGTGATACGCGGAGCGCGAACTCGTGGTGACTCCGGGCGCGGCACCGAAGGTCGGCACGGTACAACCGGCGAGGGCCAGCGCGGCAATCGGGAGCGCAACAACACGTCGCACGCGGCACCAAAGGCGTCTCCGATTTAATATTCTCTCCAAGAGTTTGGTAGATGACTTCACTGAATGATGCGTATCGAGACCACGAAACAAGCTTGCGTCAGAGTCTGTCTCGCGCGAGTGCAGCGCGAACGGCTCGCTCGTTACTAGCCCAGCGAGTCCGTGGAGGAAGGCGGTACTTCTTGCGACGAGAGAGAGAACTAAAGTTCGCAAAACGACCGCCGCAGTGGCAACGCGCGCCCTGAAATGCCCACCGATCTGGAGGGCTTCAATGAGTCTCGCCGAGACCGAAGTCGCGTTGGCCGGTGACTCGACGGCCGACTGAGTACTTGACGTTCGGTGTCGATATCGTTCATTGAGCTACCCAGGTCCGAGCGGGCTTCGTCGGAACGGTGGTTGAAGGACTCTTCCGCTGTTGCAGGGGGAATCACCTCTCCAAAGAAGACGATACCGAGTTCGACTACTGCGATTTTGTGGGCGAAGCCCGAGTTCACGGTTTTGGCTGGTGCGCTCACAGGGTTCCCAGTGTTCTGGACGATCGTCTGATGGTTCTGAGGATTCCCTTCGAGGACCTGTCGCTGCGAAATGGTCATGAATTCGTACTCCCTCTGGGTCACTGCATATTCGGAGATTCGAAGCACATCGCGTCGATTTAATTTTCTAGATTATACTAGAGTAAACGTACTGCAACGACAGTGAGAAGTCGTGCTGTATGCAGTTGGTGTGCCAACGGTAGTGGCCGCGGCGTCGATTTGGTCGGGAGGCCTGATTTGCATTGCCGTCGTCGCTCGTGAGAGGGACCGCTGCACGTCTAGACACGGCGGTTTCAATTGGTGAGCTAAGCGAGTTCGGTGAACTTCTGTAATGGTGTCATGCAACCGCGGGTCGCGCGCGGACGTCCATTGAGGCTCCGCTGGAGCTTTTCGCAGTTCGTTGGCTGAGTGCTTGGTCAGGTCCGTGCCCTTGGGCATGTATTGACGGAGCAGACCGTTGGTGTTCTCGTTCGAACCGCGCTGCCAGGGCGAATGAGGGTTGCAGAAATGGATCGGTATTCCGGTCCTGATGGTGAAGTCAAGGTGTCGGCACATCTCGACGCCTTGATCCCAGGTGATTGAGCGCGAGAGTTCCTTTGGCAGACTCTTCACGGCCTCGCTCATGGCCTTCTCGACGTCGATGCCCGACCGTCCATCGGGCAAGTGTAATAACAACGTCAGTTGAGTGGTGCGCTCGACCATTGTGCCGACGGCCCTTCGACCGCCGGCGCCGAGGATGAGATCTCCGTCCCAATGCCCAGGGACGCGGTCCTCGACCTCGGCCGGTCGATCACTGATCATCACCATGTCGGTGACCTTTCCGCCCCGAGGACCCGTCTGACCTTTTCGATGTGCGTCATGAGCGCAAGCAGCGGGTCCTTTGGGGAAATGCGTGTTGCATCTCTCAATTGGGCCATAAGTCAAAGTCGTGGGACGAAACTCTCACGATGGAATTGCGGATGAGTTTGCCAAACCGTGAGATCGTTGCACCACCGGCGCCAAACCATCCCACGCATTCCGAAACGAGGCGCTTAAGCGCTCGATCTCTTCGACATGGAGGGCTGAAAGCCTCTCGAGTCGCATCGCGCCATCGATACTGAGGTGCAGTCGCACAACGCGGTGATCGTAGTCATCTCGAGTGCGCCGAACCAGTCTCGATGCTTCCGCCCGGTCAATCAGTCCGACTGCGGAGTGATGACGCAAGTATAAATAGGCTGCAATCTCACCGACAGTGGGCCCTCTCACATCATCGTGACCTCGAATCGTCAGGAGAAGCTGATGTTGGGCAGTCGTCAGTCCGGCTGCCCTGGCCTGTTGCTCGCTCCAATGCTCGAAGTGCCTCATTCCCGTCCGCAACTCAAGCAGGTGCGCGTATGCGTCATCTGTCAGTTTCACTCGTACCACGATAGCATCGTATCACGATGAAGTTTATTCTCGTGACGACCTAGCCGCGCAATTCGAACCTTTCGCTTCGTGGACTGACCGCCGGACGCAACCTCGAAGCGAAGATTTGGCTTTGCTTCTTACGTCACTGTTCGTCAGCCCCAAAACGCGATGTACTCGGCTGCGACTATCCCTCGATCACAAGTTCCGTGAGGTTAGTCACAACAACGTCCGCGCCGTGATCGTGAAGTTCATTGGCGTAGTCGCGCGCTCCGGTCGTGTCGTGATGGTCGACGCCGATGACCATCCCGAAGTGGCCGGCCCGTCCGGCCTCCACGCCGGCAAGGGCGTCCTCCAGAACCACGGTATTGCCCGGCTCTGCACCGAGAGCTTTCGCGCCTTGTAGATAGCTGTCCGGTGCTGGCTTTCCCGCGAGATTGAGGTCCTTTACGACATGTCCGTCAATGATCGCGTCGAACAGGTCTGCGATGCCCGCCGTTTCGAGGGCCGTCTTAGTGTTCTCGCTCGCGGACACGACTGCGACTTTGGTTCCACGTGCACGAAGATCGCATACGAGCGCGACCGCACCGTCGAAGACCTTCACGCCGTCTCTTTTCATTGCCGTGAGAAATAGTTCATTCTTCCGGTTGCCAACACCCTTGACGGTGCGCTTGTCGGGCGCATCGTCATCGGCGCCTTCGGGTAACTTGACGGAACGTGCCTCCAGGAAGTTGCGCACCCCGTCCTCTCGTGGTTCGCCGTCGACGTATCTCTCATAGTCGCTCTCGGCGTCGAACGGCACGTACGTTGTTCCTGTACGAGAGGACTCGGCCTTCAAGAACTCGTCAAAGGTCTGCTTCCATGCCGCTGCGTGCACGGATGCGGTGTTCGTCAACACGCCGTCCATGTCAAACAGCCACGCGTCATAGACGCCAAGATCTTCGTGCTTGGCGTCCTTGGTTGCATTCTCAGTTTTCATGATTCCTCCTATTACTCGAGAAGACTTTTGGGGATGCGAGGTGAGGGAACTCGTCCCCAGGGCTGGCTGGGAGCCGGGTGCGGTGGGCCCGTTTCGCCATCGTCCTCTGCCTCAAAGACGGTCGGAATGTTTGTTGACACAGTCGTCGCTCGGTCGAAATGAAAGAACTCTAAATCGTCCCCGTACCTGAGTGTGTAACTCGTTGTCGACGGCGTCGTCTCAACGCGAAGTCGTCGGCCCCGAAACTCCATACCAAACGCCAGTCGAGTGATCCCCTTGGGGAGCCGGGGGGCGAACTTTAGCGTGTCGTTACGTTCGCGCATACCTCCCAAACCGGCTACCAACGCAATCCATGTGCCCGCCAACGACGCAATGTGAAGGCCGTCGCGGGTGTCATGTTCAAGATTGTCGAGATCCATCAGGGCCGCTTCGCTCAGGTAGTCATACGCCAGTGCCAGGTGGCCAACCTCAGCTGCGATTACTGCTTGACAACAAGCCGAGAGTGACGAGTCACGTACCGTGACCCCTTCGTAATAGTCGAAGTTGATTCTCTTTTGCTCGAGAGTGAAGACGTCTCCGCACAACTCCATAGCCAGAACCAGATCAGCCTGCTTGACAACCTGCTTGCGATAGAGATCAAAATATGGAAAGTGCAGAAAGAGCGGATACTGCTCACTCTTGGTGTCAACGAAGTCCCAAACTTGGTGATCGGTAAAACCTTCTGCTTGCAGATGAACCCCCAGGGTCGAGTCGAAGGCAATGACCATTTCGTCAGCCGCGCAAGACCACGCAACGATCTCCGCCTCGTCGACTCCGTAGGCGAGCGACTCTTCACGATGGCGCAGCGCGACGGCGCACGCCGCGCGTAGATTCCTCTGCGCCATGAGGTTCGTATAGATGTTGTTATCAGCGATCGCGCTGTACTCGTCCGGACCCGTCACGCCGTCAATTCGAAATCCACTGAAGCCATAATGACCAAGGGAGCACCACAATCTGGCCGTTTCACACAACAGCTCCAGTCCCACGCTTCGCTCAAAATCCTCGTCCTCATTCGCGTGGAGGTAGCGAATGACGGCGTCAGCGATGTCGGCGTTGACGTGGAAGGCGGCGGTTCCCGCGGGCCAGTACGCCGAGCACGCTTCGCCCGTGATCGTGCGCCACGGAAAGGCCGCACCGTCCAGACCAAGGACGACAGCTCGTACTTTCGCACTCGCGAGCGTGTCGTGACGCCACGACAACGCGTGTGCGACGGCTTCTGGCAGGGTGTAGGTGAGTACGCGTAACACGAACGTCTCGCTATCCCAGAACGCGTGCCCGTCATAGCCCGTACCCGTCAAACCCTTTCCAGGGATGCCTCGACGTACATTTCGAGCACCGGACTGCAGCACGTGGAAGAGCGAGAAGCGAACGGCCTGTTGGATCTCGTCATCACCATCGATCTCGACGTCCGCGCGATCCCAGTAATCCGTAAGGAAACGTCGCTGTTCTACCAGTAGACCCGACCAACCAGCGCGTGAAGCGACGACCAAAGCGGCGTCAACTTGGTCCCGCAATGACAAATTCGTTCGATGCGAAGACCAACCGTACGCGACGTACTTCACCAGCGACAAACGCTCGCCCGGTTCAAGGGAGACCTGCATCGTTACGCGGCCGAGGTCCTCATCGCATTCAGTGGCGACGATCGTCGTATGCGGACCCTCGACGACGTGGTCCATTGCGGCCGCCACGGTGACCTCGCTTCGCATGGTCCGGTGCACCAACTCGCAGCGAGTCCCGGCGCTGAAGTGACCCACGGCCCGCCACGGGTTGTCGATCGTCGTGGAAGCGCGCGGATCATTGCTCGCGGGCGAAGGTGGTTGGTTCGTCACCAACTCTGACTGGATGACGAGGCGAACCGGACGATCGACCGCCTCGACTTCGTACCTGACGGCGGCGACGGAACGCTGAACCAGTGATACCAGGCGAGTGGACGTCACGTGCACCCTGTGACCAGACGGCGATGACCACTCGACCCGGCGCTGAAGAACCCCAGCGCGAAAATCCAAAACCCGCTCGTGGCGATGTAGTACGCCGTAGCGAACGTCGAAAGGTTCATCGTCCACCAAGAGTCGAATCGTCTTTCCGTCGGCGACGTTAATCATTACCTGATCTTGGACGGGGTACCCGAAACCAAACTCGGCGTAAGTCACCGGTTTATATTCGTACACGCCGCTCAAGTAGGAGCCGCAAAGACCGTACGGATCTCCTTCGTCGAGATTGCCGCGCCAACCAATGTGTCCGTTGGAAAGAGAAAACAGTGACTCGCTCTGGGCTAAGACGCCTAGGTCCAATTCGTTTTCCCGCAGGCACCATGGCTCCACCGAAAACGCCGGATGTTGAATCATGGCAGACCTCGACGCGAGCAAACAACGGCCGACTCTTGTGCTCTGTCGACCCACCGGTTTCTGGCAATGACCCCTTGTTTCACGTCGGTTCGCTAATCACGATTTGCGTTTCCGATGGCAGGCCGCGTAGCTCGAGCAATCTCGCTCACCGTGAGATACGCCGCGCCCTGCGTACTCGCAACCAATACCCGTGCCTGCGATGAAACCAGTCGAGAAAAAGAGGCCGTTCGGTCACGGTGGCGGATTTGCGACCAGCGCAACCTGTCGACGCGCGCCCAGATTAGGGTGTTTAACGCCTCGGATTCCGTCTTTGCCATCATCACCATCATCGTCCTCGCTAATTATGAATTCCACCGCGAAGATTTGCGAGGTCTAGGCGTCTTCGTTCAGAGAGTAAAACTCCGCATGCGATATGTCAATTAATTCAAAACGCTTGCGAACGGCGCAAAGATTTCATGACGACATGGCCAACATCGAACGTGATTCTCGGTTCGCAACCAACAGGTTCCAGTAGGACGATCCCGATACTGTCGAATCATCGAAACGGCTCATTCCCAGAGCCCAATCACCGCGCCAACGGCTAAATCGATACATCGTTCGACAGTCGCGAGAATTCATGCCAGCTAACTCAGATGGACAGGTTAGGAACGGGGCTGGCCGTGATTGCTAGTTGGATAGTCCTGGAGGTGGTCATACAACATGACTATGCCTGAGACGATTGGCGCTCTCGTACCACCGCGGTCCTTTGACATTTAGCCTCGTTGGCACGTGCTGAATTGCGTAACGAGCGCTGTAGAACATTGTGGCGATGTCGTCATCATCCAACGACTCACGAAGGAGCGGTATCGCTTCGAGGAGCTCCCAGTCAGGTTCAGGGACAATCGCATCAATGAGAACCATCAATGGGCCATCAAGATCTTGTCCGTGATTCAAGTTGATGACCTGCACATTTCGGGCCATGTCTCCCACAACGTCGCACCACCATCGTCGCACCGTGCCGCCAATCGCCATTCGCCATTCGATTACCGATATGGCGAAGAGACAACTTGGTCGAGACGTCGGCGGCCACATTCATCAAACTGGACTGATGAACGTCGATGGGTGCCGAATGACCTGCTTCGCGAGAGTGCCGTAGTCGTATCGATCCTCGACCGATGGCTCTCGACATTCGTCAATTTGATCAAACAGACGGTGTAAAAGAAGATTCCAACTTTCGAGCAGATCCAGAGACGTCAATTCTTGGTCGACTGACATGTATCGCTTCACGGTGACCACTCGACGTAAATGCGAAGTTGGAATGCACGCCTAATGGCACGGCTGTCCGTGTCGGGTGGGACTTCTCGTCGGACCAATGTTCGCATCTCAGTCATAGGTAACCTGTCCGCTCTTGCTCACGATCTAGAAGGTGTCATTGAAAGGCGGCGTACGTGGGGTGTTCAACGCTTTAAGCACGTCACCTGGAGTCCGTGACGTTGCGACTCCTCCACTGGAGTGAAAGTGACTGAACTGCCATCGAGCATTACAAACAGAAAACTGACCTACAGGATGGCTAGGAGCCGCTGCGACGCGTCGAATCCAGGACCGTTGACATATCGCATGGAGCATCGTACGCTCAAATTGAAGACGCCCAGACCCTGCCTCTCGCTAGATCAACATTCGCCGAAATTGATTAGAAGAGGGCATTACGTGTTTGAGTCCACTACCGCAAAAGACTTCGCCCTCCCCCTCGATCTGATGGAACCGGAAGGTGCGAAAACGCTCAACGCCAACACTCGATTCAACTCGACATGGGAAAGAAATCGAAGCCGGGCGCCGAATAGTCGAAACGCATACAAAGAAGGTGACGAGTGCCTTCTCCGCGCAAGTTGGTCGTCCGCGCTCCGGACGAAGTGGGCCGTTCGTCGACAGGGGTCTACCCCCTACCCCTGTCGACGGCATTCCGTAGTTCGAAGGTTTCGAGACTCTGCAAACCGGTCGACCCTTGAAGATGAGCGGGTGGTGAAATGGATGTGAGCAAGAATTCTGAAAACGCAACGGATGCTCTCGTCATTTTTGGCATAACGGGGGATCTCGCAAAGAAGATGACCTTCCAGGCCTTATATAACTTGGAAACGGACGGACTTCTCAACTTCCCGATCCTTGGCGTCGCCGTAGAGGACTGGTCCGATGATGACTTACGCTCGGCGTTGAGAACAGCGTTGGACGATTCCGGAACGCAAGTGAAGGTCGACGTCTTCGATCGACTTGCGCAAAGACTCAAGTACCTGAAGGGTGACTTCACGCACGCCGCGACGTACAAGACGCTGGCCAAGCAATTGAAGGGTTGCTCGCGTCCGTTGTACTACTTGGAGATTCCCCCCGCGCTCTTCGCCCCGGTCGTCGTCGCCCTCGGAAAGGCGGACCTCGTTCGTGACGCCAAAGTTATGTTCGAGAAACCATTTGGTCACGATCTCGCCTCGGCGCAAGCCCTCAATGACGAACTGCATGAAATTCTCAGCGAAGAGCAGATCCTTCGTGTTGACCATTTCTTAGGCAAACAGCCCGTGTCCGATATTACCTGCCTGCGCTTCGCCAACTCACTGTTTGAACCGTTGTGGAATCGCGATCACGTTAGTGGCGTCTATGTCACTTTGGCCGAGAATTTCGGCGTGAATGATCGTGGGGCGTTTTACGATCCCGTCGGCGCACTTCGCGACGTGGTTCAGAACCACCTATTACAGATCGTCGCGGTGCTCGCGATGGAGGCGCCAGTGAGACCTGGTCCCGCGGCGTTGTGGGACCGAAAAGTTGACGTGTTCCGAGCGATGTCCGCTGTCGACCCCGCGCGTTGCGTTCGAGGTCAATACGACGGATACCAGAATGTCTCGGGCGTCACGAAGGGGTCTAAGACTGAGACCTTCGTATCGTTGCGACTCGCAATTGAGAACTGGAGATGGTCGGGCGTACCGTTTTTTATTCGAGCCGGTAAGGAGTTGCCCGTTGACGCAACCGAGGTGAGAGTGATCTTCAAGCGACCACCTCGCCTGAGTTTCTTGAACATCCCGCATCACGGTGACGCGAATCAGCTGATCATCCGGGTGAACCCTGATCCCGGTGTGCGGCTCACCATGGTGTCAAAGGGTTCCGACGGTCGAGGGTCGAGAGACGTTCACCTCGATCTCTCATTCGTGGCCGAACTTGGCACACCGTCCGGCGCCTACGAGCGTCTCTTCCACGACGCGTTCTCCGGCGACCTCTCTCAATTCACCCGAGAGGACGCCGTTGAAGAGACTTGGCGAGTCCTGCAACCCCTGATTGAGCAGCCGCCCTCCGTAATTGCATACGCTCCCGGTTCGTGGGGTCCAACACAGGCCGACGAACTCTTGAAGGGCCACACTCCATGGCAGATTCCATGGCTTACCACCGCCGGAACGGTCGCGGCATGACAACGATATCCGCGACGAACACATTCAAATCAGCAATGAATTCTGCGCCATCCTCCAGAGGAGACCAATAGATGGCTACAAATAGGCCAATGAAACTCGGCGTCGTGGGGCTTGGACGAATGGGGGCCAACATCTCACGTCGTCTCATACGCGACGGCCACTCGTGCGTCGTCTTCGACTTGAGCGCCGCGCCCGTGAAGAGACTCCAGAAGGAGGGTGCCATCGGGGCCCATTCATTGGAGGACCTCATCAGCAAATTGGAGGTCCCTCGAGTCGTCTGGGTAATGGTGCCCTCTGGCGACATCACCGGCCAGACGATTAACGATCTCGCGAGTCTCTTGGACCGAGGCGACACGATCATCGACGGCGGGAACTCCTACTACCGAGATGACATGACCCGAGCCACCACGTTGTTCGGACAGGGCTTGCACCTCGTCGATTGTGGAACGAGTGGAGGGGTGTGGGGAATCGAACGAGGTTATTGCCTCATGATCGGCGGCGAGCCTGAAATTGTCGCGAAGCTTGAACCGATCTTCTTGAGCATCGCGCCGGGTGCGGAATCCGCGCTTCGAACGCCAGGTCGTACCGGTGCGACGACTTCCGAAGAGCAGGGGTTCTTGTACTGCGGTCCCAACGGCGCTGGTCATTTCGTGAAGATGGTCCACAACGGCATTGAGTACGGGATGATGGCAGCGCTGGCTGAAGGCTTCAACGTTTTGCGCTGTGCCAACGCGGGACGGCAACACAGTGAAGTGGACGCCGAGACGGCACCTATGGAGCAGCCGGAGTTCTATCAGTTCGATTTCGACACTACCGCCGTGGCTGAAGTGTGGCGTCGTGGCAGCGTCATCGAGTCATGGCTCTTAGACCTGACGGCGACCGCGCTCTTCGATGCGCCCGACCTGGCCGAGTACGCAGGACGAGTCTCGGACTCCGGTGAAGGCCGCTGGACGTCGATCGCTGCCATTGACGAAGGTGTTCCGACGCCCGTACTTACGACGGCACTTTACTCGCGGTTCGCTTCTCGTGGACTCGACGACTTCGCAGACAAGATCTTGTCGGCCATGCGCAAGGGCTTCGGCGGTCACGACGAGAAGAATGCGCGAGGCGCCCTTTGACCATTCCTCTACAGACGGACGCACCAGTCGTCGTGCTATTCGATATCGACGAAACACTCGTGCACACGGGGGGATCCGGCGCGAGAAGTTGGTCGGCCGCGTTCGAAGAACTTTACGGCGTCAGTGCCGATATCGGCGAGCACTCCTCAGCGGGTGAAACAGACCCGCAAGTGGCTCGAGCGACCTTCCGCGGAATACTTCATCGCGGACCGAGCGACGACGAACTTTCTCGACTCTACGCTCATTATCTATTGCATCTGGCTGACGACATCAAGCTTTCGGCGGGATATCGACTACTCGCGGGTGCGAAAGAGACTCTCCATCAACTCCAGGCGGCGGGAGTGACGCTCGGACTGGTTTCGGGCGCGTTGGAGGGTGCGGCGCGGATCAAATTGATACCCGCAAACCTCAATCGACATTTCGTCTTCGGCGCGTACGGTTCCGATTCACCGAATCGAACTGAGGTCACACGGATCGCCATCGCGAAGGCATCACAATTCCACGAAAATCTCAGTCTGAATCATGTCTACGTCGTAGGCGACACCCCTCGTGACGTGGCCGCAGCCAACGCATGCGGTGCGGTGTCCGTCGCAGTCGCCAGCGGCCGATTCTCGGTCGATGAGCTTCGGGCGGCCGGAGGGGCGCATGTTCTCTCGTCGCTTGAAAACCACTTTCCGTGCTTCCAGATGGCAACACGATGAAGTCGCAGGTCAATCGCCAAAGTGGTGCTTCATTTCGTTTGCCCTTTCGCAGTGACATCGCCCCGCGCGGGAATGAACATATCTGCGGATCGAATCGACAATGAAAGGAGAAAGATGGATAAGGAGAAAAGTGATGTGGTACCGGAGGGTCGTGACCATCCAGACGTGATGGGCGGCGAGAGCCAATCCGACACCGACGTGATGGGCGGCGAGAGCCAAACCGACACCGACGTGATGGGTGGCGTGAGCCAATCCGACACCGACGTGATGGGTGGCGAGAGCCAATCCGACACCGACGTGATGGGTGGCGAGAGCCAATCCGACACCGACGTGATGGGCGGCGGCGAGCAGTAGTCATATGGATTTTCGTGACGAATGGAGGTTGACTCAAGCAAGAAAATCAGAGTTCGGAGACAGAAACTGCTCAGGAGAGACTGCGGTCGTAACTTGAAGATCCAGAAGGTGACAGTCCATGTCAAAGATGAACAACTTGATCATCACGGCTCAGATTGCGGTGTGAAATATCTAAAAGGACGTCGAAAATGCTCCTGTCAACGACCAACTCGAATTGGACGGCAAGGTTTTACCAGATGGAGGGAAATGTCAAACAAGCGAGACAAGAAAGCAATGATGCTGTCAAAAACAAGCGCCGAACGTTCTTCGGAGGTCGCCGACACAATGTCGTCGACAGGGACAAAAGAGCCACCTTCTTTGGCCCATGTCGACGATAACCGCAGAACGAAGGGCACTGTAAGTGCGCGCGCGGCTACTTCGATGGATTTGAAGTGGCCACTTCTACCCTGGCCCCGTGGTCCACTCAGTTCCGCAGTGATCTCCGCATTTCGGCGCGAACCCGGAAGCCTCGGTATCACTCCCCCAGTCACCGGAGTCGATGCACTCAGTGATGATGACTTCGCACTGGCGCTCTACCTTTGTTACGAAGTGCATTATCGTGGAGCGACCAATTACAACTGGGAATGGGATTCGGACTTACTTCGGTACCGCGCGGAACTAGAGAAAGCCTTTGAAGATCGACTCCGAGATGAAATAGCACCGGTCGAGTTTCATTTTCCATTTGAAGTGGCTACAGTTTTAGATGAGACAATTCGGGCGTCCCCAAACCCTTCGCTTTCCAATTATCTCCTCGAGACTGGAACGCTGGAACAATTCCGTGAGTTGTGCGTTCATAGATCCGCGTATCGGTTGAAAGAAGCGGACCCCCACACGTTTGGCATTCCGAGGCTTTCGGGCGAAGCAAAAGCTGCCATGGTGGCGATCCAATATGACGAGTATGGATCAGGCGAGGTTGCCGCGATGCACTCCACGCTCTTTGGCGAGACCATGGGTGCACTTGGTCTCGACTCATCATACGGCTCCTATGTCGAAGTCCTACCTGGAGTGACGTTGTCGACGGTCAATCTGGTCTCGATGTTCGCCCTGCATCGGCGCTGGCGCGCAGCCCTCGTAGGACATCTCGCGGTCTTCGAAATGACGTCGGTTGGGCCGATGGGACAATACAGTCGGGCACTCGAGCGCTTTGGAATCGGATCGGCCGGGCGACGTTTTTACGACGTCCACGTGATAGCGGACAAGCGTCACGGTCAGATTGCACGTGATCGCATGGTCACGGGATTGATCCGCGCCGAACCAGAACTTGCGCAGGATCTCTACTTTGGAGTAACTGCGCTCTTAATGTTGGAGAGACGTTTTTCAACGCACCTACTCGAGGCATGGGCGGAAAACCGATCATCCCTTGTCCCCTGGGGGCTCCCGGTCAATTGACGCGCCGCGAAAGTTACCTCCGGGCACACTGTGCTTTCGAAACGTATCAATGATTTGCACGCGCCTCAACAAAACCCATTTTCAAGTAGGTCCGTATGTGACGCAAAGATCACAGACACGCTCAACTAAGGCATTCGTGTTCCAGATCGCATTGCGACTTCTACCGCTTCCGCACCGAACTTGATCGATGCGCGCTTCTATGTTCGACCGGCTCGCGATAGCGTGATTGGTGATGATTGACGACCGCTACCTGGAGCAATACGAGTTCTCCTGCAATCGATGCAACTACGTTTGGCGAGAGACATTTGAGGTGCGTGAGATTGAAGACTCGCAGGGTGGGTCGTGGCACTATTTCTATTTGGCGGGTTCACCCGCAGCGTCTCCATCAATTCGGAATGTATGCCCCAGCTGTAAACAAACCAACGCACAACATCGACAGATTGATCGCCGCCAAATTCCATGGTCGGGCGATCTCTGACTCGATGGGTTGGAGACATTTTGCGCTTTTCGTGCGGCAAGTCATTGCGGTACACACAACAAAGTAGTCACCGTTGAAATGATCTCGAACTCACGTTGCGTCCAACTTCCTGCTGGCCGAAGTTCGCAGTCAGACATTGAGCTAATTCTTCGGAAACCCGCCGCCGTTACAGCTCCATGAGCCGCTTAACTTCGGCGGAAGGGGGGTTGAGCTTGTGAAGGTCCCCTTGGAGGATGAGCTCTGGATGATCGAACCCTTGGCGGCGACGCCGACGGCCTCTCCCGTGATCACCTTGCCCCCGTAGATTGCCGAGACAGAATCGCTCCGGCTCTGCTTTCCAGCATAGAGCTGAAGAACGAAGTAGGGCTTTCCTGCATTGCCTTTTTCACCCGTGCCTACAAGGGTTCCGAGTTCCAGATCGATAGTGAGGCCGGCCGTCTTGATCGACTGGCAGTAGCCGTTCTTGAACGAATACGACTTGTTTCCGATCTTCAGCTTGGCGGTGGCTAATCCGCAATAGGCGATAGCAGAGACACCGTTGACCTTCGTCTGCACCGGGCACGAGGCCCCCGAAGCCCCCTCCGCCATCGACGCAGCGAGCATCGGAGCGACGCCAATAGTCGCCAGGGCAAGCGGCATCAGCACCGCAGCGGTAGCAAGCCGAGGAAGGACTCGCTGCCGCCGGTCCTCGATAACGCCTTTGTCGGTGCTTCTCTCTGGGTGGGTGGTCATGATTCCTTCGCTTTCGATCGAGACACGTGACTGCAAGCAGCAATTTGCCGCACTCGAATCTGCGAATTCTGCTCGGACGAGCAGCCCCGGCACATGAGTAATCGCCCTACTCAGTCACCTCTCGACGCCTACTCACTGCTGTTCGAGCCTGACGCAGGCGTGAGGCTTCGGTCGTGACCCAGGCCAGACCGATCCGCTGCCGACCAGGCGAGGGCTTCGGGAAGATCGCGACGACGGGTGATGCCGAGCTTGCGGTAGGCGCGAGCGAGATGATTCTGAACCGTGCGAACGGATATTTCTAGGTTAGAGCCTGCCCTCACGAATCGCTTGGTAGACGGTCGGCACCATTGGCTGGAAGCCGAGCCTACGAGCAAGCGACACGTCCATATGACCCTTCCATGGATTGGTAAGCGGTTCTGAAGATGACTCGTACCTAGAGCCAACGATCTGTGCGATTTCGTAAATGGTCAGTGCTGCCTCATCAGCGATATTTACAACGAGACGATCCATCGCTCCTGTCAGCGCGAGTTCAAATGCCGTGGCTATATCTGCGTGGTGAAGCACGCTTAGTTTCTGTGCGGGGTGACACTTCATTTCGGCGAGCATTCCTGGTGCTGACTCCAAATGCCCGTCTTTGTCGCCATAGACAAAAGGGAGCCTCAGGATGCTCCAATTGAGTGCGCTCTTGCGAAGTTCGTTCTCCGCTCCGATTTTGCTTGCGGGGTAAGCAAGTGTTGGGGTGACGTGGTCATCCTCACGCCCAGGATGCGAGATGTCCGGATCGTAGACGTTGGAGGTGCTGGCCAACAGAAAGCGAGCATCGGAAGCGTATTCCTTGACCGCAGCGATCAGGTTACGAGTCCCATCAAGATTGACTTTCCATATTTCAGCTTCATCACCTGTGCGAAACAGTGCGGCGAGATGAATGATTGCCGTCACGCCTTCAACCGCCGCCGCCAACGATTCGGGGCGCAGTATGTCTCCTTCGAGTGCGGTAACTCCAACCGCAAGTTTCTTGCCGGGCCGCACAAGTCCACGGCAATCGATACCAGCTTCGACGAATCGCTTCAAGAGTCGCGATCCAACGAGACCCGTTCCGCCGGTTACCAGAATTGTCATATCGACGTTCTTTCTTTTTTGTAGTCATTGAGTCGTTGAGTAGCCTCGCGAAGCACTCGGTTTACTATCGCAATCTCTGCGGCATCGACTCCATCAAAAGCGACTGCGGCGATGAGTCCAATCGGATCGGGAAGCGTCGCCCACAGGTTCCTGCCAGCGGTCGTAAACCGCAGCACCTTCTGACGCTGATCGTCGGGGTCGGATAGTTGTTCGACGAGCCCTTTGCGCACCAGTGCACTGATTATGGCGCTCAGTGTCGCTCGCTCAACTTCCAGAGTGCGTGTCAGGTCTCGCTGGTTTATCGGCTCGTCATTTGCGAGCAGATAGAGGACGTGCCACTGAGTAGTTCCCAGATCGTACGGACGCAGTACAACCTCCATTAGAGCCCGGCTCGCAAGAAAATACTTCTTGGCCCATGTACCGGCGGCTTCGAGGTCTACGTTGTTGTTAGGCACCTTACTAGTTTGTCAGGTACCTAACAGCCTGTCAATTTCAATTCATCTGGTGCTTAGCCGGCGCGCCTACATGTACGACCGTCTCCAGACGGTGTCGCAATCTCCAGGCTGGTCAAGCAGCCCGCATTGAGGTTACGCTGCGGCCGATCTGTAACGACGGCGCCCTCCAAAGCAGAAAAACCGGTGCTTTCGCATCGGCTTCGATCTGCACTTTTCTTCGTGGCGGGGGCAAGATTTGAACTTGCGGCCTTCGGGTTATGAGCCCGACTCGGGAACGATTCGCCACCCCAGCGCGAATCTATACATCCGTCAAACCCGCACTGATATTTCCCGGAAACACTGGAATCAGAGGATTCTCAACGAGTCCGCGCCCGAACATGACCGAAGGACCCTACGAGCCGCCTTTCACCAGTTTGGGAACTGAAAGGTGCAAATCGCGTGCAACGGCTTCGACTGCTAAATCGCACCCTTGCGCGGTCGTTCTCGAGACACAGCACCCAGCAGTTGGCGACGTCGGATTCTTCTCGTCCGATGAGTCTCATTACGTTGGTGACCATCCTGCGACTAGCGATGAGACTCGTCACATCCGACTGGACCTCCGTACCCCGGCATTGCTACTTCTTAGATGTCGTTCGTTGCGTGTTCTTTCAAATACTCCCGCAAATACGGGAGCGCGAAGTCAACCTTGCCATGTCCGACTGGTCTGATTAGCTCCTGGGCAATAAGGCGCAGCCGATATTGGCTTGCGTAATTGCCGTCGACTCCCATTCGCTCCTTGATATCAGCCATACGACTAGGACCGTCGTCCTTGGCCATCTGCACTAAGAACGTTCGTGCAATCTCGGTTGTACCAACCAACGAAGGTTCGTGCACCAAGGCACCCATTCGACGGTGAGCAGCGTCCACGCCACGAAGAGCATCTTCCATCGAAATTGCTTTCTCGTTTGGATGCTCGCGCCAAACATAGGACCCGACCAGTTGGATCAGAAAAGGATAACCGGCAGTACCCAACGCCATGACTTGCAGAACATCCTCCTCAACAGAGCGGGCCGCCTCCTCAATAGGCTCGAGCAACGCCCTTCGAACGTCGGTCATGTCGACTGCGCCGAGTGGATGGCGGTCGGCACGTCGCAAGAACGTGAGCACCTTGTCTTGCAAGAGGTCACTCACGGCTCCCGGCAAACCGGCCGCAACGAATGCGACTTCGCGCTTTTCTCGAAACGCGTGTTGAATCGTGGTCGTCAGCTCTCGAAGTTCCTCGCGCGCTTCGTTGCCGACCTCATCGACAGAGATAAGGACACCTGAGTCGTTTTCGGATAAGAGGTCTTCAAGAAGGAAAAGCTGGTTCCGCAACCCGGGAACGATGCGATGGATGTCCTCGCTCGTCCAATTCACCCCCGCTTTTCCAAAGGTCACGCCACTCAGGTGGCGGCGCACCGCCTTCGTATCGTATTGAGCGAGCATCCCCGGAAGGTGTTCGCCCGTCAGCCGGTTGATTAACCCCGGGATGGCGGTCTCTTGAATAACGAGCCAACTTCTCTGTTTTGCTTCCTCTTCGACGGCATTGAGCAGAACGGTTTTCCCAGAACCTCTTGGTCCCGTAAAAAGCGTGGCCCGCGACATTGCTCCTGGACCCGCGTCGATACCGTCGACAAAGGTCTCGATGAGGTCCTGGCGGCCAACGAGTAAAGGTGGGTCTACTCCGAACGAGGGTTTGAAGGGATCGCGCATACCATCATTGTAGCGTGCCGTTATTAGATTTTGTTAGTTTTGTTAGTTTTATTAGTTATCATTAGATTTTGTTAGATTTCAAAGCCCATCAGTACCAACGTGGGCCGACGGTGATTTGTCGAGAGCAATCAAAGAGATGAAAAAACTGAGTCAACTAATTCTGGAGCAGGTCCCCAATCGTAAGTGGCCTCCATTCGAGCCAACTCAGGACCCATGGGACTTTTCCGCTGGCCAATTGCTCTTCGACTGAAGAACAGCTTGCCAGCAGACGCTCCACATCCTCCGAGCGGTAAAGCCCCATTGCGGCAGCCATCTCGAGCTCGTCTTGATCCCGACGCTGCCAACTCGAAAGGTCCCGCGACACAATGAGGTCAAGGGTTTCGTCCATGGTGTCGAAACCGTGCGGCTGGCGGCGCAGAGGTTCTTGGAAGTTCACGTACCAGGAGGCGACACCCTCATTAGGTAGTACGGCGGCGAATACTTCAAACGGTTCGCCTCGAGGAGCAATGCGCAGAATTCCAGGCGCTGCGAGCTCTTTCTTAGCGAGTTCCCACTCACCGGAAAGCCACATATTGAAGCACCTCTCCCCGTGCTCAACATCGACGGGATAGTCAATGAGAGTGCCGGGAGCAAGGTATGAGACGAACTGATCTTCGGAGTCTTCAATCACCGTGACCGGACGGACCGTCCAAACCTTTTCATCCAGAATCTCACGAATTTCAACTCGCTCACCTGGCAGAAAGCGACGCACGTTCAGGTTCACGCCGAAAGGCTACTGACCTTCCAACTCGAGAGATCAAAATTCACAAACAAAAGAGGGACCCCGCTTCGGGGTCCCTCTTTTAGTGGTGGCGGGGGCAAGATTTGAACTTGCGACCTTCGGGTTATGAGCCCGACTCGGGAACGAAAGGTTACCCCAGCGCAGACGAATATATCTGTCCACCTAGCGCTGATATTCCCAGGAAATACTGGAAAAGATGATCGTTAACGCGTTCGAACAAGAAGATGGCCAAGGGGCCAATGGGGCCGCCTTCATTGACCGAAGCGTGCAAATCATGTGCAAACGCCAAATCCTGCAATGATTGCACGAGTCCAACCGATGAAGTGTCTCAGAGATGATGAAACGGTGCTGGTCACCGAAGCGGCCCGACTACTCGCACTTACCTAACGACCAAGACCACGGTCGTTGTCCCTAGCCCTCAAAAACTTCTCGAAGACCTGCAGGACTTTCAAATCTTTTACGCGACCGGCGGCCCGTTTCGACCGCGCGATATCCTCGACTGATGCAACGTGCGTTTCGGTTTTTCCCACAACTACAGTGAGCGACCTCTCCTCTAGACCCCGAAAATCTTGAATTCCTGCGGCCTTGAAGAGGACATCAAACTCACCGAATTCGCAAGTCAAATTCAACATCTGCATCCTTCCCAGAAACTGGGGAGACCGATCAAAAGCAAGGCCCTCCTCCAGATCATTGACTCGAATTTTCGCGTCGAGATGGTTAAGGGCATTGGCGAGTCGGTCCAAATTAAAATAATCGGGAGACGCATAGAAATCAATATCCATGGTGGGAGGAATTGGCACTGCCTGCGCAATAGCCGCAAATGCCCCGATCACCACGTAGTCAACTTCGAATCTATTGAAAGCTTCAATTATCACTTCGGCTTCTAGCTCGTGGTTCACTGGCTTCCTCGATTACTCGCGCATTACTGAATCCGGCAACATTCGCTCTGTGGCGATCTTCGACTCGCTGCCGTTCAATGTCACTCCGCCTTGAGTGTCTCTCAATTAACAACTGGTCGTGGTCATCAAGACTTTCGAGATGAATTCTTGGTTCTAATCCCACCGAGGCGAGAATTTGTTGCACCGATTCAAATCCAGGATCAATTCGCCCCAATTCGATTCGAGCAATCGTTGATTGAGCGACGCCTGCTCGCGCTGCCATTTCGCGCTGAGTGAGGTTCAATTGCACACGTGCCAATGCCAGCAGGCTCCCCGCGACTGTCGGAGAAATTGCGGTAGTTCGCATGGTCGTATGATAGCATATCCGCTATCAGAATCCGAGAGTCAGTAAGAAACATCCTGGGCGCTCAGTGAATCGATCTGAGTTTCCCGTAGTCACGCATCTTTGAAGACGCGCTTCGAACCGATCAGCACCCGGTAATTAGGGCGCCTTAGAAACTCGTCCAGCGCCCACACGGTCGGTCGGCCTACTTCACGACAGAGATGGAGAACCTCGTCCTCGGCCATCAATAGACCGATGTGGGCGCCAAACGGATTCCGGTCCTTATTAATGAAGACAAGATCCAACGGCTGCGGTAAATCAACGACGAAGGTCCCGACTGTGTCTTCCCAAAGTTCCGGCGAACGAAGCGAGGGACAACTGCGTCCAAACAAGGCGAGAACGCCGTAAGCAAAACGTTGACAGTTGGAGCCTTCCAACCAAGACAGTGGGGTGCCAGTCCCCGGAACCGCGGAGGCCAGATATGGGATTGAGCAAAGTCTGACTGGCCAACCTTCAGGCGGTGTCGGCCACGAGTCTGGAATCACGATCCCATTCTGACCGGATTCTTGAAGATTCCCCGACCGCCTCACTTGAAGCAGAAGGGCCGACCCTTGCGGACCGGCCCTGACCTGCATACCATTCGTGGCGGGGGCAAGATTTGAACTTGCGACCTTCGGGTTATGAGCCCGACGAGCTACCAGACTGCTCCACCCCGCGATGCAGAGTCCATCATATCGCCGATATAACCAGCCAAAATGTTCGCCATCGCGGCGACAGCCAAACACTTCCACTCATGAATCACGTGTAGCTACTTTGTTTACGAATGCAATCTCTCTTCGAGAAACGATGTTGTCGTTTATCCGACGTTGCGGAGGGTTCTTTCGACGCCGAGTTGGCGGCATTTCCGTTGACCGCCCTGACAACGAAGTAATACGTCGCTCCACGCGCGAGACCGGCCACCGCCACTGGACGTCACCGCACTGATTTACTATCGACTTCTCAGTTTTGGATTTCGGCCATAGAGGGCCGAGTCACTGCGCTACTTCTTGGCGAGCGCGGCCTGGGCCAACTGCAACTGCGCGTTCATGGCGTTGACCTCACTCTGATACGCGCCGAGATTGCCATTGGTCAGATCCTTTTGGCCCTGCGTGTAGTCCGCTGCCGCTTTGGTGAGATAGACCGCGGCGGCTTGACCGGCCTTCGTGGAGCCGCCGCTTCCAGTCTTTCCAGGCGAAGTGCTGCCGGACGGGAAATTGGAACCGAAGACAGCGGAGAGAGCTTGTTGAAGTGTCGGCTCGATCGCCACGTCCTGGTTGAAGACCGCGATCACGTACTTCAACTGCGGGAGCGGGTTCGACGTACTCGTCAGGTAGAGCGGGCGGATATAGAGCACACTCTGGTCCAATGGCACCATGAGGTTGTTGCCCAGCAGGACGCTCGAACCGTTGGTATTCAGCAAAGTGATGGCTTTGGACGTGGCGGCGTTCTGTTGGATCTCTGAATCGGCCTGCACTGGTCCGGTCACCGATTGGCCGCGGGGCGTGATGTACACGTGGAGTTGCCCGTAGTCCGAGGGATCGTTCGTGGCGATCATGAAGGCCGTGAGGCCCTGGACGGTGGACGAGTTACCGGCGGGCACGAAGGCGATGTTCTCCAAGAGCTGTTGGTGGTTCGCCGCGGGCAACGAACCGACTTGGTAGTTTGGGCTCATCGGCGCGAGTGCCGTCGACACGACGTTGCCCGCATTGTTCGTCACGGTCGTGAGGGCGAGCGACTGCTCCGGCGAGCCCGAGCCCGTCGTGGGTGAGATCTCCCAGCGGTCCGACGCCGCGAAGAAGGCGCTCGCCGTCGAGATGTGGTACTTGCCTAGGGTGGCCGCCTGCACCGAGAACAAGTTTGTGGGGTAGCGCAAGTGCGTGCGGACCGCCTCGGGCATCTGGCTCATCGGGTGGAACATCGTGGGGAACGCCGCGCGGTAGGCCTTCAAGATCGGGTCGTTCGGGTCATTGGCGTAAAACGTCATCGCGCCGGTGTAGGCGTTGACGACGACCTTGACGGCATTGCGAACGTAGTTGAAGCTGCCGGGCAGTCCGCCCTGGTTGACATTGAGGTTCGACGCGTTCTCTGAGTAGGGGTACTGATCGGTCGTGGTGTAGCCGTCGAGGACGTACTGCACTTCCCCGTTGGCGATGACCGCGTAAGGGCTGGAGTCGAAGGAGAGGAACGGCGCAGCCTTCTGGGCCATTTGCTGGACGTCGCGTACGAAAAGGACGCGGCTCTTGGAGTTGATCTGATTCGAGATCAGGAAGTTGAAGTCGCCGAGGCGTAGCGCCAACGCCATACGGCTGAAGATGCTGCCGACCACGACGCCACCGGTGCTGGCGTAGTGGTTCTCCACCGGTTGACCGGCGTTCTCACCCGAGTTCACCTGGTAGTCAAGTTCGGGTTGCTTCGAATCGGCGACGACCCAACCGGGGTCTTTGATGCCGAAGTAGATGTCGGGCTGCGTGAGTACCGGCATGCCGTTCGTGGACTGCGGCGGGACGTTGGAGACGACGAAGTTGGGGTTGCCCGTGGTGTAGTCGACGGCGTTCGCGGCGAGGACCGCGGCACCAATTCCGTGCGTGTACTGCAGGTGCTGGTTGACCCATGACTGCGACGGCAGGTTCGCCGTGTTGAGTTGACGCGCGCCGATCAAGACCGGCGTGAGCTTGCCGTTGATGAAATAGCGGTCCACGCCGAGCGTCGAGAACGTGTAGTACGCGTGAATCGATTGGCGACGAGTCACGGTCGCGAGCGCGATGTTCGACGCCGGGTCCCAGAGGCGGATGTTGTCGAGCGTTGCCGTATCGGCGGTGATCGTGGACTTCGAGATAGTGGGCGAGCCCGCGAAGTTGGAGTACTGCACTTTGTCGAGTCCGAAGGCGG
>Ga0208480_1000204_pt1 | contig 23132 bp, 22 predicted proteins | sample NGESurshal092012_4_FD_184485 | JGI IMG/M metagenome (GOLD analysis project Ga0208480, IMG submission 184485) | Arctic peat soil microbial communities from Barrow, Alaska - NGEE Surface sample F53-1 shallow-092012 (SPAdes) | ecosystem: Environmental > Terrestrial > Soil > Wetlands > Peat ... | reverse complement strand
GCGTCGATCGCGCCCTCGGCCGCGCCCGCGCCGACGAGGTTGTGGAGCTCGTCGATGAACAGGATGATGTCCCCGCGCTGGGTGATCTCCTTCATCACCTTCTTCAGGCGCTCCTCGAACTCGCCGCGGTACTTCGAGCCGGCGACGAGAGCCGCCAGGTCGAGCGTGTAGATCTGCTTGTTCTTCAAGAGCTCGGGCACATCGGAGTTCGTGATCCGCTGGGCCAGACCCTCGACCACGGCCGTCTTGCCCACTCCGGGCTCGCCGATCAGGACCGGGTTGTTCTTGGTGCGCCGCGAGAGGATCTGCATGATCCGCTCGATCTCGGTCTCGCGCCCGACGACTGGGTCGAGCTTGCCCTCGGCGGCCAGCTTTGTCAGGTTGCGCCCGAATTGGTCGAGCAGCTTCGAGGACTTCTTGCCCTCGCCTGGACCTGAACCCGAACCGGCGCCCGCGCCTGAGCCCTGACGGCGGCCGCCGGGACCTGAAAGCATGCGGATGACCTCGTTGCGGATCTTCTCGGAGTCGGCGTCGAAGTCGAGCAGGATGCGCGCGGCGACACCCTCGTTCTCGCGTACCAGGCCGAGCAGGATGTGCTCCGTGCCGATGTAGTTGTGGCCCAGCGACAGCGCCTCGCGCAAGGCCAGCTCCAAGACCTTCTTGGCGCGTGGGGTGAAGGGGATCTGCCCGGAGGTGACCTCCTCGCCGGAGCCGACGATGCGGACCACCTGGGCGCGCACGCGCTCTACAGTGATGTCGAGGGACTCCAGCACGCGCGCGGCCAAGCCCTCCTCCTCGCGCAGCAAGCCGAGCAGGATGTGCTCAGTGCCGATGTAGTTGTGCTTGAGCGTGCGCGCCTCCTCTTGCGCGAGAACGACGACCTGCCGGGCCCGTTCTGTGAATCGCTCGAACATGGGGTACGTCCTTCCTGTGCGGAGCGCAAGCCTCGCGCTTACGGTCCTGTGGCGCCTTTCAGGCAGTCTACCAACCGGGTATCCGGGCTCCCGTTGCCGCCCTTGCGACGTTGGATATACATACTCTGAAAGACCCGCAGCGAGGCGCTAGTTGCGCATCGCCGGGAACAGCACGACCTCGCGGATCGAGGCCCGTCCCGTGAGCAGCATCACGAGCCGGTCGATGCCGACGCCGACACCGCCTGTCGGTGGCATGCCCTGCTCGAGCGCTTCCAGGAACAGCTCGTCGTGGGGCTGGGCCTCCTCGTCGCCCGCCAATGCCAGGCGGGCCTGCGCCTGGAAGCGCTCGCGCTGCTCGTCGGGGTCGCTCAGCTCGGAGAAGGCGTTGGCGATCTCCATGCCGCCGGCGAACGCCTCCCAGCGCTCGGCCAAGCCGGGGGCGGAGCGATGCACGCGGGCGAACGGAGACAGCTCGATCGGATAGTCGAGCACGAATGTCGGCTGGATCAGCTTGGGCTCCACGAACTTGGAGAGCAGGTCGTCGGCAAGTTGCGGCCACGTGAGCCCGTCGGTCGCCATTCCGAGCTCACGCTCGGCGATCGCCGCCGCCAGCTCGGGGGCCTCCCGCAGGGTGCGCAGATCGATGCCCGTCGCTTCTTGCACGGCGTCGGTGAAGCGCACTCGCCGCCACGGAGCTTTGAAGTCCAGCTCGCCTTCGTAGCCGACAGCTTGGGCCACGCCGCCGACCATCTGCTCCAAGCGCGCCGCCTCGTCCTCGTAGTCGGCATAGGCCTCATACCACTCGACCATCGTGAACTCGGGGTTGTGCTTGGTCGAGAGGCCCTCGTTGCGGAAATCCTTGCCGAGCTCATACACGCGCTCCAGCCCGCCCACGATCAAGCGCTTGAGATACAGCTCTGTGGCGATGCGCAGGTACAGCTCGCGGTCCAGGGCGTTGTGGTGGGTCGTGAACGGGCGTGCCATGGCGCCGCCGTAGAGCGGCTGCAGGACGGGCGTCTCTACCTCCAGGAAGCCCTCTGCGTCCAGGTAGGCGCGCACGGCCGAGACGATGCGGGCACGGTCGGCGAACAGCTTGCGGGCCTCCTCGTTTGCGATCAGGTCCAGCTCGCGGCGACGCTGGCGCGTCTCGACGTCGGTCAAGCCCGCGTGCTTGTCGGGCGGCGGACGCAAGGCCTTACCGAGGATCTGGAAGTCCTCGACGCGCAGGGTCAGCTCGCCGTGGCGGCTGCGCAAGGGCGCGCCATCGAGGCCCAGCAGGTCGCCGAGGTCTAGCGAGAGCAGTTGCTCGAGCCTGTCCGCTCCGAGCACGTCGACACGCGCGTGCAGCTGAATCTTGCCGCTGCGGTCGACGAGATCGAGGAACGCTGCCTTGCCGGCGCCGCGGCGGGCTGCGATGCGGCCTGCCACGCGGTGGCGCTCCTCGGTCTCCTGGCCCACCTCCAGGTGCTCGTATGCGTCACGCACCGCGGCGATCGGCTCGACACCCGGGAAGGAGTACGGGGCGATCTCGGCCCCGTCCGCACGCAATCGCTGTGCCTTTGCGCGGCGCTCTGCGATCAGCTCTGCCAGGCCGTGGGCCGAGTGCTCCTCGGCGTCGTCCCCCCTGCGCGCGCGGGGGGCATCGCCTTTTCGAGCATCCGCACCCGCCGCACTCTCCCCAGGATTCTCGCTGCCGGCGCCTCGCTCCTCGGCGTCGTCCCCCCTGCGCGCGCGGGGGGCATCGGCATCTGCACGATCCCCAGCCGGCTCATCCTCGCTGTCGCTCACGACGCGAGAGACTATTTGAGTCCGACGTCGATCTTTGTGATCTTGAGCTTACGCGCCGGGCCGCGCGGAACCTGCACGGCGACTGTCTCATTACGCTTGTGCCCAATCAGGGCGCGCCCGACTGGCGACTCGTTGGAGAGCTTGGCCTCCTCTGGGTTGGCCTCGGCGGAGCCGACGATCGTGTACTTGACCGACTTGCCTGTCTTCTCGTCCTTGACGTGCACGACCGAGCCGACGCCAACAACGTCGGTTGAGATTTCCTTGGAGTCGATCACGCTGGCCATGCGCAGCTTCTCCTGCAGGGTTGCGATCCTTGACTCGAGCATTGCCTGCTCGTTCTTGGCGTCGTCGTACTCCGAGTTCTCGGCGATGTCGCCGAACTCGCGTGCCTCCTTGATCCGCTGGGCGACCTCGCGGCGCTTGGCGGTCGAGAGCAGCTCTAGCTCCTCTTGGAGCTTCTCGAGCCCTTCGGGAGTGAGGATGACGTCCTTGGGCATATCGGTGGGCGGGAACTGACTCCGCGAGGTTGGCTTGAATGAGGAGATCCCCGCGGTTTCAGGCAGGGACTGCCGCCGTCGGGTGGGCAGCGAGCGCAGCAGTATAGCGAGCGTCATCCAAGGTGTCGGCTCTTTGCAGGGACTCTCCCAGAGCCTTGGCCTGCGGCTTCTCCAAGCCCAGGCGAGCGACATACCAAGGGTAGAACTTGCGCAGGTAGCGGGTGGCTCGCGGGGTGCCGAGGTGCTCGACGGCGCGATCGATCGTCCAGTCGAGCTCGGCGAGAACCTCGGTGCGCGTGGGCGCGTCCTCGCGCAGGCCTAGCAGATGCTCGAACAACCATGGGTTGCCCAGCGAGCCACGCGCGAGCATCACGGCGCAGGCGCCGGTCTGCTGGAAGGCGGCAAGCGTGGACCCGGGGTCTTGCAGGCCGCCGGTGAGGATCACCGGCGCATCCAGCTCCCGCACGAGCCGGGCGGCCAAGGCGTAGTCGGGGACGCCTTTGTGGTGGACGGCGGCCGAGCGCGGGTGGAAGGCGATCGCCGCCACTCCCGCCTCGCGCACGAGCCGATGTGCGAGCTCGAAGCCGCTCGTGTCCCCTGGGCGCCGACCGGAGCGCAGCTTGACGGTGACCGGCAGGCCGCTGCCTTGGCGTGCCGCACATGCCACCGCGACCGCGACGTCCGGGTCGTCGAGCAACGCTGCGCCGGCGCCGGTCTTGCAGACCTTCGGCACCGGGCAGCCCATGTTCAGGTCGATCGCGTCGGCGCCGGCTCTGGCGACCTCTCTGGCCGCGACGCGCATGACGGCCGGGTCCTGTCCGAACAGCTGGATCGAGACCGGACCCTCGTACTCTCGCTCTTGCGGGTCGATGCGCAGCATCTCCACGCACGTGCGCTCGTTGCCGTGAAAGATGGCATGCGAGGAGAGCATCTCCGAGACCGCCATGCCGGCGCCGTGGCGCTTTGCCTGCAAGCGCACGAACCAGTTGCCGATGCCTGCCAGCGGCGCGAGCATCACGCGGTTGGGGACGGTCAGAGGACCGAGCTGCCAAGTGTCTGTGAGACGGGCTTGCGTTGCCATCAGCCCATTATTGTGAGGGATTGCTTGCGTTCCCTTGATTTTCTTCCGGCCTTGGCTGCCGATCGGGCCAGCTGACCCTCCGACGCACGGTGCTTGCGTTCCCTCGACCTTCTTGCGGTCTTGGCTGCCGATCGGGCAGGCTTACCCTACGCCGCGTTCATCTCATGGATGAGGCGCAGGCCGGTGAGTGTGAGCAGATCGTCGACCTCATCGATCTCCTCGGTGAAGGGCACCACCAGACTCGAGAGCCCGCCCGTGGCGATCACGTCGGCGTGACCGCCGAGCTCGTCGAACAGGCGGCGCAGGATCGCGTCGATCGCGCCCGCGTAGCCGTAGACGACGCCCGAGCGGATCGCGTCGATCGTGTTCTTGGCGATCACCGTCTTCGGCGGCGCGAGCTCCACCTTGGGCAGCCGCGCGCCGCGCTCGGTGAGCGCATCCAGAGAGATCTCGATGCCGGTCATCAGCGAGCCGCCGATGTACTCCCCGGCCGCGGAGACGACGTCGAATGTGGTGGCGGTGCCGAAGTCGACGCACACCGCTTGGCCGCCGAAACGGGCTCGCAGGGCGACGGCGTTGACCAGCCGGTCGGCGCCGATCTCGCGCGGGTTGTCATAGCGGATCGCCATGCCGGTCTTCAGACCGGGGCCAACGACGAGCATCTCGTGGCCGAGGTAGCGCCTGGCCATCGCGGTCCATTCCGGCTCCAGATGCGGCACGGTTGAGGAGACGATCGAGCCCGATAGGTTCTCGAAGGAGACGCCCCGCAGCTCGAGCAGGTTGCGCAGCGCGGCGCCAAGCTGGTCGGCCGTCGACTCACGCACCGTGGCAAAGCGCCAATGCTCGAGCAGCTTCTCGCCTTCAAAGGTGCCGAAATGCGTTTGGGTGTTGCCGACGTCGACGACAAGCAGCATGGCCGAGGATTATGGGCCTAGCGCGCTGCTGCTGCGCTGACGCCATGCCTGCATGTATGAAACCGCACTCTTCCATCGCCTATCGCCGCCACACCCCAACCGCCGCCTTCCATCGCGCTGCCCTCGCCCTCACCTTCCCGCCCACGCCTTTGCTTCTCCCACCGCATCGCGCCTTAACTCCTGGTCGGCGAGCCAGCCAGGACGCACGAGCCGGCCTGTAGGCCTATGCTCCGGGACGTGAACGTGAAGCTTTACGCGCTACCCGGATCGCATCCGTGCGCTGCTGTGGAGGTGGCGTTGCGACTGAAGTCGATCGACTACCAGCGCATCGACTTGCTGCCCCTCTCCCAGCTGGCGATCGGCCCGCTGCGCTACGGAGGCAACACCGTGCCCGGCCTGCGCATCGACGGAGAGCGCCTGGCAGGCTCGCGCACGATCATGCGCCGCCTCGACGCGCTCGCACCAGACCCGCCTTTGCTGCCGCCGCTATCCGACGCGGTGGAGCGCGCACGCGTCCTGGAGGCCGAGCGCTGGGGAGACGAGGTGCTGCAAAGCGTGCCGCGACGCCTGCTCGACGCCGCTTGGCTGCGCAATGCCGCCTGCATGGAGAGCTATGCCGGGGAGACGAAGCTGCCACTGCCACGGCCGATGTTGCGTCCGGCGCTGCCGCTCACGGCCAAGCTGATGGCCAAGCTCAACAAGGCCGACGACGAGAAAGCAAAGGCCGATCTGGTCGCGCTACCCGCACAGCTCGAGCACATCGACGCGTGGATCGCCGACGGCGTGCTCGGCGGCGAGCAACCCAACGCCGCCGACCTGCAAATCGGCAGCTCGATCCGCCTGCTGCTCACGATCGCCGATGTGCGCCCGCTGATTGAAGGCCCACCCGCCCACAGAGCCATGAGCCTGACCCGCTGGTTTGAGCCGCAGGCAGGCGAAATTCCCCCGGGCACGCTGCCGGCGGAGTGGCTGCCGGCTCCTACCCCGTAGGGCTGCTCCAACGAGCGTCTAAGGACCCGTAGGCCGGCAGGCGGCACTCTGAGACTGCGCCACGAGCGCCTGAGGACCTCGAGGCCAATAGGCGGCACTCTCACGTGACCGTCGGATTGCCCTCTCTCCAGCTGGCCAACCTCAACAACGTGGCACTGGGGACGCCGCGGCCCGAGACGACGCAGAGGTGACCGTCGCGCAGCCACGTGACCACAGCAATGCCATGCTCATCGAGCAGCCGGTATGACACGCCGCCACGCCAAGCAACCACGCCCGTTGCCATGGGTCCCGCGACCCCGGCGAAGATCGCGTAGCCGACACGTTGGCCAGCATGGTTCGCGTAGAAGACCGTCGTGACGGCACGCCCGCCGATCCGATCGGCGCGGGCTCCGGTACTGCGCCAACCGAAGCGCTCACCCCAATACGGGAACGGCACACCGTCGACGGCGGCGTCGAGCTGGGCGTGGCGAGTGGGACTCTCACGCGGCGCAGGGACCATCGCGGCGCGCAAGGTCGGGGCAACAGTCTGACCAACGGTCAATGCAGTGCCTTTGCCACCGCCGCCCCCGCCAAACGCGACAGCGAGAACGATGATCGCTGCCACGGCAACCGCCGCGCCGGCCATGACCGGGAAGGAGATTCGCCGCCGGTAATGCTTGCCGTAGCGCGAATCCCCATGTTCGGCCACCAGCGACTCGATCCGCTGATGCACCGACCGCGGCGCAGGGGTGTCAAATGAGCGCAGCATCTGGGCAATGCGTTGCTGGTCGTCTTCGATGTTCGATGGCATCTCGGTCATGGTGCGGGTGTCTCGGTCATGGCGTTCCTCTACTGGAGAAGACTCCGGCCGGCCGCGTCTCATTCCCGCGGACCGCCTGGTTTGTTGGAAGCTGGGTTGCGCTCCCGAGGTCGGGGGAGACTCGCTTTGAAGATCCCGCTGTGGACGACTCGGATTCAGAGGGCTCCGTTCCATCGGCTGATGGGGCAAGCATCTCCGCCACCTGCTTGCGCGCCCGGAACAGCCTCGTCGTGATCGTTGCCTCGCGCACACGCAATGCGTGGGCAGCTTCTTTGTAAGAGAGGCCGAGCACGTCCACGGCAACCAACGCAAGGCGGCGATCCTCGGGAAGCCCTGCGATCGTCGCGTAAACCTCCTGCATCTCGAGCGCACGCTCAGGCTCGCCCAACCGCCGCGGATCGGCTGAATTGATGTCCTCGAGCGTGGCTACCGTCACCGGGCGTCTACTCGCCGTGCGGCGGCTGGTAAAGAAAGTGTTGCGTAGCACGCGCATCAGGTAATACAGATCGTCGTCGCCGGTGAGCACCCGCGGCCTGGCCAGCACCCGCGTAAACGTATCCTGCACCAAGTCCTCGGCATCCTCGCGCGAGCCGCACAGAGCCCACGCGGCGCGATAGAGGCGGTCCACGTGTTGCGTCAGCGACTGTGGGTCCAAAGTGCGCATTTTGACGGTGGCGGAAACAGCGGCCCTCGCGGCACTTGCTCTCCCCGCCCTGCGACTCTAGCGCCAAATTCCGAAAACGCTCACATCCAGATAGCCCGAGGAGCGGCAAAGCGCCGGAAGGAAGAGTGGCCGCCCGCCAGGTCAGGTGGATGCGGCTACTGAGCCATCGCGGCTGGATCGGGGAAGGAATCCCGCAATGGCGGAGTCGTACATGAAGCGCGCGCGACGGCCCGCAGTGCGCTGGATCGCCGCGAGCATGAACCGTCTTGTCCGCTACCCCTCCAAAGGAGACACTCCAGTGCCCAGAACGTCGATCCTTGCTCTAGTTGGTGTTGCACTGGCTGTCGCCGGCTGTGGCAGCTCCAGCAAAACCAGCAGCTCCAGCACAACAACGGCCGCGGCGAGCGCCGGCACGACTGCTGAATCGACATCGAGCTCCGGTCCGTTCCTGGCCAAGTTCACCAGCGTCACCAAGATAGCCTCGACGGTCCCGGCCAACGGCGATATCAATCCGTACGGGATCGTGACAGTGCCCACCAGCGTGGGCAAGCTCCAGGCCGGCCAACTGCTCATCAGCAACTTCAATGCCGCAGAAAGCGCCAAGGAGAACGGTCAGGGCACCGGCAAGACCATCGTGCAGGTCAGCCCTGCAGGCAAGGTCTCGCTGTTTGCGAGCGTCGATGCCAAGACGCTCCCCGACCCGTGTCCTGGCGGCGTCGGATTGACCACAGCGCTGAACGTCCTGCCGGGTGGCTATGTCGTAGTGGGTAGCTTGCCGACGACCAACGGCAAGACGGCGACCGCGAAGTACGGCTGCCTGATTGTGCTCGACAGCGAAGGCAAGGCGGTCGAGACGATCGCCAGCAAGAACATTCAGGGTCCTTGGGATTCGACCGCCAAGAGCGAAGGCTCCAAGACCAGCCTGTTCGTCAGTAACGCGCTCAATGGCGGCGCGGCGAAGGGCAAGAAAACGATCGACAACTCGACCGTGCTGCGCATCGAACTGGAATCCGGCGAAAACCAGACGCCGAAGGTACTGAACGAAACGGTGATCGCCAACGGTATCCCCTGGATCGATTCGGCGGAAGCCCTCGTGCTCGGCCCGACCGGACTCGCACTTGCGTCCAATGGGACTTTGTATGTCGCCTCGACCGAAGACAGCAAGATCCTCGCGATCTCCGAAGCAATGACACGCACCACACCGGCGGCGAAAGGCGGCACAGTTCTCACCGAAGGCGGCCATCTCAAGGAACCACTTGGCATGGTGCTCGCACCGAACGGCAACATCGTAACGAGCAACGGTGGTGACGGAAACATGGTCGAAACGACACCCGCCGGCCAGCAGGTAGCCGTACAGACCGCCGACAAGAAGACCGGAGCCGGATCGCTGTTCGGCCTGGCGATCGCCCCTGAAGGCAAGGGCATCTACTTTGTAGACGACGGCGAAAACACGCTCAACCTGCTGCACTAAGGCTAAGCCGACGAGTTGTTTGCACACGTTCACAACCGGCGGCGCCTGAGTGCAGGCGCCGCCGATCCTCACCCCAGGACTACCTGACCGTACCGCCAGATGCGTTTATCGCATACCACGTACCGCCGAACATTTTGACCCCAACATAGGAGGTCTTCCCAGGGCCACTATCGCCACTGTAGGTGTAGAGCGGATGACCGGCATAGGTCACCTGATGGCCGCTGGTCGTGGACAGAAGCGAAGCCTTGACGCCCGAGCCGGCCGTGGGGCGACCGCTCGCTTTCAGCGAAGGCCATACTTCCGAGCACCCGCTGATCGCCGCGCAACTGTTCTTGTTGGCGTGATCTCTTGTGAACTCGTACAGCGTGCGACCCGAGCCGCTGACGAGGATGCTGCCGAGGCTCGTGTGGCGTAGCTGGACTGTTGCGGCGCTGCTCGAGTGAGCAGCGGCCGGGAGGTTGCTCTGTGCGCTTGCGACCGTCGCTGCGCTTGCCGCGCTTGCCAGGGCGACGGCCAAGAAAATATGGGTTCGCTTCATGGTTCCTCCGAATGTGTGGGTGCTCGGGCGCGTGACTGTCATCTCTACCTATAGACACCACCACGCCGCGAACCTTCCCGAGCGCCGATCCGTGCTCCTCCTCGCCGTGCTCAGACCGTCGGTGACGCAGCGGGAAGGATCTCGGCGCGCTGGAGTCTTGAGGGGATAGACGGCCGGGATGGCGCCGTGCCACGCACAGCGCCAGCTCTTGCCATATGGACATCCAGTACGGGAAAGGTGGGGTTCACGATGAGGTCGCGCACGCTTTTGCTTTTCGCCCTCGCGGCGCTGTTGGGAGCGGCGGTGGCGGTGCTGCCAGCTCTCGCTGCCAGCCCCTCGGAAGCGAAGCTCGAAGTCAACGAAAACTGTGTGCAGCTGAACTGGCCATGCTGGACCACCGAAGGGTCGGCGTCGAGACCGCAACCCGCGCTGAAGGTCACGATAGTCGCAGGCGGCACGGTCACGTTCGTCGATCACGGTAAGGAAGCGAACATCGCGTGGACCGGTGCCACGCCCACGTGCGAACCGGCGGTGCCCGTCGCCCCGGAGGCGCCAAAGACTGGTTGGGAAGGAAAGTGCACGTTCGCAACGCCGGGGACCTACAGCTTCGAAAGCTCCACCATGTTCAGAGAAAAGACTCTCTACACGACTATCGACTACACGAAATACGAAATCGTGGTCGAAGCTTCGACCAACACCACCACGAACCCCACGACGGGCACCGCGACAACACCGACGACGACCTCGGCGCCTGCCTCGCCCGAATCCCCTCTCGCCGACTTGGAATCAGGAGCCGTGAAGGTCGCGAAAAGCCAGCGCGGAGGGTCTGTCAAGGGCTCACTCGAGGTATCGAAGGCCGGTGGCGGAGACCGCCTCGAGGTCGATCTCATCGCCACCACCGCGTCGCTGGCGAAGGCCGGGCACACAACGCAGGTGGTAGGGCGATTCGTGAGCGCTTCGGTCGGAGCCGGTCAACGGTCCTTCTCGGTCAAGCTCAACACCAAGGCAAGACGAGCGCTCGAACGCCACCATCGCCTTGTGCTGAAGGTGAAGATCGTGCTCACCCCGGCCGGCGGCGAAGCGCTGACCATCACCAGATCCGTGACCCTGCACGCGGGAGGCTGAGACCATGAGACCGCGCACGCTCTTGCTTTTTGCCCTTGTTCTGCTGGGAGCGGTGGCCGCCGTATCTCCGGCGCTGACCAACGCCGCGGAAGTGAAGCTCCAAGTCAACCAAAACTGTGTCGATCCCGAATGGCAGTGCTGGACCACGGAAGGGTCGGCGTTGAGACCGCAACCCGCGCTCGCGCTCAAAATTGCGGCCGGCGACGAAATCATGTTCACCGACCACGACGCGAGCACCCCGGCAGCCGTTGTCTGGATGGGCTCTGCGCCGGCCTGCACCGGCGTCCCCACAAGCGCTGTGACCAACTGGGAAGGCAAGTGCACGTTCGCTACGTCGGGCATCTACAAGTTCGAAAGCTCCACCCTTTTCGATGAAGAAAATACTCTATACGGCAAAGCCAACTATCGCGACTACGAAATCGTAGTCGCGGGCACGCCCACGGACCTGACGACTCCCGCGAGCGGCGAAACCCAGACGGAAGCGATGCTCAACGGCAGTATCGAACCCGAGGGAAACACCGTCGAATACCACTTCGAATATGAAGGTCCGGGCGTGGCCGGTAAACGGTCGACCCCTACAACCACGTTGAGCGAAGCCGACTTCACGAGCGACTCCGTGTCGGCCGAGGTGACGGGCCTCGAGCCAGGCATGACCTACAACTTCCAGCTGGTGGCGAATTACGGAGTCGGGAAAACCTCGGTGTCGGGCGCGACGCAAGAGACGTTCACCACCCACGCGATAACTGCGCCGAGCGCAACAACGCTCGCCGCCGCAGGACTCGAGGAAACCGAAGCCACCCTCAAAGGCACGGTCAACCCCGGGGGCGAAGCGACCGAATACTTTTTCGAATACGGCACAGACACGCATTACGGTCAGAAGACCGAAAAGGCGACTCTCCAAGCGAGCGGCGGTAGCAGCCAGGGTGTCTCCGCCACACTCAAAGGCTTGACGCCCGGCACGGAATACCATTTCCGCCTTGTCGCGAAAAACAAACAGAGCCCTGATGGAGAAGGTTTGGACCGCAGCTTCAAAACGGCGTCTGCTACTCCGGCCAAAGAACCCAGCACAGAACCTCCCGCGAGAGAACCTTCACCGACGCCGAGCCCGGCCGGCGGCAATACCACGGCCACAACCTCCAGCCCACCGCCTTCTGGGCAGCCAAAGGCCGAACCCGCCCCCGGCCCGCTGTTTGGGTCGGTCAAGCTGGCATCCACTCAGCACGGCGGAGTGGTGCATGGGTCTCTCCTCGTGTCCTCGGCAGGTTCTGGAGGCCGGCTTCAGATCGAGCTGCTCACCAAGGGCGCCACCGCTCCAGTCGGCAAGCTCGTGCCCTCCTCGCTGCATGCGGGCAAGCTCGCATTCGCGCTGCCGCTGAGCGCGAAGGCCAAGGCCGCGCTGCGCCACCACCGGCGCCTGACGCTGACGGTGAAGATCACGCTCACGCCACTACACGGCGCGGCGCTGACGATCACCCGCGGCGTCGTGGTACGCGCCTGAGCCGAGCCGACAAGCCCCCTCGGGCTACACGAGCAAGACGCTCAGGCCGGCAACCGTCTCAACTGGTCTGTAGTCGTCATCCTGAGCGACGACCGGGCGATCAGGTGTCGAGGCCGGGAATCGGATCGACCGGGAGCGGCCCATGGAGGGCTTCCAGATTACGCAGGTCGCTGCGATCGGGATCGGGACGATGTGCCAAGCGCTTGAACCCGACTACGCTGGCCAACCCGGCGACACGGACCGACTCTCCGAGAAACTCCACGGTCTCGGCGCGCTCCGCGACGGTCTTGAAATCCAAAGGTGGGAGCCCTCCGCGCATGAGATCCACAATCCCGTTGCGAGTATTGACGCGCAGACTTGGCGCATCCACTACATCAGCGAGCGTGAGGATCTTGTCGTCGCGCAAGCGCTTCGCGTCCGTCAGCTTCAAGAAACGCAGGATCGCTGTGTCGGCGTCGGACCCGTCCGGCACAAGCAGGTCGCTGTCCTTGGTCGCGCGAACGTGACCGTGATAGATCACGCTGAAGCCGCCTATGACGACATAGTCGAGTCCGGCCGCCTTGGCGTCCGCGACGACGCCGGCGAGGTCAGGACCAGAGAGCTCGTCTAGGGGCATGACCTGCGCGTATCGAGGCCGCCAGCAAGGCGACCGCCTGCTGGGAGAGCTTCTGACCGACTTCGAGTCGCTGCGCGGGGGTGAGTGCCATGTTGCTGGCGCGAAGCTGCCCAGCCTCTTCCCGATTCAGCTGAGCCCACTCGGCCTCGTAGCCGGCCCTGAGCGGCGGATTGGGCCGAATTGCAGGAGGCACACTCATATGCTGGATTTTATCGCGCTTCGGGGACAGTCAGCGGCGGACCGGCCCAGCGAACGCCTTCGCTCACCGGCAGCGCCGCGAGCGCGTCGGAGAGGCGATTGCCGTCGGGGGCCGTCAGCTCGAAGTCGAGCTCGAGCGCGGGGATCAGGACGAAGCGACGGTTGAGCAGCTGCTCGTGCGGCAGCGTCATGCGCTCGTGCGCGAGCACGAGTCCTCCGAGCAGCAGGATGTCGATGTCGATCGCCCGCGGCCCGTGCCGCGCACCCCCGCGCTCACGGCCCAGCTCTGCCTCCAGGCGCTTGACGGCGTCGAGCAGCTCGAGCGGCTCGAGGCCCGTCTCCACGAGCACGCAAGCGTTCAGGAAGCTCGGCTGGTCGAGCACCTCGCCGACCGGGTCGGTGTCGTACACCGAAGATGCGGCGAGGACACGCACACCGATCGAGGAGAGCGCGCCGACGGCAGCCTGCAGATGGGCGCGGCGGTCGCCCACGTTCGATCCGAGGCCGAATAGGCCGGTGCGCCGCTTGCCGACCGCACCAGGCGCAACCGCAAGTCCCTTCGAGAGGAGATCCCGCGCGTCGCAACTGACAAGCACTCGGTCGCCCTGCCGCGAGGCGGCGACATATGTGGCGTCGTAGACGGATATGACATGCTGCTCGGCGATCCCCGAAGCGCTCGTCAGAAGCGCACTGGTCGACTCCAGCGCGCCTCCGTCGTCGGCAATCGCGTCGATGGCCGAAAGGAGCTCGGCTACTCGATCCGGAGCACGCCACGAGCGAACGGCCACGTTCGCAACCTCGTAGCGCGCAAGGTCGAGCGTGGCAAGCGTCGCTTCGGGGTCCCTGAGGATGGCCCGTGACGCATCGTGGTGGATGTCCTCAGGGTCGAACGCCGCAAGGATGACGCTCGCGTCGAGCAGGAGTGTGCTCACCGCGAAGGTCTGGAAGCCTTTACAAGCTCAGCCGCTTTCCCACCATGCGGGGAGACATCCTTCAAGAGCCCACGCATCGCGGCTGCGCGATCGGCTCGACGCTTGCGCAGCGCCGCATCCGCGAAGCCACGCAACAGCGCGCTTCGAGTGCTGCCCAAACGCCCGGCCTCGGCGTCAACCTCGGCAAGCAGGTCGTCCGGCATCGAGACCATCACCTTCGCCATATCTCAAGTGTACCAGGGTATACCGAACCATCCCACGCAATTGCATTCGCCACGGAGCAAGATAGTGGTAGAATCACCCACTATGGCGTTCGTGCTAGATCGCGGTGCCGGCACATGGGAGATACGCGAGTCCCACACAACGGCGGCGGGACCCCGCAGCCGCACGCTCGCGACGTTCAGGACGCTGACGCCCGAAACGATCCTCCACGCCCAAGCGAGGTCATCGAAAGATCTCGATGCGAGCCAGGTGCGTCAGGCCGCACGGCGTGCGGGCGCGCCGGTAGCAGCCCCTCCTTCCGATCGCTCAGCCGGAGATCTGCTTACCCAATTGGCCGAGGGCCGGCGGCCGCGACCGTTGCTGGCCCGCCTGCTCGTGCAGGCACTCTCAGCGGATGGAGGTCAACCGACGGACAACCTGCAGGCCGCCGCCGCTTGGATTACGGCCACGAGCGAGCGACGGGGAGAGACGCTACGCGATCTGCTGCTGTTGAGCGACTACCTCCCTCATACGAGGAAGCGTGAGCACCGCCGCTTCCCGCGTATCGCCTCGCGTGCCGTATGAGCGAGGCAAGCGAGCCCAGCCTGCCTGAGAAGATCGTGGCGATCCACGAACAGTTGACGCGTTCAAAAACTCCGCATGCCTTCGGAGGCGCGCTGGCGCTCGCCTACTATGCCGAGCCGCGCGCGACGATTGACGTCGACCTCAACCTGTTCGTTGCCCCCAGCTCATATCTGGATATCGAGCGGGAGTTGGGAGGCATCGGAGTCGGCGACGGAGTCGATCTAGAGGTCGTAGAACGCGACGGCCAATGCCGTCTGCGGTGGGGCAATACCCCGATCGACCTGTTCTTTGCGTATGACGCGCTCCACGATGCGATGCGCCGATCTGCCAGAAGCGAGCCCTTCGGCGAAACGAAGATCCCCGTCCTCGCCCCCGAGCACCTGCTTGTGTGCAAGGCGATCTTCAACCGCCCCAAGGACTGGCTGGACATCGAGCAGATGCTCGTCTGCGTCGAAGATCTCGATTTGACGGAAGTGCGCACTTGGCTCGACCGGATCGTAGGGGCCGATGATCCGCGCAGAGAACGCTTTGACCAAATGGTCGAGGCGTGCGAGGCATGAGTGAACTCCGCCTACAAGTAGCCGCGACCGGAAGTCATCCGGCCGACTAACCTCGACGCCGGAGGGCACGGCACGCTATCGGTGACCGTGGCGTCTACGCGGGCGGAAGAGGTCAAGCCCCGCTGGGCTCCGGCAGCGCATTCTCGCTCACCCCAAAGCGCTTATGCAGCCGCCGCAGCGGCCGTGGCGCCCACCAGGTGAGCTCGCCGAGGCGGCCCATGATCGCCGGCACGAGCAGCGCTCGGACGACGGTCGCGTCGATCGCGACCGCGAGGGCGGTGCCGACACCAAGCTGCTTGATGAAGAAGATGTGCGAGCTGGCAAAAGCCCCGATCGCCACGCAGAACAGCAGCGCCGCGGCGGTGACCAGACGACCGGTGCGCTCCAGGCCATAGGCGACCGCGTCGCGTGTGGCCAAGCCCGTGTCGTGAGCCTCCTTGATGCGCCCGAACAGGAAGACGCCATAGTCGGTCGAGAGCGCGAAAGCGATGATGAACAGCAGCACGAGGTTTGCCTCCTCGAGCCCCCCGATCGGGGTGAAGCCGAAGAGGCCGTCGAGGTGGCCGTCCTGGAAGATCAGCACGAGCAGGCCGGCGCCGACGGCGACTGTCAGCAGGTTCATCAAGAGCGCGACGAGCGGCAGGATCAGCGAGCCGGTCATCATGAACAGGAAGCCCACGGTCATGATCGCGAGGATCGCAAGCGCCAGCGGCAGGTGTTCGGAGATCGCGGTCTTCTGGTCGACAAACCACGCCGTCGCGCCGCCGACGAGCAGCGTGGGCGCCGAGGCGATCGTGCGCAGGCGCTTGACAAGCGCCTGGTTGGCCGGGGCGCCGTCGGTGCCCCGCGGTTGCTGTTCGATCTCCCAAACGCCACCGCCGACATAACGCTGCGGACCCTGGCCTGCCTGCGTGCCCGCGATCTGTCTGGCGCGCGCGGCGATCGCGGTGACGGCGCCCACGTCGCCGCGCGGCGCGCGCACTACCAGCGTGATCGTCTGCGAGGGGTCGACGGCGAAGTCGTGTGTCAACGCTTCGGCGACCTGGCGTGCCTGCGAGGAGGCAGGCAGCACGTGCGCGTCGGCCGGCACGAACGTCAAGCGCAGCGCCGGCGAGGCGACCGCGATCAGGGCGGCGGCCGTGAGCAGCGCCACCAGGCCCGGACGGCGCATCACGCCGCGCGCCAGCCGATACCAGCCGCCCTGCTCACTCGACTGCGCCGAGCGTGCCGCGCTGCGCTGCAGACGCGCGGGCGAGAGCGCGTCGATCCGCGGTCCCAGCGCAACGAGCACCGCGGGAAGCACGATCAACGACACGGCGCCGGCCGACAGCGCCACGAGCGCGCCGCCGACGCCCATCGAGTACAGGAAGCGGATCGGGAACACGAGCATCGAGGCGAGCGCGCCCGCGACCGTCAGCGACCCGAACATCACGGTGCGCCCGGCCGTCTGTAGCGTGCGCAAGATCGCCGCGCGCGTGTCGGCGCCGCCGGCCAGCTCCTCGCGGTAGCGCGAGAGCACGAACAGGCTGTAGTCGATCCCGAGCCCCAGACCGACCCCGGTGACGAGGTTGACGGCGAAGATCGACAGGCCGGCAAACTGGTCGATGATGCGCAGCAAGAGGAATGTGAGGACGATCGCAAAGCCGCCCACCAGCAGCGGCAGCGCGGCCGCAATCAGGCCGCGGAACACCCAAAAGGACAGCAGCAAAAGGATCGGGAAGGCGAACATCTCGGCGCGCTCGAGATCCGAGGAGGTCGTCTTGTTGACCTCGTCGAAGGCGAGGTCGTTGCCGCCGAAGCGCACGCCCGCGCCGGCCAGCAGCGGGCGTATGTGTTCGACCGCGTGCGCCGAGTCTTCCTGCTTGGCGAACGCCGCCAGCACGAGCGTCTGGCGGCCGTCGCGCGAGACAAGCTCGGGCAGGTGCGTGCTCTGATAGTCGATCGCGCGCTGAAAGCCCGGCTGCGTGGCCAGCAGCGCCGCCACATGCGCGCTCTCGCGCTGCGCCGCCACGTCGCTGCGCACATCGCCGCTGCTCGGCACGAGCGCGGCAAGGCCGTAGGCGGCGGTCTGCCCGGTGGCCCGTTCGATCGCCCTCAGCACCTGCTGGTTCTGGGACTTGGGATCCTGGAAGTCCGAGTTCGCGCTCTTGAGGATCGACACTACCGGGCCGCCCAGCGCCGCGGCAAGCACGAACACCGCGCCTGAGATCAACAGCGTGCGCCGCGAATGCCCGACGGCGAGGTTCGCGAGGCGCTCGATCACCGCGGCCGGGAGGGGAGAACGTTTGTCAGGGCCATCAGCGGCCAGATTAGTGACTGCTAACTAACTTGTCAAGGGTGCCTTGCTTCCCAGACTGACGCGACTTCACTGGAGCGTTGGCCCTGATAACTCACATAGACGTAAGTGACATCGAACGTAACCGACATCGATGTAAGTTAAATGCGCCGTGAAGTGGTAAAATAACCCACTATGGCCTACATAGCTGGACGCCCCAACGGCAACTGGGAGATCCGTGAATCGCACACGACCGCTGCTGGGCCGCGCAGCCGCACCCTTGCCACGTTCGCGACGTTGACGCCCGAGGTCCTGGCGCACGCGCAGGAGCGGGCCGAGCGGCCGCTGCAGCCCGCCCAGTTGCGCCAGGCGGCCCGGCGCGCGGGTGCGCCGGTCGCTCCCGCCGCCGGCGACCGCGCGGCCGCGGAGTTGCTCGCGGAGCTTGCGGGCGGGCGCCGGCCACGGGCGGAGCTCGAGGGCCTGCTGCTCGATTCGCTCCAGGGCGAGCCGAGCCCGTCCTCGGACAACGCGCGGGCCGCGGCTGCCTGGATCGGGGCCTCGCCGCAAAAGCGCGGCCGGGCCCTGCGCGACCTGTTGCTGTTGGTGGACAGCCTGCCCCGCCGCGAGCGCCCGGAGCGACCGGGATTCCCGCGCATATCCTCGGCGTCGGCGTGAGCGAGCCGAGCCTGCCCGAGAAGGTGCTGGCGATCGATCGCCGGCTCACGCGGGCGAAGGTCGCCCACGCCTTCGGCGGCGCGCTCGCGCTCGCCTACTACGCCGAGCCGCGCGCCACGATCGACATCGACATCAACCTGTTCGTCCCCGCCTCGAGCTACCCCGAGATCGAGCGCGAGCTGGCCGCGATCGGAGTCGGCGACGGCGCCGATCCGGCCCTCGTCGAGCGCGACGGGCAGTGTCGCCTGCGCTGGGCTGACACGCCGGTCGACCTGTTCTTCGCCTACGACGAGCTGCACGACGCGATGCGCAGCGCGGTCCGCAGGCAGCCGTTCGGTGAGAGCATGATCCCCGTTCTGGCGCCCGAGCACCTGCTGGTGTGCAAGGCGATCTTCAACCGGCCCAAGGACTGGCTGGACATCGAGCAGATGCTCCTCTGTGTCGAAGAGCTCGACACAGACGCGGTGCGTGCATGGCTAGCGCGGATCGTCGGTGCGGACGATCCGCGCGCCGAGCGCTTCGAGGGCGCCCTGCAGGCTCACGACGGGTGATCGCTTCAGGCCCTCACTCCCCCGCCTCGCGCCAGACCTCAACCGACACATCCTCCACCGGCAGCGGAATCGGCGGCTCGGGCTTTGACGCCTTCACCCACACGCCCTCAAGCTCAAAGTCGGCGAGCAGGCGGTCTGCTATCGCGCTGCACAGACGCTCGAGCGTGCGGTAGGAGCGTTGCTGGGCGACGAGCGCCACCAGCTGGCAGACCTCGGCGTAGTCGACGGTGTCCTCGACGCGGTCGGTGACGGTGGCGTCGGTCTGGCCCACATCCAGGCGCAGGTCGAGCAGCAGGCGCTGGCCGATCTCGCGCTCTGCCTCGCTCACCCCATGGTGCGTGTAGAGCGAGAGGCCTGAGATCTCGATCGTGACGGTCTCAAAGCCGTCCTCCTCATCGTCCTCGTCCTCTTCGAAAGGGTCGTGCTGCTCGGACTCCTCGGCCGGCTCATCCCGCTCGTCCTCGTGCGACTCCGCGCGGCGGCGCTCCTCGTCGCTCAGCTCGTCGGGGGTCTCTCCGTCCATTTGCCGCTCAACGTAGCACTCGCCACCTCGAGCGCTGCCGCCACCGGCGCCACGTCGTGCACGCGGAACACGCTCGCCCCGCGCTCGAGCGCCATCACGTTCGTCGCGATCGTGCCGGGCAGGCGCTCGGCGGCCATCCCTCCGAGAAAGCTCTTGCGCGAAGTCCCGATCACAATCGGGCGTCCCAGCGCGACGAGCTCGTCCAGGCGACGCAACAGCTCCAGGTTGTGCGCGACGGTCTTGCCGAAGCCGATGCCCGGGTCGAGCAGGATGCGTCGCTCCTCGATGCCCTCCTCCACCGCGAACGCCATTCGCTCCTCCAGGAACGCCTTCACCTCGTCGACCACATCCGTGTATGAAGACCCACCCAGCCCGCGCTGCATCGTGCGGGGCTCGCCGCGCATGTGCATCAAACAGCAGTCGGCGCGGCTCTCGGCCACGACAACAGCCATCTCTGGGTCGGCGCGCAGGGCGCTGACGTCGTTGAGGAGCGTTGCGCCGGCCGCGACCGCGGCCCGCGCGACGGCCGCCTTGGAAGTGTCGATCGAGATCTGCGTCGTGCCTACTTGCCGGGACAAGCCTTCGACCACCGGCACGACGCGGCGCAGCTCCTCCTCCAGGTCGACCGGCTCCGCCCCGGGCCGCGTCGATTCGCCGCCGACGTCGAGGATCTGCGCCCCCTGCTCGACAAGCTCGACGCCGTGAGCCACGGCCACTTGCTCGTCCAGGAACAGGCCGCCGTCGGAGAACGAATCGGGGGTCACATTGACGACCCCCATGAGACGGTAATCGTCCATACCCATCAACCTACTTCGCGTGGCCTCGGATGAGGCCCGCGACGCGCCTCAGGAGGCTCAGGTCAGAGAGGGGCCGCTTGGATCCGCTCCGGCCATGTCAGCCGTGCCTCCCGCAAGACCGGGTCGCGGAAGTGGGCGCGGCGCCTCGCGGCCCGCCCGGTCGGCCTGTGCCGGCGGAGCCGGCAAATCGGGCGCCGGCGCCTCCTCGGCGCCGAAGACTTCCTCCTCGTTCTTGCCGTCGAGCAGGGCGAGGAACTCCTCCTTCTCGATCGTCTCACGCTTGACGAGGATCTCAGAGAGGTTGACGAGGTCGTCTTTGTGCTCGGTCAGGATCGTCTTGGCGCGCTGGTGGGCCGACTCGACCATGCGCCTGACCTCGTCGTCGATCTCGCGGGCGATCTCGTCCGAGTAGTCGGGCTCGCTCGAGAACTCGCGGCCGAGGAACGGCTGACCATGCTCGTGGCCGAAGACGCGCGGGCCGAGCTTCTCGGACATGCCGAAGCGCATCACCATCTGCTTGGCGGTCGCCGTCACCTTCTCGAGGTCGTTGGAGGCGCCGGTCGTTATCTCCTCGAACACGATCTCCTCGGCGGCACGGCCGCCGAGCGTCATCGCCATCGTGTCGTTCAGCTCCGCGCGCGTGGTCAGGAAGCGATCCTCCTGGGGCATCGAGATCGTGTAGCCGAGCGCCTGGCCGCGGGAGATCACCGAGATCTTGTGGACGGGGTCGGAGTGCTCGAGGAAATGGCCGACGATCGCGTGGCCCATCTCGTGGTAGGCGGTGATCAGGCGCTCCTTCTTGCTCATCACGCGCGTCTTCTTCTCGGGGCCTGCGATCACGCGCATGATCCCCTCCTCGAGCTCTTCCTGGCCGATCTCGCGCTTGCCAATGCGGGCTGAGAGCAGCGCCGCCTCGTTGATCAGGTTCGACAGGTCGGCGCCGGTGAAACCGGGCGTCTGGCCCGCGAGCGCATCGATATCGATGATCTTCGCAAGCGGCTTGCCGCGCGTGTGCACCTCGAGGATCTTGGCGCGGCCCTTGCGGTCGGGACGGTCGACGGCGATCTGGCGATCGAAGCGGCCCGGACGCAAAAGCGCTGGATCGAGGATGTCGGGGCGGTTCGTGGCCGCGATCATGATGATGTTGTCCTTGGCCTCGAAGCCGTCCATCTCGACCAGCAGCTGGTTGAGCGTCTGCTCGCGCTCGTCGTGGCCACCGCCGAGGCCGGCACCACGGTGGCGCCCGACGGCGTCGATCTCGTCCATGAAGATGATGCACGGGGAGTTCTGCTTGGCCTGCTCGAACAGGTCGCGTACACGCGAGGCGCCGACGCCGACGAACATCTCGACGAAATCCGAGCCCGAGATCGAGAAGAAGGGCACGCCCGCCTCGCCGGCGACCGCGCGTGCGAGCAGCGTCTTGCCGGTCCCCGGAGGGCCGTACAGCAGCACGCCGGTGGGTATTCGGGCGCCGAGCGCCTGGAACTTCTTGGGGTTCTCCAGGAACTCCTTGATCTCGTGCAACTCCTCGACGGCCTCGTCGACCCCGGCGACGTCACGGAACGTGATCTTGGGGGAGTCGGCCGAGAGGCGCTTGGCGCGCGACTTGCCGAAGGACATCACGCGCGAGCCGCCGCCCTGGACCTGGTTGATCAGGAAGAACCAGAAGCCGAGGATCAGGACGAGGGGCAGCAGATACGTCAGCAGCGACGGCCAGATCGAGGTCTTGTTGGATTCGACGTTGAACTTCGTGTTCTTTGCTTTTTCGAGGTCGGCGATCAGCGTCGGAGCGGCCTGGTCGACGTAGCCGACTTCGAATTTTTCTTTGTTGTTCAGTTCGACGGAGACCGAGTTGTCTTTGACCTTCAGCTGCGCGGACTTGACTTCGCCACGCGGGATATTTTCGGTGACGAGCGTCCTGTAGCTGTGTTCCGGCCCCTTGGTCTGCGTCCCACCGATCAGCCTCGCCGCGAAGAAGGCGATCACGACCACGATCAAAATCGGGAAAGCGGCGCTCTTGAAGAATCGGCTCATGGGCTTGGATTCCAGCCGCCGGCAACGATGCAAGCGCCGACCGCCAGTTCACCAGCGTACCACGAGAGCCCTGAATTCCCGGTCGTTTCCAGCCGGCAGCGCCCGTGCCGAGAGCGGATGCGTTGCGGTGCGCATGCGCCCGAGTCATTGGGATGGAAGTTCGTGCCCATGGGTGTTCTAACGCTCGAGCACGGCCACGAACGGCAGGTTGCGGTGGCGCTCGGCGTAATCGAGCCCGTAGCCGATCACGAAGCGGTCGGGTATCTCAAAGCCGACATAGCGGGTCGGAAGATCGACCTTGCGCCGGTCGGGCTTGGTCAGCAGCGCGCACACCTCGAGGGAGGCGGGGTTGCGCGAGCCGAGATTGCGCAAGAGATACTGCAGGGTGAGGCCGGAGTCGACGATGTCCTCCACGATCAACACGTCGCGGCCCTCGATCGCGATGTCGAGGTCCTTGAGGATGCGCACCACCCCGGAGGAGTCGGTGGCCGAGCCGTAGGAGGCGACGGCCATGAAGTCGACCTCGACGGGGATGTCGATGAAGCGCATCAGGTCGCTCAGGAAGAAGACGGCGCCCTTGAGCACCCCGACCAGCAGCAGCGGGCGTCCGGCATAGTCGCGCGAGATCGCCTCGCCCAGCTCGCGCACGCGCCGGCTCAGATCCTCCTCGCCGACGAGCACCTCGCCCACCTCGGAGGTCGCCGCGGAGGCCGCCGCGGCGACACGCTCTGGTATGGGCACCACGCGAGGGAGTGTATTGACCGCCGGGTCGAGGTCGCCCACGGGTCGCGTCAGCCCGGATCCGCGGCGTCCGCTTTCTCCCGCTGTCCCCCCTTGGGGGTTCCGGCAGACGGGCGCGGCGGGCGCTGCTCGCGCGGCTCGATCGCGACCATGCGCAGCTCGCCA
>Ga0208480_1000203_pt1 | contig 23184 bp, 16 predicted proteins | sample NGESurshal092012_4_FD_184485 | JGI IMG/M metagenome (GOLD analysis project Ga0208480, IMG submission 184485) | Arctic peat soil microbial communities from Barrow, Alaska - NGEE Surface sample F53-1 shallow-092012 (SPAdes) | ecosystem: Environmental > Terrestrial > Soil > Wetlands > Peat ... | reverse complement strand
GTATGGCTTGTCCGAAATTCGTCGATGAGCTGATTCAAGGGCTTCGTCTCCGGGACGACTAAGGGCTTGCGGACAAGACGCCGCAAGCGGAAGGGCTGCGTGGCGTGGTGCAAATCGCGCGCGAAACGGCGCTCATCCCAGACCCGCATGAGGTCCTTATAGTGAACGATGCCGATGATCTGCTCGGGGCGATCCTCATAGACCGGAACGCGCGTAAATTTATGCTCGGTCATTACGCTGAGCACTTGGTCGAGGGTGGCATCCAACGGGAGTGAGACGATGCTGTGCCGCGGCGTCATGATCTCGCGCGCCGAGTAGTCGGAAAGATCGATCAGGCGCTGGATGGCGTCCTGCTCGAACTGCTGAAGGTGGCCTTCATGGCGGCTGGATTGAATGATGTATTTCAGCTCTTCCGGAGTGTGTCCGCCCCGCGCGTGTCCGGCGCCGTGCCGCAGCACGCGAAGAATCAGCGCCGACGATCGCTCGATGATCACCACAAACGGCTGCGAAAGGCGGTAGAACACGAGCAGTACCGGCGCGGCGAGTACGGCGATGCGATCCGCCTTCTCCATGGCGAGATTCTTCGGAACAACCTCGCCGATAATCACGTGGCAGTAACTGATGATCAGAAATGCGATCGCGAAGGCAATCCCGTGCAACAATACGCCCGAAGCCGGAAGATGGACCGACTCTAAAGCGCCGCGAAGTAAATGAGAGAGCGCATCTTCTCCCGCCCACCCGAGACCCAGGCTTGCCACTGTGACCCCTACTTGCGTGACCGACAAAAGGCGTCCGGGATTTGCCAGCAGATTCAGCGCGGTTTGAGCGCCGGCCTGACCTTGTTCCGCCAGCTCGCGGAGACGCGATTGCCGGACCGATACCAATGAGACTTCAGCGGCCGCGAAGAAGCCGTTAGTCGCCAGAATCAGCAGCAAAATGACAAAACGCAAGGCCATAAGGCGCTAGAAAGGCCGCGTAAGCGGGCGAAAGCGCGGCGAACCGGCAGAGTAAAATCGGTGCGTGCTGTCTCGCGTCGTGCGCATTGTCAATGTGAGCGTGGCGGTTCTGGTCGTGCTCATTGCGATTGCGGTGTATTGGTACGCCGTGCGGCCGCTGCCCAAAACATCCGGTGAACTCTCAGCGCCCATTTCCGGACCCGCGCTGATAAAGCGGGATGCGCGTGGAGTTCCGCACATCGAAGCGTCCTCATGGCAGGATGCCATTTTCCTGCAAGGTTATGTAACGGCCCAAGACCGATTGTGGCAGATGGATAGCCTGCGGCGGTTCGGCGCGGGAGAGCTGGCCGAGGTGTTTGGCCCAAGCGCCGTCCCCATCGATGAGCGTTCCCGCAAGATGCGAATGCGGGCCATCGCGGAAGCCGATGTCAAGCGGCTCACGCCCGAGGATCGCGCGGTTATGGTGGAGTACGCGCGCGGCGTGAACTACTTTATCGACACGCATCGTGGAGATTACTCGCTCGAGTTTTCCCTGCCCGGTCACGCCTACGATCCACAGCCCTGGACGTTGGCCGATTCCATGCTGGTCGGACTCGTGATGTTCCGCGATCTCACCGACAAATCGAAATTCACGTTCGATAAATGGCAGTTGCTGACAGACGGAGCGGATCCGGCGAAGATCAAAATCTTGTTTCCGGCCATGCAAGGGCAATATGTCAATCCCGGTTCAAACGCCTGGGCGGTTTCCGGCGCGCATACGGCCGATGGGAAACCGATGGCCGCAAACGATCCGCATCTTGCATACAGCATCCCCGGAACCTGGCATCTGGTGCAGTTGAAAGCGCCCGGGCTGGACGTATCGGGCGCGGCATTGCCAGGCCTGCCTTGCGTGATCACCGGCCACAACGCCCAAATTGCGTGGGGAGTCACCAATCTGCAGGTGGATGTCTTCGACCTCTACCAGGAGCAAATCGATGAGCGGACCGGCCGCTATCTATTTCAGGGAAAGCCGGAGCAGGCGCAGCTCGACAGGCAGACGATCGGCGTGAGGGGCGGGAAGCCGGTGGAGGTGGATACCTGGGTCACGCGGCATGGACCAGTTATCCTGCGCGAAGACGGCAAGGCCTACAGCATGCGTTGGAGCGCGGCGGAAGGATTCAGTTTTCCGTTCTTCCAGATCGATCGCGCACAGAACTGGGAGCAGTTTCGCGCCGCGCTCGGTGCGTTTTGGGGACCGCCGCAGAATTTCGTTTATGCGGACAGATCGGGAAACATCGGATATCAGGCCGCCGGGCGGGTGCCGATCCGCCAGGATTTCGACAGCGATCTTCCGCTGGATGGATCTTCCGGCAAATTCGAATGGAGCGGCTACATCCCGTTTGAGCAAATGCCCGCCATTTATAACCCCGCTTCCGGCGTCGTTGCGACAGCGAATCAGAACCCATTCCCGCCCGATTTTCCGTACCGCATCGATGGCGACTTCGCGGATCGATATCGCGTGCAGCAGATTCGGGCTCTGCTGGGAGCTCATAGCAAACTGACGGTGGACGATATGCTTGCCGTCCAGAAGGACGTGTACTCGGCTTACGATTCCTTTCTGGCACGGCAGGTAATTGCAGCTTTCACGAGCCGAGGAAGCACTGACACCCTTGTGCGTAACGCAATCGATGTTCTGCGCCGCTGGAACGGCCAAATGGATAAAGACGAGGCCGCGCCCATGATTACCCAGCTTCTTAACGACGAAATGGGGAGGATGCTCGTCGTGACTTTGCTGCAGCCGGCCATGAATAAAGCAGTTCAGGAGAAGCTAAAATCGCAGCCGCCGCAGAATTCCGCCGCAAGAACCGGAGGACGGCCGCAGTATCGGGGCACGGCTATTTCAGGCCCGGTTATTCCGGACATTCTGCCGCGCCCGCAAGTGATCGAAGGCTTGCTGCGCCAGCGCCCGCGCGGATGGGTGGCCAAGGACGATTGGGACGCCTGGCTGCTTGAGAACTTCCAAGCCGCGCTCGAGTACGGGCGAAAGCGCCAGGGAAGTCCCGTTTCGAAATGGAAGTGGGGATTGATTCTGGAGTGGAAATTCGCTCACCCGGTCGGCAACGAATTGCCATTCGTGAATCGCTTCTTCGATATCGGCCCTGTCGAGATGAGCGGAGCGGGCACCACGGTGAAGCAGACCACAGGCACGCTCGGCCCTTCGGAGCGCATGGTAGTGGATCTGGGAGATTTGGATAAGTCCGTGCAGAATCTGCCAGCGGGCGAATCGGGATTTGTGGCCTCGCCACACTATAAAGACCAGTGGCCCGCTTACTATGTGGGAAAGAGCTTTCCCATGCAGTTCGATCTTGTCAACGTGAAAGAAGTACTGCGGGTCAGACCGCAATAACACGCGGCATCTATGGATGCGCGATGACCATCAGCGTTTTCGCGCGGGCGATGGTACATTCGAGCGCCAGTTTGAGATTCTCCGGATCGAGCGCCGCGAAACTTTCATCCAGAATCACCAAATCCGCGCCTTGCAGCAACGCCCGCGCGATGTATACGCGGCTTCGCTCGCCGTGAGACAATTGCCATCCGCCTTCTCCCACCATCTGCAATAGCCCGCTCGGCATGGCATCCAGCAAATCGGCTAATCCAAGCTCGCGGCAAATCGTCTCCGCCTCTTCCATATCCGCCTGAGTGGGAGGCCAGCGCTTTCCCATCAGCAGATTGAACGCGAGGGTTTCCGTTAAGACATGATTCTCATGAAATTGCGGCGCGGCCGCCACTCGTTCGCGCCAACGCACGCTGCCCAATATATGCCTGTCGAGACCATTCACGAGCAACAGCCCGGACTCCGCCTGCCGTAGCCCGCAGAGCACGGAAGCAAACGTGGTTTTGCCGCCGCCGGACGGTCCTTCGAGCAGAATGCGCTCGCCTCTGCGCACCACGAGACTGCAACCCTGGAGCGCCGGATTGCCCTCTTTGCGATAGCGGAAAGTCAGACGGTCGGCTTCGATCACCTTTTGATGCGGCTCCTCGCCGCTCTTCCTGGCGAGGATTTCTCCCAGCGCTTCGGGCCTCGCGGCAGCGCGAAACAGAGGCGATATTCGCTTCCAGGCAACCCATGCCGCCGCCAGATCCGCGAACGATCCGGTCAAGCGGGTGAATGCGGTAAAGGCGAGCAGTATGCCGCCCAAAAGAATTGCAGTTGCCTCACTCGAATTCTGCCCGGAAGCGACGGATGGCGCAAGCGCAATCAGTCCCACGACCAGCCACGCGCGCGGAATGGCGGCGATTAAAAATGTTCCGTGCTTATCGACCGAGCGGGAAACTTCGAGATAGGCATTGAGAGCCCGATCTTCGGATTCATGCCATTGGCCGCGGGGCTGCTGCGCCAGCCTGGTTCTATTTCCGACCATCGCCTCCACAAGATCCTGCGTCATATCCAGCCGCGCATCGGTCCAGCGCCGATAGCGTTGCACAAACCTCCACGCCAGAACGGCCGTGATGGCGCACCAGACCAGCAGCAGGAGGGCCAGGCGTCCGAGCACCAGCGCCGACACCGCAATTTCTATCGTGGCGAGCAGGCCCGCAATGCCTCCGCTCAGCGCGAGCGTTTCCACCGCCTCGGCTTCGAGCGCTTGGCCGAGAAAACTGCCGATCCCGCAATGCCGCATCTCGTCCGGCTCCAATTTCATGGCGCCGGAAAGAAGTCTCCGCTTCAGAAGTCCGCCGATCCCGATCGCCAGCAGCCCCTGCAGCCAGGTGGTGAGCAGGCGAAACGGTATCAGTGTCATCAGCAGCAGCGCCCAGGCGAGCAGCCAGCCGCGATCCATGTGGCCTTCAAACGATAGCCGGCCTAGAATCGCCCAGGACGCGAGCCACAGAAGATACTGCACTGTGTGAGCCGCAATCAGCGCAGTTCCATTGGGGATCGCGCTCGCTTGGCCCAGCCAGCGAATACCGGACGCTCCGGATGCCACGCGCAGCACCCAGCATTGATCGAACCGGCGGTCGCCGAGTTGTTCATTCAGGAGCAGCGTCGCGGTCCGAGACTGCCGCGCGGCCGGAATTTGCGCTTCTTCGAGCAAGCGCTCGATCCCGGCGCGGCTGGCACGTTCCGCCGGCTCGCGAATTACCTGGCACGCCGCGTGTAGCGAAACCCGGCGCACCTCCAGAGCGGGAGTAACTACGCGAAGCGTTCGCGCGCTCGCGCTTAGGATTGCAAGATACCGCGAGTCGGAGATTCTCAGCAGCGCCGGATATGCGCTGGAGAGCTCGCTCTCCAGATCGCGCAGCGTGGTCTCGACGGCTTCAGCCTCGCATCCGAGCTGTTTCGCGGCCCGCTCGATCCATGCTCCCGCGCCGCCGTGCGCCGCGAAATCGATCGAATTTACAAGCTCCGCGGCCCCGGCCGCAATTCCCGCTCGGCGCGCCAGCGCCGCAATGCCATCGCCCAGCCGCGAAGCGGGCCAGCCCAACGCCTCCATTTCGCGCGCGCCCACTAGGCCACCTCGGTCTCGGGCCGCGTTTCTTCCAATGGCTCGGGCACTTGCTCCACAATTCTTCCTGAGTGGATTTGAATCCTGAGCCACCCGGCGCGCCACATTCCCGAGCGCGTCTGGGCTTCCGCCTCCAGCATTTGCGTGTAACGCGATGCCGGCGCGGAACACAATTCCTCGGGCGCGCCATCCTCGACGATGCGCCCATGCTCCATAACCAGGACACGATCGAAAGCCTGCGTCTCTTCGAGATCGTGCGTGATGCACAACATCGTCGAGCCGCGCCAGAATTCCCGGGCGCGAGCCAGCAGTTCCCGGCGCTTCTCGCGATCCAGTCCGCGGAACGGCTCGTCGAGAATGATCGTCTGCGAGTCTTTCCGGAGCATGGCCCGGCCCAGCCGGACACGCTGCCCTTCACCGCCCGAAACCAATCCGCCCCCTTCGCCAAGCTTGGTTTGCAGGCCCTCCGGAAGCGATTCCAGTACGCTTCGCAACAACGCTCGGTCAATCGCGCGACCCACGGCGGCCGGCTCCGGTTCTGAGCCGTAGGTAAGGTTGGAGAAAAGCGAGCGGTTCCAAATCTGAATCGCGGGATCGACCCATGCGGTGGCGCGCCGCAGCTTGTCGCAATCGAGCGGCGCATCGTCGATCAGAACGTCGCCTTTATTCGGCTTCAACCAGCCCAACAGAACACCGGCGAGACTCGACTTGCCGGCGCCGGAAGGCCCGACGATTGCAACCTGGCTTCCCGGCTCGACGCGAAAGTCGATCTCTTCGAGAATCCTGTGGCCGGATACTTCCACCGATACGTCTCGAAACTCAATCGACGGAGCCGTGGAGAAATCGGCTTGCAAACCTGCTTCGTTCTCCGTGGAAGCTTCTTCCGGCGCTCCAAGCGGATCGAGCAAACGCAGGGTCAGGTTCCGGTAGTAAGGATACTGCCGCGCCAGCGTGCCGATGTCCTGGCCGAGGGTGGGGAGATTCAGCGCCCAATACATCACTAGCAGCGCTCGTCCGATATCCGCTCCCTGCAGCGGATGCGCCAACAGCAGGCAGGCCACCAATCCGAACATCACCGTGAGCTGCACTGCTTCGAGGCCTACAGCCGAGCGTTGCAATCGCAGCGCGGCATGCCCCCATTCGCCCAGCAGCTTTTCGTGTTCCCGCCGGACGCTTCGCTCGGCTCCGTGCGCCCGAATGGCGAGTAAGCCCAACATCGCGTCCAAATAAAAGCGCGTCAGGCCCGCGGCATGGCTGCGCACCCTTAAATCGCACTCGGCAAGCATAGATTGGGCCGCGAATGCGGGCACCAGCGCCGCCGCTACCGCCAGCAGAACGAAAGGCGTGGAGGAGGGTGACAGCCAAATGATTCCAGCCGCCGTCGCGCCAAGCTCGCAGGTAGCGCGCACGAGCTGCCGCGCCATATCCGGCAAATGGCGAAGGCGATGCGTGGCATGGCTCCTCTCGGCCATGTCGGAGGTGAGGCGGCTCTGGAAATAGCGGTCTCCCAGCTTTGGAATCTTGCTGAGGAAAGCGATGCGCAGCCGATTCTCAATTTGCCGCCCTAACCGTAATGCGCCGGAAAATGCGGGAATTTCCATCGCCAGCAGAGCCAGGCTGAAGAGCACAATCGCCGCCATCGCGCCCATGCGCTGGCGGGCCAGCCCCAAGTCGCCGGCAATGTCGAACACGCCGCGAAAGAGCAGCGCCTCGACAACCACACCGCCCGCCGCAACCGCCAGGGCGAGACCCAGAATGCCTGCGCCGGTCGGGCCGCTCTTCCAAAAAAGACGCGCCAACTCGCGGCCGGGAGAAGCGGGGCGTTCCCGAATGGCTGCCGACAACTCGGGACCGAGCGCCTCCGCCACAGCCGGCGTCCTTCGCTTCCCCTGGATGCGAACGAGCACCGCGCCCCGCATCAGAAGTTGTTCCGAGCGATTCCCGGCTTCGGAGACCGGGCGAACCGACCAGTAGCGCGCCGGAATCAGCTCGGGATTCGCGCAGAGCCGCTCCAGCAATCGAGCGCTGTCGCGAGCGCGCCGAACCCCGCCGGAACGGACCAGCGCGCCCATCAACCGCGCGCCGGCATCCAGAGCGGCCAGTCCACTCGAGCTCTCTTCTTCGAGCGCCCGAGCGGCCAACCGTGCTCTCGCGGCTGCCGATATGCCGATCCGGCGCAGGCGCGCGTTCAATGCACCCTGAAAATCTTTCGATGCCGCGAATTCACGCCAGTCCATTGCCGGAACGGGCATGCTATGGAGATAGATCTCATTCGCAAATTGCGCGCAACTCACCCAGCGGCGTCCCACCGCCGGGTCCATGATTTGAACTGTGTTTCCGTGCCGCCTCCAGACCACCACGAAGTGCGTGAGGCCGCTCGGCAGTTGGACCACGACGATAGCGGGCAGCGCTGCCGATTCGCGAAGCAGCAGGTGATCGGCGGGCAGCATGATCTGCTCGGCTTCGAGTCCAAGCTGGTTCGCCACCGTTTCCATAGTGTCGATCGAAGTCCCGTCGATCCCGGTCTGACACGCTTCGCGCAAACGCCCGTAGCTTACCGGTGTCCCGAATCCTTCAAGGAGGCACTTGAGCGAGGCGGGGCCGCAATCCACATTCGAGGTTTGCACTACCTCGGGAGCGAAGAGCTTCCTCAACGCGAACCCATCAAACCGCCGGCTGAGCGTAGAATCAAGGCGGCTGGAGAGAGCCGGTCCACCTCGACTTCCACAGACCCCGGCAGACCGTGCTGAAGAGGAATTCGCGAGCGGGGCGCAGCGTCGAGCGCCAACTCCACCCGTACCTTGCCGTCGCGTATCTCGGCGGCTACTCGCGAAACCCGCGCCGGAATGGTTCCGTATTGAGCCCAGGGGAAGCCCTGCAGTCTTAAAATCGCGCGTTGTCCGGGGCGCACTTTGCCGAAGGCCGCCGAAGGCTGAAATTCGGCGATTACTTGCAGCTTCCCTGATGGAACAATGATTCCCAACTGCTGACCCTCGCCGATATGAGATCCGGGCCGCAGCTCCGCGCTTTCGCCTAGCCGCCCCGAGATCGGCGCGCGGATGCTCCGGCGATCGATCTCATATTCGAGCTGTTTGATAGTCGCCGAGGAGGTCGCCACAGCCGCCTCGAGCTTCGCCTCGTCTCCGAGAATCTGCTTCAGCCGCACTTCGCGATCCCGCTCCCGAACCTGTAGTTCCGGTTCCAGGCTCGAAATCGTATCTTTTAGATTCTCCGCCGCCGCCCGTTTGCTTTGCGCTTCCGCTTGGGCGCGCTGGGCATCCGCATCCGAGATGATTCCTTCCGCCCGCAACTGGCTGGCGCGCTTGGCGTCCTGGCCGGCTAATGCCGCTTGCGCTTGCGCCTCCCGGTATTGCGCTTGGGCTCCGGCGGTCGAGAACCGGAGAACCCGGCGCTCATCGCCTTGCCCCTCCTGTTCCGATTGCATTTGCGACCGGAGCGCTTCAAGCTGCGGCCCGAGCGTGGCCAGCCGGGTACGCTCTTCCTGCAGATTCAGCCGCTCGTCGTTGCTGTCCAGTTCCGCAAGCACATCGCCCACGTGAACTTCCTTCCCAAGCACCAGGCGCGAGACCATCAGCCGGCCCGCCACATTGGCCTGCACCGGGTACGCCGCCCCGGCTACTTCGAGCCGCGCCGAATCCGAGACCTCATATTCGGTCACGTGCGCCTGGAAGGCCCACAGCAGCCAAGCTGCGATCAGCGCGAGAGCAATCAGTAAACCGGCGCTGGACCGGATGCCATTGTCCGCCCGCAGCGATTGACTCACGCGATGGAAGCTGTTCGCCATGTGGGGAATCGGGAAGAACTATATTTATCGGAAAAAATGGCCGCTCACAGATAGCGAGCGGCCATTTTTTGTTAAAGCTTACCTAAGAGGCGCCGAAAAGAAAACTAGGTGCCCCAAACTTGTCGGCCAGCTTTCACATTGCTCTTGATTTTCATAGGTTGTTATCCTCCTTTCCTCAGATTGGAGTTCTCGCTGTAGGGGCGAGGACCCTTTAGTCGGACTACGAGGGTTGTTACCAAAAATCGTCGCTGCCTGGAGCCGATCCCGGCATTTAAGTTGCGGGGTGCGATCACAGCCGCGAAGCGCCTAAATAGCGCTTTTTCGCGTTAATAGCTACCTTGAGTTATAGCGAAATTCTCGCCTTATTCAAACTGTTTTCCCGGAATAAGCGGCTAAGGATTTTCCGTAGTCATACCCCCGTAGGGGTAGTACTAACAGGTTCGCGCCGGATCTGTGTCAGCGCCAACGATGAATCCCTTGAGAACATTGAAGTGATAAAACGTAAGGGATGGCGCAGATTGCGACGGCCCCGAAGACTTATGACGTTGTAATCGTAGGTTCGGGCGCCGGAGGCGGGGTCGCCGCACAGGTACTGGCGAACGCGGGCGCGAAAATCTGTCTGTTGGAAGCTGGCGATTGGTTCGATTGCACCAAGCAATCGAAGATGTTCGAGTGGCCATACCAAGTTCCGCATCGCGGCGCGGGAACCCACGAAAAACCCTGGGGAGCTTTCGACGCCACGCTGTTGGGCGGCTGGCAAGTGCCGGGAGAGCCCTACACGAACGCGCCGGGATCGGATTGGATGTGGTGGCGCGCGCGGATGCTGGGTGGGCGGACGAATCATTACGGGCGGATCTCGCTGCGCATGGGGCCTTACGATTTCAAGCCTTACAGCCGGGATGGGAAAGGCTTCGATTGGCCGATTACCTATGAAGAGCTCGCGCCGTACTATGACAAAGCCGAGGAACTGATCGGCGTTTTCGGATCGCGGGAAGGACTTGAAAATACTCCCGACGGGAAGTTTCAACCGGCGCCCGCGCCGCGCGGCTACGAGAAAATCATCAAAGCGTCCTGCGACAAGCTGAACATTCCCTGTATTCCCTCACGGCTGGCTATTCTTACGCAGCCGCTCAACGGTCGGCCGGCTTGCCACTATTGCGCGGAATGCGGGCGCTCCTGCGGCGTCAACGCTAATTTCAATTCGCCGGGCGTACATCTGTTTCCGGCGATGAAGACCGGCAATCTGGAAATCCGCAACAACGCGATGGCGCGCGAAGTGCTGGTGGGGCGGGACGGATTGGCGAGCGGCGTTTCGTATGTGGATAAGAAGACGCGCGGCGAAGTGGAAGTCCGCGCAAAGATCGTGGTGCTGGCCGCAAGCTGCTGCGAGACCGCGCGCCTGATGCTGAATTCGAAGAGCGGCCGGTTTCCGAATGGAATCGCGAACTCATCGGGACTGGTGGGCCGCTACATTATGGATACGGTGGGATCGGCGGTGAGCGGATTTCTGCCGATCCTGCAGGATCTTCCCCCGCAAAACGAGGACGGAGTGGGCGGCATGCACTTATACATGCCGTGGTGGCTTTACCAGCAGCAGCATGCCGGCAAGCTGCCTTTCGCGCGCGGATATCATATCGAGATTGGAGGCGGCCGGCACTTGCCGGGCGTGGGCGCGCTGGGCGGATATCCGGACCGCTGGCTGGGCGGCGGATATGGCGCGGAACTGAAGCAGAACCTGCGCAAACTGTATGGCTGCGAGATACATTTCTCAGGCCGCGGCGAGATGATCCCGAACGAGGACAGCTACTGCGAAATCGACCCCGATGTGGTCGATCAGTGGGGCATCCCGGTGCTGCGCTTCCATTTCAAATGGAGCCAGGATGAGATATTGCAAGCCAAGCACATGCAAGACACGTTTCAGGAGATCATCGAAACGGCAGGCGGGGTGGTGACGCATAGCTCCGGCGCGGGGCATGAATGGGGCATCGCGAAGGGCGGCCAGATCATTCACGAAGTGGGCGCAACCAAGATGGGCGCGGACCCGAAGACCTCCGTGTTGAACAAATATTCCCAGGCTTGGGATGTGAAGAACCTATTCATCACCGATGCCGCGCCGTTCGTAAGCAATGCGGACAAGAATCCGACGTTGACGATCTCCGCGCTGGGCTGGCGAACGTCGGAATACGTTGTCGATCAGGTGAAGAAGCTGAACGTTAAGGTCTAATAGAAAATTGACGAGGGACGCGATGCCACAGAACAAGGAAGCCGAGAATCAAACCGAGGAGCCGGGCGTAAGCCGGCGCGATCTATTCCACATCATCGGCTCTGTGCCGGCGATTGCGGCCGTAACGGCTGGATCGGCGATGGCGCAGCACGAAGGCCATATGCACGCCGCGATGGCGCAGGAGGGGTCGAAAGCGCAAGGCCCCTACAAACGGCAAACGTTCGACGATCGTCAATGGAAGACGGTGCGGGTTCTGTGCGACTTGATTATTCCCGCCGATGACAAGAGCGGGAGCGCGACGCAAGCGGGAGTTCCGGAATTTCTCGACGACTGGATCGCTTTCCGAACGGTGGAAGACGGCAACGAAAACCTTCAGGCCGAGATTTTCGGAGGGTTGATGTGGATCGACCGGGAATCGAGGAACCTGTTTCAGAACGGTTTCGCCGACGCCTCGGCCGATCAGCAGAAACAAATCCTGGATCGGATCGCCTATCCCGAGCGCGCCGCGAAAGAGGACCGCGCGTGGGCGGCGTTCTTCAGCCAGTTCCGCAGTCTGACAGTCAGCGGATTCTATTCGAGCAAAGTGGGCGTTGCGGATCTTCCGTATCTGGGCAACGTGGCGGTTGAAGAATGGAAAGGCTGCGACCCGAAGGTTTGGGCGATCATCGAAGATCGCATGAAGAACGGGTACAAGGGCATACTCGAAGCAAAGCCTTGGGGCGAGGCGTAGCGCAGGCGCGGCGCGAGAGCGAGGCATTTTATAGACGCGGCACTAGAATGAAGTCTTGTTGTTTCGCCTGCACCCGCTCCGCTTTTCGTTTGTAGCGCGGGAGGCGATTCACTTTCCTCCCGGCAAATCTTCCAATATTCTGAGAGGCGCATTCGGCGTCATCTTCCGGCGCATCGCATGCGTACCGCAATGCACAGGCGCGCGCGAATGTGAATGGCGAACTACGTGTCCTTACGCGCGGATGTTCGAGCCTTCGACTCTTGGCTTGAGTCCAAGCGGACTTGCCGACTGGCCGCGGCCGTTCGTGTTTCGAGCCACTCACCTGGATGGGCGCAGCATAGGCCGAGGCGAACCGTTCCACTTCGATTTGAATCTGTTCGATGTTCATAGCCCGGCCATCGCGTATCTCGTACTCGCGTTCGCGCAACTCGCCCGCGAAGGACTCGGCCCGGGACGCAGCCGAGTGGAATTGACCGGCGTCTCGCAATTGGACGAAGACAGCGAACCCGCGACGGTAATTTTCAATGGCGCCTCCTTCGTATTGCAAGAAGGCGCGGCGGCCCTCGAGATGAGCCTCGAACCTCCGGCCGAGCCGGTGACCGGTTTACGCGTCCGTTTCCTCACGCCCACGGAATTGAAGAGCGGACAGCAACTCGCGGAACGTCCGGAGTTCTCCATTCTGGCTGGCCGCATTCGCGACCGGATCAGCACCTTGCGCGAACTGTACGGCGATGGACCGCTCGAGATCGACTTTCGAGCATTCGGCGAACGCGCCGCGCGGGTACGCATGACCCGCTGCGACTTGCAGCAGGTGGACGTGGTCCGGCGCAGCAGCCGCACCGGACAGGTTCATCCGATCGGCGGGTTCATCGGAGAAGCCGAGTACGAGGGCGAGCTGACCGAATTCGTGCCGTACCTGCGCGTGGCCCGCTGGACCGGAGTGGGGAGACAGACGGTCTGGGGCAAGGGAGCGATGGCGGTAGAAAGTCTGTAAGGGGAGGCGGGACGCGAAACGAAGCCACGCTGGCCGGGATTTGCGCGGTTTACCAAACGAACGTTGCCCGTGGTATTGTGGGTGAAGAAAGACGGCAGAGGGCTAACTCCGCCGCCTTTCGACTGAGGTTAACGGCGTTTCCACCGGAACTTCAGTACGATGGTTCCGAAGATCGAAACCACCTTCACCCAGAGGTGCATAAGTATCACCTCCTGCGCCAAGCAGGATTGAAAGGCCGGAGTCGCTAGCTCCGGCCGATCGCTTAGCCGCCCGACCCGAGGGTTCTGCGCAGCTTTGCAATCGCCAGCCTTTCCTTTCGTCTGCTTCACCGTCATACTCAATTAGTAGAAATCGGTCTGATTTAGTTGCTTGCAATGATGCGGTCATCGCGGTCGCCGATCCAATCGAGTTCCAACTGTTCGACGGAGCGGAACTCGGGGTCGCCCGTCACCAGAGGGCAATTGTATTTCTGCGCCAGCGCAGCCGCAAAAGCATCGGCGTAAGAAATGGGGAATCGCCCCTTCAGCGACGCGGCGTTCCAAATGTCGTCGGCCGAGGGCACTTCGATTGTTACGGGCAGCGTTCGCGAAGATTCCCGCCAGGATTCGGCGAGCGACTCACTGTGCTGCTTTCGGAGGAAGTAGTAAACCTCGCCCACGTTGATGGCGCTCATGAGGAGCCGAGTGCGGCCCTCATCGGCTTCGGAGAGCAACGCGCCGATGAGGGCACTGGCGGGTTGCCTGCCGCCGATCCATTCGAGAATCGCCCACGAGTCAAGGACGCGCGTCTTCACGCTCGCGCTCCTGTTTCTTGTACACGGCGAACGTTCTCATCAGGTCGCGGTCGGCGCCGGCGGCTTGGAGCTTTTTCCAGAGCGGCTCCTTGGATAGGACAATTTGCTGGCCCCGGACTTCGAGTATGAGCTTGACGCCCTCGGACAAGTTCAGCGCATCGCGAACGCTCTTCGGAATCGCGATCTGGCCCTTGGAGGATACCGTAATCTTCTCCATATAAGGATCTTACCGCATGTAAGTTCCGATGAAGCTACCCGCTTTATCCTGCGAATTACGGAACGAACTCCTTCTTGAGTCTTCGGCTAGCCGAAATGCGCGGCCTCATCCACGGGCTTGCCCCTAAATTACCAAAGGAAGTGGCCCTGGAGCGCCCCGATTCGTGATTTTGCGAAGCGAACCCATTGCCGCAGGAGGCTGTGTTTTGCAAAAACGGGCCTTTCGGCGGGTTTGAAAAAACGAAGCCAGCTTCCTAGTTTGCGATTCGATTCCTTTCATAGTGAGGGATAGAGAGAATGTCCAGGAATCCTATTCCTTGTAAGTTGTTGAATTGGAGGATAACGATCATGCATATGCAGAATTTAGCGCCTAATTCCCAGTGATTTCGAAAGTATAAGCATTGACTTATCTAGTTATCGGCTCTATAATTCCAGCTAAGAAGGACGTCGCGCTCTTTGAAGCGGGTCCAAACCGGCGTGCGCGGCGTGACGTCCTCCTTAAGGATGGCTCAGGTTCACAAGGTTTGCCATCTGAAAATACCCTCCGCGAAGGGGACTGAAACAGTGAATTCGACAGTATGCGCGAGATAAAACGCTTGCTCGTCCCACCCCGATGAGAAGGGGACCGAAATGGAGCTGACTGGCAATCCTTTCGTTGATACCGGGTTGATGGTTCTCACTGCGCTTGCAGAAAGGGATCATGTCTCGGAGCTAACGCTTGCCGACCTTCGTCGGGTTTTTGGCGACGGTCGGCAACTCGCTCGCGATAACCAGCACCTGAAGTGCTTCACCATGGTTTTCGGCACGAACGGACCATTGACCCAGCCGGCCTATAAGAAGGCAGGGAAGAACAAGGATATTTACCTTTCGATCGTCAAACATATACTCGAATGTACGGGACAAGAAGGAGCTTCGGGATCGCGCTGCGACCTAACAGGCATTCCCACTGACTTCAATTTTCAGGCGGTTTGCGCGAAAGCTTTACGCGAAACAGGCCTACCTGTACCAGAGAGGAAATGGTTGGGGCGGGACTGGGTTCCGCTCGGAGGAAGTCTTGGAAACGACGCGCAGGCTCTTCCCGCCGCATCACGTCCTCTGCACGTAAGCGCACTGGCGCTATTCGCTCTTCAATATCTCCCTTTGGGCCTCTTTCTCTTCAAAGGAAAGCTGACCTGCTACCAGTCAACAGCCGACCAGCTTACGCAAGCTCTTGTTGCCGAAGTTGTAAGCGAAAACCAGAACCGCCTGAAGCTTCAGGAAACTGAGATCCTCGGGAAGGGCGGTGGCACTCGCATTCTGCTCGACTTCCTTATCAATCATTTTGAATCGCTCAGAGATCTTACCCGGGATAATGCTCTGCCTCCCAGTACTGAACTGCTCCTATGGCTGTTCTCAAATTCGGGGACTGGCGCGGACTGCCTTATCGAGCACGTTCCCGAGACGGCATTAAGATTCGCTTACCGAGCTATATCCGAGAGTTTTGGTTCCGAGATCCGGCGATTACTGGCTAACGATCCCAAGGATCCCAGATTCCAATTGTTCGAATGCATTCGTACGGGTCGTGACTACCCTGGGCTTTATCCGTATAAGAAATGGGAGGGTGCGTCCGCAGGGTTTTACGAATTCTATCAGTGCGCAGTTCGCGACGTAACGCCTGCGGCGCTGGAGGCGTCGCGCAAGCTGGCAAAGCTCGTGGTTGAGGGTATTGAACCGAAACGCCTCAAAGAACTTCGGAAGCCAGAATTCCTGAAATCCGCCGCGGGGCGAAATCTTGTCCGCAAATGCATCATACAGCGGCTGACGATTGGAGAATACGATGCTTTATTTCCAAGCCAATATTGTCCTGTTCGAGTTGACTCGTCCGGCTGGCAGTATCTCAGATATTATTTGTCTCGACAAGATGATGACGACGGGCCCATTTCTTCCGTGCGACCGCCTATGAAAACTACCCACCCAAAAATCGTCCAACTCGCAGAAGCATACGCGCAGGGGAGGGATCCTAAGAAGATCAAGAGCCTTCTTGACCGGATGGCGCAGGGAAGGGTCGGCATTCGATGGCTCCAAGACGTTTTCTGCAGATTGGCGCAAGAGCACGAGGATTGGAATCTTGGCACATGGAATGAATTCGCCTGTGACGAGGACGGGAAGGTAATCGCCTATGAACTGTTCTTTCAGTTGCGCTTATATCTTGCGAACCTTTATCGGGAAGCAACTTCGAAACAGGAGGGGAAAGTAGCTTGAAACCACTTACACACATCGCTGGGACGTTCTTGATACATGCCGATGCAAGTTTTCTAAACGGCGCCGGTCTTGGAGAAGGAGAGAATCGTAACGTCACAATACCGAAGACTCTGAAGGACTACAAAGATGACGTCCCCTATGTATCATCCCAAGCTTGGAAACGCTGGCTTCGCAACACTTTGATTGAGGAAACCGGTTGGCCTGCCAGCGAGTTAACCGCTATCAAGGCTAGCGAGAAGGGCACAACATCTAAGATCGCTGGCAAGCTGGACCCGATTGCGTATGCCGAGGACGACCTCTTTGGCTATATGCGGGCGCAAGAAGGCCAAGGCAAAGCAGCAAAACAGGAACTCGGGGGAGAAGACGATGACGATGCGCAGGCTGAGGAGGAGGGATCTAAAAAGCCCACGAAGGCAAAGGCAATTGTCCGCGCCTCCCCATTTAGCGCTTCTCTACTGGTTTCACTTCGCAAAAAAGGCTGGCGCGGGCGAGATGAAGGGTTCGTTCACCTAAAAGAGGGCACGCCCCTGCCGTACACAACGGAGTTCTACACAACGCATCTGCAAGGCATTTTTTGCCTCGCGCACTATCGTGTTGGCCGATTCGAGAACATTGGCGACAGAATTGAACTGGAGGAAGTCAAAGCGAAGAAATACTTAGCTGAGGGCAAGTTAAAGATGCAAGACGGTGTTTATGAATTGGCGGATGCGTCTCAGATGCGCAAAGAGCGCTCCGGAGCCTTACTGAAAGCCTTGTCGGTGCTACGGGGAGGGGCGAAGCAGGCGGCATTCGGTACAGACGTCGCGCCGAAATTCCTGGTTCTGGCTGGATTATCCTGTGGCAATCCAATCTTCAATCATCTCTTCGCAGACGAACCGTCGACGGGCTTGGTTTTCAATGCAAAGGTCTTCACTGAGGTATTAAGAGACTATGCGGATCGGATTACAACGCCGGTTCATATTGGCCTTCGAGCGGGATACATCAAGGATGAAGATGAAATCCGCGCCTTAGTGGGATCACACGAATTTGAACGCGGAGCAATTGAAGTCGTCGTCTCAACGCCGCGAGAAGCTGCGGACGCTGTTAGCAGTCTGCTCTAGAATGGAAGCTCTTCATATACAACTTGAGGGACTCAGTGCGTCATACTCATATCCTTTTCTGAAGAGCGGCACCCAACTTACGCTCCCCATCCCTCCTTTTTCCAGCATTTTAGGCAATATAAGTGCTTGCTCCGGCCGACAGGTAGGTCCCGGAGAAATGCTTATCGCCGTGGAGTTCGAATCACACGGCCGCGCCATCGACCTTGAGCGAACTCGCCGCCTTCAAACGGACAAGAAGCATGGACGATTGAGCGAGAACCCGGAGCGTGGAATCGCGAAACGCGAGTTTCACGTTCATCCGTGCCTTGATCTCTATCTAACCGCGGTGAGCTTCGAGCAGTCGTTTTATAAGCCAGCAGCTACTCCCTGCTTAGGTAGATCGCAGGACATAGCATGGGTCAAATTCGTTCGCCGAATCGATCTCACGCCTGCAGATGCCGGCGAGCTTGGCTCTACGATCGTTCGTTTTCCAAATTCACAGGTGGGGGGCCTGATTCTTCCACCTTTAGCGGATTTCTACACGAACAATCGCACTGGTTTTGTTCGAGAGGCCGGTCGCTATTCCCGCTATCAATACGTACGGCGCGGGACAACCGTTAGGAATATTGAAGGATTCCCGCTCTACCACCCAAGCGACAGCGACAGGCCGGAGCACGTCGTTGTTCTTCACAAACTCTCCGACTGATGCTGCTAGCAAAAAGCGCAGACATTAGCGGCAGGGCTGAGAGTCTTTTTGATCACTCCCGCAGGGTAGTCTTCATGGCGCGCAAACTCTTCGCTCGATTGCCGGCCGTGATCGAATCTCAAGACGGATTAGCTGCCGATCTTGAAAGGGCAGCTGCAATTCATGATATCGGGAAAGCCGCTTCCGGGTTCCAGGACATGCTAAACGGGACGAGGTCACATTGGAACGGTTGGCGGCACGAAGTGCTATCCGCCGCGTTCGCCTCTCTGTTGGGTCTTCCGGAGGAAGTGATTTTGGCGGTTCTCACGCACCATCGCCAGATTCCCGGAAGGCCGCCTTTCAACGGCGGCGGACGCTTGCTTTGGCATGACGACTCGCCCGAGGATTGGTCGCGCATGCTTGCCGATTGGCGGGTGAATGAACGCCTTGCTGTCGATTGCTGGAGGCAACTCTGTGCAGAGCTAGGCCTTGAAGATCATCTGCTTGGCGGTGCTGATCCGCAAATTAGCGGAATTGCGCTTGATGCCGCTTGGCTGGATAACAAAATCACTTGTCGTCAGGCGAAAAGCATCTGTTCCGGGCCCCGCATTCGGGCATCCTTGCTAAGAGGTCTCCTGATCAGCGCCGATCATCTCGCATCTGCTGGTGTGGACATCCTCCCTCCGGCGGTGAATCTCAGTTCTTTTTCACCTTCATTCAAGGTAAGGGACTTCCAGGCTTCTTGCGCTGTTTCCGGGCATGTCATACTTCGCGCTCCTACTGGCAGCGGGAAAACGGAAGCAGCTCTGATTTGGGCGGGGGCCAATCAGCCAGAGAATGGAAGGTTCTTTTACACACTTCCATACACGGCGGCGCTGAATGCGATGCATGCAAGATTGCAAGACCACTTCCCGGAGCACAAAGGTTCGATCGGCCTGCTCCATGGACGAGCGGCGCACCACTTATACGAGGCGGCTCAACAGGACTATCCGGCTGATCCACAGCGAGCAACAGCAGAGGCCTTCGCACGGGCACGCCTCGCCCACGAGATGTATTACCCGGTTCGCATTTGCACGCCGCACCAACTCTTGCGCTTCGCGCTTCGCGGAAAAGGCTGGGAGCAGATGCTATCGGAGATACCCGGCTCGTGTATCGTTTTCGACGAAGTCCACAGCTATGACCCGGCGCTGGCTGGATTGACCCTGAGTACCGCGCGTCTGTTCGCATCGATGGGCGCACGGCTGATGTTCATTTCCGCAACGCTTCCCAAGTTCCTGCAAGGCATCATTCAACAAATTATTCCCTCATCTCTAATTTGTCCAGATCCGAACTCGAAAACGGATCGCGAAGTTCTAGATAGAAAGCGTCACATTGTCGAATTTGCCGATCAGAGCCTCCTGGATCTCTTGCCGCGAATTGAAGAAGCTGTCAAAGAAGGGCACAAGGTCTTAGTGGTCTGCAATCACGTGCGCTCCGCCCAGAAAATTGCGCGGGCCCTGCGGAGGACGCTCGGCGAGAGTGAAGATCAAGTCTGTCTATTTCATGGGCGCTTCAACATGAGAGACAGAAAGATCAAAGAAGCTGAGCTTACCGGTGGGTCCTTGCCAAATGTTCTGGTGGCAACGCAGGTCGTGGAGGTCAGCTTAGACATAAGTTTCGACATTGGGTTTTTCGAGCCGGCGCCGATCGATGCGCTCGCGCAGAGGATGGGCCGAGTCAACCGTCGCGGTAGGAGAGACGACCGTGCCGCACCTATATGCATCGCCCGAAAGCCCATCAGTAAACATCGTCTTTACGATTCAGAACGAACGAGGATGACCGTTGAATTACTTTCGGAACGTACAGAGCCGCTGTCAGAACAGGACCTGCTGGAGATCTGCGATAGAGTTTATGAGGACGGCTATACAGGTGAGGAAAAAACTACGTTTGAGGAGCGTCTGAACTACAGACCCATTACAAAGTTCGCAGACGAGATTATCGCGGGGCAGCACCAGGATTGGATCGAAGCAGTAATTGAGAAAGGTGATGGCCGTGCCGACGTTTTGCCGATGAGCCTTCGGAATGAATACCAGTGGTTCATCAAAGAAAAGCGATGGCTGGACGCTGACGCGCTGCTTGTGAACACGTATATTTCCTCGATATCGGAATTCTTAGATAGGTCCATTGATCCTTGGGTTGTCAGGCTGCCCTACGGGCACGACGGATTAGAGACGGGAGGGATTTCCTAGCAGTCCGGCATATTGGCTCGCCGGAAATAAACTCATCATGTCCGCTCTACCATCACCTCTCCCCACCCTCCGCAAACCACCCGCGGCGGCTCAGTTCAATTGGGTCACTGGCGGACTCGATGTAATCCCTGAGCAAATCGAGCTTCCGCTACCGCCTCTCGATGACGCTGTCCTTCCCAACGATGGCACGGTCATTCTGCTCGCGACGGAAAACGGCTCACAACTCTTCGTCTCCGGTTTTGGGCTCTTTATCGGCAAGAAAAGCGAGCGCGTGGTCGTTAAAAAGGGCAAAGCGGTATGCGCGCAAGTCCCACTGATGCGGGTGCAGGAGATCATCATCGGGTCGCGCGGCGTCAGCTTCTCCTCCGATCTCATCGAAGAGTTGTGCGAACGCGGCATCCGCATCGCCTGCCTGACCTCCAGCGGAAAACCGTTCGCGCTGCTAACTTCGCCCATGCTCACGGCGCCCGTAGAGACTCGACGCGCACAATTCGATGCATATAAGAATGAACGGGGCGCGGACTTGTGCCGGTGGATTGTCGCGGGCAAACTGCGCAACCAGGAAAAACTCATGCGCTATTTCGCGAAGAGCCGCGAGGGGGAACGGCGGGAAGCGCTCGAGACAGCGGCGGGTTCGCTGAGACGGCTGCGCAGAAGCGCTCTCCTCGTTTCCGGCTTGAACGCCTCGGAAGTGCGCGCGGAACTGATGGGGCTTGAGGGTACGGGCGGGCGGCTGTATTGGAAACAGATCGGCAATATGCTGCCGGATCACCTGGGCTTTACGGGGCGCAGCCATCAAGGCGCTCCGGATGCGGTGAACGCCGCGATCAATTATGGCTACGGTATTCTCACCTCTCACGTGTGGGGCGCCTGCATGAACGCCGGGCTCGAGCCGTTTGCCGGCTTTCTGCATGTGGACCGCAGCGGCAAGCCGTCGTTAGTGCTCGATCTGGTGGAGGAGTTCCGGCAGCCGGTGGTGGATCGCTCGATTTTTTCGTGGCTGAACAAGGGCGGACAATTGGGCATGGAGAGAGGCCAGCTTGATGCGACGTCGCGCGAGAACGTCGCTTCGCGGGTGCTGATTCGCCTCACTTCGGCCGAGCAGCATAGGGGAAAGCGGCACCAGATTCGGTCAATCGTGCAGATGCAAGCGCGTCTTGCCGCGAGCGCGGTTCGGGGACTGAGGCCGTATCGCTCGTTCGCATTTAAGTGGTAAGCCGTGGTGAAGCGTGGCGCACAAGAACAGGTATACCGGAGTGTTGAGGCCTTTGGCGGTGGGCAGGGGAAGTCCGGAAGTGTCGCTGGTGCTGATCTACGACATCGAAGACGACCGCTTGCGCTCGCGCACTGCCGATATTTGCTTGAATTACGGGCTGGAGCGCATCCAGTTCAGCGCATTCTTCGGCAAGCTGAACCGAAACCGGCGGCAAGAACTCAGTCTGCGGCTGCAACGCGAGGTGGCGAAGCAATCGGCGCGGATTCGCATGATTCCGGTGTGCGAGCAGGATCTGAAAGACATGTGGGTATTGGAGCAATATCGGCTGGATGCGGACGAGTTAAAGAAGAAGGCTGACGGCGCGAGACCGCGACTGCGCATTCTCGGGGCGGAGGAGTGAATGGATTTGATTCCAGTGACCGACCTCAAGCAGTGGGCTTACTGCCGGCGAATCGTGTACTACCATCGCGTGATGCCCGCGGTGGGGAGGCCGACGTTCAAGATGAAAGAGGCGTTGGCGGCGCAAGACCTGATTGAGGGGCTCGAGATGCGGCGGGGCGTGAAGGAATATGGGCTGGAAAACGCGCGGCGGGAATTCAATGTGTGGCTGAGAGACGATTCGCTGGGGCTGTCCGGCCGGGCCGACTTAGTGCTTGAAACCAGCGATCAGGTGGCGGTGGTGGATTTCAAGCTGACTTCGGGGGAGTTGGGGGAAAATCATCGCATGCAGTTGGCGGGATACTCGCTTTTGGCCGAGAGCGCGCGTGGGGTTGCGGCGCGACGAGGATTTCTGTACCGGATTCCGGACAACCGGCTGTTCGCTGTAGAGATTACGACGGAGCTTCGCGAAGCGGTGGTGGCTGCCGTCGCCGCGATCCGTAAAATGGCGGAGGCGGAATGGTGTCCGCCGGCCACTTCGGTCCGCGGGCGGTGCATAGAGTGCGAGTTTTCCAATTACTGCGCCGACGTCTGGTAGGGTCGATGGCGGGAATATGCATGGCGGGAGAGCGAAAGTTCGCAGATTGGGTGGCTTTTTTGGCAATTGGCGAATCTGCGCGAAGCAGGGATGGAAGCGCGCGCGTAAAGGGCTATTGTTTGTACGATATAGGGAGCGGTTACTATTGATTCCCCTTCGCGAAGGGGACTGAAACTTTCAGCCTCCCCAGATCTTCCTCCGAAAAGACGCGCGTTACTATTGATTCCCCTTCGCGAAGGGGACTGAAACTTTGAGCCGAATGCGCGCCCATTCTTTGTCGCTGCGTTACTATTGATTCCCCTTCGCGAAGGGGACTGAAACCGACAGGGGGAACCGTACCAGGCGGCTTCAATCTGTGTTACTATTGATTCCCCTTCGCGAAGGGGACTGAAACCACCGAGGGTGGGGGGCCGACGATTCAGAACGCCGTGGTTACTATTGATTCCCCTTCGCGAAGGGGACTGAAACACGGGGACGGTGAACTAGTGGGCTGTCCCAGTGATTTCTGTAGCGAGGATGCGCCGTTTTGGGTTGGTGTAAGTCCAGCGGACCGGACG
>Ga0208480_1000201_pt1 | contig 23376 bp, 16 predicted proteins | sample NGESurshal092012_4_FD_184485 | JGI IMG/M metagenome (GOLD analysis project Ga0208480, IMG submission 184485) | Arctic peat soil microbial communities from Barrow, Alaska - NGEE Surface sample F53-1 shallow-092012 (SPAdes) | ecosystem: Environmental > Terrestrial > Soil > Wetlands > Peat ... | reverse complement strand
GTCGGGCGCGCGCTGCCCGACGTGCGCGACGGGCTGAAGCCTGTGCACCGCCGCGTGCTCTACGCGATGAACGAGCTCGGGCTCGGGCCCACTCGCTCCTACGCCAAGTGCGCCAAGATCGTCGGCGAGGTGATGGGCAACTATCACCCTCACGGCGACTCCGCGATCTACGACGCGCTCGTGCGTATGGCGCAGGAGTTCTCGATGCGCTACGAGCTCGTCGACGGCCAGGGCAACTTCGGCTCGATCGATGACGATCCCGCCGCCGCCATGCGCTACACCGAGGCGCGCTTGGCCCGTATCGCGACCGAGATGTTGCGCGACCTGGACATGGATACGGTCGACTTCACGGTCAACTACGACGGCTCGCGCCAGGAACCGACGGTGCTGCCCTCGCGCTTCCCCAACCTGCTCGTCAACGGCTCCTCCGGGATCGCGGTGGGCATGGCCACCAACATCCCGCCGCACAACCTGCGCGAGGTGATCGGCGCCACGATCGCCTATATCGACGACCCTGAGATCGATCTCGACGGGCTGATGCAGCACATCAAGGGACCCGACTTTCCGACCGGCGGGATCATCCTCGGCCACCAGGGCATCCGTGACGCGTACGAGACCGGGCGTGGCCGCGTGCGCGTGCAGGCCAAGGCGCACATCGAGCCGCTGCGTCAGGGCAAGGAGGCGATCGTCGTCACCGAGCTGCCGTTCATGGTCAAGAAGGCCGGCGAAGGCAACCTCATCACCAAGATCGCCGAACTGGTCAACGACAAGCGCATCCCGGAGATCTCAGACCTGCGCGACGAGACCGACAAGCGCGGGATGCGGTTGGTGATCGAGCTCAAGCGCGACGTGATTCCCAAGGTCGCGCTGAACAAGCTCTACAAGCACACCTCGATGCAGACCACCTTTGGCGTGAACATGGTGGCGCTCGTGGACAACGTGCCGCGCACCTTGAACCTGCGCGCCGTCATCCACAACTACGTGGCCCACCAGCGCGAAGTGATTGTGCGCCGCACAAAGCACGAGCTCTCCGAGAAGGAGGCGCGCGCACACATCCTCCAGGGGCTCCTGATAGCGCTCGAGAATCTCGACGCGATCATCGAACTGATCCGTGCCTCGCGCGACCGCGAAGCCGCCCGCGAACAGTTGATCGAGCGCTTTGCGTTGACGGCGATTCAGGCAACGGCGATTCTCGATCTGCGTCTCTCTCAGCTGACGGCGCTCGAGGCCGACTCGATCAAGCAGGAGCACGCTGACGTCAGCGAGCGCATCGCCGAGCTGCGCGCGATCCTCGGCGACGAGACGCGCGTGATGGCCGTAATCAAGGAGGAGCTCTCGGAGATCGCGGAGCGCTTCGGCGACGAGCGACGCACCGACATCACCCACTCCGAAGACGAGATCGACATCGAGGACCTGATCGCCGACCAGCAGATGGTGATCACGATCACCAACACCGGCTACATCAAGTCGCTGCCGCTTGACACCTACCGCCAGCAGCAGCGCGGCGGGCGGGGTGTGACCGGCATGGACATGAAGGACGGCGATTTCATCGAGCACCTGTTCGTCTGCTCCTCGCACGACTACCTGCTGTTCTTCTCAAACCGAGGCAAGGTCTACCGCTCGAAGGTCTACGAGTTGCCCGAGGCTTCACGCACCGCCAAGGGTCGCGCGCTTGTCAACGTGCTTCCCCTGCGCGAAGACGAGCGCATCCAGGCTGTGCTCTCCACACGCGACTTCTCAGAGACCAAGTACCTCGTGTTCGCCACGCGCGACGGCACCGTCAAGAAGACCGAGCTACAGGCCTACAACACGCCGATCAAGGCCGACGGCATCATTGCGATCAACATCCGCGACGACGACGAGTTGCTTGCCGTACGGGCCGTCGATCCAGAGGACGAGATCATCATGGTCTCTCGCGCCGGGCTGACCGTGCGCTTTGCCGAGTCCGCGGTGCGTGCGATGGGCCGCGATACGACGGGCGTTCGCGGCATGGATGTCGGCAAGGACGGCAAGGTGATCGCGATGGACGTCGCACGCGACGACATGGATCTACTGGTCGTGACCGAGAATGGATATGGCAAGCGCACCCAGATCGACCAGTACCGCAAGACGAACCGCGGTGCCAAGGGCGTCAAGACAATCGGCCTAACCGAACAGAAGGGGGCACTTGGTGGGGCGCTGGTCGTACGCGAGCACCAGGAGCTTGTCTTCATCAGCGTCGGCGGAATGGTCCAGCGTACGGCTGCCGGAGGTATTTCTCGTCAAGGGCGTTCGGCAACCGGTGTACGCGTCATGAACCTCAAGGACGACGACGTCGTCAGCGCGGTGGCGCTTGTCGTGGAAGGCGAGGACGCGGATGAGGTCCAGGGTGTGCAGGAGGGGATGGCCCTGGGCGATGCTTCCGCACCTGAGACCGTCGAGCAGGAGACGACCGAGCCCGACGCTTGAGGACCTACCCTCTTCGTCATCTCCGTCCGCTACATTTGTTGGACCAGAGAAAGGAGGTGGTCCTACGTTGGCTGACAGTATTTGCGGGACTCTGGAGGTGGCCGGCCGTTAGGCCGAAGCACTCGGCTGGACCCGCCTAGCGGATTCCAACCCGGGCCACCATCGCGCAGGTTGCCGGACTTGTCCCTCCGGCTCGCAGTGCTCTCGTCGTGCCGCTGTGGTGCGCTTGACAACGCGAAAACCTGCGTGATCGTGTCCAGCGCAGCTGCAAGCGGAGGGCGCCTGAGTCGAGGGCGCCCTCCGTGTTTTAGGCCTTCACCCCCACCGTAGATGTTGGAAGGTGGGCGGTGGCGCATGGCGCATGGGCGCGGCCCTGAACCTCTCAGGAGGAGACTATAGTACGACTATCCGTAGTCACTATAGTACTTTCTAAAAAATAGGAACACACCCCCTCCTCCTCCCCTTCACGTTTGAGGCAGCCTCGAACTTGCCGCGCCGAACTAGAGGAGCAACGCTCGAGAGCGAGCTTTGGTCTCTCAGGCTGCGGTAGGCAGATACTGTCGCCACGCAGCCGGAATAGTCGGGCTGGCGACGTGAATGAAGATCTCAGCGCGCGGCGTGCGTGGCTTGTGCCGCGGGTGCATCCCCGCTTGACGGGGAAGCATGTCGCCCTTGCGCCGGTTGCACGGCGCGCACGAGGCGACGATGTTCTCCCAGCTCGAGGTTCCGCCCTTCGAGCGTGGAATCACATGATCGACTGTCAAATTGGAGCGCGACCCGCAGTATTGGCACATCCAGCCATCGCGCGCGAAGACTGCGCGACGCGTGATCTTGCGGCGATGAGTGTCGCGTGGGACATGCACATAGCTGACAAGCCGAATCACGACCGGCCGGGCCAGCGTCGAATTCTCCGAGTGAAGCGCCCACAGGCCGCGCTCGATCAACTCTGCCTTCTCCTTCAACAGCAGGACCACCGCGCGGCGCACCGAGCAGACGTTGATCGGCTCGAAGGTTGCGTTGAGGACGAGCACCCGGCCACCCATCGCCGTATTCGACGATGAACTCGGTCCGTGCCGCTGGTGCTCTAAGGGCGACACGGACCCCACTGGCTCTGTGGGTGCCGTGCTTTCCATCTTCAGCGCCGGAGTGTAGCGGTCCGCCGTCCGATCCGCCGCCCATCTGGCCTTGCCGATCTCTCGAGCTGGGCTCGAAGGTCGCTCGTGTCATCGCCCTGCCGCGCCGAGCAAGTGGTAGATCAAGCTGCCGGATAAGAGCCCAAGACCCGCACCTGTTCGCACATTCCACGCAAGCCCGTCAACGCATGGGAGAGGGTCTCCTCCTGCAGCGAGCCTTCGAGGTCGACAAAGAACATGTAGTGCCCGAGCTGCTCGCGCATCGGCCGCGACTCGATCTTCGTCAGATTGATCTCGCGCTTGGCGAACTCGTTCAAGCATCTCACCAGCCAACCCGCGTGGTCGGCGCCGGCGCCCCAGAAGACGAGTGAGGTCTTCTGGGTCCCGCCGGTATGCGCGCGCAACCGCGGAGCGCCGGCGCCAGAGTCGGCTCTCGCAAGCCAGACAAAGCGCGTCTCGTTGTCGTCGCGATCCTGAATTTCCTCGGCTATCACTTGGCATCCGTACAACTTAGATGCCAGCTTGGTGCCGATCGCAGCCAACGATTCATCCTTGCGCTCGCTCACCAGTCGCACAGCCTCGGCCGTCGAACTGGCCGCGAGGACACGGGCGCGCGCGAGCGGCCCGTGCAGGAAGCGGGCGCACTGGCCGGGGACATGGGGGTGGGATACAACTGTCTCGATCTTCTCCAGTTCCAGCGGGCTTGCCGCGATCAGGTAGTGGCGCACCGGCAGCACGACCTCGCCGACGATTTCGACCTCACTCGCCTCGCCGGCCAGCGTGTCGAGCGTGACCGTCACCGATCCCTCGATCGAGTTCTCGATCGGCACCAGCGACCACTCGACCGTTTGCCGTTGAACGGCCATCACGGCATCGCGGATCGTCTCGAGCGCAACTGGGGTCACCGTGTCGGAGGAGGCACTGCCGAGCAGCGCCTCCTCGCTGAAGGTTCCCTGCGGTCCCAGGTACGCGGCGCGTGGCGCCGCGCTAGGCGCCGGTGGCATCTGCGGTGTCCGTCTTCTCCGGTATGCGTCTCTCGGTCGCCGTGCTCGCGCCCGGACTTCCGTCGAGTGCAATTCGCACAGCCTCGGCCTCCTCGGGAGAGAGCTCGAGTTCGCCTCGACCGTCGCGCACCTGCTTGGCATATACGCGTGCTTGGTCGCGGTGGTGGATGCATGTCAGCACGACGCCGGTCTGCCGTCCGTCTAGCAGCGCGATCGAAACGGACTGCTGTCCGGAGAGCTCGTTGTAGGCGTCGTAGCGCACCAGCGCCTGATGAGAGACGGCTCCCGTGAGCGCGAGCTCGACGTTGTCGAGACGCTCCTCCAGGAGCTGGCCCACATCGCCCACATACTCCTGTAGAGCTTGAAAGGCCTCTTGCAGAGCGGCGCTGTGGGCGATCACGTCCTGTTGCGCGCTGTCCCCCAGCACGAGCTTCTGTGCCATGCGCAGCCTGCGCATCTTGCCCATCGACACGGCGCACGCGATCAGGGCGATCACAGCCACCGCGAGCGCGACAAGCGCGACGATGCCCTGCGTGTTGTTCAGCGATGCGACGCTCACCGCAAACAAGTTAGGGCATCTCTCGGCTGGCCTGTGCGGTTGGAGGCGCTTCTGCCCCGTGCTACGGATGCCTGGACGCCAATCGCGTCCCGTGTCCCCGACGCGGCTGCCCTCGTCGGCCTATTTCCCAAAGATCACGATGAAGCTGGCCTTGTTGTTTTCGTCGTCGCTCTCGCCGGGAACCGGCACGACCTGGACATCGACGCGCGAGGCCGCTTCGAGCGTGACCCCCTTCACCGTGACGTTGGCATTGTATGTCTGCCCCGGTTCGGTCTTTTCGATGGTGTGTGACGCCGTGAGCGTTTTGCCTTCGGTCGTGACCGACACGTTCACCTTGACGTCGGTCTCTGGGTTGGAGCCTGAGTCTTCGATCATCGCGGTAAAGGTCGGGTTGGCGCCGCCGCTGATGTGGTTGAGCGTCGGCGAGGGTTCGAGCGTGTTGGTTCCGACGCTCACGCCCTTCAGCGCCGACCCATGTGTGCCGGGCGCGACGGTCCCGGAGCTCCCCGTAGCCTGACCGGTGAGCTTCGCTCGTACCGTGGACGGAGTCAACCAGCCGAGGTTCGGCAGGAAACTGCTCGCGGTGGTGCTCTGCCCGCTGACTCCTCCCGCAGCGAGCGTCTGCTGTATCAGCGGGACCACTCGCTGGGAGTACAGGATGTCTGAGGCGAGGAAGGTCTCCATCGCTCCCGCAATGTAGGTGCTGGCCTGCTGCGCTTTGCCTCCGAGCGCTTCGCGTACCAGTCCCGCGATCTTGGTGAGCCCTTCCGCGCGCAGGTCGAGCGCGAGCAGCAGGTTGCGCTGCGCCGAGGTCATCTCACTTGGCACGCTCAGGCCTTTGGCGTGTTCGGCGATTTCTTCGGAAAGGCGCCGCAGCTGGTCGATCTGCGTCTCTACGTCGAGCGCCTGCTTGCCGCTTGCGGAGGACAGCGTCGTGAACAAGGGCTTGGCGACCTGGGTTTCAGACTGCACGCCGATTTGGTTGACGTTCTGGTTGTAACTTTCGAGCGCGTGTTGTTTTCCGCGCTTCAAACAGCCGTTGACAAGCAGCACGATCAAGATCAGCACGACGACGCCGACGCCGGCGGCGATGCGCCGCCTCACCATCATCGCGTGGTGGTCTATCGAGGAGGCGCCGCCGGCGCCCGCGCCCGTCCCTCCACCGCCCCGCTGAGGGCGGCGTGGCTGGGGTCGCGACTGCTGTTGAGTGCGCGCCGGCCGGACTGTGGTCGGCGGCTCCTCCTCCTCGTCGTCGTCGAAGAACGACAAAAGCATGCTCCTTGCAGGGGCTTGTGAAGCACATCAGTATGACCCCACCGTCAGCCGGAAGGTTTGCTGCAACTTCTCGGTCAATGACGGATCGCACAATCTCGCGGCAGGGACAGGGTCGGGGATGGCGAACGCGGAGGCGGTGGACTCCTCCAAAACCCTTCTCCAGGGCGGTGCTGGCGCGGGCCGCGCACCCGTGGCTGTTGTGAGCGGCGATAGCCCCGGGAGGCTTCTGCCACGCGCGCCGGCGCAACCGCGGACACACATCGCCGACGAGCGCTCGGGCCCCTTTCGGGGACAGGCCTGTCGGGGCGAGCTGCTGCTCGGGCGCTATCTGCTGCGCGAGCGTCTCGGCGCTGGGGGCTTCGGCGTCGTGTGGCGCGCGCACGACGAACAGCTCGATCGCCCTGTCGCTGTCAAGCGCATTCCACTGCCCTCCGAGGAGGACCGGGAGCGCGCGACACGCGAGGCTCATGCCACGGCCCGGCTCTCACACCCCGCGATCGTGGCTCTGTATGAGGCCAGCTCGGATGAGGATGCCTTCTATTTGATCTCGGAGCTGATCGACGGGGCGACGCTGGCTGAGCTGATTGCCGAGGACCAGCTGGCAGATGAGGAGGTGCTCGAGATCGGCGTGGCGTTGCTGGAAGCGCTGGAGCACGCGCATGCCCGCGGTGTGATCCACCGCGATGTCAAGCCCCAAAATGTGCTTGTGCCAAGCGACGCAGCCGCGCACACGCCGGCCCGCGGGGCGAGCACGGCGCCGGCGAAGCTCGCGGACTTCGGCGGCGCCAGGCTGGCAGGAGACGACGCGCTCACGCGTACCGGGGATGTGCTGGGCACGCTTGCCTACATGGCGCCCGAGCAGAGCGAGGGCCATGAGGTCGGTCCCGCCGCCGACCTCTACTCGCTCGCGCTTGTCATGTATGAGGCCCTCAGTGGCGTCAACCCAGTGCGTGGGCGCACGCCTGCTGCCACCGCTCGGCGAATCGGCGCGCCGGTGGAGCCGCTGGAGCATCGCCGCCGTGACCTCCCACGCGAGCTCACTCGTGCACTCGACCGGGCATTGCTGGCGCCACCCGAGCGGCGTGGGACGCTCGGCGAGCTGCACGACATGCTCGAGCGGGCGCTTGGACAAGGTCTGAGGCCGCGATTGCTCTCACGTCGCGGCCTGCGACGCCGGCCCGATTCGACGGCACTGCAGGAAGAGGCGCTGCAGGATCACACCGCTCCCCGCGCCCGCGCCGAGCTGGATCGCCGATCGCTGCCAGCCGCGCCCATGCACACCGCGGATTCCCGTCGTGGCGCCCGCGATGGAGATCTCCACGATCCGGACCACGATCCGGGCGAGCAGGAAGGGCGCACGCGCGGGACCCGTACCGTGGCAGTGCCACGACTGCTGTGGCTCGGCTGTCTCTTGGCACTTGCGATCTGGCAGGCCTTCGCGGGCCTGCCGGGCGTGTCTTTGCTGGTGCTTGCTGGCGGAGCGCCACTGCTGGCGCTGCCGCATCGCTCCGGTCCCGGTTGGCTGGCCGCTGGCTTGGCGCCAGTGCTCGGGCTCGCCGGCCTGGCGGGCGCTTTCCCGGCGCTCGCCGGCCAGCGCTCGAGCTGGCTTGCTCGCGGCGCCCTGGCCGCGCTCGGCTTCTGGTGGCTGGCGCTCGCCGAGTCGCTGCTGAGGCGTAGGCTATGGCTTGGCCCGCCGGCACGGCTGCCGCCAAAGGCTGCTTGGGAGGGTTCCATCCACGCCACCGCCACGCTGGTGATCGCACCGACGTTCACGGTCGAGCTCCTGCTTGGCGCCGCGGTGTGGGCGCTTGCGAGCGTGGTCCTGCCGTGGCTCGTGCGTGGGCGCAGCGCTGCCCTGGACGTGGGCGCGGCGATCGCTTGGACGGTCGCGTTGCTTGCCGCCGTGCCGCTGCTTGAAAGGGCGCTGCTCGCACAGGCAACCCGGCCAAGCCCGCGCGACGCCCTGCTTGGAGCGGTGCTCGGCTGCATGCTTGCAATCTGTGCGCGGGCGTTGCGTGGCCCTGTGTAGAGGCTGGGCCGCCGGCTTGCGCACACTCCCATCGCACGCGGCCCTTAGAGTGGGTATCGAAATGCTGCAATCTCTGGATGTGCCGTCGGCTTGTCGTGGCCAAGCCGGAGGCTTTCGAGGTGCCCCCTGAGATGAATCCGTTGAGGACACTGGAGAACATGATCGCCGGCCTCGTCGAAGGCACGTTCGGACGCGTCTTCAAAGCCGAGGTCCGTCCGATGGAGCTCGCGCACAAGCTGGCGCGCGAGATGGACGAGAACAAGACGATCTCCGTCTCGCGCGTGTACGCGCCCAACGAATACTCGGTTTGGCTCTCGCCACGCGATCGCGCCCGCTATGAGGGGGTCGAGCACGAGGTGATCGACGAACTTTGCGCCTATTTGCTCGAGCACGCGCGCGGAGAGGATCTCGCACTTGCTTCGCGGCCGCAGATCGTGTTCCACACCGACGAGGCTCTCGCGCTCGGCGAATTCGGCATCGAAGCACGTCTGGCGAGGCTCGATCAGGATCCGCCAGAGAGCGATGAGCCCTCTCGGGCGGCTTCCGCCCGCCGCCGCGCGTCGGCCGTCGCCCCGGCTGCGGGTGCTCGCCCGCCCGCCGTGGCGCCCTCGCCTGCACACGAGCAGCCAGAGGAGGTCGGCAACACGATGATCTTCAGCAACTCCCGGCGTACGCGCGACGCCGTCGAGCAGGCCGGTGCGCGCAGGCGGCCCAAGGCGTTGCTGCTCGTCGCCGGCAGGCGATTGCTCGTTGCCCCGCGCGGGGCAACGATCGGGCGCAGCCGCGACTGCGACATCGTGCTCGATGATTCGAGCGTCTCGCGCCGGCACGCCGAGCTCCGTCCCAGTGGGCAGGGTTGGACGATCGAGGATCTCGGCTCCACCAACGGGGTGCGTGTGAACGGCAACACGGTCCATGGGCCACAGGAAGTGCTCACCGGCGACCGAATCGAGATCGGCTCGACCGAGATGCTTTTCGAGGTCGCCCAATGAGCAATCTAGCGCCCGTGTCGGTGATGTTGAAGTTCGGGTTCCTGGCCGTCATGTACCTGTTTCTCCTGTGGGTGGCTCGTAGCGCTTTGCGCGACCTGCGTGGCAACGAGGGGCAGGTCTCGGCTCTTCACCGCGGCAGCGCGCAGGCAGGGACCGTGCCCGCCGATGCAACCGGCCTGCACTCCGCCTCCACGCTCGGGCCGGCCGATCTGCTCGGCCGCGAACCGCGCTTGGTCGTCGAGCGTGCCCCCGGCCACGAGTCAGGGATGATCTATGACCTTGGCGGCGACGTCGTCTTCGGTCGTGGCGACACCGCCGAGATACGCTTGAGCGATCCATTCGCCTCCTCGCGCCATGCGCGGGTGTACGAGCAGGGGAAGATCCTCGTGATCGAGGATCTCGGCTCGACCAACGGCACCTACCTCAACGAGGAGCTGCTCGACGGGCCACGTCCACTTCACCCAGGCGATCGTGTTCGCATCGGCGACTCCGAATTCGTCTTCGAGGTCGACTGAGGTGCGTGCGCCCGCGGGATCTCCCCTCCTGGATCCGACCGAGCCCTCGATGGCCCACCGTTGATGGTGCGTGTGGCCGAACACTGGGCCGGCACCGACACCGGCCTGCAGCGCCGCGCCAACGAGGATTCGCTGCTTGTGCGCTCGCCGCTGTTCGTCGTCGCCGACGGGATGGGCGGTGCGCAGGCGGGCGAGGTCGCCTCGAGCGTCGCGGTCGACACCTTTCGCGCCGGCCTGCAGGACGGCGCGAACCCCGAGCGTAGCCTCATCGCCCAGGTCGAGCAGGCCAACTCGCGGATCAACGAGCTATCGCACAGCAATGCCGAGCACGCGGGCATGGGCACCACGATCACGGTCGTGTACGTCGGCGAGCAGGATGTCGCGATCGCCCATGTCGGGGACTCGCGCGCCTATTGCATGCGCGAGGGCGAGCTGCTGCGCCTCACTGACGACCACTCGCTTGTCGACGAGCTGATCCGCCAGGGCAAGCTCACTCCCGAGGAAGCCGAAGAGCATCCGCAACGCTCGGTGATCACTCGAGCGCTCGGGCCGGAGGCCAGCGTCGAGGTCGACGTGAGCTCCTTCCGCGGTCGTGCCGGCGACGTCTATCTGCTCTGTAGCGACGGCCTGACGACGATGGTGGGAGAGTCAGAGCTACTGCGTCTGCTCGCATCTCACCCGCGTCTTGCCGACGCGGGTGAGGCATTGATCGCGGCGGCCAACGGCGCGGGCGGCAAGGACAACATCACTGTCGTGTTGCTGCGCTTGGAGGAGGTGTTCGGCGAGGCTGCCCGAAGCAGCGACGGCCACACCACGATCACTGCCGTCGCGGCTGTGCCATCGGTCTCCTCGGCGCCAGGAGAACAGGCCTCCACCCCAATTTCAGGAGCCGCAACGGATGTGGCTGTGCGCGCTGGGGAAGGCGCCGAGCAGCCGCTGAATGTCAACGGCGGGCAGTCGCCGGCGCCACCGCGCCTACCGCGCCGCCCGCAACAGTCATCGCAGCCCACAAAATCCGCACGGTTGCGCAGACGCCTTCGCCGTGTGCGCACGCTCGTCGTGGTCTCGACGGTGCTCGGCCTGCTGGCGGCTGCGGCCTACCTGGCCTTTCAGTCGGTCTATTTCATCGGCACCGACCAGCGCGGACTCGTGACCATGTACAACGGCCTGCCCTACGAGCTTCCGGGCAAAATAAAGCTGTACACGAGCGATTATGTCTCGGGCGTGAGCGCGTCGATGATCCGGCCTGCCCGACGCCAGGCGTTGCTCAACCATTCGCTGCGCTCAGAAGGCGACGCTGCCCAGTTGATGCGCGAACTCGAACTCGGGCAGCTGAGCGAAGGATGAAGCTCCTCATCGTCCAGTCGGGCGCCGATCTCGCCACCTGCCACTGGGCAGGCTCGGACAAGAGAGCTCGCGCGTGAACCGCCCAATCGTCCGTCTGTATGGGCTGGTCGTGGTGCTGTTCGCGGTCTTGATCGCCTTCACCTCGCGCTGGAGCGTCTTTGAAGCATCCTCGTTGCGCACCAGCGAACTGAATGTGCGTGGCCTGCTTCAACAGGAGAGGATCGATCGCGGACCGATCCTCGCTGCCAACGGCGCGGTGCTGGCCCACAGCGTGCGTGGGGCGGAAGGCACATATTCGCGCAGTTATCCACGGGGGAGCGAGTTCACCGCGCCGGTCGGCTACTCGTTTGTCGAACGCGGACAGGTCGGCCTGGAGCTTTATCGCAACGCTGCGCTCGACGGTGAGACCGGCGACAGTGTGCGCAGTATCCTGGACCAGCTGCAAGGCCGCAAGCCCCAGGGCAACACGGTCATCACGACCTTGCAGCCCGCTGCGCAGCGGACGGCGATCAGCGCGCTCGGCGAACACGAAGGCGCGATTGTGGCGCTCGATCCGCGCACCGGAGCGGTCGAGGTGATGGTCTCCACCCCCAGCTACAACGCCAACCTCGCGGCCTCGCGAGGTTCCTATGTGCGAATCGCCGGCGAGCCAGGGGCACCGTTGATCAACCGTGCTGTCCAGTATGGCTACGCCCCAGGCTCGACGTTCAAGGTCGTAACCGCCACCGCCGCGATCGACACTGGGCAGTTCACCCCGGAATCGACTTTGAGCGGGCACAACGAATTGCTCGTCTCGGGCTTTCCCCTGAAAAACGACAACAACGAGAGCTTTGGCGATATCACCCTCACCGAAGCAATGGCGCATTCGGTGAACACGGTCTACGCGCAGGTCGCGGTGCGTCTCGGCAAGCAGACGATGGGACGCTACATGCGCCGCTTCGGCTTCGACCGCAAGCCCCAACTCGACTATCCGGCAAAGGAGATGTCCGCAAGCGGCGAGTATCTGAACGGACGCTTGATCGAGCCGACCAGCACTTATGTCGATGTGGGTCGCATGGGGATAGGGCAGGACAAGCTCGAGGTGACGCCGCTACAGATGGCCGAGGTCGCCGCGGCCGTCGCCAATCACGGCAAGCTGATGGTGCCCCACCTGACCTCATCGATCGTCGAACCGGACGGGCACGTGCTGCAGCGCGTATCCCCCAAAGTGCAGTCTGTCGTGATGAAGAGTTCGACCGCCGCGTCGGTCACCGGGATGATGGAAGCGGTCGTCTACAGTCCCGGCGCGACGGGTGGCGCCGCACAGATTCCTGGCGTGCGCGTTGCCGGCAAGACGGGCACCGCCGAAACCCAGATCGGCGCTGCTGTCAACAATGTCTGGTTCATTGCCTTCGCGCCCGCCCAGAACCCGACGGTAGCCGTTGCCGTGACGCTCGAGGGCGTTCCGGGTCAAGGGGCCACCTTTGCGGCGCCCGTCGCAAAGCAAGTGATGGAAGCCCTCCTTCATGTTTGATCGCGCCCGCCGCTTGAAGCGGTGCACCGGCATGAGCCCACAAGGCCCAAATGCGCACATCGGGTGTGTGTTGACCGGCCCGATCCAACAACAATCACAGGTCCCCCGATGAGCGCGATCGAGGCCGGCACGGTCATCGATGGGCGCTATCGCGTCTCCGCACGGCTTGGCTCTGGCGGGATGGCCGACGTGTACCTCGCCCACGACACGCTGCTCGGCAGGCAGGTGGCGCTGAAGCTACTGCACCATCGCTTCGCCGAGGACCAGGAGTTCGTCGAGCGCTTCCGGCGCGAGGCCTCCAGCGCCGCCGGACTCTCGCACCCCAATGTCGTGGCCGTATTCGACCGCGGCGAGTGGGACGGCACCTATTACATCGCGATGGAGTATCTGCCCGGGCGCTCGTTGAAGGCCGTCGTGCGCGAGCACGGGCCGCTCTCGCCATCGGATGCGACCGACATCGTCGTGCAGATCCTGCTTGCCGTCCGCTTCGCCCATCGCCGCGGGATCATCCACCGCGACATAAAGCCCCACAATGTGATCCTCGACGAGGAGGGGCGCGCCAAGGTCACCGATTTCGGGATCGCGCGTGCCGGGGCCTCGGACATGACGCTGACCGGCTCGATCATGGGCACGGCGCAATATCTCTCACCCGAGCAGGCTCAAGGACATGCGGTCAGCGAGACCTCCGACCTGTACGCGGTGGGAGTTGTCCTGTACGAGCTACTCACCGGCAGCGTGCCATTCGAGGGCGAGTCGGCCGTGACGATCGCGCTCAAGCAGGTATCGGCCGAGCCGACGCCTCCGAGCCGGCGCAATCCCGAAGTGACGCCTGCACTGGACGCCGTGGTCATGCGCTCGCTGGCCAAGGATCCGCTGGCGCGCTTCGCCAGTGCGGATGAGTTCATCGCGGCACTGCAGCAGGCGCGTGAAGGTATATCGCCGGGTCCCTCCGTCAACGGTGCGCCGCCCACTCAGACAGCAGCCGCGCTGCTCGTGCCGCCGCTGCCGGCAGCGGAGCTGCAGGCGGCCGAGGAGGATGCCCATAAACGCAAGCGTGCTTGGTGGATCGCTGCCGGGGTCGCCGCGCTCCTGGCGATCGCGGCTTTGTTGCTCTTGCTACTCCTGCCCGGGTCAAAGACAGACCGCGTGAGCGTGCCCGAAGTCACCGGCGAGACGCAGCCGGCGGCGATAACCTCGCTGCAACGCGTCGGCCTTACGCCGGTTGTCTCGCTTACCTCCAACGCCGATGTCGCGAACGGGCTTGTCATCGGCACTACGCCGCCCCACGGGACGGCGGTCGCCAAGGGCTCGCGCGTGAGCGTGTACGTGTCTTCGGGCCCGGAAACACTTGGGCTGCCGAACGTCACCCATAAGTCAAGTGACGAAGCCTTGAAGATCCTGCGCAAGAAGGGCTTTCAGCCGACCGTGCAAAACCAGTCGAGTAGCAGCGTCGAAAAGGGGCTGGTTATTTCGACCAACCCGGCCGCGGGTATCGAGGTGCAGCACGGCAGCCCGGTCACCGTTTATGTGTCATCAGGTCCTCAGGAAGCGAGCGTGCCCGAAGTAACTGGGGAATCGCAGGCCGCGGCAACTGCGGCGTTGGCCGCTGCCGGGCTGAAAGAGACGGTGGTAAAGCGCGAAGTCGCCGAACCGGCGGCTGGCACCGTGATCTCACAGTCGCCTTCAGCCGGTTCGTCGCTCAAGCTTGGCTCGGCCGTGACGATTGTGGTCGCGCAGGTGCTCAAGCAGGCGACGGTGCCCTCGCTCGTCGGCCAAAGCGAAGCGCAGGCCGTGGCGACCCTGACCGCAGCCGATCTCACTTCGCAAACCGTGCAGCGCACCGTCACCGAACAGAGCAAGGTCGGGACCGTCGTGCAGCAGAGCCCGGCAGCGGGCCACAAGCTGTCCAAGGGCGGCGAAGTGACGATCGCCGTCGGCGTGCTCGCCCAGCAAACCACCTCGACTCCTACGACCACCACCACTACTGCCCCGACCACTCCCGCCACGCCGCCGCCGGCGGCGACGCCGCCCGTCAACGGTTGATGTATCGCCAGGATCCCCTGTCGATAACGGCTACTCGGGATGTGAAAGCAAGAGCGACATCGCCTGCTCTACGTCCTTCTCGAGGCGACTCCAGGCTGCCAGACCCTTGATCGGACCATTGCGGTCGAGCCGATCCAGCAGTTGTCGTCGGTGCTCAGAGAAATCTCGTTTGAACTTCGCCAACCGTCTCCCCGAAAACCCGGATGCTCGGTCGAGGGCCGCTCCCAAGGCGGCCTTCGGGTCTACGAGCCTCTCGATACCCGCCTGTGCTGGAAGACCCAATGGCTGAGACCCAGATGGGCGACCTGCAACCTCGCGAATCTCCTGTTCATCGAGCAGCAACCATGCCTCGGTCATTCGGATTGGAACGACCGGGATCACAGGCCAGGACACACCGGCATCGGTCACGCCATCTTGGATCTCTGTGACGCGGCTCGAGCCAGCCGCACTCTCAGCATCCCGATGGATGATGATCACGTCGAAGTCGTTGTCGAAATCGAGCACGCAGGTCAGCCTGTCCACAACTCGTCTCCCAGGTGGGTTGGGCAATCTCCGGAGATCGGGCACAACCACATCGAGGTCGACATCGCGGTCACGGGCAAGAGCCGCGACGTGACGACCGAGAGGCTCATCAGACGTGCCGTCGGCGAGAAACAGTGCACGCGCAGAGATCAACTGGCGAGAGAGAGTTGAGATCCGACCGGGTTCGTAAGATAGGGAATCAGATCTGCCTTTCCGACGGGCTCTGCTCCCTCGATCTTCGCGCGCCACGAGCCTCTGACCGGGCGTAGCTTCAGCGCATGACGCTCGACACCGTCACTGAAAAGCACTTCAGTCGAAGCCATCAGCAGATCGTCTTCGCCGATCAATTGCACCACGGCGGGTGAATGTGTGTTCACCATGACCTGCCGTAGTGGATTGTCTGGTCCTGGCTCGTCGGAAGGATCGACCGCAAGGTCTCGAACGAGATTCACCATTGCTTCGATGTTGGCGGGGTTGATTCCATTCTCTGGCTCCTCCATGCAAATCAGCCCACCCACCGAAGAGTCCTCGTGGAGGATGCAAAGTGCGAGAAATCGCAGGGTACCCTCTGATAGAGATCTCGCAGGGAACTCACGCCCCGAACGCTCGCTGAGTCGCAGGGTTAGAAGCTCGCGGGTGTCGTCGGTGTCGACAATCACCTTGTCGATATCAAGGCCTGACAAATGGCGGAGACGGCTGGCGACCCGTGCGTATACATCACGAGCCGCGCCGTTTTGACCACTGGACATCGCGATACGATAAAGAGTAGCCGGCAGATGCCGGCCGTCAGGGGACATCACGCGTGTGTCACTGTAACGATCCTCGGTACGTAGAGCGCTCGGCTCGAGGCCTAGTCGTCGCCAGCTCTGCATCTCGCGTCGGGCGGCCAGAATCGTCGGGTCGTCACGCACGGATATGGTTCTCACGACGGTGGAGGCCGCACGTGTTGCGGAAGCATGCCGGGGTCGTCCGCGGCTGCCGCCATCCTGGTGCACGATTATGTCGGCGTCCTTGTTGGCGTCGCTGGTCGATATATAGGCGACCCCACCTCGACGGCCTGTGACAATCTTGCGCCTAAATTGAGAGGCCGAGTGAGGGAAGCGCATATGCCGCGGGGCGTCGCTCTGGGTGATGTGCTCGAGGCTCTCTCTCAACAACACAAGACGACCGCGGCGCTCCAATCCGGAGGGCTTCTCATAGCCGATCTCCAGCTCGTATCGAAGGAACGTTGTCGTGGCATCGGCGTGTTGTCCAAAGTCGTCCTCTACTTCGTCAGGCACGATCATCTCTGCGGCGAAGGACATTCGCTGACCTCCTTTGTCCTTCGACTCCCAGAAAAGGTCTCGCGGATCGGCAGACATTTCGCTGCGTGTCCCACGTACCGCCTCGGCGGCCTCCATCAGGGGTCGGTCAGCTAGCTCGGCCAAGAACTGGATCGCATCGAAGACGTTGGACTTGCCTACGCCATTTGGACCCGCGATGCAAGTGAACGGGCCGAAGTCTACCGAGACCCGACGTAGGTTCTTGAAGCCGTGTACCTCCAGTCGTGTGAGCACGCTAGGAGGTTACCGTCTGATCACGCCGATTCTTGGCGAACCTTCACCTGAACAGCGTTATCTCCGAGATCTGCGCGGTTTGGCTTCTGGGTGGCAAGGCGACGATCCAGACCAGGTAGTAGCGATAGACCAGCCGCGCCTGGTTGATCGCGATCGCTGTGCGAGGGCCGACCCTGCGCGGCGGCGCCAGCTGCTTCCAGCCGAGTTCGGTGAGGCTCTCGTTGCTATTGGCCTGGGTCGATGGGGGCGGGGCGCTCATGGCGTATATGCCGGCGCGAAAGCCAGGGGAGGGCGTTTGGATCTCGACCGAGCGGGCTGCCACTCCAGGGCTCGCGTCGAGCGATACGCCCAAGCCTGGCTTGCCCAGGTTGCCTTCGATGTAGTGCTCGGTGCTCCACGATGTTGTCAGGTCGCCGTCTACGACACTTGCCACATCTTCGGCGTGTTCCGGTCCGGTGCCAAACGGGTTGTAGGAGCCGGCGGCTTCCTGTTTGAGCACGACGGGCGTGAGGCCGCCACGGGGGTGCACGTCCGGCGCCAGGCCGGTTCCGCTGTGGGTGTGGCCGGCGAGCGCGACGAGTACGAGCGCGACGATCGCCGCGAGCAGCACCAGCGAGATCACCCAGCGTGCCGGGTGGCGCATGCGCCACGGCAGCAGACGCCTGGCTGGCGAATGCAGGGTGCGCAGGACCGCGGTGACCTCGCCCGTCGTTTGCCCGGAGCGAGCAGTCTCGATCGCCAGCGCCTCCTCCATGTCGGCGATCATCGCCGCCATGTCCGGATAGCGGCGCTCGAGATCCTTGGCGGTGGCGCGTTCGACCACAGCGGCGGTTGCCGCCGAGACCTCGGGTCGCGTGAGCTGCACGTCTGGGACCTCCTCGCGCACGTGCATCATCGCCACCGCCACCGGCGAGGAGCCTTTGTACGGGACCGAGCCGGTCAGCATCTCGTAGAGGACCACGCCGAGCGAGTAGACGTCGGACTGCCCGGTGACCGGCTGTCCGAGCGCCTGCTCTGGCGAGACGTAGTCGGTCGTGCCGAGTACGCGGCCATCCATCGTCAGCCCTTCCTCTGTCAGCGTGCGTGCGATGCCGAAGTCGGTGATCTTCGCGCCGCCCTCTCCTCCGAGCAAGACGTTCTGCGGCTTGACGTCACGATGGACGATCTCCTGCTGATGCGCGGCGCCGAGAGCGCGCGCTATCTCGATCCCGTAGGCGAGCGCCGTCGGGACGTCCAATGGGGCGTCACGACGAATCAGGTCCTTGAGCGTCTCGCCGGCGACGTGCTCGAGCACGATGTACGGAGTCCCGCTGGACTCCTTCCCCTCCGCACCCGAGTCCTCGTGGACATCCCACTCGCCGGCGTCGATCACGGTCACGATGTGCGGGTGGTTGAGCTGCGCCACAGCGCGCGCCTCGCGCCGAAAGCGCTCGAGCTGCCCGGAGTCCGATGCGATCTCGCGGTGCATCAGCTTGATCGCGACCTCGCGTTCGAGCACGGTGTCGAACGCGCGGTAGACAGTGCTCATACCGCCATGCCCGATCTGCTCGTCGAGGCGGTAACGACCGCCGAGTGTGGTGCCAAGGATGGCGCTGTTCACGATTGAGCCTCGAATGCCTGAGTATGCCAACGCTCGCTTTGCGGGGTGCGAGCTGCCTATTTTTTGGGATTTGAAGGGGCGTGCTGAGAGGTGTTATCGCGCATGTGCCGGATCACATAGGCCGCCAGTACGCATCTGTAGGCGATGCAAGCCGCCAGCAGTTGGGCGCGTCGGTGTGAATCCAGTGCCTTTGAACTCGCGAGTGTGGAGAGAAATGCGCCGGCCCCGCCCACGGCTAGCGCCTTCATTGCTGTGCGCGGCTCGTCTGCTCGTGCCTGGCGGCGTACCAGGCGTGTGCCCTGCAGCATTGTGGCGCCCGCGATCACCGGCAGGCCCACCATCCAGGAGAGTTGGTCTGCCTCCCGGGGCGAGAAGCCGCGTGCCCTGGCGGCGGCGAAGGTTGCGCCGCTACGCGATACGCCCGGGATCAGCGCGAGCGCTTGGGCCAGGCCCAGTGCCAGGCCGTCGCGTACGTCAGCGCTCGAGCCTGGTGGTGTGCCGACTCTCCGCTCGCATGTTTCAGTCGCTGTCGTTTGCTTGACGCGGGCCGTTGCGGTGTGCACGTTGGGGTCTGGTGCGGGCCGTTGTGCTTGGAGGTCGTTGCCTCCAAAATGGCGATGCCCCGCGCGCGCGCGCGGGGCATGCCACTTTTTGTAGACCTCAGCGCCCGCCATCGCCGCCGAGCCGGCCAGCAGTCCGTAGGCGATCTTGCTCGGAGCGCCCAATCGTCGCTCGATCCGCTCTCCAAAGGCGAAGCCGGCGAGCGCGGGCGGCGCCAACGCTGCCAGCAGGAAGACTGGGCTCGTGATCGGGCGCTCGGGCGTCGAATGCACGCAGCCGCTCGCAGTCGCTGTGTCGTGGTCGCGCGGCCGGCTCCCGGATGGCGGACGCAGAAGCAGCGCCACAGCGGTGCCCGCGTGCAGTGCCACCTCGAAGGACTTGCGCAACCCCGGGTCGAGCTGCTCGTAGGGCCACCCGGCCAGCCACGGGAGGAGCGTCGTGTGCGCCGATGAGGAGATCGGCAGCAGCTCGGTTGGGCCATGCAGCAGGCCGAGGGCCACTGCGTGAGGCAATGGCAGCTCGCGCGCGGAGCCCGGCGTCCTTGCGCAGGTCAACTGACGTCGGCCGCGGGCTCGCTCTCCTCGGCCGCCTCAGCCCCTCCCCGCGAGCGGCGGCGCACCACTGCGTAGACGATTCCCACGACAATCAGCAGGACGATTACGTAGTCGAGGTACTCAAAGCCCTTGCGCACGCTCGTCCAGTCGCTGCCGAGCGCGTGACCCGCGAACGCCAGCGCCAGCACCCACGGGATAGTGCCGAGCAGCGAGAACAGCGTGAAGCGCCCAAGCGGCATGCGTGCGACTCCCGCAGGCAGCGACACGAAGGCGCGCACCAACGGGATCATGCGTCCGAACAGCACCGTCTGCTCGCCGTAGCGCTGGAAGAAGCGGTCGGCCCGTTGAATTTGCGCTGGACCCATGTGCAGCTTTGCGCCGTGGCGTTCGAATAGCTCCAGGCGGCCGCCGCGTCCGATGCCATAGGCGATCCATGAGCCGACCATCGTCCCGAGCAGGCCCGCAAGCACGACCCCAGTCATCGTCATGTGGTGGTGCGCGGCGCTCTGCGTCGGGTCCGCCACGGCAAAGCCCGCGAACAGCATCACCACCTCGGAGGGGATCGGGATGCAGGCGCTCGAGATCGCCATCAACGCGAAAATCCCGGGCAGCCCGGCGTCGCGCACGAAATGCGCGATCGAGTTGACTAGCGATTCCGAGATCGAGGCGAGGACGAGCACGTGGGTCATGTGCTCGCAACGATACCTGTCGTTTGCGCATCGGCTGCCGCGCCGCGCTCCCCGCCCCGGCCTTGCGGCAAAGCTCGAGCGCCCTTGCGAGCGCTAGCGTGCTCGGACGATGCGCGTCTGGATCGACCTCACCAACAGCCCGCACGTGCTCGTCATGCGGCCTGTGATCGAGCTGCTGCGCGCCGACGGCCACGAAGTGCGCGTGACCGCGCGCGACTTCGCGCAGACGCTGCAGCTGCTCGACCGCTTTGCGATCGAGCACACCGCCATCGGCCATCACCGTGGCGAACGTTTGGCCGACAAGGCTGTGGGACTGGCGAGCCGCTCCGCCGCACTCGTGCGCTGGGCGCGTGAGCAGTCCGCGAATCGGTTGCCCGGGGGAGGGCTCGGAAGAGGTCAGACTGGTTTTCGTGCGCGCCTCGCTAGCGGCGCCGCTCGACATTTCGATATTGCGCTCGGCCACGGCTCCAACGACATCAGCGTCGCGGCTCGGCTGCTTGGCATCCCCTGCTCAACGACATTCGACTATGAGTGGGCGGCGGTACAGCACCATGTCAACTGCCGGCTTGCGCAGGCCGTCGTGGTGCCGGATGCGATCCCGCCTGAGCGCTTGGACCGCTACGGCGCGAAGGGCAAGATCCACTCCTACGTTGGGCTCAAGGAGGAGTACTACCTGGGCGACTTCGAGCCTGAGGAGGCGGTGCTCGGCGAGCTCGAGATCGACCGGGAGAGGCCACTCGTGCTCGTCAGGACTCCTCCGGAGGTCTCGCTGTACCACCGCTTCGAGAACGACCTTTTCGCGGAGGTGCTCACACGCTTGCGCGAGGCTGCGGGCGAACATGGGGTCCAGTCCGTCGTGTTGCCCCGAACCGCAGACCAGCGTGCACAGCTGCGCGGCGTCGAGGGCTTCACCGTGCCAGAGCAGGCCATCGACGCCCAGTCTCTGATCGCTTTCGCCGATCTGGTGATCTCGGCCGGGGGCACGATGAACCGTGAGGCGGTGGCGCTCGGCACGCCGGTCTACACGACTTTCGAGGGTCGCCTCGGGGCGGTCGACGAGCGTCTGATCGGCGATGGGCGCCTTCGCAAGCTGGCCGATCCGGAGCAGCTCGATCTGACCAAGCGCGACCCGGCGAACGCCACAGATCGGGTCCGTCGCGATCCGCGGCGGTTGGTCGAGTTGCTGCTGTCTCCACTTTCCCCCTGAGAGGCCCTAGAATCAAGGCCAATGCGCCGACGGATCAGTGCGCCGGCCTTGTCCCTCACCCGGCACTCGCTACCGAGGCTCGCGCTCGACGGCGCGCTCGTTGCGCTTGCCTACTGGCTTGCCTTCGAGCTGCGCTTCGACAACGGGCCTCAAGGGCGCTATGAGAAGCTGTTCGAACGCACCGTCTGGTGGGTGCTGGGCGGCAGCCTTGTGGTACTACTGCTCTCGCGTGTCTACCAGCGCCGCTGGCGCTACTCGGGCCAGCGCGACTATGAGGCGGTTGCGCGAGCGGTCGTCGTGATCGTGGCGCTCACAGTTGTGGGAGTGGCGGTGGTGCGTCCCGTGCAGATTCCGCACGAGCTCGCCCATCACAGCTCGAGTGCCTCCTTTGTCGACGGCACGACCGCGGTTGAGCTGCCTGACGGCGTGATCGCGCTGTTCTTCCTGCTTTCTTTGCTGCTGCTCATCGGCGTGCGTGTCGTCGCGCGCAGTACGTATGAGCGCCGGCCGCTCGGGGCGTTCCGGGCCGGTGGACGCAGCGAGCGCAACGTCCTGATCGTCGGCGCCGGCGACGGCGGCCGGCTCGTGCTGCGTGAGATCCTGCGCAACCGCGAGCTTGGCCTGCAGCCTGTGGGTTTCCTAGACGACGACGCGCGCAAGCACGGCCTGCGCATCGACGGCGTGAAGGTGCGTGGCAACACCGAAGGCGACCTGCCGCGCATCCTCGACGAGTCCGAGCCCGACGAAGTGATCATCGCGATTCCCTCCGCTCCTGGCTCGACCCGTGCGCGCGTTGTGCGTGAGTGCCGCAAGCGCTCGGTGCCGGTGCGAACCTTGCCGACGGTCTTCGAGCTGCTCCAAGACCAGGAGGGGATCTCTCGCCAGGTGCGCGAGGTGCGCGTGGAGGACGTGCTCGGCCGTGAGCCGGTGCTGATGGAGCTGGATCGTGTCGGCGCATACCTTGCCGGGGAGACCGTGCTCGTCACCGGGGCGGGCGGCTCGATCGGCTCGGAGCTGTGTCGCCAGATCGCACGCGTCGGGCCGCGGCGGATCGTGCTGCTCGACCACGCCGAGGACAACCTCTTCCAGATCCAGCGCGAGCTGCAGGACGAGCGCCACGTGCAGCCCTCGGTGCTGGCCGCCGTGCTGGCCGACTGCAAGGAGGACGAGCGCATGCGCGAGATCTTCGCCGAGCACCGGCCCACCGTCGTGTTTCACGCCGCTGCCTACAAGCATGTGGGCCTGATGGAGTCAAACCCTGTCGAGGCGGTGCGCAACAACGCGATGGCCACACGTGCGGTGGCCCACGTCGCCGGGGAGATGGGAGTCGGTCGCTTCGTGCTCGTCTCCACCGACAAGGCCGTCGCGCCGGCGACGGTGATGGGCGCCTCCAAGGCGCTGGCCGAGTTCGCGCTCGAGGCTGCCACTGCCCGCTTTGCCGGCACTCGCTACGCGGCCGTGCGCTTTGGCAACGTGCTCGGCTCCTCGGGCAGTGTCGTGCCGATCTTCCGTAGCCAGATCGAGCGCGGCGGCCCTGTGACCGTCACCGACGAGCGCATGACGCGCTACTTCATGACGATCCCAGAGGCGGTGCAGTTGATCATCCGCTCCGGCTCGCTTGTATCCGATGGCGACCGCGGCGCGGATGTGTTCGTACTCGACATGGGCGACCCCGTGCGGATCGTGGATCTGGCGCGCGCGATGATCGAGCTCTCGGGCCTGGATCCCGATCGCGACGTGGCTGTCGAGATCGTGGGTCGGCGTGCGGGGGAGAAGCTGAACGAGGAGCTGTTCAACCGCTACGAGCAGCCGCGCCCGACCAGGGCCGA
>Ga0208480_1000200_pt1 | contig 23710 bp, 19 predicted proteins | sample NGESurshal092012_4_FD_184485 | JGI IMG/M metagenome (GOLD analysis project Ga0208480, IMG submission 184485) | Arctic peat soil microbial communities from Barrow, Alaska - NGEE Surface sample F53-1 shallow-092012 (SPAdes) | ecosystem: Environmental > Terrestrial > Soil > Wetlands > Peat ... | reverse complement strand
TGCTCCATGGCGCAGCAGGCGAGACCGAAGGCGAGTGGGAAGAACGAATTCGAGCGGCCCCAGGAGACGGCCTTCTCCAGCGTCGTCGTTAGCACGCGTTCGTGGACGTAGCGTTCGAGCTCCTCGCCGTCCATGCTCGCCGGAGCGGTCGGACCGAGGAGCTCGGCGCCGCGCAGCAGTTCCTTGGCGTTGTGCTTGTTGACACGCAAGCCGCTCGAATCGATCATTACGCCCTGGCCCTGGCCGGGGACGCCTGTGCCGCGGGGGACAGGCTCTCGCTTTATCTCCACTCGAGTGCTCCCCTGCGCCACACGTATACGAAGGCCACGGTGAGTAGCACGATGAAGGTCACCGTCTCGGCCAGCGCGTAGCCGCCGTATGCCTTCAGCTGGACGGCGATCGGGTAGAGGAACACGACCTCGATGTCGAACAGGATGAACAGCATCGCGATCAGATAGAAGCTGATCCCAAAACGCATGCCGCGCTTGACCTCGGAGGGCAGGCCACACTCATACGGGTCCTGCTTGTGCTCGGTGCGCCTGCGCGGGCCGACCATCGTGTTGAGCACCGTGAAGATCCCGCCGACGGCGCCGCCGAGGGCGAGGAACACAAGCGCGGGGAGATAGCTGCGTAGCACGGGGGGCTGTTATATCACCGCTTGTGACAGACTGTTACATAGTGACGATTGCCTCGATGAGGCCCGCTCAGCGGCAGACGTGAGTTGGGGGCGACTGGATGACCGCAGTGGTCGTGTGGGGGGCGTTTGTGCTGGCCGCGCTGAACCTCCTGCCCGGGCTGCTCGGCGCTTGGCGCTGGTATCGCCACGAAGTCAGCCGCGGCTTTTGGGTGTTGTTGCGGGTCGCACAGGGGGCGGCCGTTGTGTTTGCGGCAGGGGTGGGCGTGCTGGCCGCGGCCGGGCACTCATCGAGCGAAAACCTCTTCTACCTGTATGCGCTGCTGCCGCTGGCGATCGCCTTCGTCGCCGAGCAGCTGCGGGTCGCCTCGGCTCAGACGATCCTCGACCAACGCGAGATCCCGGATGCGCAGGCTGTCGGCGAGCTCCCAGCGGAGGAGCAACAGGAAGTCGTGGCGCTGATCGTGCGCCGCGAGATGGGCGTGATGTGCCTCTCGGCATTCGTCGTCGTGTTCCTGGCGCTGCGTGCCGCTGAAACCGCTCACGGGTTTTGAAGCAGCTCCTGGAGAGTCTTGTGCTCCTGCTCGACGCTCGACGCCCTCGGGCGCGGAGCGCAACCGATATATTCCGGCGCGCATGAGGCCACCGATGAAGATGCTCGCGCTCGCGACGACGCTGCTCGCCTGCGCCGTGGGGATGTGCGCCTGCGGCTCGCAGGCCATCTCGGTGGCCAAGACCAGTCCCTATTACCGCGGAGCTGTGCTGTTCCGCGACCACTGCTCGGGCTGCCACACACTCGCGGTCGTCGGTGCGCAGGGCTCGGCCACGTCGATCAAGGACCGTGTCAAGACCAACGGGCCGAACTTCAACATCCGCAAGGAGAACGTCGAACAGGTTCTCTATGCAATCCGCAACGGTGGCTTCTCCGGCGCGATCATGCCCGAGAACCTCGTGCTCGGCGACGACGCCCAGGAAGTCGCCAAGTTCCTTGCGCAGTACTCCGGGCTACAGGCACAGAAAGTGCCGACCGTGAACATCACGCTGTCCACCAAATAGTTCGCCGCGGCGGTCGGCGGGTAGGCTCTCGCTGTGCTTGACCTCAAGCTGATCCGAGAAGATCCGGAGAGTGTGCGTGCGGCGCTGGCACGGCGCGGCGAGCAGGCTGGTGCTGGACTCGATGCCGTGCTCGCGCTCGACGGGGAGCGGCGTGCGCTGATTCCACGTCTGGAGGGCTTGCGGGCCGAGCGCAACGCTGTCGTCGAGGCGATCGCCCAGGCCAAGCGCGCAGGGGAGGACGCGAGCGAGGCGATCGCCGCGCAGCGCGAGGTAGGGGCGCGCGAGAAGCAGCTGACCCGCGAGCTTTCGGAGGTCGAAGAGCGGCTGCAGGCAGCGCTCGCGCCATTGCCCAACCTGCCGGACGCGACCGCGGCGCCCGGTCCCGAGGACGAACTCGTGAAGGTGATAGGGGAGGCGCGTGTGGAGAGGGATGGGGCGCGCGACCACCTTGAACTGGCCGGTTCCATGATCGATATCGATCACGCCGCCAAGCTTTCGGGGGCGCGCTTTGCCTATCTCAAGGGCGACCTCGTGATGACCGAGCTGGCGCTCGTGCGCTTCGTCTTGGAGAAGCTGCGCGGCCATGGCTTCGAGCCGGTGATCCCGCCAGTGTTGGTGCGCGAGCGGGCGCTATATGGCACCGGCTTCCTGCCCGACACCGAGCAGCAGATATATCGGCTCGCCGACGATGATCTCTATCTGGTCGGCACCTCCGAGGTGGCGCTGGCCTCGCTACACGACGACGAGATCCTGGAAGCCGAGCGGCTGCCGCTGCGCTATGCCGGCTTCTCGCCGTGCTTTCGGCGGGAGGCAGGCGCCGCCGGCAAGGATACGCGCGGCATCTTTCGCGTACACCAGTTCGACAAGGTCGAGATGTTCAGCTTCGTCGAGCCCGAGCATTCGCTCGAAGAGCACGAGCGCATCCTCGCGATCGAGGAGGAGATACTCTCCGAGCTCGAGCTGCCCTATCGCGTCGTGAACATAGCCGTGAACGATCTTGGCAACTCGGCCGCCAAGAAGTACGACTGCGAAGCGTGGCTTCCGAGCCAGGGCCGCTATCGCGAGTTGACCTCGTGCTCCAACACGACCGACTACCAAGCGCGGCGTCTGAACATTCGCGTGCGCCGCGAGAAGCGCACGCAGATGCTGCACACGCTCAACGGTACGGCCGTGGCGGTTGGCCGCACGTTGATCGCGCTGCTGGAGAACGGTCAACGCGAGGATGGCAGCGTGGCGCTGCCGGACGTCCTGGCTGCTCATGGGGCGCCGGGGGTGCTGGGCGCCTGAGAGACGCTCCGGGGGTGTCGGTTACCTTCGAAAACCGTTGTTCGCAAAAGCCTGGGAAAAACTGGGGTACATCTAAAGATTAGGTACCAAAATATCTTCCGCGTACCCAAATAAAGGGGGGCTTTTCAGAACAGGACATTTTGAAATGTTTCAGGTCAGGGAGCGCTGCCGGCCAGCTGGATGTGGTCGGCCTCGGCGGGCCCGGGGAAGGGGCGCGTGAGGCCGAACTTCTCGAGGATCGACTCCGGCACGCCTTCGACGCCCGGGGTATCCGATGCTTCCCCGCGCGTGTGGGGGTCGTTGGCGAAGCCGCCCACCTCTACGGAGTGCTGCGGGGAGCGATAGCCGGAGATTCCGATCAAATGAAGGTGCAGCGACTTGCCGAGTGTGTTCAGGCGCTGCACGAGGATCGGCTCGACGCCGACGCTGTAGTTGGTGCCGGGCGCTTGGAAGAAGCCGTAGTCGCCGGCGGGGCCGCCGCCTTCCACCGCGTAGCCGGTTGCGAACGACTGGTTCTGCGAGGCGTACTCGCTGACGGCGATCGACACCAGTTCTTTTTCGAGCGATCGCTGGTGCGAGCGAATTTCGCCAAGCTGTGCGCTCTTGCGGTCACGCGCCTTGATGTACTCGAGCTGATGGTCGAGCAGCGCGAGGTGCAGGTGGGCGACCTCGTCGCGCTGTACGAGCACAGCCGTCGTCTCGCGTTGGGAGCTGTCGGTCAGCACGGTCAGGTGTTGAGTTTCCTTGGCGACGGCTTTGCGTGCGCTTGCGACCTGCACAGTCGCCGTGGCGTTCTCCTGGCCGACCGCCTTGAGGTCGTCGACACGCTCGATCAGATCGCCGAAGCCGTGCGCCTCGAGGATCACTGTCACGATGCTCGGTGGTGGGTCCTCGTAGGCGGCGATCACCTGGGCGACGAGCACCTTTCTGTCCTGGGCGAGCTGAAGCTCGAGAGATGCCAGACGCGAACGTGCTGAGGCAAGCTGCGCTTTGAGTTTGTCCAGCAGGGCTTTCTCTACGCCCAGAGTCGTTTCGAGCGCGTCGAGCCGGGCTTTGAGGTCTTCGATGCTGCCTTGAAAGCCGTCGATCTTTTTGGAGTCCGCTTGGATTTCGGCGCTGAGCGCACTCGCTTTGGCCGTCGAGGAGGAGATACCGCTTTCGAGAGACCCTTGCGACTGTCCGGCGAGCGCGGGCGCGGCCGCGGCGGCGGCAAGCAGCGTCAGCAGCGCCAGCGCGTAGCGCAGACGGACAGATGGGAGTTTGAAGTGGCTCATCTCGATGGTCGCAGACACCCGAGGTGACGTGCCTGGCGCGCGTCACACGGTTGCTGCCCGGCCAAGCTAGCCACGCTTGCCGGCGAGCACAAGTCCACAGGGCAGCGTGCACGGGGATTTGCACGCGCCCCGATCGGCATAACTGGGCCGTGTCGGGAACGTTCGGCCGCGCCGATCGCCGGTGTGCCGACTGTAGAACGCTGGTGGACAGTAGACAGATGCCGGGCATAGGTAATATCAAGCGCACGCGTAGCACCGGGAGTCCGCTCGAAAGGATCGGGTGGTCTGGCCGAGTGACGCGGCTCAAACGGTGGAGGAGATTCAGCGATCAAGGATCCTCGTGGCGATTGCCGAAGAGGCAGCCATCCGCGGCGCATCGTCGCTGACGGTCGCGCGTGTGATCGCCCGCGCTCGCGTGTCGCGCCGGCTCTTCTATGAACTCTTCGCCGATATCGAAGACTGCTTTTTGGCAAGCTTCGATTGGGGGGTGGACCAGGCGCGGTCCGCCATAGTGGAAGCCGTCGGTCCCGGCCGGAGCTGGCGCGAGCAGGTCCGTGGCGGACTGGCCGGGCTGCTGCGCCTCGTCGATGAGCAGCCCTTGCCGGCGGCGCTCTGTGTGGTGCACGCGGCCGGTGGGGGTCCGCGCGTGGTGGAGCGTCGCGTCGAGGCGCTGGCCGAGCTGTGCGAGGCGGTCGATCGCGGGCGCAGGGAAACCTCCAGTGCCCGTGCCCCGGGGCGCCTGGTTGCCGAAGGGGTCGTCGGGGGCGTAGTGGCAGTGCTCTACACACGTCTGCTTGCACGCGGCTCGGATGCGGCGGCCAAGGGCTTCGTCGAGCCGGCGGCGAGCGAGCCGTTGATCGAGCTGCACGGCGAGCTGATGAATCTGATCGTGCTTCCGTACCTGGGGGCGGCGGTCGCGGGCAGGGAATTGGGCCGCTCGGCTCCACCGCCTATGCGTAGCTCGAGCCCGGCGCCGGTGCGCCCGGTTGGGCGCGATGCGCCGGGAGAGCCTGTGGCTCGTCTGACCTATCGCACCGTGCGCGTGCTCAGGGCGATCGCCGAGCTTCCCGCCGCGAGCAATCGTGAGGTGGCCGAACGGGCCGGGATCGTCGATCAGGGCCAGATATCGAAGATCCTCACGCGCCTCGAGTACCAGGGGCTGGTGGTCAATCGCAGCGGCCCGAGCGCGGCCCGTGGCACCCCCAACTCATGGTGGCTGACCGAGCGCGGTGAGGCGCTCGAGCGCGAAATTGGCCGGCGTCCCCTCGGCGATCGGGACTCGACTCGCCGCGAGGGAGAAGAGTCGGGGCCGCCGCGCTGGAAACCTCGCCGGTAGGGCTGACGCGGCAACCCAATGTGCCCGAATCGATGCCTGCGCACGGGGAAGATGCTGGACCCGATCTCCGAGGCCACCTTGCTCGGTAGCGCCTGTGCGCGGAGGGCGAGTCGGTAGCAGGCGTTGAGGCGAACTCACAGAACGCGAATAGTGAGCGTTCGCGCTGTACCGCCGAGCGGCGTGAGCGTCAGCCGGTATGTGCCCGCGGTCAACGTGCCAGAGCCGTGCAACCGGCGGCGGTTGACACCCCGGATCGCGGCAAACCTGAGGGAGTGATGCAGCGTGCGCCAATGCACGCCGTGGGCCGAGCGGGTCTGTATGGCAAGCGTGACCTTGACCGAAGTCGCTCGACTCGAGCTGAAGGAGAAATCGAGATTTGAGATCGCGGGCCGGCCATGTCTCACGGCCGCCCGTGCGCGGGCGGTGAGCGTCAGCGCGGATATTCGTGGCGCCGGGGTCTTCCCGGCGCCGGGGCCGGCGGTGAAGTCTGTGCCCGGGGATGCTTTGCCGGCTTCGCTGACCGCCCCTGAACTTGAACCCCCGATCGAGGACCCTCCGGATTCGCCGCCTCCGTTGGCTCCTTCCTGTTCGGCCGGTTTGCTCTGCTGTTTGCCTTCTTCGCTGGGCTCGAACGCGCCGAGGCCGTTGGGTGTGCCGATGCCTGTCGGTCCGTCATAGCCGCCGGCGGCTTTGCAGATCAACGCTACGGAGCCGCAATCGAGTGGAGAGAGAGGTTCCATCGAGCCGCTGCAACTCGAGTAGACGTCGTTACAGGCGCCGTTGCCGCCGGTGGTCACGTCGTGCAGCAAGGACGAGCCCAGGTGCGAATAAAGCGTTTGCGCCGGGTATTCGACGTGATGAGAGCCGCCGGCGAGCGCGAACATCGAGGCGACGATCGGCGAGGCGACGCTGGTGCCGCCGATCGGCCACCATCCGAGCGGCTTGTTGACGAGTTTGCCCGACGGTTCTTCCTGGACGGAGGGTACGGAGTCGTAGATCGCCACCCCGGTGTAGGGGTCGGCATCGGCCGATACATCGGCCACGGCGCGCTGGGAGCCACAGCCCACCTGCGACCAGTCGGGGACGGCCTGCTGCCAAGGCTGGGCCGCGAAGGAGAGGCTGCAGCCGCCACCGCCGGCCCCCTGATTGGTGTTTTCGGGGCTCGGGTCCTCGTTCCAAACGCTCTCGCTTCGCCTTGTGCCCTGGCTCATGGTCAGCTTGGTGCCGCCGACGGCGACGACGTCGGGCGAGGCGGCTGGATAGTCGGCGCCCGCGAAGTAGCCGCTTTCCCGTCCTTCCTGCGTGGCCTTTTCGGCCGCTTCGATACCGGTCCAGTTGAGATAGCCATCGTCGCCGGCGGCAGCGGCGATCACGGTTCCCGGGTGGTCGAAGGCGCTGCCGTTGGAGCCTTCCTGAGGGCCGCCCCAGGAGTTGGAGATCTCGGTGGCGCCAAGTTCGACGGCCTCCTCCTCGGCCTTTTCGAGGTCTCGATAGGAGGGAATGCTCGCCTCGACCAGCAGGATCTTGCAGTTCTGACAGACGGCATGGGCCATCTCGATGTCGGTTGAGGTCTCAACCGTCCACCCCTCGGCTTCTTCCAATTCGTCGCAGGCCGCTATTCGTCGTTCGAGTTCCGCTTCGTTTTCATTCGCTTTTTCCGTCACGCAAACGGTTTCCTTGGCTTCCCTTTCCAGTTCGTTCTTGGGGAATGGCAGTTGACCGGTGCCGGTCTGGCTGACCTGCTCGAAACAGTCGCTTTCGCTGCCGGCGCATTTGTGTAGGGCGGGGATGGGGAAGGCACTGCTGTAGGCGCTGAGGTCGGCTTCGGCTTTGGGGTCGTTGTAGGCGTCGACCAACGCGATCGTCTGTGGGCCGGTGGCCGGCGCCTGCGCTGTTTCACCAGGGAAGTACGCGCTGCGCAGGTCCAGCGGCGTCAGGCAAGCGGAGGGAAACTCGGCTTTGCATTCCGCCGCTGTCTTGAAGTCGGCCTGAGCGCTGCTGTTGGCGGCCTGCGCTCGAGCAGCGGGGCTCTTTGCCACGAGCTCGAGCGCCATGCAGCCGGCGCGCGCGGGCGCCGGCGCGGCGCAGGCGCTGTGCGTCGTGTAGTCGGATTCGGGCAAGGGCGCGGCGGGCGTGGCCGCCGCCATCGACGGCACGGCGAGTACGAGCGCCCAGCAGAGGCCGGCAAGCACCCAAAAGCGGACGGCTCCTCCTTGGCCAGCTGGTTCCACATAGTCCATCTTGGCAGCCTGCGGGCGGATCGTGGCCGCCGCTCTAGAGTCGAACGCTGAGATAGATCGAGCGCGAGTGGCCGCCGGCCGGCTTGACGGTCAGGCGGTAGCGGCCTGGAAGCAGACGGTTGCGGCCTCTCAGGGAGCGGGCCACGTGGCCTCGGGCGAGCGACAGCGTCAGCGAATCGGGCAACGCATCCCAGTGCCTGCCTGCTCCCGCGCTCGCTTGCCTGACGATCGTGACGCGTATGCTCGCGTTGGCGCTCAGCGTGAAGGAGAAGGCGACGGCGGAGGCCGTGGGCAGGCGCTGGGCCAGGGCGGCGGTTGCCCTCGAGGTGAGCTCGAGGTGGGAGACCGCGACCGAGTCGGCGCGCTTTGAGCCGGTTGCGGGCGAGGCGCCTTCGCCCTCTTCGCCTTCTTCGCCTTCCGCTTCGGCTGTGGCCGCTTCTTCTCCGCCTTCCTGCAGTTCTTCTTCTGGTTCTTCGGCTTCGTTGTCGCTTGTGTGTGCGAGCGCAGCTGTGCGAGCGCAGCCGTGTCGGGGCGAGGAGGGGGAGCCGCCCGACCCAGCTGCAGCGGCGGTGGCGGTGGCGGTCAGCATCGCGCACAGACACAAGAGCGCGACGAGCAGGCCGCCCGCCTGAGAGGCTGTTCTCGATTGGCGCTCGCCGGCTTTGCGAGCAGGGGCCTTTACGATCATGCCAAGCACCGCTGGGTCGTCGCGTACATGGGCAGTCAATCGACTCGAACCGTGGCTTGCTTGAGCAATTTGAGCCGTCTATCGGGATTTTTGGGTCGTGCCGTGGGTGCGCCGAGGCGCCGTGCGCCAGTGTGCGGAGGGTGCCGTGCGGCAGTGTGCGGAGGGCGCCGGCGTGGGCACTGAGCGTGGACTGGGTGTTCTACTCGGTTGCCGGTAACGAGCCGGTCACATCGTTTTACGAGACGGTCACAGCGTGGTTACTCGAGCGTCACCAAGCGAGGAGGGTCAGGGCGGAGGATGCGGCCAAGGCGAGCGAGGCCGAGGCCTCGCTCGCACCTCTCAAAAAGGGAGCATCTCTATGCGCAATCGAGCACTGATGGTTGCGGCTCTGCTTGCAACGTGTGCCGTCGGGGCGATCCCGGCTCACGCAAGGCCAACACAGCCAGGTTGGGTAGGGCCGCCGAACCATGCGGCCGGCAATCCTCAGCCCACGGGGGGACCCGCCAACCAGCCAAGCTGGAATGGCCCATCGCAGCCAAATTGGAACTACACGCAGGCACCGTCGACCGCAACGCCGATCAAGCATCTCGTCGTGATCTTCCAGGAGAACGTGTCTTTCGATCACTACTTCGGCACGTACCCGAACGCGACCAATCCGGCGGGCGAGCCGGCGTTCACGCCTACGCCGGATACCCCGAGCGTCAATGGCCTGAGCGAAGACCTGCTCACGATGAACCCGAACTCGGCCAATCCGTATCGACTGGATCGCTCACAGGAGCTGATCTGCGACCAGGATCACGACTACACGCCTGAGCAGCAGGCCTTCGACGGCGGTCTGATGGACATGTTCCCGCAGTTCACGGGCGGCTGTCCGGAAAAAAACCTGACAATGGGCTACTACGATGGCAACACGGTCACCGGGTTGTGGAACTACGCCCAGAATTTCGCGATGAGCGACAACTCGTTTGACACGACTTTCGGACCCTCGACGCCGGGTGCGCTCAACCTCGTCTCCGGCCAGACGCATGGCGCGATCCCGGCCTCGCTGCCGGAAGTCACAGAAAACGGGACCGACTACGGCGACGCCGATCCGACCTACGACGACTGCTCCAAAGGCTCCACGATCGCGATGGCTCCGACCGACAAGAACGTCGGCGAGATGCTCAACGAAAAGGGCGTCACATGGGGCTGGTTCCAAGGCGGTTTCGCACCCACCGAAACGGTCGCCGGCAAGGCCGTCTGCGGCTCCTCACACAAGAACGTGGGTGGTGAAACGGTGCCCGACTACAGTGCCCACCACGAGCCGTTCAACTACTACGCGGCGACCGCCAATCCGCATCACCTGCCGCCGAGCTCGCCGGGCATGATCGGCAAGCAGGATCAGGCCAACCATCAGTACGACCTGTCGGATTTCTACATTGCGCTTCAGCGTGGGGAGTTGCCGGCTGTGTCTTACCTGAAGGCGGCCAAGTACCAGGATGGTCATGCCGGCTACTCAGACCCAGAGGACGAGCAGAACTTCCTCACGCACACGATCAACGAACTGCAGCGCTCGCCGGCTTGGTCGAGCACGGCGGTCGTGATCGCCTACGACGATTCGGATGGCTTCTACGACCACGTGATGCCCCCGATCGTGAACTCGTCTGCTTCGGCGCAGGATGCGCTGAACGGTCCGGGCAAGTGCGGCAATGGCACGCCTGCGGGCGGCTATCAGGATCGCTGTGGCTACGGCCCGCGGTTGCCGCTGCTTGTCGTCTCGCCGTGGGCGAAGCACAACTTCGTCGACCACTCGATCACCGACCAGTCCTCAGTCCTGCGCTTTGTCGAGGACAACTGGGGACTGGGTCGCATCGGCGATGGATCGTTCGACGCTCGTGCGGGATCGCTGCAGAACATGTTCGACTTCGGTCCGCGCCATGGCATGGACGGAAAGCTGTTCCTGAACGAAAGCACGGGCGAGCCGCTGTACTCGACACCCCCGTGGGAAGGTGGCTATCACGGTCACTGAGCAAGTGGCCTGATTGGACGTATACAACCGGGGCGGGGTCGTTCTGACTCCGCCCCGGTTGGCGTTACGCTGAAAAGGTGGCCCGTACATTTGGCTTCCTGTTGAGCCCAGACCCGCCGCCGCGGCGCGTTGGCGCGCTGGTTGCCGTTGCGCTGGTGGCACTCTGCACGCTGCTCATCTATCCGCTCAAGCAGGCAGCTCCAGTGGTGTCGCTCGGGGTCGTCTACATGCTGGCGGTAGTGATCGTCTCTGTCACTTGGGGCGTGTGGTTGGGCGTGGCGACGTCGCTTCTGAGCGCGCTGGCCTACAACTACTTCCACCTGCCGCCAGTCGGCCGCCTGACGATCTCAAACGGCGAGAATTGGGTTGCGCTGATCGCCTTCGTGATCGTCTCGATACTCGCGAGCTCGGTGGCCGAGGTCACGCGCGCCCGTTCGCGTGAGGCGGCCGAGCGCCGCCGCGAGGCAGACCTGGCGGCGGAGCTGGCGCGCCTGCTGCTCGGTGGCAGGCGTCTGTCCGAGGATTTGCCCACGGCATCGGCCCGACTCTCCCAGGTGCTGGCCCTGCCCTCGGCGGCGATCGAGCTGGAAGCGGTGGAGGGCGACGAGCGGCGCGTGGCGTTCCCGATGCGCGAGGGTCCGCGCCGGCTGGGCACGCTGCTCGTCCCGGCGGACACTCCGGAGGCAACGCTGCGCCGCCTGCAGGAGCGCGTCGTGCCGGCGCTCGAGTCGCTGTTGAGCGCCGCCTTGGAGCGCGACTCGCTGCTGGCCGACGTGGTCGAGACAGCCGCATTGCGGCGCACCGACGTGGTCAAGACCGCTCTTTTGCGGGCTGTCTCCCACGATCTGAGATCGCCGCTGACGGCGATCTCAGCAGCGGCCGACGCGGTTGGCTCGCCATCGCTCTCCGAGGAGGAGCGCCGCGAGATGGCCGTGCTGATCCAGCAGGAGACGCAGCGGCTCTCGCGCCTGGTCGACAACCTGCTCGACCTCTCGCGTCTGGAAGCGGGAGCGGCCGAGCCGCACACGGCCTTGACGTCGGTCGACGAGGTGATCCGCGCCGCGCTCGCGGAGCTCTCGCCGGCGCCTGAGGATTTCAGCCTCTCGATCGATCGCGACCTGCCGCCCGTGAGCGTCGACCCGGTGCAGTTGGAGCGCGCGTTCGTGAACGTGCTCGAGAACGCGCGCCGGCACTCGGGGGGTCATCCGGTGTCGGTAAGGGCGCGCGCGGTGCGCAGCCTCGGTGCCACCGAGGCGCCCAGGGCGGAGGTGCTCGGGGACGAGGAGCGCTCGGGGGCGGCGTTCGACACGGGTCTCGCGCCGCTTGAAGGCCCGAGCGGCACGCCGGCGGGCGACAGGCTGGTCGTGCGCGTCGTAGATCGTGGCCCGGGCATACCGCCTGCGCAGCTCGAGCGCGTGTTCGAACCCTTCTACCGCGCCGGCACGGCGCAGGGAGGCCACCGTGGCTCTGGCCTGGGGTTGGCGATCGCGCGCGGCTTCACCGAATCCAACGGCGGCAGGCTGCACGTCGAGTCGCTCCCAGGGCAGGGCGCGACGTTCGTGTTCGAGCTGCCGCTGGCATCGCAACAGCCGTCGCACGAGCCCGAGCGTGCGGTCGAGGTCGCGGCGAGCTCCGAGCACGCGCGTTGATCGCACAAGACAAGCCGGCGCCAACACAGCGGATCCTTGTCGTGGACGACGAGCCGCAGATCCTGCGCGCCCTGCGCGTGGTGCTGCGCGACGCGGGCTTCGAGGTGGTGCCGGCGGAAACGGCAAGCGAGGCGTTGGATCGCGCGGCGGTGCGCCCGCCGCAGGCGGCGATCGTCGACCTGATGTTGCCCGACATGGATGGAGTCGAGCTCACGCGCCTGCTGCGCGAGTGGAGTGAGATGCCGATACTCGTTCTCTCGGCCGTCGGCGAGGAGGAGCAGAAGGTGCGGGCGCTTCAGGCGGGCGCGGACGACTACATAACCAAGCCGTTTGGCTCACGCGAGCTGGTCGCACGCCTGCAGGCCGCGCTGCGACGCGGGGGGCGCACCGGGGAGGAGCCGCGTATCGTGGTTGGAGAGCTCGAGATCGATCTAGCCGCGCGTTTGGTGCGTCGGGGGGGAGAGAATGTGCACCTGACCCCGATCGAGTTCGACCTGCTGCGCGTGCTGGTGCGCAACCGCGGCAGACTGATGACCCATCGTGCCTTGCTGAGCGAGGTGTGGGGCCCCGAGTACGCCGATGATGTGCAGACGCTGCGCACTCACATAGCCCGGCTGCGCGCCAAGGTTCAGGGAGATGGCCAGTCCTCGCGCGTGATCGTCACCGATCCAGGCGTCGGCTACCGCTTCTCGGCCTAGCACGCTCTGCCACAATCGGTGACGGAGCGACGTCCGCTCCAGCCGTCGCCATCCGGTGTAGGAGCGCAGAGCCAAAAATCTTCAGGGCGACTTTCGCCGTAGCCTTGGTCGGCGCCAAAGGGCGACGGTAAGGACCTCTTGACCGTGATAACTGCCTACCGATTGGGCGATCGTCACGGAATCGTTATGCCGCATGGCGAAATCGTCATGCGAGCGTGATGAGTGTTGCCTGATAGTGGTGTGCATGGACGCAGTCGCCATCCTTGTCGGAATCGTCATGTTCGCCCTGTTGCTGCTCATGCTCGAGGGAATCGACAGGATATGAGCGTCTCGCTGTCCACAGCTGCGCTGATAGCACATATGAGCGGAGCCGACATCTTGGGTTTGATCGTCACGCTCCTGATCATCGCCTACCTGTTCTACGCTCTGATTCGCGGGGAGAAGTTCTGAGATGACCGCGGCAGGCTGGCTCACGATCGTCCTCTTCGCGGTCATCCTGACTGCGCTCGCGTTCCCGCTGGGCAGCTACATGGCCGCCGTCTACAGCGGCAGGCGTGTGATCGTTTCGCCGATCCTCGGCGGCCCGGAGCGGTTTCTCTACAAACTGCTGTGTGTCGATCCCGCACGTGAGCAGGACTGGAAGGCATACGCCAAGAGCTTGATTATTTTCTCGCTGGCGGGCTGGCTGTTCTTGTATTTCATCCTGCGAACACAGACCTTGTGGAACTTCACGGGCCTGAATCCCACCGGTTTCCACTCAGCCCCATGGAACGTGACGTTCAACACCGTCTCGTCGTTCATGACGAACACCAACTGGCAGTTCTACGGCGGCGAGACGACGATGAGCTACTTCAGCCAGATGGCAGGGCTCACTGTGCAGAACTGGCTCTCGGCGGGCGTCGGCATCATCACTGCGGTAGCGCTGATCCGTGGCATCATCGGGCGCAGCGGTAAGAGCCTTGGCAACTTCTGGCAGGACTTGGTGCGCACGATCCTGTATGTGCTGGCGCCGCTGTCGGTGCTTGCCGCAATCGTGCTCGTCTCACAGGGTGTTCTGCAGAACCTCTCAAATTATCTAGTCGCACACACGATCACGGGTCTCACACAGACGATCGCGATGGGTCCGGTCGCCTCCCAAGAGGCGATAAAGATGCTCGGCACCAACGGTGGCGGATTCTTCAACACCAACTCCGCCCACCCGTTCGAGAACCCGACGCAGTTCACCAATTTCTTCGAGATGCTGCTGGTGTTGATCATCCCGGCGGCATTGATTTTCACATATGGCCGCATGACCGGCAATCGCCGCCAGGGCTATGCGATCTACGGCGCGGTCATGTTCATGTTCCTGGGCGCCGTGATCGTCGCCTACATAGCCGAGGCGCACGGCTCGCCCGCCCAGCACGCCGCAGGCCTGCACACCGGTGTCATCTCGGGCTCCACCGGTGGGAACCTGGAAGGCAAGGAGCAGCGTTTCGGCATCGCGGGCTCCGCCCTGTTCAACGTCGTCACGACCGTCACCTCGTGTGGCGCTGTCAACAGCGCGCTCGAGTCCTTCACGGGAATTGGCGGCGCGGTCCCGTTCGCCAACCTGTCGGCCTCCGAGGTGATCTTCGGTGGCGTCGGCACCGGCCTGTATTCGATCTTGATGTACGTCCTGCTGGCGGTCTTCATCGGTGGCCTGATGGTGGGTCGCACCCCGGAGTGGCTCGGCAAGAAGATCGAGGCGCGAGAGATCAAGCTGGCGGGCCTCGGCATCCTGATCACGCCGCTGGCCGCGCTGTTCTGCACGGCACTGGCTACCGCGAGCGCGTCCGGGCGCAAGTCGATCGCCGAAGTCGCCCTGAGCAAGACGGGCGCCAACACCCCGCAAGGCTTCTCCGAGACGTTCTACGCCTACCTTTCCCAGGCCAACAACAACGGCTCCGCCTTCGCCGGGTACACGGGCTTCGTCCAGCCCAACGCCGGCAGTCTGGGATCGCACGGCATCACTTTCGCCGACCTGCTCGGCGGCTTCGACATGATGTTCGCGCGCTACGCCCCGATCCTTTTCGCGCTCGCGGTGGCAGGCGCTCTTGCGGGCAAGCGAGTGACGCCCGCCGGGCTCGGCACGATGCGCACCGACAACCCGACTTTCGTGATCCTGCTGATCGGCGTGATCATCCTCGTCGGCGCTCTCACCTTCTTCCCGGCTCTGCTACTCGGCCCGATCGTGCAGGGACTCACAGGACACCTCTACTGAGATGCGCAAAGACATCATCACATCCGCAATCGCGATCGTCCTCTTCACGATCCTGCTCGGGATCGTCTACCCGCTGGCGATCACCGGCGTCAGCCAGGTGGCGTTCCCGGGCAACGCCAACGGACAGCAGATCCACCTGAACGGCAAGTTGATCGGATCGAAGATCATCGGCCAGAACTTCGGTACCGCGGTGCTCGAAAAGAACGGCAAGACAAAGGAAGAAAAAGGGGCCGTCGTCACCGAAGCGGACCCGCGCTACTTCCAGTCGCGCCCGTCGGCGACCGAAGGCGGCGCCTACAACGCGGCCGCGAGCACATTCTCGAACCACGGCCCCAACAGCGTGAGAACCAAGGAAGCAAACGAAGAAAACATCAAGGCCTACCTCGAACTGAATGTGAACCCGATGACCAAGAAGGAATACGACCCCGGCCTGACCGTGGCAAAGATCCCGGTCGACGCGGTCAACAGCTCCGGCTCGAACCTCGACCCGGAAATCTCACAGGCCAACGCATGGATACAGGCGTACCGCATCGCGGCTGTACGCCGTCTCTCGCTCGCAAGGGTGCGTGCCCTGATCGCCAAATACACCTCCAGCCGCGCGCTTGGCTTCTCCGGTGAGGAAGGCGTGAACGTGCTTGAGCTGAACCTCGCCCTCGACCGCCTCACAGGAGCAGCATGATGTCCGCCGTAAACGCAACCCACGAGCGCCAGGCCGTCTCCCTCTTTCAAGGAGAGATAGTCAAGCGAGCCCTGATCGACAGCGTCAAGAAGCTGGACCCCAGAGTGCAGGTACGCAACCCTGTCATGTTCGTCGTGGAGATCGGCTCGGTGATCACGACGCTGACGTGGTTGATCCAGGCGTTCGGAGGCAAACCGCTGGGCGGAGGCCATGAGCCCGCGTGGTACACGTTCACGATCGCCTTCTGGCTGTGGCTGACCGTCATCTTCGCCAACATGGCCGAGGCGTTCGCCGAGGGACGCGGTCGCGCCCAAGCGGACACGCTGCGCAACATGCGCAAGGAGACGGTGGCAACGATGCGCGACGGCTCGATGAAGGCGGCATCGGCATTGAGTCGCGGGGACATAGTCGTGGTCGTCGCCGGCGAGTTGATCCCAGGCGACGGCAGCGTGATCGAGGGCATCGCCACGGTCGACGAGTCGGCGATCACCGGAGAGTCGGCGCCGGTGATCCGCGAGTCCGGCGGCGATCGCTCAGCCGTCACCGGAGGCACGCGCGTCACCTCCGACCGAATCATCGTCGAAATCACCCAGGAGCCCGGCAAGTCCTTCCTGGACCGCATGATCGCGCTGGTGGAGGGCGCCGAGCGGCGCAAGACGCCAAACGAGGTAGCGCTGGGAATCCTGCTCGCGGCGCTGACGTTGATCTTCATGATCGTCGTTGCGACGCTGCGCCCTTTCGGCCTGTTCGCGGGCACGTCGATCTCCGAGACGACCCTGATCGCGCTGTTGGTCGCGCTGATCCCGACGACGATCGGCGCGCTGCTCAGCGCGATCGGCATCGCCGGCATGGATCGCCTGGTGCGACGCAACGTGCTCGCCCTCTCCGGCCGAGCGGTCGAGGCCTCGGGCGATGTGGACGTGCTGCTCCTGGACAAGACCGGCACGATCACCTTGGGCAACCGCCAAGCATCCGAGTTCATCCCGATGCCCGGCGTTCCGGAGTCGGAGCTGGCCGAGGTGGCCCAGCTCTCCTCGCTGGCGGACGAGACGCCAGAGGGACGCTCGATCGTCGTGCTGGCCAAGACCTACGGCATCCGCGAGCACGACATGAACACGCTGAACGCGGAGTTCGTCCCCTTCACCGCCCAGACAAGAATGAGCGGAGTGGACATCGACGGTCGCCGCCTGCGCAAGGGTGCAGGCGATTCGATCGTGCAGTTCGTCGAGGAAGAGGGCGGCCAGGCCCCGCCGCAACTGCGCGAGTGCCTCGATCGCATCGGCAACGAGGGCGGCACCCCCTTGGCGGTAGCGCGCGACAACCAGATTCTAGGCGTCGTCTACCTCAAGGACACGATCAAGCAGGGCATGAAGGAGCGCTTCGACCAGCTGCGAGCAATGGGCATCCGCACGGTGATGGTCACCGGGGACAACCGCCTGACGGCAGCAAAGATCGCCGAGGAGTCCGGCGTGGACGATTTCCTAGCCGAAGCCACCCCAGAGGCCAAGCTTGCGCTGATCCGCGAGCACCAGGAAGACGGCCGCCTGGTGGCGATGACGGGTGACGGCACCAACGACGCCCCAGCTTTGGCGCAAGCAGACGTGGGCGTGGCGATGAACACCGGTACTCAGGCCGCCCGCGAGGCGGGAAACATGGTCGACCTCGACTCCAACCCGACGAAGCTGATCGAGATCGTCGAGGTCGGCAAGCAGCTCTTGATCACGCGGGGAGCCTTGACGACGTTCTCGATCGCCAACGATGTCGCCAAGTACTTCGCGATCCTGCCGGCGATCTTTATTACGACCTATGCGACCAGCGCCGGCGGCAAGGGTCCGCTGCACGTCTTGAACATCATGAACCTCGGTACGCCCCAGTCGGCCATAGTCTCGGCAATCATCTTCAACGCGCTCGTGATCCCGCTCTTGATCCCGCTTTCGCTGCGGGGAGTGCGCTACCGGCCGATTGGCGCGTCGGGCTTGTTGCGGCGCAATCTGTTGATCTACGGCCTTGGCGGCATCGTCGCGCCGTTCATCGGGATCAAGTTGATCGACCTGATCGTTCACAACTTGCTCGGCGGGTAACCTCCTCCACCGGCCGGTGGGAGAGAATGCCTCCCATGGCCACAGAAGGACAGAGTTCCTCCCAACGCGGACACCTGAAGGTGTTCATCGGCATGGCGGCCGGGGTGGGCAAGACCTACCGCATGCTGCAGGAGGGCCGCTCCGAAGCCGAGACGGGACGCGACGTGGCGATCGGCTACCTCGAGCCCCACGGGCGCGAGGAGACGACCGCACAGGCGGAGGGCCTGGAGGAGATCCCACCGCGGATGGTCGACTATCGCGGCACGCCGCTGGCCGAGATGGACCTGCCGGCGGTGCTGGCGCGCGCCCCGGAGCTGTGCCTGATCGACGAGCTGGCGCACACCAACGCCCCGGGCACCGAGCACGAGAAGCGCTACGAAGACGTCCAGGACGTGCTCGCAGCCGGCATCGACGTGTACTCCACGGTCAACGTGCAACATCTGGAGAGCCTCAACGACCAGGTGATCCAGCTGACGGGAACGCGTGTGCGCGAGACGATCCCCGACGAAGTCCTGGCCGCGGCCGACGAGGTGGTGCTGATCGATCTAACGCCAGAGGCGCTAATCGAGCGCCTGCGCGCCGGCAAGGTCTACCCGCGTGAGCGCGTGCCGGCAGCGTTGAACAACTTCTTCAAGATCGAGAACCTCTCGGCGCTGCGCGAGACCGCGTTGCGACACGTAGCCGAGGGGGTGGAGATCAAGCGTCTCACACCCGCGCCGATCGTCGTGCGTCGCGAAGACGGGATCGCGCCTGCGGGCATGCAGGCAGGCGCGGGCACGCAGGCAATCGCCGAGCGGCTGCTGGCACTGGTCGCGCTGGCACCGCATTCGCAGCGGATCGTGCGCCGCGCCTCACGTTCGGCTGAACGACTCGGCGCTCGTCTGGACGTGTTGGTCGTGCGCCCCCCAGGCAGGAGCCCGAGCGCCGAGGACCGTGAGCAGCTGGAGGCCTTGCGGCGTTTGAGCTCGATGCTGGGCGCGCGTTTGCTCGTCGAAGAGGGCGAAGACGTCGCAGCGACGGCAATCGAGGCGGCCAAGCGATTGGGCAGCACGTACGTGCTGATGGGCGCACCGGCACCACGCCGAGGCTTCAAGCGTTTGTCCGAGCCGCTGCTGTTGCGCCTTTTGGAGGGCTTGCCAGGGGTTGACGTGCGCATCGTGGCCGACCCCACGCTGCGCACGGACGGGCAGTCGGCAGGCGCCGACCCGGGTGATCGTCATGATTCACTCCATGACGCCGATCACTGACTAAGAGCTTCAGAAGATCGCTCGGGACATCGAGTCCGATCGAGTGGAGCGCAAGTCCGCTATGTCCGATCGCGACAAGGTGGCCCAGGCGGTCTGCGCCTTTGCGAACGATCTACCTGGGCATTGCGCACCGGGTTACGTTCTTGTTGGCGTCAACGATGCGGGCTCTCCCAGCGGACTGCCGATCACCGACCAGCTATTGCTCTCACTAGCGGACCTGCGGGACGAGGGGAATGTCCTGCCGCGACCGTCTCTGACCGTCAGTAAGCGTATCCTGGATGACACAGAGATCGCACTCATAGAAGTCATGCCTTCGAGTGTTCCGCCCGTTCGTTACAAAGGAGTGCCTTGGATCAGGGTTGGTCCGCGCCGAGCGATCGCTACGCCCGAGGACGAGGCCCGTCTCGCCGAGCGTCGCCGCGCCGCTGACCTCCCTTTTGATGCTCGTCCTCTGCCATCGGCATCCGCCGCCGATCTTGATCTTGACCTCTTCGAGCGAACCTACCTACCGTCGGCGCTTGCGCCCGAGGTCCTGGCCGCAAACGAGCGCACTCTCGATCACCAACTCGCGGCGCTGCGTTTTGCGACGTTGCAAGGAGATCCGACGGTGGCGGGAATGGTCACCGTCGGACGTGATCCCATCTCATTCGTGCCTGGTGCATTTGTCCAGTTCGTGCGCTTCGACGGTTCGGCAGTCACAGACCAAGTGGTCGCCGACCACAGGATTTCCAGGCCCCTGCCCGATCTGCTGCGTGAGCTCGACGAGTTGCTGCGTGTTCACGTCAGGACGGCTGTTGACCTGACTGCCGATCCTGTAGAGCGACGCTACCCGGACTACCCGTTGGTGGCGCTTCAGCAGCTCACCCGTAATGCCCTTATGCATCGGACCTACGAGACGTCTACGGCTCCCGTGCGAATCACCTGGCTGTCCGATCGCGTCGAAATACAGAATCCCGGCGGACCGTTCGGTCAAGTGACCGTGGAGAACTTTGGTCAGCCCGGCATAACGGATTATCGCAACCCGACGATTGCGGAGGCGATGCGTCAACTCGGATATGTGCAGCGCTTTGGCGTGGGTATCGCACTTGCCCGTAAGGCGCTGGCGGACAACGGCAATCCCGACCTTCTGTTTCAGGTCGAGCCGACATACGTGTCTGCCACGATTAGGCGCACATGACCGATCCGCCGATCATCGCTTTCTTCAACAACAAGGGTGGTGTTGGCAAGACGAGCCTTGCATATCACCTCGCGTGGATGTTCGCCGAGCGCGGTCATCGAGTGCTCGCCGCAGACCTAGACCCGCAGGCCAATCTCTCCGCCGCATTCCTTGACGAAGAGCGCCTCGAGACGCTGTGGAGTCAGGAGGGACCGCACGGCACGCTGGCCGGGCCCTTGAAGCCGCTGCTCGATGGCACGGGAGGGCTGGGGGAGGTGCATGTCGAGCCGATCACCGAACGGTTGGGCCTCGTAGTCGGCGACCTCAGTCTCTCGGCCTTCGAGGACGAGCTGAGCAGTCAGTGGTCTAACTGCTTGAACGAGAACCCGCGTGCCTTTCGTATTGTCAGCGCCATGTGGCGGCTGATCGTCTCTGCGGCGCGTCAGCGCGAAGACGACCTGATTCTGATCGATGTCGGACCGAACCTGGGCGCGCTGAACCGCTCGGCACTCGTCGCCAGCGACCACGTGCTCATACCGCTCGCGCCGGATCTCTTCTCACTCCAGGGGCTTCGCAATCTGGGCCCCACGCTTCGGCGATGGCGCAAGGAGTGGGGGGATCGCGTAGAGCGTAATCCAGAGCCGGAGACGCTCGAGTTGCCCGGAGGAGAGATGTGGCCCCTCGGCTATGTCGTGCTGCAGCACGGCGTGCGTTTGGACCGACCGGTCAAGGCATACGCTCCCTGGATCGCGCAAATCCCCTCGATTTACCGCGGTGTGGTGCTCGGCGAGAATGGGGATGTAGCCCCCAGTCCCCAAGAAGATCCCGCTTGCCTGGCAATGCTCAGGCATTATCACAGCCTGATCCCTATGGGACAAGAGGTTCGCAAGCCCATTTTTGCGCTAAAGCCGGCCGACGGAGCACTCGGAGCCCATCAACAAGCGGTCACTGCTGCTTTCGAAGATTTCGCCAGGCTCGCCGGTCGCATTGAAGAGAGGCTGCGCATAGCCGGCGCGGCTTGAGCCTGCTTGTCCTGACCCAGTCCATCCGTCGACGCAGGCGCGACCTGAAGCTGCGGCAGCATGCCGGGGCACCTCCTATGGCGCAGGCAGGCAGCCGGGCGGGCAAGCGGTCGGTGAGTTGGGGTAGCCGATCATCGAGAAGCGAGAAGGTCCTCCCTGAAGAATCGCGAAAGATTGCTTGCGCGCCGCAACGTCGCGACGCATAGGCTGTTGCAATGACCATGCACATACACATCCGCCCACGCACAATGCTGCTCGCGCTGCTCTCCGGTGCCACCCTGCTTCTCGCCTGCACAAGCCTGCTCGCCGGTTCCTCGAGCTACGCCGCGCAAGCCTCGAGCCCTGACGCCAAAGCCGCTGCCTCCTATCTCACTGGTATCGGCGACCAGCAGACGGAGATGTTCGCGAACCCGCTGTGGACACAGCTGCACACGAAAATCGCGCGCTACATTGCGCCATACGACGCGGCGGTGCGCCCGTACTCGCTGCAGCTGGCCAGGGCGTGGATCACAGCAGCCGAAGCCAACCACCAGCAGGTGCTCGTCGCCTTCTACCACTCCGAGTACACGCCGACGAAAATGCCAAGCGTCGCGGTGTACCAGCGCGACGTGCAGAAGTTCATCAAGCTGTTCCCGCACGTCCGCCAGTATCAGCCGTGGAACGAGGCCAACCGTGGCACGATCGTCGAAGTCGTCAAAGGCAAACGACACATCGCACTCGTATCGCCCACAGCGCTTCAGTCCGCTCAGTACTACAGAGCCTTGAAACTCGTCTGCAAGACCTGCACAGTTGTCGGGCTCGACGCGCTCGATGCACCGGTCGTCAGGCCAACGCTTGAATACATCGCCGAATTCAAGCACGATATCGCACGTCTGAAAACAGTCATGCCCAGTGTGTGGGGCCTGCACAACTACTCCGACACAAACCGCTCTTCCAGCTCGCGCACACGAGCGATCCTTGCCGCCGTCCCAGGCCAGGTGTGGCTCACCGAGACCGGGGGCATCGTGCAGTTCGGCAGCGACTTCCCCAACAAGAGGGGCTCAGGCTTGACCAGAGCCGCCAAAGCGCTGTCCTACATGTTCAAGATCGCGGGGTCCAACTCGCGCATCAAGCGCCTGTACATCTACGACTGGACCGGCGGCAACTCCTCGACGCGCTTTGACGCCGGGCTGATGAACGCCAAATACGAACCGCGCCCTGGGTATGTGGTGGTATGCAAGCAGTTGCACGCGGCCAATTGCAACGTCAAAGTCGCGAAAAACTAAAGACGGGCCGTCTCAGCGCTTGCTGACATGACCGGCCGGCGGCGGGGCTTCGGCGTGCCGCCTGCCACGATCCGAGCGCATACCAAGGCGAACAGGCCGGCGCCGGCCGCTACTGGCGCGAGTGCTCTCAGGGGGTAGCGGCTGCCGTTGTGGAGGGTCAGGTTCAGCGCAGTGTTGTCGCCCGCTTTGACGATCTCGAGCAGACCTTGATGGTCGATCCCGAGCAAGGTCGGTCCGAGCAATGCAAACACACACCAGCCGCCGAGTGCCGCCATGCCCGCGAGCAGCGAGCGATTCGAGATGCGCGTGCGCGCTGTCGCGAGCGTCGCCAGCACGACCGCTCCAGCGGTAGCCAAAAAGAACGGCCAGATCCCGCCCCAGCCGCGGCCGAGGCCATAGGCGCTCGCGATCGTCGGCTGGAACAGGCCCTGGCGCACGTAGCGCATCCAGGTGACCGTCTCGTTCTCATAGCCGATGAGGGGATGCGTGATCGTGGCGATGATCGTGGTCGTCAGCGAGACGCCGGCCAGCGCGATCGTCGGTCCGGGATATCGCTTCAAAGCGATCCCGATCGGCAGCGCCAGGAAGGGGACCATCGTCATCAGAAAGCGCGGCTGCATGAAGCCGCCGCCGAATGGCAAGTAGTAGCCCGAGTTGTAGCCCAGATAGCACACGCACACGCCCGCGATCGTGAGCGCCTCGGCGCGGCGCCCGCGCTTGTACAGCAGCCAAGTGCCGATGCCGCCCATCGCCAGCACGGGTGAGATCGTCAGCAGCCCGCGCGAATCGAGCAGCAACGTCGCCAGCACCTTCAGACTCGGCAAACTGATCCCGAAGAAGCCTTGTTTCTGGCGTTCGATGTTCTGGTAGGCCAGGTGCGTCCAGGAGTGAAAGGCGTAGTGGTTGTAGAGCAGCAGCGGCACGATGCCAACCACGCCGCCGAGGATGTAGGCGCCGGCGCGGCGGATCACGTCGGTCGGGTTCAGGGCGTCGCGGCGCGAGAGCAGGAACAGCCCGAGCACGACCGCAGCGAAGAACACCGGGTACTCCGACGCCACCGCGTAGCCGACGGCAAGACCGGCCAGGGCGAGCAGCATCGGACTGGGGGGGCCGTCGCGCTCGCGCAACATCAGCGCAAAGGCCGCGAAGGC